>Ga0187894_10006766_pt1 | contig 11084 bp, 12 predicted proteins | sample GBC1701081metaG_FD_136650 | JGI IMG/M metagenome (GOLD analysis project Ga0187894, IMG submission 136650) | White microbial mat communities from a lava cave in the Kipuka Kanohina Cave System on the Island of Hawaii, USA - GBC170108-1 metaG ...
CAGCCCGTAGACATAGGCGCGGTTCAGCAGCTCCTCGTCCGCCTTGGGATCGTAGGATTTGACCCGCTCAACCAGCTCGAACTGCCGAATCATGCGCCGCGATGACCCTCCGGCTTCAATATAACCATCGAAACATGTCGCCGCCATGGCATAGCCGTCATGATCCCTTGCTGCCGCGCTTGCGGCCCTGTCGTTCGGGCCTTTTTTCACCCTGTTCGGCGAGCTGCTCGAGCGCGGCATCACGCGCGTTGCCGATGTAGGCCGCCATGTGCTGCGCTGCCGCCTCGCCGTCGCGCCGCTCGACAGCGTCGAGGATGGCGGTGACCTCGCCGACGCTCGCCGCGAGGCGGCCAGGCTGCGCCATGGCCTTGACTCGCAGCCAGTTGATGCGTGCGTTGAGCTGGCTTAGGACGTCACGGGCGATGTCGTGGCGAACAACCGCCATCACGTGCTCGTTGAAACGGCGCATCAGGCTGATGATCTGCACCAGGTCGCGTTTTGCCGCCACGCGCTTCACGTCCTCGAAAATCGCTTGCAGGGCTGCGATGTCCCGGTCGCTCGCCAACTCGGTAAAACGACGGATCAGCAGGGTCTCGAACAGGCCGCGGATCTCGTAGATCTCCGCAGCCTGCTTACGGGTCAGCGTGGTGACGGTTGGCCCGCGGCGTGGCGCGACCTCGATCAGCCGTTCCGCCTCCAGGCGCCGGATCACTTCCCGGACCGAGGCGCGGCTGACGCCCATGGCGGCGCACAATTCGCGCTCGATCAGGCGCGTCCCCGGTACGATCTCGCCGGAAATGATCGCATCCCGCAGCTGACGCAGCGCGCGTTCGCGCACCAGTACCGGCGGCCCCACCTGCCGCAGCTTGCCGATGACCATGGTCTCTTTGTTGCACCTCCGAAACGGCTTCTACGGTGTTTTCCCATTTCGCGGTGAAAGGCAATGCCATTGCTGCGCAGGACGGCGGCGGGTCGGCTCGGAGCATTGACTCGCTGCTGCGGCCTTGTCTATTTTTTGTCTGACAAGCAGACAGTCTACCTGGATCGTATGGGACTTGCCGAGCCGGCAGGTGCGCGCGCCGGGACGTGCGCCAGCCCTGGCTCAATGACACCGACGCAGGGGGTAGCCGATGGCGCAGGCAGCAGCCGATGTCTCCGGAATTGGGATGGCTCCATCGGAGCTCGAACGAGCCCGACGACGCGCGATCATCTCATGCGCCGTCGGGAACTTCGTCGAGTTGTTCGATTTCCTGATCTTCGGGCTGTTTGCGGCCCAGATCGCCGCCAATTTCTTTCCCACCGGCGATCCCGTCATCTCCCTTCTTTCCGCCTTCGCGACCTATGGCGTCGGTTTCATCATGCGTCCGGTCGGCGCGATCGTGATCGGGGCTTACGGCGACCGGAAAGGGCGCAAGGCCGCCCTGGTCCTGACGGTTGGGCTCATGGCGACGGCGACCGCGGTCACCGGCCTCATCCCGCCCTATTCCTGGCTTGGCATTTGGGCACCGATCCTGCTCGTCCTGTGCCGGTTGGTGCAGGGCTTCTCGACCGGTGGCGAATGGGGCGGCGCAGCAACGTTCCTGGTCGAATATGCACCTCCGGGCAAACGGGGATTCATCGGCAGCCTGCAACAGTTCAGTGTCGGGCTCGGCCTGATCGCGGGCACGCTGGCGGCCGCCATCCTCAATTCGACGCTGGACAAGGAGACGATGATCGCGTGGGGCTGGCGCATCCCGTTCGTCATTGGGTTTATCCTGGCGCCGATCGGGCTCTATCTGCGCGCGCGTGTCGCCGAAACGCCGGCGTTCGACCGCACCGTGGCGGCAGCGCAGGTCACCACATCCCCGGTACGCGACAGCTTGACCAGGTACTCGCGACCCGTGCTCGCCGCCTTCGGCATCGCAGTCGTTGGCACGGTCGGCAACTATACCTTCAACATCTTCATGCCAAGCTTCGCCACGAGCCAGCTCGGCATTCCGGCCGGCACCGCCTACTACTCGACGGCGATCGCTGCGGTCGTGCTCACCGTGTTCACACCGGTGATGGGTGCCCTGTCAGACAAGATTGGCCGCAAGCCGGTGCTCTTGATCTCGGCGCTTGCCTATCTGTTCATCTCCTATCCCCTGTTCCTGCTCGTCGCCGGAACCAAGGATGGGATCGGTCTGATGTTGACGCAGTCGATCTCGGCTTTTTTCCTCGCCATGTACGCGGGGCCACTCTGTGCGGTCCTGAGCGAGCTCTTTCCCACCAAAATCCGCTATACAGCGCTATCGATCGGCTACAGCCTGGCGGTGACGATCTTCGGTGGGTTCGCGCCCTTCATCGCGACCTTCCTGATTCGGGAGACGGCCAGCCCGGTATCCCCCGCCTTCTTCGTGATCGGCTCCGCCATCATCAGCGTGGTCACGCTGCTTCTCGTCAAGGATCGCACGAATGCGCCACTCGATTGAGAATGAAACGCTCGCGGCGCAGACCGCAGATGCACCGGATGTTTGCGATCCCGTAACGCTCGAGATCGTGCGCGGTGCCATCAGAGCCGCGCAAGCGGAAATGGAGGCCCTGATCGAGCGGACGGCGATTTCAGCCTTCATCCGCGAGAAGAAGGACTTCTACACCGGGCTGTTCGACGGCGACGGCGTCATGGCGGTTGGATCCAATGTGCCGGTATTCGGCGACATGACCGGTCCGGTCTTGGCGAGCTTTCCGTCGCAGACGATGCGGCCGGGCGATGTCTACTGGTACAACGACTGCTACGCCTCGCGTGGCGCGATCTCGCATTCCAACGACCAGGTCCTGTTGGCGCCCGTATTTCGCGACGGACGGCGCAGCGCCTTCGTGATGGCGTGGGCGCATTTCGCCGATATCGGCGGCCTGCGGGCCGGCTCCATCAGCCCGGAAGCCACCGATATCTTCCAGGAAGGCATCATCATCCCGCCGACCAAACTGATCGATGCGGGCCAGACCAACGACGCAGCACTGGGCATCTTTCATCGCAATACACGCTTTCCCGCCGAAAGCCTGGGCGACATGCGCGCGCTCATGGCAAGCGTTCGCCTGGGCGTCAGCCGCGTCGAGGAGATCCTGGCCCGCTTCGGCACCGACACGTTTGCCGATGCGCTGCGCCAGCTCGTCGCGCGCTCGCGCGACCTCGTGCGTGACGAACTGGCGAAGACCTTTGCCTACGGCACGCACCGCTTCACGGACGCGATTGATTCGGATGGGCACGGCAACGGCCCGTTCCATATTCGGCTTGCACTCACACGCGAGCATGGCTCCGGTGGCGAGGACCGCTTCGTGCTGGACGCGACCGAGACGGACGACCAGTCGCCTGGGCCCGTCAATTTCCTGATGAATCCCGGCGTTCCCGGCATGGCGCTCGGCCTCTACTATCTCGGCGGCGATCCGACTCACGTGTGCAACGCAGGCGGGCCGCTGGCTCTCGACGAGGTCCGGCTGCGCGAAGGCTCGCTGTTGTGGCCACGCTTCCCGGCCCCGCTCGGCATGCGCGGTCTCACCATGATGCGCGTGCTCGCCGCGCTGAACGGCCTCATCAACGTCGCCGGCGGTGGTGCGCCCGCCGCGCACTCGGCCTACGTGATCACCCTGATGCGCGGCACCTTCCGCACCGACGCCGGCGACATCGAGCCATTTCTGCTCGCCGACGGCATCGGTGTCGGCTACGGCGCGCGCCCGTTCGCCGACGGCACCGACGCGGTCTACTTCGTCGCCCAGGAGAATTACCCCGTCGAGTTCCTGGAGCTCGGCTACCCGGTACGCCTGCGCGCCTACGGCATCGTTGCGGATTCAGGGGGACCCGGCCGCTATCGCGGCGGCTGCGGGATCGTGCGCGAGTACGAGATCCTGGCCGAAGAGGCGGTGCTCGCGCTGCGCATCGACAGTGTGAAGAATCCGCCGTGGGGCATCGCGGGTGGCATGGCCGGTGGGTCCGGCCGGGTCGTTCTCAACCCGGGAATCCCGCAGGAGCAAACGCTGGCGCCGCTCTCCGACGGCAATCGCCTGAAATACGGTGACGTGCTGCGCATCGAGACGGGTGGTGGTGGTGGCTACGGCCATCCGTTCGACCGACCCGCCGAGGCCGTGCTCGAAGACGTGGCCGGCGGGTTTGTCAGCGTCGGCGCGGCACGCGCACACTACGGCGTGGTGATCACGGACGACACCATCGACCGCGGCGCTACGGCGGCCCTGCGGGCGCAGCGCCCGTCTGTCAAAGGCTTCCATCGCAACGGATACGTCGATGCCCTCGTCTGAGTCCCAACTTGCCGTCGCCGTCGATATCGGCGGCACGTTCACGGATATCGCGCTGCACGACGCCGCCAGCGGCCGGATCTGGCGGGCCAAGACCCCGAGCGTGCCGGCCGACCCGTCGCAGGCCTTCCTTACCGGCATCCACCTCGCGCTGCAGGAGGCCGGCCGCGACGCGCCCGCTCTGGCGAGGGTGTTGCACGGGACCACTGTCGCCACCAACATGATCCTGGAAGACAAAGGCGCGCAGGCCGCACTGGTGACGACCGCGGGATTTCGCCACGTGCTCGCGATCGGCCGCCAGGATATCCCGCGCCGCGCGAACCTCTACACCTGGGTAAAGCCGGCGCGGCCGGTGCCAGCCTCACGCGTGTTCGAAGTCAAGGAACGCATCGGCGCCGGCGGTATCGTTCTCGAGCCTCTCGACGAGCAGAGCGTGCATGCGGCCGCCGAGGCTTGCCGTCGTCTTTCTGTCGAGGCGGTCGCGATCTGTCTATTGCACTCATTCGCCAATCCCGCCCACGAACAGCGGGTCGCCGCGATCCTGCGCGAGGCCTTGCCGGGCGTGGCGGTCACGGCCTCCGTCGACGTCCTGCCGGTCGCGCGCGAATACGAACGCTCACTGGCGACTGTGCTCAATGCCGTCGTCATGCCTGGTGTGTCGACCTACGTCTCGCGGCTCAACGAGCGGCTTGCCGCGGAGCGCGTGCCGGCACCGCTTCTGCTGATGCAGTCCAATGGCGGTGTCGCCGGTGCCGATACGATCCGGCGCGTCCCGGCGCTCACAGCCCTCTCCGGCCCCGCGGCGGGTGTCATCGGCGCCCGTGATGTGGCGCTCGCCTGCGGCATCCGGAATCTCATCACGGTCGATATCGGTGGCACGAGCGCCGACATCAGCCTCGTCAAGGACGGACACATCGAACTCACCCAGCAGGGCAATGTCGGGGAGTGGCCCCTGCCGCTACCGATGGTGGACATGGTGACCATCGGCGCCGGCGGCGGCTCGATCGCGAGGGTCACACAGGGCACGCTATCCGTTGGGCCACAGAGCGCAGGCGCCGAGCCGGGTCCTGCCGCCTACGGCCGCGGCGGCGCCGAGGCCACGGTGACCGATGCTCACGTCGTGCTCGGTCATCTTCCCGCGCGACTGCTGGGCGGTCGCATGCCGCTCGACATCTCTGCCGCACGTGCGGCCATTCGCCGGCGCATCGCCGAGCCGCTCGGACTGTCACCCGAGGCGGCGGCGCGCGGCGTTCTTGCGATCATCAACAGCCACATGGTCGGCGCCCTGCGGGTCGTTTCAGTCGAGCGCGGGCATGACCCCCGTGATTTTGTCCTTGTCCCCTTCGGCGGCGCCGGCCCTCTGCACGGCTGCGCCCTGGCGGCCTTGCTCGGGATTCGACGCGTCCTGATCCCCCCTGCGCCGGGCGTTCTGTGTGCCGACGGGCTGCTGGCGGCGGACCTCAAGGCCGAATTCAGCCGTACGCTGCCAAAAGCCGGCCCCGTCGATGCGGACGGCGCCGAGCGTATCTTTGCCGAGCTCGCGCGGCAGGCGGACGACTGGTTCTGGGCGGAGGGCGTGGCGCCGGCCGATCGCAGCCAGCATCGGGTGGCGTTGATGCGCTATCAGGGCCAGGGCCGTGAGGTCGTTGTCGCCTGGGCCGGCACGAAGGCTGCGGCCGAGACGGCGTTTTCGCGCGCCCACGCCGGTCTTTATGGGTTCACCCTCGATGCACCGATCGAGCTTGTAACCGTCCGCATCGAGGCGGTCGGCAAAATGCCTGTGCCCCCTCGACCGACGTTGCGCCCTGGCACCGGCGTGACAACGCAGGAACACCTGACCGTGCATTTCGACGCCAAGACGATCGACGTGCCGCTTTTCGACCGGGCGCACTTTGGTACCGGCGATCGCTTCACCGGGCCGGCTGTCATCACCCAGCTCGATGCGACCACCCTCGTCGCGCCCGGCTGGGCGGGCGAGGTGTCTGAGTCAGGCGCACTGCTCCTGAGCTCCGGCGACGCGACAGGCTCAACCGGCGCCTGAAACGCACAAGCGCCGGACGGCAGGGCCGATCGGCGCTTGTTTGGAAAGCGGTCTGAGCCTTACGGCTGATCGGTGTCGTCGTAGTCCTCGGCCGGCAGCGGACGCGGCTGCGACGCTTCGGCGCCCTGCTGAGCGAGGGTCGCGGCAAGATGCTCTTCCAGTTCCAGCATCTCGTTGCCCTCTTCGGGCTTGTCGACCTCGCCTTCCTTCTGCAGGCCCTTGACGATCTTCTCGTGCAGGACCTCGAGGTCGAGCTTCTTCTCTGCGATCTCACGTAAGGCCACGACCGGGTTCTTGTCGCGGTCGCGGTCGATCAGCAGCGGCTCGCCGGAGGAGATGTTGCGGGCGCGCTGGGCCGCCAGCATCACCAGATCGAAACGGTTGGGGACCTGCAGAATGCAGTCCTCGACGGTTACGCGGGCCATGGAGCACTCCGGAAACGGGGGAAAGGGTGGATACAGGCGCCGCCACAAAAATGCAAGGATACCGGCTCAGTCGTCCAGTGGTGCGATCTTTTGCGCCGGCGGCAGGCGGGCGATCAGGGCCGTGATCGCCTCCCGCAGGACGGGATGCCGCCAGGCCGGCGCGAGTTCGGCCAACGGCAGAAGGACAAAAGCCCGCTCATGAAGTTTGAGATGAGGTAAGTTTATTAACTTATTGTTATTATTTGATTTTATATCGCCATTATAATCCAAAAGATCAAGATCAATCCACCGCGGTGCGTCCCGCTCACTGCGGACGCGCCCAAACAGTTCTTCGATCCTGTTCAACGCCGCCAGCGTGGATTCCGGACCCAGCCCTGTACGAATCTCCGCTACTGCATTGATATACCAAGGTTGATCAGACACGGGCACGGGACTGGTGCGATACCAGCGCGAGCGGCGTACAAGCTTGACCCCGACATCTTCCAATCGGGCCAGTGCCCTGCTCAAGGTCTCCACCGGGCTGCCATAACGCGGATGATCAAGATTGGCGCCCAATCCGATGAAGATAGACATGCTTCTCCGATCTCTTGCAGGCACCCGGGACCCAATGTCGGTCAGGGCAAAAAAGCGAGCGTTTTCAGCAGGTTTCTGCCTTGCGGGCGGTTGCCGGCGTCAGTTACACTGATATCAGCCTCATGCAGCATTAAACGCTCCGGTAATATGGTAACCGGATTATCCATAAGTCCCCCTCGCATTAAGGAAAGCGACGATGAAAAGTCATTTTTACGCCGAGGAGCGGATCGCCCTCTTCATTGACGGTGCGAATCTCTATTCGGCCGCCCGAGCGCTTGGCTTCGATATCGACTACCGAAAACTCCTGAAGGTGTTCCGCGACCGCGGCCGGCTGGTACGCGCCTACTACTACACGGCGCTGGTCGAGGACCAGGAGTACTCGCCGATCCGACCACTGGTCGATTGGTTGGACTACAACGGCTACACCATGGTGACCAAGCCGACCAAGGAATTCACCGATGCGATGGGCCGGCGCAAGATCAAGGGCAACATGGATATCGAGCTGGCCATCGATGTCCTGGAAATGGCCGAAAACCTCGACCACGTCGTGCTGTTCTCCGGCGATGGCGACTTCCGGCGCCTGGTCGAGGCGGTGCAGCGCAAGGGCTTGCGCGTGTCGGTGGTGAGCACCATCAAATCGGCGCCGCCAATGGTGGCCGACGAACTGCGCCGCCAAGCCGACGAGTTCGTCGAACTGGCCGAACTGGCGCCCCTCATCGCGCGCTCGCCCAGCGAACGCCCCAGCCGGCAGGCGCCGTCGACCGGCGGACGCGACAACGATCTCGACGACGATGAGCAGATGGTCCGGTCGGCCTGAGCCGTCTTAAGGCACGCGACCGGCGCACGACACGCCGGTTCGTGCTAGAGCGTGCGCACCCCTGTCGGGAGTGCGCCTACAGTGTCGTCTGCTCCAGCTCCGTTGACTGACGTTTTCGTGCCGCCGCCACGCGACTGCGGTGGCTGTCCGCGGCTGGTTGATTTCCGCCACCGCCAGCGGGCCGCCTTCGCCGACTGGCACAATGCGCCGGTACCCTCGTTCGGACCGCTGGACGCGCGGCTGCTGATCGTCGGGCTGGCACCGGGCCTGCGGGGCGCCAATCGTACCGGGCGGCCGTTCACCGGCGACTACGCCGGCGACCTGCTGTATTCGACCCTGCTGACCTTTGGCTTTGCCGAGGGCACCTATCGCGCCGATCCCAATGACAGCCTGAGGCTGAAGGATGCACGCATCGCCAACGCGGTGCGCTGCGTGCCACCCGAAAACAAGCCGCTGCCGGCCGAGTTCACCACCTGCCGGCCCTTCCTGCGCAGCGAGATCGCGGCGATGGCGAACCTGCGTGTCTTCGTGGCGCTGGGCAAAGGGGCTCACGACCAGACGCTGCGCACCCTGGGCGTGAAGTCTCTGGCAAGCTATCCCTTCGTGCATGGTCGCCTGCACGCGCTGCCCGACGGGCGCGTGCTGGCCGACAGCTATCACTGCTCGCGCTACAACACCAACACCGGCCGGCTGACCGAAGCCATGTTCCACGACGTCTTTCGCGCCGTCGCCGACCTCTTGCGTCCCGCCTGATGATGACGGCCGACGACCCGCTGTTGGCCGCTGCGCTGGCGCACCATCGCCAACCTCACCGCGCCTACCACGATGCCCGCCATGTGCTGGAGCTGCTGGAACTTGCCCATGTCCACGCGCCCGACCTGACGCCGGCCGAGCGGCTGGCGATCCTGTTCCATGACGCGGTCTATGTCCCAGGCGCGCCCAGCGGCACCAACGAGGCGCTCTCAGCGCTACTGATGCGGGCCACGGTGTTCGCCCTGGCCAAGGCCGGCACCGTGGTGCTCCCCGAGGCGGCGGTCATCGCCGACGCAGACGCCATCATCCGCGCTACGACCCATGCCGCACCCCCACCCCTGCTGGCGGCGCGCATGTGCGATCTCGATCTGTGGCGGCTGGCGGCGCCGTGGGCGGCGTTCGAACGCCACGGTGCCGATATCCGCACCGAGTTTCGCTACCTCTACCCATCAGACGACGCGTTCTGGACCGCGCGGCGCGGCTTCTACAGCGCCATGCTGGAGAAACAAGCGATCTTCGCCACCGCCTATTTCCGCGACCACTTCGAGGCACAAGCCCGCAACAACCTGCGCCGTGCCATCGCGGCCTAGCGAGGCGGCCGACGCGTCTCACCCGTCGGCCAGCGCTGCCTCGACGGCGCCGACGATCTCCTTCGACATCGGCGCGACCCGGCTGGGCCAAGCATCGATCAGCGCGCCGTCCTTGCCGATCAGGTATTTGTGAAAGTTCCACTTCGGCGCCGCACCCTCGCCGAGCTGATCGACGATCCAGCGATAGAGTGGATGGGCGTTGCCACCGATCACCGTCTGCTTGGCCGTCATCGGAAAGCTCACGCCGAAGCGCGTCTCGCAGAAGCGTTTGATCTCGCCCTCGCCGCCCGGCTCCTGGGCGCCGAAATCGTTTGACGGCACGCCGAGCACGACCAGGCCCTTGGATCCCATCTTCTCGTGCAATTCCTGCAGCCCGGCGTACTGCGGCGTGAACCCGCACGCCGACGCGACATTGACCAGCAGAATCGGTCGGCCGGTGAAATCCTTCAGCGGCAGCGGTGTATCATCGATCGAGGTGAAGGAAAAATCAGCGGCAGACATGCGATGCCTCCCTTATTCGAACGTCACCCGCGTTTCACCCGTTCCGACAAACTCCGAGACGGCCACGCCCGCACCGGCGAGGAACTGCGGCGCGTGGGTCGAGCCGGTCAGCACGAGGTCGCCGGCCCGCAGGGTCTTGCCGTGCGCCAGGAGCTGATTGGCCAGCCATGCCAGCGACGTCAAGGGGTGCCCCATGACGTTAGCGCCTGGACCGGCAGCGAGCTCTTTGCCGTCATGCAGCGAGCGGCCGTGTAGCGCGGCCAGATCGACTGACTGCCAGTTGGCGATCTCGGGCCCGACGATGCAGGCGCCCTGGAGGAACTCGTCCGCAATGCGCGCCTTACCGTCGGCCTTGGAGACGTCGGCGAAGCGGTTCTCGACGACCTCCATGCCGCAATAGAGCGCCGCGATGAACGGCTGGATCGACTCGCGATCATAGGCCGTGGCGCTGGCCGGGACTTCGCGCGCGATGCGCGCGACAACCTCGCACTCGATGCCGTATTTCAGCAGCGAGCCTTTCGGAAAGCTCCCGCCCGACGCCTTGATGCCGCTCTGGTAGATGCCGGCGAAGGCAGGGCCTGACAGCCCGATCGGCTGGTATTGCGTCGGCAAGGTCACAGCGACCTTCCAGCCCGCAATCCGGTCGGCACCCGTTGCCGTGAGCCTGGCATGCACCGCGAACTGCACCTTGTACGCATCCGCCTCGGTACCGCCCGCCAACGCACCCGGCAGGAAATCAATCACCGTCTTCTTCTGGCGCGCAGCTGCGATCTTGTCGGCAAGGGCGGCAATGTCGGCGGCGGTCATCATGGCTGGTCCTCCATGACCGCCTCGCTAACACAGCCATGCGTGGAGCGTCATCCCTCAATCCAGCGGGGCAACCTCGCCCAAATGCGAAGGGCGGCCCGCGGGCCGCCCTTGACGATTTAGCTTGATCAACGCTTGAGGCTCATGCCGCCTTGGCTTGCTTGCCGTAGAAGCTCTGGCCTTTCGCCGCCATGTCGCGCAGCAGCTTGGGCACAGCGAATTGCTGGCCATACTGTTGTGCCAGCGCGTCACACTCGGCGACGAACTTCTGGATGCCGACCTGGTCGATCAGGCTGATGGCACCGCCGGTC
>Ga0187894_10006767_pt1 | contig 11083 bp, 6 predicted proteins | sample GBC1701081metaG_FD_136650 | JGI IMG/M metagenome (GOLD analysis project Ga0187894, IMG submission 136650) | White microbial mat communities from a lava cave in the Kipuka Kanohina Cave System on the Island of Hawaii, USA - GBC170108-1 metaG ...
CGAGTCTTCTACAACGGACGGGTTCACGTTCTGGACGGCCACACGCCGGCGGCCGCGGCGATCGCCGTGCGCGATGGGCGCGTCGCCGGCGTCGGCAGCCGAAGCGACATGGAAGCGCTCGCCGGGCGCGAAGCGGAGCGGGTCGACTTGCGCGGCGCGACGGTGATGCCCGGACTGGTCGACACGCACCCGCACCTGCTGCACTTCGGCGCCTTCGCCTATCCTCTGGTCGATCTCGCCGACGCCCGCGATCACGCCGACATCGTCGAGCGCCTGCGGCGCCGCGCCGGCGAGATCGCCGCCGGCCAGTGGCTGATGGCCACGCCGGTCGGCGAGCCGCACTACTTCCTGCGCCGCTCCTACCACGATCTCGCCGAGGGTGATCTTCCAGACCGCCACACACTCGATCGCGCCAGCACGGCACACCCGCTCTTCATCCAAGCGTGGGCGCCGGTCATCCCGAACGTCTGCGCCTTCAATTCCGCCGCTCTCGCCGCGCTCGGTATCACCCGCGCGACTCCGGACCGCGTTGCCAACGTCTGGATCGAGAAGGACGCGCACGGCGAGCCGACCGGCCGCCTGCGGGGCTCGGTGAACAACTACTACACCAACGATCCGTTCATGAACGGTCTGCTGCGCCAGGTCCCTCTGCTCGACGGTGCCGCCATCCTTCCCGGAACGGTGGCAGCCATGCGCGCCTACAATCGCATCGGCGTCACCACGGTCTACGAGGGCCACGCCATGGACGTTGCCGCGATCGGCGCCTATCAGGCGCTGCGCCAGGACGGCCAGCTCACCTTGCGCGTACTCACCGCGCTCGAATCGGAGTCGTACGGACTGCCGTGGACGCGCTCGCTGCCGGCCGAGGAGTTCCGCGCCAACCTGGAGCAGGCGGCGGCGATGACCTCGCTCGACGACGAGCTACTGCGCCACAACGGCGTGACCCTCTCTCGTGGCGGACCGTGCTGGCCGGGCTTCATCCGCATGCACGAGCCGTATCGGGGTCCGTATGGCGAGCTCACCCGCGGCGTCACCTTCGTCGACGAAGAGAAGGAGCGGATCGCGCTCGCGTACTGCGCCGAGTCCGGGACGCGCCTCAACTTCATCGGCGCCGGAGACCGCGATCACGATGAGTTTCTCGACAACGCCGAGGAGACCGCGCGACGCCACCCGATTCGCGACCGCGCCTGGATCCTCCAGCACGCCTACCTGGTCACCGCCGAGCAGGCGCGCCGCTATGCCGCCCTCGGCTTCCAGGTGACGACCAGCATGTCCTTCTCCTGGGGCAAGGGAGAGCTGTTCGGCGAGCGCATGGGGACCCACGTGTGGGCCGACCTGATCCCGTTGCGGCGCCTGCTCGATGCCGGCCTCGTCGTTGCCTGCGGCAGCGACTGGGGACCGAAGAACATCTTCGAGCACATCGAGCTCGCGCAGACGCACCGCTTCGCCGGCAGCGGTAGGCGGAACCTCGGACCGGCGCAGCCGGTGTCACGCACGGAAGCGGTGCTGATGTGGACGCGCGACGCCGCGCGCGTCCTGGGTTGGCAGGGCATCGGCACGCTCGCGCCCGGCAACCACGCCGACCTCATTGCCGTCGACCGCGACCCGCTCGCATGCCCGCTCGATCAGCTCGTCGGTACACGCGTCCTCCTGACGCTCCTCGGCGGGAGGACGGTCCACGACGCGGGAGCGCTATAGTCTGGAGGGCGGCGCGGTCCGGCTCATCTCTCATGACTCAGTCTGGCAAACGAGCTACAGTGCCTGGCACCACCGAGGTGCGCGTATGTGGAAAGAGCACAAGCTGAGACTGCCGACGGCTGCCGAGGCGTTGCCGGGGCGGTCGGAATCGATGCCGCTGCACAACCGGCACTTCGTCAATGGCAACGCGTTGCTGCCGCCCTTCCCGGCCGGCACCGAGTTGGCGCTCTTCGGCATGGGCTGCTTCTGGGGCGCGGAACGGAAGTTCTGGGAGAAAGAGGGCGTGTACTCGACCTCCGTCGGCTACGCCGGCGGCAGCACGCCGAACCCGACATATCGCGAGGTGTGCACCGGCCTCACCGGCCACAACGAAGTCGTGCGCGTCGTCTTCGATCCAGGGGGGTTGTCCTATAGCGCGCTGCTGCAGACTTTCTGGGAGAGCCACGACCCGACGCAGGGGATGCGCCAGGGGAACGACGTCGGCACCCAGTACCGCTCCGGCATCTACACCTATGGCGATGAGCAACGCCGGCTCGCCGAAGCTTCGCGCGAGCGCTACCAGGAGATGCTGCATCGCGCCGGCTTCGGCGCGATCACCACCGAGATCCTCCCCGCGCCCGAGTTTTACTACGCCGAGGACTATCACCAGCAGTACCTCGCCAAGAATCCAGGCGGATACTGCGGTCTCGGCGGCACCGGCGTGAGCTGCCCGAGCGGCCTCGCAGAAAGTAGGACCGAGGGATGAGGACTGAGGACTGAGTCGGCGCTCCGAACCGCGTCCCTCTGGCGATTTCGCGCAACTCAGTCCTCAGTCCTGGCTTTGTCGATGCTCGTACTCGGCGACATCCTGCGGCGGCAGGCGAGGGTGCGCGGCGGCAAGACCGCCTACATCATCGGTGCCGAGCGCGTGAGCTATGCCGACTTTTACGCGCGCTCGAATCAGCTGGCACGCGCGCTCATGCGCCTCGGCGTGCGACGCGGAGATCGCGTCGCCGTCATGGCGCAGAACTGCGTCGAATACCCGGTGATCTACTTCGCCGTGCTCAAGCTCGGCGGCATCGTGGTACCGATCAACGCGCGCTTCGGCGGCGACGAAGTCGCCAACGTGGTCACCCACGCGGACGCGGAGACCTTCTTCGTCACGCCCGAGTTCGCGTCCCTGGCGGCGGAGTTGCACCGCGCCGGCCGCCTGCCTTCGGTGCTGCGTTTCGTCCCGGTCGATCGCGAAGCGAAGACGTCGCTCCACCGTCTCGCCGATGCCGAATCGGCAGACGATGTCGAGGTCGCCGTCGACGAGCGCGATCCGCACGTGATGCTCTACACCAGCGGCACCACGGGCTCGCCCAAGGGCACGCTGCTGACGCACCGAAGCTACTTCCTCCAGGCGACGACCTCACATCTCCAGCTCGGTGTCAGCGAAGACGAGATCGCCCTCTGCATGTTTCCCATGTTTCACATGGGTGGCTGGGCATTCCCTCTCGGCTACTGGCACACCGGCGCAACGGTAGCGATCATGCCCAAGCCCGAGCCGCGGGCAATTCTCGAGACGATCGCGCGCGAGCGCATCACCTACTTCTACGCCGTGCCCACGGTGTACCGCGCGCTTCTCGCCCTGCCCGACTTCGACGATTTCGACCTCAGCTCCCTGCGTTTGCTCGGCGGTGGCACGGCGGCGATGACGGCGGCGCAGGTGACCGAGATCCTCGAACGCTTCCGCTACCCCGAGATGGTCATTCTCTACGGCTCCACCGAGGCTGGACCGGTGAGCATCCTGCGGTCGCGCGACGTCCGCCGCAAGCCGGAAACCGTCGGTCGCCCCTATCTCGACGTCGAAGTGCGTCTCGTCGGCGACAACGGCGTCGAGGTCGGCGCGGGCGACGCCGGCGAGATCACCGTGCGCAGCGAGTTCACCATGGCAGCGTACTGGCGCAACCCCGAGGAGACGGCGCGCACCGTGCGCGACGGCTGGGTGCACACCGGCGATCTCGGTGTCTTCGACGACGAGGGCATGCTGTCCATCGTCGGCCGCAGCAAGGAAGTCATCCGCAGTGCTGGCGAGAGCATCTTTCCGGTCGAGATCGAGCGCGTGCTACTCACTCACCCCCGGGTGCGCGAGGTGAGCGTGCTCGGAATTCCCGACGCGCACTGGGGCGAGGCCGTCGTCGCCGCGATCGTCGCGCGCGCCGGCGACGCGCCCAACGAGGACGATCTCGTCGCGCACGTGCGCGCACATCTGGCGAGCTTCAAGAAGCCGCGCCATATCGTCTTCCTCCCCGAGCTGCCGCGCACCCCCGCCTCACAGCAAGTGCACAAGGCGCTGTTGCGGGAGATGGTGATGGCGCAAATAGAAGCCAGAAGCCAGTAGCAGAGGAAGCCGCAGATTGCGCAGATCAGCCCAGGTCGTTCTGATCTGAGTCGATCTGCGTCGTCCGCGGCCGATCCACTCCCCACGCGGCTGCGTGTTGCTCCGAGAGCGACCACACGCGGCGGTGCAACTCGGCAGTGCATTCGGGATCGGACAGCAGGATGGCGCGCTCGCGCGGGTTGAGGGCCGCGGAACCCTCCGCCGCGGCGCGCTCGAGCAGCGCCCATCGCTTGGCCCGGATCGACGGCCGCAGGCGACGCAGGCCACGCGCCAGCGCCGTGCGCAGCGCGCTGACGCACGGATCGACCGCGGCGCGCACGTAGCCGTCGCGCTCCGGCGGCGGCGTTCCCGCCTCCTCGGCGTCGGCGCGGCGCAGATTCTCCTGGAGGTCGATCAGCTCCTGCGGCGCTTCGGCTTCCTCCGGAATGAGGAAGAGGCCGGCCCGACGCATCCCGTCGCCGAGACTGACCCGGCTGGTGAGCACCGACAGCGGCACGGCGAGAATCAGGGCGATGACGATTGGCGTTACCCACCAGAAGTAGTCCGGGTTGAGCCAGTAGAGGGCCAGCGCCCAGGCGCTGGCGAAGAGCGAATCGAGGCCGTGATGGCGGGTCGCTTCGCGCCAGCCGGTCTGGTTGTCTTCGCGGTTCTGCGAACGCCAGGTCACGGTGCGCCCGAGCAGATTGGCAAGGACGAAGCGAGTGTGGAAGACCATGCGAATCGGCGCCGAGAGACTCGAGAACAGGATCTCCAGCAAGACGCTGAGGGTGAGGCGGAACAGGCCACCGTAGAAGCGTAGTTGGCCGTTGAGGGCGATGAGCAGCACGCTCAGCAGCTTCGGCAGGAAGAGAATCAGGCCGGTGACGGCGAGCAGCGCGAGAGCCCAGTCCGGCCGCCACACCGGCCATTCCGGAAAGAGGCTCGCGCCGTGCGGGAAATAGTCGGGCTCGCGCATCGCGTCGGCGATCGCTTCTGCCGTGCTCAGGCCGAGAAAGCAGAACCAGAGGCCAGCCGAGACATACGAGAGCGCGCCGTTCAGGAACAGCGCGCGGTGTGCACCGAAGAGCCCTTCGCTGAAGAGGAGGCGGAGATGTTGCAGGTTGCCCTGGCACCAGCGCCGGTCGCGCTTCATCTCCTCCAGTAACGTGGAGGGAACTTCCTCGTAACTGCCGCCGAGGTCGAAGGCGAGCCAGAGCGTCCACCCGGCGCGTCCCATCAGCGCCGCCTCGACGAAGTCGTGGCTGAGAATCTCGCCGCCGAGCGGTGGCTTGCCGGGCAGGCGCGGCAGAGCGCAGTGATCCATGAAGGGCGCGATGCGGATGATCGTGTTGTGGCCCCAGTACTGGCCGTCGCCGAGCTGCCAGAAGTGGAGACCCGCGGCGAACATCGGGCCGTAGACGCGGCCCGAGAACTGCTGGATGCGCGCCAACAGGGAGCGGCGATTGACCGCGACCGGCGCGGTCTGGATCATCCCCGCGTCGGGGTGGCGCTCCATCATCTGCACCAGACGCACCAGTGACTCGCCCGACATGATGCTGTCGGCGTCGAGCATGATCATGTAGCGGTAGTGCCGGCCCCAGCGGCGGCAGAAGTCGGCGACGTTGCCGGCCTTGCGCTCGAGGCGCACGCGGCGGCGGCGGTAGAAGATCTTGCCGAAGCCGTTCACGTCGCGACACCAGCGCGCCCAAGCCTCCTCTTCTCTCACCCAGGTGTCGGGATTGTTGCTGTCGCTGAGGACGAAGAAGTCGAAGTGCGCCAGCGCACCGGTACGCGCGAGTGAGTTGTAAATGGCGCGCAGGCCGGCGAACACGCGGTCGACGGGCTCTTCGGCGATCGGCATCACCACCGCGGTGCGCGCGGTGACCTCGACCTCCGGCGGCGGTTTCGGTCCGGGAACGAGATCCTCGGTCTCCGCCGGATCCTCGGAGCTCTCCGGCGGTGGGGGCTCATCGGCGATCTGCGTGAGCGCGGTGATGCGAAAGCGGTCGCCGCCGGCAGCGAGCGTGACGAAGCCGAGCAGAGCGGTCCAGAAGCCGATCGAGATCCAGCCGAAGAGCGCGCCGAAGAACAGGACGATGACGACCTCGAGCGCGGTGCCTCCCTTGTGCGGCAGGACGTTCACCATGAAGCCGCTGGCGACGATGCTCGGAATCAGCACGAGGACGGAGAGCAGCATGCGGCGGCGGCGCGCGATGCCGAGCCACGGCAGTCGGCGCCGGCGCTCGCGCCCGCGTTGCAAGGCCGCCGGCGCGATGCGTCGGCGCAGCAGGCGCTTCACGTGGCGGCGGATGAAGCGGCGCTCCATCTGCTCCGGCACCATGCGGCCGCGCGCGAGTCGCGGCGTCGCCGCGAACGGAGTCTCAGGGGGCGGCGTCGCGCCGGCGCGCGCAATCCATGCGCCGAGCGCTGCGCGGGCGAAAGTGTCGCCGGACGCCAACTCGACCGTGCGAGCTCCGCTCCCGTCGGGGGCGCCGCCGCCGGCGAAGCTCGCCGGCGGCGTCTCGGCGAGGAGTCGCCGCGCTGCGCCGAGCGTCTCGCGCACCGCGTCGCTGCCCGCCGGCCACTGCGGCTCGTCCAGCGCCGCCGCGATCGCGCGTTGCGCCAGGGCTTCGCACTCTGCCGGCGCCACGCCACAGGCGAGCAGATAGAGGTGCACGCGCCGGTGCGCCTCCTTCCAATCTTGCAACAGGCGCTCGGGAGAGACCTGCAGCGGGCGATTCTCCTCCCCACCGCCGCCAGGTGGTGCGGGAAGACGTTGTGGCGCGGCGTCGCTCACGGCACGAGCACGTAGGTCCAGGTCTCGGTCAGCGTGTCGCCGCCCTTGTCGAGGAACGCGCGCAGATCCACCGGTCCCTTGCCTTTGGGCCGGACCTGAAACGTCAGCCGCCATTCACCGGTAATCGGGTTCTTCACCACCTGCTGGCCGAGCAGCTCGGCCGAGTCCGCTCCCGAGGCGATGCTGACGACGCCACGCAGGACCTGCTCGGCGCCGAGCGCGGCGAGCTTCTTGCCCGCGAAGTCGATGATGAAGCGATACCCGCCCTCGTGCGTGCCGCGGTCGCGCCGGGTGGCGACCACGCGACCGGGCGGTGGCCGCGACGGATCGTCCGTGTACCACGACATGGTGTAGCCGTAGAGCGCGGTCTCGCCCTCCTTCGGCTGCTTCTGGGGTACCCAGTAGCTCACGATGTTGTCGTTGATGTCGGTGTTGGTCGGGATCTCGACGAGCTCGACCCGACCTTCGCCCCAATCGCCCTTCGGCGCGATCCAGGTGCTCGGGCGCTGCTCGGAGTGCGTCTCGAGATCCTGATGATGGTCGAAGTTCGTGTCGCGCTGTAGCAGACCGAAACCCCGCGGGTTGGTCATCTGGAAACTGCTCACGTGCAGCGTACGCGGGTTTTCCAGCGGGCGCCAGAGCCATTCTCCGGTGGAGGAGAAGACCTCGAGGCCGTCGGAATCGTGCACCTCGGGGCGGAAGTCCTCCACCAGGCGCACTGAATTCTCGCCCAGAAAGAACATGCTGGTGAGCGGCGCGATGCCGAGCTTGCGCACGTTGGTGCGCATCGCCAGGAAGGCGTCGACCTTGACGTCGGTGGACACACCCGGGCGGACCACGAACTTGTACGCGCCAGTGAGACTGCGCGAGTCGAGCACCGCGAAGATGGTCATCTCCTTGGCGTCGACGGCCGGGCGGACGAGCCAGAATTCCCGGAAGAAGGGAAACTCCTCGCCCGACCCTTCGGCGGTGTCGATGGCAACGCCGCGGGCGGAGAGGCCGAAGACGTTGTCCTTCCCGAGAGCGCGAAAGTAGCTCGCCCCGAGGAAGACGATGACCTCGTCACGATAGGTCTTGTTCTTGATCGGGTAGTGCACGCGAAACCCGGCGAAGCCGAGATCCTGCGGCACCTTGCTGGCGAAGTCGTTGCGCCCGTAGTCGAAGAAGCTGGGCGAGAACGGCAACGGCTTCACCGTGTCGCCGTCGACGATGCTGACGGCGACGGTGCGCTCGTAGTAGAGACCGGGATGAAAGAACTGCACCTCGAAATTCGATTTGCGGTCGCGCCAGAGAGAGCGCTCGGGGCGAAAGCGGATGTCGCGCCACTGATCGTAGTTGAGCTTGATCAACCACTCGGGAACCTGTCCGCTCGGTTCCTGGAACGGCTCTTGGGCGAGCTTGCGCGCCCGCGCTACGACGGCGTCGAAGTCGAAGGCGCGCGCGACGGCGGCGTTGGCGAGGGCGCAGGCGAGAAGAACGATCTGGATGAGGAATCGGCGCAACGGAGGCCTCCAGCGCTGCCGTCCATACCTGCTGGCATCGCGGCGATTCAAGCGGGCGCGGACGACGCCGGGATTAGAAGTCGGCGCAGGGTGTGCTAAGCCGGGCGGAACTCGCCCCCCGCGCATGGGCACCCTCGCTCTCCCCGACGGTCTGGACCGAATCCTGGTCGCGCTTCTGATCGGCTTCTTGATCGGCGTCGACCGCGAGCGCGCCGAGATGCGCAAGCACCGGCGCGTCTTCGCCGGAGTGCGGACGTTCCCGCTCATCGCGCTGATTGGAGCGGTCTCGATCGAGTTGATCGACGTGGCTGGGCCACTGTTACCTCTGGTGTCATTCGCGGCTGTCGGCACGGTGGCGTTGATCTCCTATCTGCGTTCGTCGGCCCAGGGCGACATCGGCGCCACCACCGAGATCGCCGCACTCGTGACCTTCCTCCTCGGCGCGCTCGCGGCAACCGGACGGCTCATCGTGGCGGGCGCCCTCGGCATCGCCGTCGCGACACTGCTCGTCTTCAAGCCGCGTCTGGAGCGATTCTCGCGCGCCTTGAGCGAGGCCGAGATCGCAGCGGTGATCGAGTTGGCGCTGATCGCCGGCATCGTCCTGCCGCTCATTCCCGACCGCGGCTACGGCCCGTGGGGCGTGTGGAATCCGTTCAACATCTGGTTGGTCGTGGTGCTCGTATCGGCGGTCTCGTTCGCCGGTTTCGTCGCTATGCGGGTATACGGGCAGCAACGCGGCTTGCCCCTGGCGGGTCTGATCGGCGGAATGGTGTCGAGCACCGCCGTCACCGCCGCGATGGCGGCGCGCTCGCGCGAGAGCAGCGGCGCCGCCAGTGGCGCCGCGACCGCCACGACGCTCGCCTCGACGGTGATGTGCGCGCGCGTCGCCGCGTTCGCCGCCGCGTTCGGCCCCGGGATGCTGCCGCGTCTCGCCCCGGTGGTCGCCGCCATGGCGATCACGGGCGGCGCCGCCGCCTGGGCGCTCGGCCGGCACGCGGGCGCCGAACGCGGCGCGGGCAAGCCGGCGCTGTCGAACCCCTTCAGTCTCTTCCAAGCCCTGAGCTTCGGCCTCCTCTACGCCGTCATCCTGCTCATCGTGCGCGCCACACGGGAGTATCTCGGCACCGCGGCGATGTACGTCGCCGCCGGCGTCTCGGGTGTCGTCGACGTCGATGCGGTGACCATCGCGCTGGCGCGCGGCGGTCCGGGCGACGACGCCTGGCGCACCGCCGCCGCGGCAGTGAGCATCGCCATGATCGTCAACACCGTCTTCAAGATCGTCCTCGCCGGCGTGATGGGCAGCCGCGAGTTTCTCTGGCGTACCGCGCTCGCGCTGGGCACGAGCGGCGTCGTCGGCGCGCTGGCGGCGCTCGCGGTCTTCGTCGCCTTGCCTGTGTGAACCTCAGCGACGAGCGCAGCTCAACGCGCCAGCACGCGCGCGAGCTCCAGCATCGCCGGGTCGAGCGGCTTGCTGCCGTGCGCGACTTCTTCGAGCGGTGTCGGCACGACTTCACCGCGGATGAGGCCGACGAGAACGCCGTGCTCTCCGCGCGCGAGCAACTCGATCGCGGTACTGCCGAGGCGTGTTGCCAGCAGGCGATCGAACGCAGTGGGTGTCCCGCCACGCTGGACGTGGCCGAGAGTGGTGGCGCGAATCTGGAAGCCGAGCCGCTCCCGGTTGGCCTGGAAGTAGTGCGACAACGCGTCGGCGTTGTAGCGGGCGCCCTCGGCAACGACGACAATGCAGTGGGGCTTGCCGCGCTCGTAGGCGGCGCGGAGGTCCTGCGCCAAGCCTTCCGGGTCGGTGTCTACTTCGGGAATCACCACCGCCTCGGCACCGCCGGCGATCCCGGCCATCAGCGCGAGATAGCCGCAGTCACGGCCCATCACCTCGACGAGAAAGCCGCGCTGGTGCGACGAGGCGGTGACTTTGAGCCGGTCGATCGCCTCGAGCGCCACATTGAGCGCCGTGTCGACGCCGATGGTGATGTCGGCGCCGTAGAGATCGTTGTCGATCGTCGAGGCGATGCCCACCACGGGAAAGCCCATGCGCGCCAGAGCGCAGGCGCCGGCCTGCGAGCCGTTGCCGCCGATCACGATGAGGCCCTCGATGCCGAGTCGATGCAGCGCCCCGAGCGCGTGGCGGCGAACGCTCTCCTGGGTGAACTCCGGGCAGCGGGCGCTGCCGAGCAACGTGCCACCCTGCTGGATGATGCCGCCGACGCGGCGGCTGCCGAGGGGAATGATCGTCTGCTCGAGCAGTCCGACGTAGCCCTGGCGCACGCCGTACATGCTCCAGCCCCTCTCGACCCCGGTGCGCACGACTGCGCGGATGGCGGCGTTCATGCCTGGGGCATCGCCGCCGCTCGTCAGCACCGCGACTCGCTTCATGACCGGACTCCCAGCCCCACCGCGCCACCTTACGCAGCGGCGGCGCCCGCGGCAACGGGGGGTCTCACCGGCGTGCGGGGTCAGGACTTCGGCTGGTCGACGATCAGCACCGTCCCCTGTGCGACGCACGCGAGCCGATCGTCGTTCTTGACGTCGATGCGCACGACGCCGGTGCGCTTGGTGAGCGAGAGCACCTCAGCCTCGGCCCGCAGGGTCCCCTTGCGGACGCCGGCGAGGTAGTTGACCTTGAACTCGGTGGTCGCGGCCCACGCGCCGCGCGGGATGAGCGGGTACATGACGCAGCCGAGAACGTGATCGACGAGCGCAGCGATCACGCCCCCGTGCAAGGTC
>Ga0187894_10006768_pt1 | contig 11082 bp, 10 predicted proteins | sample GBC1701081metaG_FD_136650 | JGI IMG/M metagenome (GOLD analysis project Ga0187894, IMG submission 136650) | White microbial mat communities from a lava cave in the Kipuka Kanohina Cave System on the Island of Hawaii, USA - GBC170108-1 metaG ...
CCACCGCGAGGTCGAGCAGCTCGTCGCGATGCGCCTGGATCGCCTTGGCGATCGCGCCGAGCATCGCGCCGCGCTCCGCGAAGGAGAGCGCACGCAACGCCGGCCCGCCGCGGCGGCGCGCGTAGTCGAGCGCCGCGGCGAGGTCGACGCCCTCGCTCGACGCGACGGCGAGCGGCTCCTCGGTGGCCGGGTTGAGCAGGCGTTGCGGCGTGCCGCCGCCTTCGATCCAGCGCCCGCCGGCGTAGCTGCACAAGGTGAGCATGCGAGATCCTCCGTTTCAGGTGCGCCGGTCGGCAAGCCGTCGCCGGACCGGGAAGAGATGCAGGTCGAAGCGTGCCGCGACGTAGCCCCACAGCCCGCGCGGAAACCGTACCATGACCACCACCGCGACCAGCCCGAGCACGATCAGATACCACGTCCCGAAGTCCGCCAGCGTCTCGCGCAGCACGAAGAAGAGCAGCGTGCCGATGATCGGGCCCTCGATCGTCCCGATGCCGCCGATCACGACGATGAAGATGACGAACGCGGTCCAGCTCACGCCGAACGCGGCGTCGGGCGAGACGCGGAGGTTCATCAGGAAGTACAGCGCGCCGACGATCCCGCAGCCGAACGCGGCGACGAGATAGACCCAGAACTTCGTCGCGGCGATGTTCACTCCCTGGCTCGCCGCGGCGCGCTCGCCGTCGCGGATCGCAGTCAGCGCGAGGCCGTGGCGCGAGCGGAGCAGCCAGTAGACGCCGGCGACCGCACCCACCGCCACGACGAGCGCGATCCAGAACGTGAGCGACTCGCGCATCGCCTTCGGGAATTCGCGCATCGACGTCAGGCTGGTGCCGGTTCCCCCGCCCACGATCGTCGCGTTCGACACGATCAGCCGGAACGACTCGGCGACGACCCAGGTCCCGATGGCGAAGTAGCCGCCGTGCAGACGGAAGACGAGCTTCGAGACGGGCACGGCGACGAGCGCGGCCACCAGCCCCGCGATCGGGACGCAAGCGAACGGGTCGAGGCCGCCGAGGTCCGCGAGCACGACGAGCGCATAGCCGCCGATCCCCAGATACCCCTGCTGTCCGACCGAGACGAGCCCGCCGTAGCCGGCGAGGAGGTTCCACATCTGCGCGAGCGCGAGCAGGCAGGCGAACTCGACGAAGAGGCGCAGCGTACTCGAGTCCGCCCACGCGGGCAGCGTCCCGAGCGTGAGCACCGTGACGACCGAGACCGCGCCGGCGATCCGGCTCGCCCGCGTGGCGCGCTCGACGCTCGCGGCCATCAGTCGCGCGTCCGCGGAAAGAGCCCCTGCGGCCGCACGAGCAGCACCGCGAGGAACACGAGGTGCCCGACCAGGATTCCCCAGCCCGGATCGAAGCGGAAGCCGATGCCCTGCGCGACGCCGAGCACCAGCCCGCCGACGAGCGTGCCCCAGAACGAGCCGAGGCCGCCGATGATCACCGCCTCGAAGGCGTAGAGGAGGTAGGCCGGCCCGTCGCTCGGCGCGACGGTCGTGCGCATCGCGAGGAACAGGCCCGCGACCGTCACTACGCCGAACGCGATCGCGGTGGCGAGCGCATAGACGTGCCGGTGATCGATCCCCTGCAGCGCGGCCGCCTCCGGATCGTCGGAGGTCGCGCGGAAGGCGCGACCGAGCCGCGTGCGCCCGAACAGCCACTCGAGGCCGGACGCGAGCGCCAGCGCGGCGACGAGCGTCAGTAGCGGCAGCCAGCCGACCGCGAGGTCCCCGGCGATGCGCAGGCTCTGCGTCTCGATCCCGCCCGCGCTGAGGCTGCGGGAGTCGGCGGAGAACGCTTCGAGCAGGACGTTCTGGATGACGATCGAGAGCCCGAAGGTGACGAGCAGCGGCGGCAGGATGTCCTTGCCGAGCGTGCGGTTGAGGACGCCGCGCTGCAGGCCGTAGCCGACCGCGAGCATCACCGGCAGGACGACGAGCACGATGAGCGCCGGGGTGATCTGGACGCCGAGCGCGACCCCGATCGCGAGGAACGCCGCCAGCACGATGAAATCGCCGTGTGCGATGTTCACCAGGCGCATCACGCCGAACATCAGCGCGAGCCCCATCGCGAAGAGCGCGTAGAGGCCGCCGAGCATCACGCCCTGCAGGACGGTGTCTATCCACCCGATCATGCCGCCGTCGATCCGAAGTACGCCGCCGAGATCGCCGTGCGCGTCAGCTCGCTCGAGGCGCCCTGCAGCGACACGCGCCCTTCCTGGAAGCAGTAGAGCCGGCTCGTCGTGCGCTGCGCTAGGCCCACGTCCTGCTCGACGATGATCACCGTGAGGCCTTCCCGCATCATCGCCGGAAGCGTCTGGTAGAGACCCTGCACCACCAGCGGGGACAGGCCGAGCGAGATCTCGTCGCAGATGAGCAGGCGCGGGTTGGCGAGCAGCGCGCGGCCGATGGCGACCATCTGCTGCTGGCCGCCGGACAGCGCGTTGCCGGGCAGGGCGCGGAGCTCCCGCAGCGCCGGGAAGAGCTCGTACACGCGCGCCGGGGTCCACGGCCCCGCGCGCTTCGCGTAGCCGCCGATCAGCAGGTTCTCCTCGACCGACAGGCTGGGAAAGAGGCGGCGGCCCTCGGGCACCATCGCGATGCCGCGCCGGACTATGGCGGCGGCCGGCAGCCCGCCGATCGGCCGGCCGTCGAACACGATCCGCTCCGGCGCGGCCGGGAGGAGCCCGGTCACCGTCTTCAGGAACGTCGACTTCCCCGCGCCGTTCGCGCCGATGATTCCCACCGCTTCGCCGGCGTGGATCGCGAAGTCGATGCCGAACAGCGCCTGGAAATCGCCGTAGAAGGCGGCGAGCCCGTGCGTGGCGAGCAGCGCGCTCACACCTCGATCCCCAGGTAGACGCGCCGGACCTCCGGATCCACCATCACCGCCTCGGGCGGCCCCTCCGCGAGCTTGGCGCCGAAGTTGATCGCGACGATCCGGTCGGCGACCGCGACGAGCGCATGCATGACGTGCTCGATCCAGACCATCGTCGTGCCGGTCGCCTTGATCGCGCGGATCAGCGCGACCAGCTCGCGTGCCTCGTGCTCGGTCAGTCCGCCGGCGATCTCGTCGAGCAGCAGCAGCTTCGGCCGGGTCGCGAGCGCGCGCGCGAGCTCGAGGCGCTTGCGCTCGAGCAGCGTCAGCCGCCCGGCGAGCGCGTTGGCATGGCGTGCGAGACCGGTGCGGTCCAGCAGTTCCGCGCACGCGGCGTTCGCATCGCCCTCGCTCATCGACGCGCCGAACGTCGCGGCGACGAGAAGGTTCTCGAACACCGTCATGTCGCCGAACGGCTGCGGGATCTGGTACGAGCGCCCGATGCCGCGGCGGCAGCGCTCGTGCGGCGGCGCCGCGCGGATCTCCGCGCCGAGGAACCGGATCGAGCCCGCATCGGCGCGCAGGTCGCCGGTGACCAGGTTGAAGAGCGTCGTCTTGCCGGCGCCGTTCGGGCCGATGATGCCGACGAGCTCGCCACCCGCGACGGTCAGGCTCAGGTCGTCGACGACCCTGAGGGCGCCGAACGACTTCCGCACCCCGGCGAGCTCGAGGATCGCACCCATCGGACGACGCGGCGCCGGAGTGGCGCGCCTCCGGCGCCGGCTCCGCGTCCGACCGGCCTCAGCCGATCAGTTTCATCTTGCCCGCGACCGGGACGTCCGGCGCGGTCTGGTTGTCGACGACGATCAGCTCGTACTTGTACTTCTTCCCGCGTACCCACTGCCCGCCTGCGAGCGGCGTCTTGGTCACGTTCTTTACCGGCCCCTTGCCCCAGGCGACGGGGCCGACGATCGTGTTGAGGTTGGTCGCCACCATCGCGTCGCGGATCGACGCCTTCGAGCCGAGGTCCTTCGTCCGCTTGAACGTGTCGACCGCGACCTCGAAGAGGGCGTGGACGAAGCCGATCGGCTGCGTCCACTGCTTCTTCGTCGCGGCCTCGTAGGCGTCGGCGAGCTGCTTCGCCGACTGCCCGGTGAGCGAGGACTTGTACGGGACGGTCGGCGTCCACCACACCTCGGTCGTCATGCCGTCGCCGAGGTCGCCGAGCGCCTCGACCGAGGCGGGAAAGAGCAGCGCCTTGCCGACCGTGACCGCCTTCGGCCGGAAGCCCTGCTGCCGCGCCTGGGTGAGGAAGGTCTTGATGTCGGGCGGGATCACGACGCCGGTGACGATCTCGGCGTTCTCCTTCTTGAACGCCGCGATCTGCGCGCTGAAATCGGCGGTGAGGTTCTGGAAGCGGCCGGGGTCGACGAGCTTGAAGCCGTCCTTCGCGAGCGCCGGCGGGAAGCCGCGCGCGGGATCGCCCCAGGCGTTGCCGTCGGCGTCGTTCGGGAACAGGCCGCCGACGACCTTGTTGGTCGGCACGGACTTCCACAGGTTGGTGAACACCGCGATGACGTCCTCGAGGCCCCAGAAGAAGAGGTAGGTCCAGTCGAAGCCCTTCGCCGGGTCGCCCTTGCGCCCGAAGAACCACGGCTGCCACGGGCAGAGCGTCGCGACGCACGGGACGCCGTTCAGCTCGCACTGATCGGACACCGGATTCGCCGTCTCCGGCGTGTTGCCCGCGACCATGAAGTCGATCTTGTCCCTGAGGATCAGGTCCGCGGCGGCCTCGCCGGCGCGGTTGGCACTCGACTGGCTGTCCTTGGTGACGATCTGCACCTCGACCTTGCGGCCGCCGATCGTGAACCCGCTCTTCAGCTGCTGCTGGATCGCGCCGATCACGAACTTGTTCGCCTCGCCGAACGGCGCGAGCGGGCCGGTCGCGGGGTACACGTAGCCGATCTTCAGGCGCGGCGTCGCCTGCGCGATCGCCGGAAAGCCGAGGCTCGCCGCGGCGCCGGCGGTGGCGAGCGCGGCGCCGCTCTGCAGGATCCTGCGGCGGCCATTGTCGATGGGACGCGTCATGGTGTTCCCCCCCTATTTGCGGAACAGGTTGATGCCGTCGGTGTTGATCAGGTCCGGCGCCGTCCAGCCGTTGACGTCGTACTCGTCGAGGCACTTGTCGGCGAAGCCCTTGAGCCGGTCGTAGGCGCCCGAGGCGATCGCGCCGAAGAGCGCGTAGCGGCGGATCTCCTCGTGGCTGCCGCTGTAGTTGATCTCGTAGAGCTCGTGGCGCCCGCCGAACTCGGTGCCGACCGCGTCCCACAGCGCCTTCATCACCTTGACGCGCCCGACCGCGTCGATGCCGCCGGAGCCGCGCATGTAACGGTCGAGGTACGGGCGCAGCTCCGGGGTAGCGAAGTCCCTCGCGTGCGAGTTGAGGAAGATGAGCCCGCTCGCCACCGTCTTCTCGATCAGGTTCTTCACCTGCACGTACGCTTCGGGCGCGAGCACCTGGTAGGCGGAGGCCGCCTCCATGCTCGGCAGGAGGCAGCCGCTCTCCCACGGGTCGGCCGAGTGCGCCATCGCCTCGGTGCAGGCCCACAGCATGTTGCGCCAGGCGAGCGCCTCGCCGATGTTCGCCTCGACGCCGCGGAACTGGCGCGCGCCGGTGATCTCGGTCGCCTTGATCATCAGGCCGATGATGAAGTCGAGCTTCACCGCGAGCCGCGTGCAGCCCTGGAACATCGCGCGCGGCAGGAAGCCGGTGCGCGGGAAGAAGTTGTTCGCCTTCTCGACGTCGGCGTAGACGAACACGTCCTCCCACGGCACGAACGCGTTGTCGAGCACGAACACGGCGTCGTTCTCGTCGAGGCGGCTCGACAGCGGGTAGTCGAACGGGCTGCCCATCGCCGCCGCACGGTACTCGTTCGAGACGCGGCAGATGAGCTTCACGCCCTTTCCGTTCGTCGGGACCATGAACACCATCGAGAAGTTCTTGTCCTGCACCGGGATCAGGCCGTGGTGCGCGACGAACGTGAAGTGCGTGAGCGCCGAGCCGGTCGCGACGACCTTCGCGCCGCTGACGTAAATGCCGGCGTCGGTCTCCTTCGTGACGTGGCAGTACACGTCGGTCGCGCCGCCCGGCGCGCCAGGCGCGATGTTGCGGTCGACCGGCGGGTGGATGATCGCGTGGTTCACGAACGGCACGCGCTCCTGGCTCGCGCGGTACCACTTGCGCGCGTTCGCCTGGTACGGCGCGTAGAACTCGGCGTTCGCGCCGAGCGTGCCGAGGAACGCCGCCTTGTAGTCGGGCGAGCGGCCGAGCCAGCCGTACGTGACGCGCGCCCACTCGGCGATCGCGTCGCGCGACTTCACCTGCTCCTCGACCGTCCGCGGCGCGATGAAGTAGCGGTGCGTGAACCCGCCCCACTCGGTCGGGCAGGTGAGCACGTTCTTCCCGGACCGGTGGTCTTCGTGCAGCGCGTCATAGAGCCGCGCGATCATCCGCGCGGTGTTCTGGAACGCCGGATGGCGGGTAATGTTCTTCACCCGCTCGCCGTAGATCCAGATCTCGCGGCCGTCGTCGAGGCTGTCGAGGAACTCCTTGCCGGTGTAGGGGAGCGTGACCGCGCCGCCCGCAGACTTCGGCTTCGCTTCGGTTGCCATCGGGGATCCTCCTCTTTGCAGGACGCGCGCGAGGCCTTCGGCTCACCCTGCGCGGCAGTCGATTTCGGCGACTCTACCCCGAACCCGCGCTTCGTTCCAAGCGCGGGGAGGGTTTCAGCCGGGGCGCGGGGCGGGCGGAGCGAAGCGCGGCAGCCAGCCGCCGCCGGAGCGGCTCAGCAGCCAGAGCGCGATCGCGAGGTTCACCACGTTCCACGCGATGCCGTTCGCGAATGCGACGGTGTACGAGCCGGTCAGGTCGAAGATCGCGCCGGTCATCCAGCCCCCGATCGCCATGCCCAGCAGCGTCGAGGTGATCACCGCGGCGATGCGGGTGCCCGCCTCCCGCGGCGTGAAATGCTCGCGGACGATGATCGCGTACGCCGGGACGATGCCGCCCTGGAACAGGCCGAACAGCGCGGAGATGACGTACAGCGAGACGAGGCCGTCGAACGGCAGGAAGAGCGCGAGCGCGAGCATCTGCAGCGCGGAGCCGAGCGCGAGCGTGCGTAGCCCCCCGATGTGGTCGCAGATCCAGCCGGACGCGAGCCGGCTCACGACGCCGAAGCCGAGCATGACCGACAGCATCTCGGCGCCGCGCGCCGGGCCGTAGCCGAGGTCGACGCAGTACGCGACGATGTGGACCTGCGGCATCGACATCGCGATGCAGCAGGTCAGTCCGGCCAGGATGAGAAGCCCCTGCAGCGCGCCGGGCGAGAAGCCGAGCGGACGCGCGGAGCCGGTCGACGCGCGAACGCCGCCGGGCGACGGCTCGAATGCCGGCGGCCGCCGGCGCAGCGCAAGCGCGAGCGGCAGGATCGTCGCCACGCAGAAGATGCCGATGCCGACGTACGTCGCGCGCCAGCCGGCGGTCGAGACGAAGTACTGCACGACCGGGGGCCAGACGGTGCCGCCGAGATAGTTGCCGCTCGCGACGATCGCGATCGCGAGCCCGCGGCGCCGGACGAACCAGAGCGAGATGTCCGCGACGAGCGGCGAGAAGGTCGCCGAGGCGCCGAGGAGCCCGAGGACCAGCCCCTGCACGAGGGCGAACTGCCACAGGCTCGCGGTCGCGGCGGCGGCGAGGTAACCGATCGCGAGCGCGACTGCGCCGATCACCACCGGAACGATCACGCCGAAGCGGTCGGCGAGACGACCCATGACAAGGCCGCCGATGCACACGCCGACGAGCGTCATCGTGTAGGGCAGCGACGCATCGCCGCGCGCGACGCCGAACTCGGCCTGCAGCGCCGGCAGCACCACGACGCCGGACCACAGACCGACGCCGCCGATCGTCGAGATCGCGAGCGCCGCGGCGAGGCGCACCCACGCGTAGGCGGAGTCCGCCTCGCTCTGCTTCGTCATCCACTCCTCCCGCCGCCCGGGAGCGAGCGACGGGTCGAAGGTACCTCAGCACCGCGGTGGTGCGCCATGTACACCGCGCCGGCTGTGGCGGGGGCTACGGTACCGGCAGGCGCTTCAGCACGGAGCTGGTCTCGGCGGCGAGACGGCGGACGAGGTTGGCGGCCGAGTCGCGGCGCGCGAGCCCGACGCCCTGGCCGGCCCAGAGCGACAGGAACTCCGCCCGCCCGGCCTTGGCGGCCGCGGCGCGCAGCGGCCGGGTGAGGGCGTTCTGCAGCGGGAACGGCAGGATCGCCTCCGCGCTGCCGGCGCGCTCGACCTCGGTCATGAAGCGGTTGACGATGCCGCGCGCCGCGCGGCCGGAGAACGCGCGCGTGATCCGGGTGTCGGCCTCCCGGGCGTCGAGGATCGCCTGCCTGTAGGCGGCCGGGATCCCGGCCTCTTCGCAGGTGAGGAACGCGGTGCCCATCTGCACGCCGCTCGCGCCGAGCGCGAGCGCGGCGGCGATGCCGCGGCCGTCCATGATGCCGCCGGATGCGATCACCGGCACCTTCACTGCGTCGGCGACCTGCGGCACGAGCGCGATCGTGCCGATCAATCCGGCGTCGACGTCGTCGGCGAACGTGCCGCGATGGCCGCCCGCCTCGGCGCCCTGCGCGACGACCGCGTCGACGCCGGCCCGCTCGAGCGCGACCGCTTCCGCGACGTTGGTCGCGGTGCCCATCAGGAACATGCCGCGCGCCTTCACCGCGCGAACCGCGTCGGCCGGCAGCACGCCGAAAGTGAAGCTGAACGCGGCCGCGCCGCTCTCGAGCGCCGCGTCGAAGAGCGCCGGGAAGGGATCGGCAGCAACGGCCGGCGCGGCGGGTGCCGGCAGGCCGAGCTCGGCGAAGTACGGCGCGACCCGCTCCAGCGCGGCGCGGGTATCCGCGGGCACGCCGGGCACGGGCGCCGGCGCGAAGAGGTTGATGCCGAACGGCCGCGGCGTGAGCGCGCGGACCGCGCGCGCCGCCTCGGCGATCTGCGGCGGTGTGAGATAGGACGCGCCGAGGAAGCCGAGCGCGCCCGCCTCGCCCACCGCGGCGACGAGGGCCGGGGTGTCGCCGCCGCCGGCGAGCGGCGCCTGGACGATCGGGTGCGAGAGGCCGAGCCGGCGGGTGAGCGGGGTCTGGATCGCCATCGGTGGGTCCTCGCGCGCGGTGACGCGCCCAAGTTACCTTGACCGGATCATCCCGGCAAATGAATAATATCGAACGAATCGTTCTCGGATCGAGAATAATGGACTTTGCCTCCCTGCAGGTCTTCAAGGCGGTGGCCGACGAGGGCGGGATCAGCCCGGCCGCGCGCAAGCTGCACCGCGTGCAGTCGAACGTCACCACCCGCATCCAGCACCTCGAGGCGTCGCTCGGCGCGCAGCTCTTCGTGCGCGAGAAGCGCCGGCTGCATCTCTCGCCCGCCGGCCGGGTGTTCCTGCGGTACGCCGAGCAGATGCTGCGGCTCGCCGGCGAAGCGCGGCACGCGGTCGCGGGCGATGCGCCGCGCGGCGTCCTGCGCATCGGCACGCTGGAGTCCACCGCTGCGAGCCGGCTGCCGCCGCTTCTCGCGCGCTATCACGCGGCGCACCCGGCGGTGAGCGTCGAGCTCGTCACCGGCACCACGGACGCGCTCGTCGAAGCGGTGCTCGGCCGGAGGCTGGAGGCGGCGTTCGTCGCGGACTGCAAGCCCTCGGCGCGGCTCGAGACGCTGCCGGCGTTCCGCGAAGAGCTCGTGCTGGTCGTGCCCCGTTCGCATCCCGCCGTGCGCCGCGCGCGCGAGGTCCGCGCCGACACCCTCATCGTCTTTCCGACCGGCTGCGCCTACCGGCGCCGCCTGCAGGGCTGGCTCGGCGAGGACGGCGTCGTGCCGGAGAAGGTGCTCGAGCTCGCCTCCTACCACGCGATCGTCGCGTGCGTCGCGTCCGGCGCCGGGATCGGCATCGTCCCGCGCTCGGTGCTGGATACGATCCGGCGCGACGAGGGCGTCGCGGTCTACCCGCTCGGGAAAGGGCGCTCCGCCAGCACGACCGCGCTTGCGTGGCGCAAGGGCGAGATCTCGCCGCCGCTGAAGGCGCTGCAGGCGGCGATCGCCGCGCTCAGGACGCTCGCGCGGCCGCGCCGGTGAAGCGGCGCACCAGGGCGAGCACGAGGATCAGGGCGAGCCCGGCCGCGCCGGAGTAGACGATCTCGAGCGGCCAGAGGTTGTGCGAGGTCGGGTCGCGCGCAGTGTCGACGACGATGCGGCCGACCACGAACGCGATGATCGCGAACGGCGCGACGCCGGCGAGGCGCCACCACCCGCGCCACTTCCACAGCACCCAGACCGGCGCGCCGAGACAGGCAAGGACGGCGCCGGCGAGAAGCGGCATGACGAGCAGGCCGAGCAGTGCGTCGCCGACGCCGCGATTCGCCTCCGCCGCCTTCCGCTCCGCCTCCCATGCCGCAGCGGTTGCACGCTGCAGCTCGGGCACCCAGGGCGCGGTCGCCTGGGCCGCCGGCCCGCTGCCCCAGCGGAGGTTGACCGGATAGCGCGCGACCTCGCGCTGGACGTAGGGCTTCCCGCCGCCAGCGACGATGCGGATCTCGTCCACCTCCATCGGCGCGTCGAACGAGATCCACCCGAGCGCGTAGCCCGAGCCCGACCACCGCGCGGAAGCATTCGACTTCCAGCCCTTCTCGATCCGCTTGCCGCCGGAGTAGGCGTACGTCCAGAACCCGGTCGGCTCGTCGGCCTCGTACTGGATGCGCACGTAGAACGACTGGTCGCGGCCGAGCGTCGCCTCGGCGGGCGGGTCGGTCGCCACGACGCGCACGCGCACGTCGGCGTGCGCCGCGCAGGCGGCGAGAGCGAGCGCGATCGCGAGGAGGAAACGCATCGTCGCACCGTAGCATGGCGGGCCGCGCGCGACGGCCGACCGCGACACCGCAGTGAGGCGCAGTTGACAGCGGCCCGGCGCCCGACGGGCTCTAGCGGCCGAGCGCGCCCTCGATCGCGACCGCGAGCGCGAGCATCCGCCGGTCGGTCATGGCGGTGCCGCACACCATCAGCCCGACCGGACCGCTGCCCGGCGCCTGGCACGGCACGGTCACCGCGCAGCCGTCGAGGAAGTTGATCAGGCCGGCGTTCCGGAGCACCCGCGCGTTCCACTTGAAGTAGGCGTCGTCGGAGGCGTCCACCTCGGCGATCGTCGGCG
>Ga0187894_10006769_pt1 | contig 11080 bp, 8 predicted proteins | sample GBC1701081metaG_FD_136650 | JGI IMG/M metagenome (GOLD analysis project Ga0187894, IMG submission 136650) | White microbial mat communities from a lava cave in the Kipuka Kanohina Cave System on the Island of Hawaii, USA - GBC170108-1 metaG ...
GAGTTCGCGCAGCCGGCGAACCAGGTACGGTTCTTCCTGGCCATACGGCGCGAGATAGGGGCTGTAATCGCAGAGCACGAACAGCCCCTTCTTCTGCTGCGCGACATAATCGAGGGCGCTCGCCGCGTCCTGTGTGTCCGGGATCAGAATCTCCTTCTGCCCCTTGAGTTCGGCGCCGAGGACTTGCCGCAACCCGGTCGTGCGGCTCCAGATGAAGAGCCCCTTCTCTTTTTCACGATGCCACTTGAGTTGCGCCACCGCTTGCATAATGCGATGAAAACGACCCTCCTCGGGCGTGTTGACCGCGATCAGCGGATAGCGCGCGCGAATCAACACGTCGAGTTCGATAACGATCCTTTCCAGAGATTCCTGTGACATTGCTTTCCCTCGATCCAAGAATTGTTAAAGTTCGAGCGCGGCCAGGCGATTCGGCTGACCGAGTTCATGCGTGTCGCGGTAGCAAAGCTCAATAATGCTATCGAGAGCTTCTCTAACCGTTGCATTGCTTGCCCGCCGCTTGTTCTTTCCTGACGGTTTGGCGGCCAGTCTTTCGAGGTCGCCGAGCAGTTGATCTAGTTCGGCGTCGGACTGGAAGTTCATCAGCCGGAACCAGCGTGTCAGGTTGCGAGCCTTCTTCGCCGTAGCGCCGGGCAGGAAATCATGTTTCTCAAGCGCCTCCCGCATGGCCACGGCGGACTCGTAAATCTGCGCCCGCAGTTGCGCCGCGCCTTCCTGCAAAGGACTGAGCGTTTCCTGAAGTTTCTCGCGAGCGGCGTCGAACTTCATCTGGCGGATTCGTTCCTTGACCTCGGCTTCGCGCTGGCGATCTTCATCTTCCGCCGCAAGCCTGAGCCTGGCGCTCTCCTGGTCGGTCCACATCTGCTGCTGGATTCCGCGCTCGGTGGCGGTCACGCGCAATTGTTCGATCCGGCGCTCGGATTCGACCTGTTCAATGCGACGGCGTTCTTCGGCGGCCTGACGCTGTTCGCGCAGCATCTCACTGCCGAGCAGGATGACGCCCACCTGGAAACGCAGAGTCAACTTGCTTCGGAGTTCGTCTTCTGAAGGAAAGGCGTTCAAAACGCGGCTAATGACGCGCTCCTGGAAGTCTTCGGGCACGATCGCTCCAGTGGCTTCGAGGCGGTGCGCGGAATCGGCGGCCACATGTCTGAATGTGGCGATCACCTCCTGACGAATTTCATCGTACTGATCGAGGACCTTCTGCCTGGCCACGTTCAAATTGTCACAGGCTTTGTTGAAGGCCGATTCGAATTCGGTGAACGCGCGCCAGGGAACCCAGCGATAAGCCGGACTCTCAAAGAGCGTCTCAGTCAGGCGGAAGTGATAGCTGTATTTGTGCAATGCCGTGTGCGCCTGCGAGACTGGCCTGAGCAGTGGCCTGCGGAAACGGTTGGGCAGCAATCCGCAACGAGGCGGAGTAAATGCGACATCGGTGTTTTGGGGAAGCTCGACACCCAACGCCTGCCAGTCGAGTCTCCGATCGAGAATGCCGAAGCCGGTGGCATCCACATTAATGAAGACGCCTTCCTCTTCCAGCGCGGAAAGATCGAAGGGCAGGCGCTCAACCTCTTCGGCGCGGCGATCCGTTCGCGCGGCGGCGACGGCGGCGCGATGATCGCCGTTAGAAATAACAACTGCTTCCTGCGGAAATTGCGCTGGAGGGAAAGAAAATACGTTAGTACTCATTTGACTCTCCTTGTCCTTGGATGATTTGGGCAAAGCTCTGTTCAGGGCTTGCTGACAGCTTCTTTTCTTGGAGTGGAGCTGACATAGGCTTAATCGAGTTGGCTGATCATTGCGACGAATGTCGGAAGGTTTGCGCCTGTTTTTCTGTCTGGATCGCGCTCATGGAATGCATCTTTTCTTCTCTTTTCGTTGCTCAGTCCAGGTCATCAAGGACGGAGAGCGCCGCGTCGAGATGAATGCAGAACGAATTGGTTTCGTCGGCGTCCATCACTCCGCGCGCCAGGCGATCGGCGCCGTTGAGCAGGCATTCGATCAGGCAAAGCGCCGTCACTCTGTCATCGTTAACGGACAGCGCATGATCAACTAATCGGGCTATCGTCACGTCAGGGGTTTCATTCGGGTTGTCCATTTTCTATCTCCTTTCATGGGTTCGTGGCCGTAAGAAATTGTTGTGTCACTTCCACAGGCTTAACTGAGCCGGCTGGTCTGGGCGAGAATCGGTGGAAGGTTTACGCCTGTTAGTTTGTGTCGCCTGGCTCCGTAGTTCATCGAGCGTGATTTGACAGCGAGACGGCTCCCTGCTAATTGCCGCTGTTGCTGTGAATGAAGACTCTTTCTCTTCCTGGTGAGAGGGCTCCGTCTGATCGCCCACCGGATCGGCGGTTGTGGATGGAACAGAAGCAATCTCAATCTTCGCAGGAATCTCTTCAGATGGGTGGACGGATTTCTCAACTTCCGGCTCGCAATTTCGGAATGCGTCTTCATCGAGAGCTGCGAATTCCTGTTTGTCATCAATCTGTGATCCATCATCTTTGAGCAGTTGATTGACGCGCCGGAGCTGCGCCTGAAGCTCTTCATACTTCTGTGCATAGCTCCACCCACTTGCCAATTCACGCTCGATCATCTCCAGTTTGTGTTTGAGTTCGCCCCGGTTTTTCAGAGCGCGATCGATGTGCGAATCAATCGCCCTGAGCTGCGCGTCGATTGACTGGATCACGCCTTGCTCGGAGTCGCTGAACTTGAACGGGTAAAGAAGCTTGCCGTCGGGCAGACGCAAAAAACCTTCGACCGGCGGAAATAGCGTGTCGCTAAGAGAAAGCCGCCGTTGCGCGAGGATTTGAAAGCCACGATATGAACCGATCTGGCGGTAATCGGTACTCGACGCCATCCCGACTTCACGGCGAAGTTCGTCGAGATGCTCTCCGACCTGCGCGCGCTGATCAAAGCTAAGCCATTCATTGCCGCCAAGTGTCCTCTTGAGTTTGATCGTGAAGACGCCGTCTGATGAATTTTGATCACGTATGGCTTTGGCCTGCTCGTGACCGGCGACGCGCTGATCGGCTTCGCGAATCCTGTCCGGCAGAGATTTAAGCTCCCATTTCAGATTGTGGCGCCCATTGCGCCATACTATGTAAAGGCGCGACAGGCGAGTAAGTTCGACTTCGATGGAGACCCGCTCGAGAATGCGCGGATTGCCGCTGGCAATGGCCTTGACCTGCGCGGCGGTCAGGACCATATCATCCACGTCTTCCGTGGCGCGGGCGGTTACTTCGCCCGACATGATCTGACTGATGAAGCGGGCTTTGTTCTCGAGCGTCTGCCAGATGAAACCATCGAACGAGCCTTCAGTGACATAGTTGAAGATGCAAACTTCAGGGAATTTATTGCCGGGACGCATGTGACTAAGACCATAAATTGGCAGCGGCTGGAACTATAAAATGGCAAGACGCTGACGAAGAACCAATCATTTGCAACCCTCAGCAAAACACCGGTCGTTTCTCGTTGGAATCATAAATCGGCAGGCTGCGCAAATTGGAAGCATAACGTGGCAACAGTTGCAGAAACTGCATTTCACGTCTGCTTGATGGCAAAATAGTCCGCAAATCCGCCACCCACTTCTCGTTCCATCATTCGAACTCAAACCTTCGCAGCCAATTTTTCCTTCTCTCAACACCAACTCGTGAGAGCTGGCATTTGTATTTTTGCTTTCACCGGAGCTTCGGATGCTTGATGAACAACATTTCGGAGGCTGGAGCCGGAGGCTAGCCCTCAGTAAGAAAGCTGAGAATTTGATCCGGCAGATCAGATTGTCAGAGCCGGCGCGGCACGTGCGCAGTGGCCGCGGCAATGTCAGTGGACGCTATCCGAGCCGTAAGATGGGAGTCACGATCCAGTTCGAGAGTCACCGTAATGAACTGGCCGCGATCTATGAGATGGAACACTCCAGCGCCGTTTTGGAGTACTGGGATCAGCCGCCTCCCATCAAATTGGAATACAAAACGCCAGCCGGCCGCGCGGTTGGAGTGTTGCATACGCCGGACTTCTTCGTCTTGCGCGCCGACTCGTCCGGCTGGGAAGAGTGTAAGCTGGAAGAAGACCTGCGGCGATTGGCTGAAAGCCAACCCCACCGCTACTGCCGCTCAGATGATGGGAAGTGGAGCTGTCCGCCAGGAGAGGAGTATGCTCATCAATTCGGCCTGTACTATCGTCTGCGCTCCTCGGCTGAAATCAACTGGGTCTTTCAACGCAACCTTCTCTTTCTAGAAGATTATCTTCACACGGACTTCTTCAAGATCGGTCCGGAGGTTGGGCAGTCCGTGCGTCAAGCAGTCGCCGTTCAACCGGGCATCATCCTGCAAGAATTGCTGCGCAAGGATGATGCTGCGATCGACGCCATCTATTTTTTGATTGCGGCTGGAGATATCTATGTCGATCTGCGCCTCGTTCCGCTTGCTGATCCAGAACGGGTACAAGTTTTTGCCGATCGCGATGCAGCCCTTGCTTATGCCCACGTTAATGAGACAGCGCTACGGCCCTCAACCGGCCTCATTGATCTGACTTGCGGTGGGACAGTCTCCTGGGATAGCAGAGTGTGGACGATCGTTAATGTCGGGGAAAGAAATATTGGGTTGCTAGGAGAAGGGGCGGCTTTCATGGAGTTGCCGACCCAGGTCTTTGAAAGCCTAGTTAGGCAAGCCAAGATCACCGGCCTTGAATCAGAAACCAATTCAGCTCAAACCAAAGTGAAAGAATTTCTCGACCGGGCAGGGCCCGCTGACTTGAAAGAGGCCAATCGCCGCTACGAGGCCATTCGTCCTCATATCATCAAAGATAAGGCTGCTGAATCCGGCCTGCCCAGTCGCACAATTTATCGTTGGCTAGCGAATTACCGTCAGGCTGAGCGTATTTACGGTAATGGTTATGTCGGACTCTTGCCGCGCACAAGTGAGCGAGGTAATCGCAATCCCAAACTGCCTGACGCCTCTCGCCAATTGATGACCGAGTTCATCACTCGCGATTACGAATCCAACAAACAGAAGAACAAACAATCAGTCTATGCATTATTGCTGCACGAGTGTGAGGAACGCGGCGTGATGGCTCCCAGTTATAAAACCTTCGTCAAAGCTGTTGGCGGTCGTCCGCGTTATGAGCAGACTCGCAAACGCCAGGGGACGCGCGCAGCCTATGTCCATGAGCCTTTTTATTTCGAGCTTGAACCGACAACCCCACGGCACGGCGACCGCCCATTCGAGATTGTTCACCTCGATCATACAGAGCTCGATATCGAACTCGTCTGCTCGCGTACCGGGCGCAATTTGGGACGACCATGGGCGAGCTTTTTAACGGACGCGTTCTCCCGCCGTCTGCTGGCAGTTATTCCGCTCTATCAGGCCCCAAGCAAAGTCGCCTGCATGCTCACGATGCGCGAGTGCGTACGACGTTTCGGCCGCCTACCGCAAACACTGGTAGTCGACGGCGGGCGCGAGTTTCAAAGCACCTACTTTGAAACATTATTGGCCTGTTATGAGTGCGTCAAGAAGATCAGGCCGCCGACCAAGTCCAGATTTGGGTCCGTGGTTGAGAGGTTATTCGGCACTGCCAACTCGCAATTCGTCCACAATCTGCAAGGCAATACCCAGAGCATGCGCAACGTGCGACTGGTGACGGCCTCGGTCAATCCCCGCCTTCATGCAATCTGGACGCTGGAATCGCTCGCGCAGAGATTGCGTCAGTTCGCTTATGAAGTTTACGACACCGCGCCGCACACGACATTGGGACAAAGTCCGCGCGAAGTTTTCACTCAAGGATTGGTTCGGGAAGGCGCCAGGCTACATCGGCTCATTCCCTATGACGAGCAGTTCAGGATAATGAGCCTGCCAACCACCTATAAAGAAACCGCGACTGTTTCGCCCGCCAAGGGTGTCAGGCTCAATTATCTCTATTACTGGGCCGACGCTTTCCGCGACCCGCTGGTCGAGCGGACGCGAGTGCCAGTGCGGTATGACCCTCACGACATCGGCATCGCTTATGCATTCGTGCATAAACAATGGGTGCGATGTATTTCGGAACATTACCGGATTTTTCGTGGGCACTCGGAACAGGAGTTACTGCTGGCGGCTGCAGAATTGCAGCGACGACGGAGAAAGACGGCCCTGGAAGGGGCCATTACAGCCAGACGGCTGGCGCATTTCCTCAAGTCGGTCGAGGCCGAGGAATTGTTGCTGACACAACGCCTGCGCGATGCGGCCGTCAAACAGTCGCTGGATGTGATCGAGAGCGATTCTGATCCCGCCAATACAGTAGGAACAATTGGCCAGAGCTGGCGCCATGAAGATCCAGATGCAAGCCCGATGAGCGAAATGGCCGCCGAACCGACATCAGAATCCGATTGGCGCGAGCTTCTGCCGGAGTATTGAAGTCAATGAACCAGCCTGCTTTTCCTTTAGAATTGCTGACGCAATCGACCGCAAAACGGCTTGATTACTTCAAGTCTTGCACGATTGCTCATCCGCGGTTGCATGAAGCCGATCAGGCGCTGCGCGCGGCAATCAGCGAGCCGACAGGTGAGTTGCTCGTCTTCTTCTACGGTCCGACTGGGGGCGGCAAAACTACCGTACTCAATCGATGCAAGCGGCAGATCATTGAGGAACGACGAAAAGAGATGGAAGACGACCCGGGTTGGGTTCCGGTAGTCGGCATGGAAGCGATCTCGCCCGAGCGTGGTGACTTCAACTGGCGTGATTATTATATTGATGCATTGCGGGCATTTGACGAACCACTCGTCAGCCGCAAAATCCAGATCGCAGAACTAGGCACTGAGAGGAAAAACATTCCTCAGTATGTCCCGCGCAAGATCGACAGCAGGTCGGTCTTACGTGTCGCACTCGAGTCAGCGATTCGCCATCGACGCCCTATCGGCTTCTTTATCGATGAAGCGCAACATCTGGCCAAAATATCCGGCGGACGCAAGCTGCAGGACCAACTCGACTGTCTCAAATCGCTGGCTATTCGCACCAATACCGTACATATTTTGGCCGGCACCTATGAATTGCTGATTCTGCGCCAGCTTAGTGGCCAGTTGAGCCGCCGCACTCGCCAAATTCATCTCGCGCGTTACCATGCGGAATCCGCTAAAGACTTGCGCGATTTCAAGAACGTTCTCTGGAATTTCCAGATCAGAATGCCGCTCAAATCCGAGCCCGATCTGATGAGCCACTGGGAGTTCTGCTATGAACGTAGTCTGGGTTGCATCGGTTTGCTCAAAGATTGGCTGACCAGAGTGTTGACATTGGGTCTGTCGGAAAGCAGACCGAACGTGACGATCAAACATCTGGAACGACAGGCGCTCCCGATCTCTGATTGTCAGAAGATCGCCACGGAAATTCTAGAAGGCGAAGCGTCGTTGGCAGACTCCGAATCTACACGGAAGCGGCTCCGGACATTGCTCAGTCTGGAGGAAGTTAAAGCGCCTAGAGAAGCGGCCACCGCCGGTGGACAGCCGGCAGTTCCCTCCAAACGAGGCCGATCTTCCCAATTTGTCGGTGAACGCAATCCAAAGCGCGACCCGGTCGGCGTGGCGCACAGCGCTGATGATGAAAGCTTGAAATGAAAGACGGCCCGATCCGTTATGAACTATGGCATGAGGGTGTGGAGGATCCGCCGCCACGTAGCCGTCTCTACAGCCTGGAGCCAATAGGGATCGGCACATCGGAGGTCGAAAGTCTGAGCGGCTATATCAACCGGTTGGCCCAGGCACATTGCGTTCGAGCCAGCACATTGCTCAAAAATGAAGTGATCCCTCACATAAAGAACGGACCATTCGATCAGAACCAGGGCGCCAAACCAGCTCGATCCCTCCCGAGAGGAAATAGAGAGCGTTTGGCGCGCCTGATTTACGGCACAGGGTTGACCGCGGAGAAATGGGTAAAGGTTTTAGGAATATTGACTGGCCGCTCCGATCTTCGTTTCCTGACCTTGCTGGATTGGCGATACGTCCTGCACAATCGACATCTGTTCTCTCCGACAATTAGGTGGTGCCCGGCCTGTTTTGACGCGTGGCTGTCTGCTGGAAGAACCGTCTATAATCCATTGTTGTGGAAGCTCAATCCGATCACCTCTTGCTTGCTTCACCGGCGGAAACTGAGGGCTTTCTGTCTCCATTGTCATCAGCCGCAAAATGCATTCACAGGACTGAGCCGGCCTGGTTTTTGCTCCAGATGCGGAGAATGGCTCGGGTCAGATGACGAAAATGATTTACAGCCGGAAGAGCGGCTAGATGAAGATGAATGGCAATGGCAGAAATGGGTTGTCAAAAACCTGGGACAGGTATTTCAGGTTGCGCCGACACTCGACCGCCCGCCGCCCGTCGAGGCAGTCGCTCGCTCTGTCGCCTATTACTTGTCGCAACTATCCGATGAAAGTCTGGTCAAAGCCAGTAAAGCGATTGGGCACAGGCCAGACCGGTTCCGTCGATGGTCGCAGGGAAAGAGAGCGAGAATGCAGATCGACCTGCTGCTCAAGTTCTGTTTCCACTGTGAAATTTCGCTTGTGGAATTCCTGACCGAGTCTCCGCCCGCCTCACCACCGTTCTTCAGTTCCGCTTCTCAACAGCTGATACCGCCAAAAGCGACAAAAGGCCGTTGGCACCCCAAAGGTGTGAAGCGTGAAGAACTGCGGCAGGTTATGAAGTCTTTGCTGGAGCACGAATTCTCTCCACTGTCACTACGCGCGGTTGCCAAAAGGGTGAACCTCGTATCACGGACGTTACTCTACTACGAACCCGAATTGTGTCGGCAGATCGTCGCTCGGTGCGTGGTCTATCGGGAACAGAACAACGAGCGGATACACTCAGTGCTGGAGGGGGCATTACGGCAGAGCCCTCCGCCAACACTAAAGGACGTTGCCAAACGAAATGGGTTTGCCACTTCAGTGGCGTGGAATCACTATCCCGATTTGTGCATCAAAATAGTGACCAAGCGCAAAAACCATGAAAAACAAGCTTGGGAGAACATTGGACGAGAGTTGGAGAGAATCAAATGCGAAGAGAATCCGCTACCGACAATCAAGGCGCTTGCATCCAGATTTGGATGCAGCGTTCAGAGCCTGCATGTCTACTTTCCTGATCTGTGCCATGAAATCGCCGTACGACGCGACGAGCAGCAACAGGCCTGTTTCCTGAATCGCCGAGAGCAACTCCTCAGCGAAATTCGCGAAGCCGCCCACAAACTGCACGCCCAGGGAATATTCCCTTCAGTCAATCGTGTCTCCGAGATACTTCCCCGGCCCAGGGGCATCGGGGGCAACAAAGATATCATCGCTGAACTTCGGAAAATCAGAAAAGAATTGGGCTGGAAACAATAAGATTGATCCGGATATCTGGATCATTTTCGGTTGCCCTGCTTAAGAATTCGCCTAATCTTATGGCTGATTTCGAGCGCAAGCCGGTGGGGGGATCAGAGCATTTATTCAAGGAGCCATCAAAGAGAGAATGAAAATACATGTACTGAAAAGAAGACCGGAAGTAAAAACGGACAAAGTCAGAGAAAAGAGAATATCGATGGAAATTGTGGTTGATGCTTACGACGCATCGGAACGCGCAATGAGTTGGTATTATTATCTCGATCAACAACTGCAATTTCCATTTCTTTCCAGATGTATCGCTTATCGCCCGATTTCACCTTTGGAGATAAAGGACGAGGTCACAGTGATTGGGATGGCGCCTGAATCGGAATGCCAACGTGAAATCTTTGTGATGATCGAGTGGGGAAAGAAAGGGTTAGGCGTTCCCTTATCACAACTGGAAGGAATCAAGGTTGACAAAGAAACCCGTCAGGCAATCGGGGACTGGCATTATTGGGTAAAAAAGGGCTATGAATACTGATTACTCGCAATAGCCAAACGAAGAAGCCCTTTAGTGTAAAATTCCGCTGGTCTCGGTTGAGTGAAATGTGCCATCAGAGAGATTGAAGGTAAGTGCTCATGGTTAATTCTCCAAAGAGAGCATTTGGATTATTTGTTTTCGCACTGGCCGTCTTTACGGCCGGATCGGTTTGTGTGAGAGCGCAAACTCATTTGAGCGCAGAGGAAGCGGACAAATTACTGATTGAGAGCCCCACACCACGGTATCCGCCAATAGCGGAAAAATCCAAAATCCAGGGAACCGTGAAGTTGAACGTTGCTGTTTCAAAGACCGGGTCGGTAGTCTCAGTGCGAACGATCAGCGGACACATGTTTCTGGTCGGGCCTGCGATAGAAGCCGTGAAAAAGCGCCGCTACAGACCATATGAGCTTAACGGCAAGCCAACAGCGTTCACCACGGTTGTTGAGGTCCGATTCTCCGCTGGCATTCCTGATGATGAATATGAGCGAGAGCTGGAAACGGCCAGACAATTTTTTGATGAAGAAGAGAAATGCCGAGCTCTACTCAAGGAGCAGAAATACAGCGAAGCCGAGGTCTCCTGCAAAGCAACAGTTAAAATTGCGGATCGCTTACCAGCGCATCGTGGATTGGAAAAAAGCGGCGCCTACGCGTTCGTGGGCCAGGCAATGCTGGGTTTGAGGCGCTTCCAGGATGCTCTCGAATATTTCACCCAGACATATGAGATCGGCAAAACCGTGCTCAAGGAAACGGATCCGGAAACCGGCTACGCGTATATAAACCTTGGGCTGGCGAATCACCTGCTGGGGAATCTTGACAAAGCGCGGGATTATTACGATCGAGCCGAGAACATTCTCAGGCAGGCATATAAAGACATCGAATTGGAAGACGCAAGGGAAAGTTACGTAAGGGCTATAAAATCGGTTCTACAATACCGCTTGGATATAGCCGAAAGATCAGGCGACCCCAAAGAAGCAGGCGAGATCAAGAAACGAATGGCGAAAGTCCCCTGAGTTGGCCCGGCCAAAATTCCCAAACCCCATGGAAGCATAAAATGGCGATGTCGAATTGGAAGCATAATGTGTCAATCGCTTTTAGCCCGTTTCACCAAAATCGCTCCAAAATTCGTTTTTGCAGAGATTTAGCATATGGAATGGTAGTCCATAGGCCTACAAGCTAAAGCCTCTCTTTGGCTGTTCCCGACTCGGTGTGTAA
>Ga0187894_10006770_pt1 | contig 11079 bp, 5 predicted proteins | sample GBC1701081metaG_FD_136650 | JGI IMG/M metagenome (GOLD analysis project Ga0187894, IMG submission 136650) | White microbial mat communities from a lava cave in the Kipuka Kanohina Cave System on the Island of Hawaii, USA - GBC170108-1 metaG ...
CGCCCGACGAAGCGGGTGAGTCCGCGCTGGGCCGAGACTTGCAGCCGGGTCCGGAGCGGCCCGGCGCCCACTACCTCATAGACGCTCAGCGGCTCCTCGACCCCTTTGACTTGCGTCCGGCCCAAATTCTTGAACTCGAAGTATCCTTCGGTGAGCTTGTGGGTGTGGGCAGTCACGAGAATCGAGCCCGGCGTCGCCAGTTGTTCCATGCGCGCGGCCAGATTGGTGGAGTGCCCGACCGGGACATAGTCGGTATGCAAATCATCCTTGCGAATTGACCGCACCACCACCTCGCCGGTGTTCACCCCCACCCGCATCAGCAGCGGCGGATACCCTTTCGCGCGCAGGGTATCGCCATGGCGGCGCATCTCCTCCTGCATGCGCAGCGCGGCATAGAGCGCCCGCTGGGGATGATCCTCATGGGCAATGGGCGCCCCGAACAGTGCAAAGATGCCATCACCCAGAGCTTGCGCGACATAGCCGTCATAGCGATGCACCGCATCCATCATCACTTGCAGAGCCGGGTCAATAATCGCCCGTGCCTCTTCCGGATCAAGTCCTTCGATCAGGGCAGTGGAGCCTTTGAGATCGGCAAAGAGGGCGGTGATGGTCTTGCGCTCGCCGTCGGCAGCGCCGCGCGCCTCCATCGCTGCGTGTTCGGCGCGAATGCGGTCGGCGAGATGAGAGGGCGTCCATTGACCGGGAGCTCTTTCCTTTTCGCCTTTTCCCCATTTGGCCTTTTCGCCCTCCGTATTGTCGTTTATCCGTTTATCATTTTCCCCATTTATCCTTTGTCCTACCCAAACAAGCACCTTGCCATCCTCGTCAACCGCAAGCCGTTGTCCGTCAATGAGTTCGCACTTCAAATCTTCCAGGGCGTCGTCATCAAGGGTAAATTCACGTCTCAGGGTGCGGTAAGTGATCCGCTGTTTGCGCTGGAGCAGGGCGCTGGCCTGGTCGACAATCTCGGAGAACTTCATGGTGTGTTCCTACGCTTTAGCCGTGTTCCCCACACAGCCCAAAACTGCTGTGGCGTCACGATACGAATGTTCCGATATCGGCGCAGGCTCAGCAGGTGGGTATCGCCCGAAATAAGCCAGCGCACGCGCGCAGCAACCGCGCACGCAATGAACTTGTCATCGTCGGGATCTGAGCGCACGACGCGGACGACTTTCGGCTCTTGGATGATCTGTACAATCCCCAGGAAGGACTCCATCAATTCGTCTATCGAGGTCGTCAGCGTGCTCATCCGCGCCGCGAACTTTGGACGGGCGAGCACGTTTCGTACTTCTTCAATAATCGTAGGCGTGGTCACGAGAGTCAGTTGTCCCGTTTCCGCGGCGGACAGAAGGGTATGAGGCAGTCCGGTCCACAGGAGCCCAGAAACATAGACGTTGGTATCCACCACGATACGGACCTTAGCCATGGCGCTGCCGCTTCTCGGCGCGCAGCTGGTGCACCTCGGCGGCAATCTCCTCAAGCGACGGGGGTTCTTCCGGCACGCGGGCAGCGATCTGTGAAAGCGGAATCGGCTGTAACCGTTTGAGTACGATCATATCCCCTTGCGTCCACACGCCCAGTTCACTTGCCGCTGGGAACGAGCGCAATACTTCTTGTGGGAGCTTGATCGATCCATCCGCACGGACTTTTATCGCTTTCATCATCGAGATAACTCCTCTATTAATGCTTTGGCTTCCTTTATGTCTTTCGTGTCAAACCCCTCGGTAAACCAGCCGTAGATGTCCACCAGCAGTTGCCGAGCCTCTTCCTTCTTACCCTGCTGCCGCCACAAGTGGGCGAGGCTGGTGGCCGCACGGAGTTCTAACGATTTGGCTTGCTGCCGGGGGGCAATGTCGAGGGCCTTCTGGAAAGCTTTCTCTGGAGAAGAAACGGGGAATCGGGGAATCGGAGAATCGGAGAGGGGTTTTCCGTCTCCGCTTCTCCCCGTCTCCGCTTCTCCGCTTCGGAGCGATAGCTCCCCGTACAGCCGATATAGCTCGGCGTCATAGAAGTGTTCCCCATTTTTCTCCGCGATTGCCAACGCGTCGCTCAGGGACTGTGCGGCGTCCTGGCTTCTTCCCATGTCGCTCTGAGTCTCGGCGAGCAAGGCGAACAAATACGGCGTGATATGCTCGCCAACGTTCTCTCTGTACAGGGCGAGCCCTTGCTCGATCTGGGCGAGACCTTCTTCAGTGCTTCCCTGCCTGGCCAGCGCCCAGCCGTGTATGGCAGACAGAATGCCTTGATAGAACCATAACCCCTGTTCAGCGGCGATGGTAATAGCCGCAGCCGTCGGCCCCTGAAGAATCTGCTCAGGCCGTCGGCAGCATTGCAGGAGCCACGCATCCCAGCAGCGGGCGAGAACGAAACTTTGAGGGTGGGTTAACTCTTGTGCCAGACTGAGCGCCTCCTGACTTTTCCTCAGTGCCTGATCCGGATACCCACAGCACCACAACACCAGGACAAGATCCGTCAAGCAGAGCATCCCTACATCCACTCCATAAGACATCCACACGGACTTCTGTTGTTGCGGGGCATAGTAGCGCATGCCTTGCTCCAGGTGCGTGCGGGCATCAGAGAGACTGCCTGTCCACCATAAGTGTGAACCGAGCATAGTATGGCCGGCGAGCAGCATGACGGGATCTTGCAGGTGCTGGGCGATAGCGAGGAGTTGTTCTTCCGGTTCAAGCGCCAGGCTGTGTTCTCCACGCACGCGGTAAAAGAGACTGAGCGCCCACAGCACCGGGCCGATTTGCGGGGTCTCACCGACTTGTTGACAGAGTTCCCAAGCCCGGGTGTACGCTCTTTTCGTCTCTGCTGCCGTGAAGCCTCCGGCCGACATCAAGATTGCGCCCAAAAAGATTTGCAGTCTCAACTCTTGCAGCGTGTGGGCAGGGGAAGTCGGGAGAGTCGCAAGCAACTCCAGGGCAGCAGCCAGGTGCGTAATGGCCTCGGTATAGGCCGAGTGTTGAGCGGTTTGTTGTCCTGCCAGAGACAGGTACTCAATCGCTTTCTCGCTGTTCCCACTGCGCGTGTAATGATGTGCCAGTCCGCTGTAATGCTCGTCAAGCTGCTCACGGTAGATCTCTTCGATCGCCTGGCCCACGTCTTCGTGCAGTACTTTGCGCCGTTCGAGGAGAAGGGAGTTGTAGGCGACTTCCTGAGTGAGCGCATGCTTGAAGATGTACTCGACCTCGGGAAACGCGGGCTGTTCGTAGAGAAACTCCTTGTTCTGCAGGGCGGAGAGCAAACGATAGAGTTCCTCTTCCGGCTGCGTGACAACCCGACGCACAAGGCTTAAGGGAAATTCCCGCCCAATGACGGCGAGGTGCTGCAACAGCGTTTTTTCCTCCGCCGCTAGCCGGTCGATGCGAGCAGCCAGCACGCCCTGGACCGTAGTGGGGATATGCAAGTCGGTCAGGAGTTTTGCCGTAGGGGCGGGTCTGAGACCCGCCCCTGCACCGCTGGCAATTAACACGCCCTGTTCTACCAATTCCTGCACCACCTCTTCCATGAAAAACGGCGTTCCTTCGGTCTTCTGCAAAACCAGCCGCTTGAGGGTGTAGAGGGGTGCAACACCGTGCGCCCCTACGGCTGGGCCGAGCAGAGCGGTGAGCAATTCCTCGGCCTCTTCTTTACCCAACGGCGTTAGTCGTAGCTGCGTGTAATAAGTCTTGGTCCCCCACGCGTGCCGATACTCGGGCCGATAATTGGTCAGCAGCAGGATGCGGGCGCTGGCCACGCTCTCGCTGAGCAGATCGAGAAACCCTTGCGTCTCGCTGTCGATCCAGTGCAGGTCTTCGAAGACAAGGATGATCGGTTGGTTGAGGCTCTCGCGCAGCACCAGCTTCTTGAGGGACTCAAACGTGCGCCGCCGCCGCACCTGGGGGTCCATGTGCTGGAGGTTCGACAGGTGCTCTTCGATGCCCAACAGGGCAAAGAGATACGGCAGCGTATCTTCCAAACTGCGGTCGAGGGCCAAGACTTTGCCCATCACCTTCTCCCGCCGCTTGCGCCCGTCGTCCTCCAGGGTGATGTCAAAGTAGGTCTTAAGCAACTCGATGAGGGGCAGATAAGGGGACGCTTTGCCGTGCGACACGGAATAGGCTTCGAGGACCAGACAGCCGCTGTACGAGGTCAGCTTGAATTCGTGGAACAGGCGTGACTTCCCCAGTCCGGGCTCACCCATCACGCCAACAATCTGACCGCGGCCGGCTGTGGCCTGTTCCAATGCACGCCGCAACTGCTCCAATTCGGTGTATCGCCCCACAAAGCGGGTGAGCCCGCGCCGGGCCGCCACTTGCAGCTTGGTGCGCAAGGGGCCGGCGCCTTGGACCTCATACACGTTGAGCGGCGCTTCCAGCCCTTTAATGTCGGCGGCTCCGAGGGGTTTGAGGTCGAAATAGCCTTCGGTCAAGCGCCGGGTATATTCGGTAATCAGAATCGAGCCCGGCGTCGCCAGCTGTTCCATGCGGGCGGCGAGGTTCGTTGAGTGGCCTACCGGCACGTAATCCGTATGCAGGTCATCCTTGCGAATCGAGCGGACCACGACCTCGCCGGTGTTGATCCCCACGCGCATATACAGCGGCACTCCCCGCTTGAGCCGCAGTTCGTCACTATGGCGGCGGATCTCCTCCTGCATGCGCAAAGCCGCATACAAGGCACGCTGGGGGTGATCTTCGTGGGCAATGGGTGCGCCGAAGAGCGCAAAGATACCATCACCGAGAGCTTGGGCCACATAGCCGTCATAGCGATGGACGGCGTCCATCATGAGTTGCAGCGCCGGATCGATAATCGCCCGCGCCTCTTCCGGGTCGAGCCCCTCGATGAGGGCCGTGGAGCCTTTCAAGTCGGCAAAGAGCGCGGTAATAGTTTTGCGTTCACCCTCGGTGAGGCCCCGGGCGGCAAGTGCGTCTTGCTCGGCACGGATGCGCTCGGCTAGATGCGGGGGCGTGTAACTGATCGGTCTAGGGTCTAGGGTCAAGCGTCTCGCAGCAGGGAGATTTTCGGTCTTAGACACTAGACGCTGGACACTAGACGTTAGACTGCTCTTGTCGGTCCACACCAGCCCTTGGCCGCTATCCTCCACCACCTGCGGATGGGCAAAAAAGAGTTCGGCCTTGAGATCCTCCAGAAAGTCGTCCTCTAGCGCGAACTGCCGCTTGAGGGCGCGGTAGGTCACGCGCCCACGTTGGCGCAACAGGGCCACGACTTGATCGAGCACTTCATACAGGTCCATCATTGCCCCTCCGCTAAACCAGAAGGCAAAACATTCGTACACTTCATGCTGAGGCTCTCCAGAACTGTCATTCTGAGCAGAGCGAAGAATCTCAGGCCGAGACCCTTCGTTACACTCAGGGTGACAACCCTGGTGTGCCGATCTCATGGCGCTTGGTTTAGTGCCGCTAACAACGCCTGGGCCTCTTGCAAATCTTTCGTGTCAAACCCTTCGGTGAACCAGCCGTAGATCTCCGCTAATAGGCTGTGAGCTTCTTGCCGTTTCCCTTGTTGCTGCCAAAGGCGGGTGAGACTCATAGCGATGCGCAACTCCCAAGATTTGGCTTGCTGCGCGCGCGCCATATCGAGGGCTTTGTGGAAGCACGCTTCGGCTTCCGCCTCCGCTTGGGGGTTAGGGGTTAGGTGCTGGGTGCTGGGGTTTTCAGACTGAAGACTGCCGACTGCGGACTGCAAGACTAATTTTCCCTTAAGTCGATACAGCTCGGCCTCGTAGAGCCGCTCCCCAGTTTTGTCTACTATGGCTAACGCCTCAGCCACCACTTGTAGCCCTTCTTCGGTCTGTTCCATGTGTCCGTGGGTTTCGGCCAGCAGGGCAAGGGGATATGTCAGTGCCGTCTTTTGCCCCGCGGCCCGAAGGTTAGTCAAGCCCTGGCGCAGTTGCGTAAGCCCCTCTTCAGGGTGCCTCTTCTCGGTGAGTGCCCAGCCCAGGATCGCCCCAAACTCCAGCCAGGCCAGAAACCCGTGTTCGTTCGCCAGGGTAAGAGTTGCTTCTCCAAACTCTTGGGCCGATTGCACTTCTCCACGATGCTGATGGAGCCAACCGGCGCCAAAGAGAGCCCACGCTAGACTAAAGGGATGAGCCAACTCTTGGGCTAAGGTGAGAGTCTCGCGGCTGCTTTGTAGGGCTTGTTCTGGATACCCCAACCACCACAAGGCCAGCGTCGTGATGGTTAGGCAGCCCACCGCCGGGTCCTCCCCAGAGCGGAAAGTCAGGAAGTGATGCTGCGGGCGATCGTAAAGGGCAATGCCCCGTTCCGCCTGCTGTCGGGCTGAAACCATCTCTCCACTCCAGAAGAAAGTCAGCGCCAGAGTATAGTGTGCCTCCAGGAGAAAGGCCGAATCTTGCCGGTCTTGGGCCAAGCTGAGGAGTTGCTCTCCCAGTTCGCGGGCGCTCCGCAACTCTCCCTGGTTGAGGTGGAAATGCAGCAAGCCCCGCAGGACCGGGAAGAGCTGGAGGGAATCGCCCGTCTGTTGGCACAACTCTCGTGCTCGGGTGTAGGCTTTGCCTGCTTCCAAGGCTGCATAGCCTTTGGTGGCCATGAATGCCGTTCCGAGCATGATTTGCAGGGCGAGTTCGTCCCGCGTGCATGCGGGAGTGTCGGGGAGGGTCTTGAGTAACTCCAGAGCCGCGGTGAGTTGGGTGATCGCCTCGGCGTAGGCCGAGCGTTGTGTGGCCTGCTGTCCAGCCAGCCGCAGGTATGCCGCCGCTTTTCCGGTGTTGACACTGTGGCTGTAGTGATGGGCCAGCTCGCTGTAGTGGTCTTCTAACTGATGATGAAACAACGCCTCAAGCGCTTGCGCCGTGCGCTCATGCAAGGCTTTGCGCCGCTCGATCAGCAAAGAATTGTACGCCACTTCCTGGGTGAGAGCGTGCTTGAAGGTGTACTCTACCTCGGGAAAGGCAGGCTGCTCGTAGATGAACTCGGCTTCCTGAAGGCGGAACAGTTGGTGCTGCAACTCCTCTGGTGTGTGTGGCACGACCCGCTGCAGCAGCCCCAAAGGAAACTCTTTGCCGATCACGGCCAGGGTTTGTAGCAATTCCTTCTCCGCTGCCGACAGGTGATCGATCCGAGCCGCCAACACCCCTTGCACGGTCGTCGGAATTTTGAGGGCTGGGAGGGGTACGTTGCAACGTGCCCCTCCGGCGTCGTGGACCACGACTCCCTGCTCGATGAGGGCCTGCACCATTTCCTCCATGAAGAAGGGATTGCCCTCTGTCTTTTCCAGGATGAAATGCTTGAGCGGCCGTAAATCGGCGCTTTCTCCCAATAGCGCCGCGAGTAATTCCTGGGCGTCTTCTTGCCCCAGCGGATCGAGTCGCAGTTGGGTGTAATAGGTTTTGCTGCCCCAACCATGCTGGTACTCGGGACGATAATTCACCAGCAAGAGCATGCGCGTAGTGGCGACACTTTCGCCGAGCAAGTTCAGAAACGCCTGGGTCTCGGTGTCCAACCAGTGCAAATCCTCGAAAATGAGAAGGAGAGGTTGGTTGAGACTCTCGCGTAACAGCACTTGCTTGATGGCATCAAAGGTCCGCCGCCGCAGTTGCGGGTCCAGCTGCTGTAGCGCCGCGGTGGGTTCGGTCACCCCGAGCAGGAAAAAGAAATAGGGCAGGGTGTCTTCGAGAGTTCGGTCCAGCGTGAGGATGCGGCCGGTGATTTTCTCCCGTCGCTGCCGTTCGTCATCCTGGGAAGTGAGGTGAAAATAGTTGTTCAACAACTCGATCAAGGGCAGGTAGGGATAGGCTTTGCCATGGGAAACCGAGAACGTCTCCAATAAGAGACAATCTTTTTGTGATAACAGCTTGAACTCGTGGAACAGGCGCGATTTGCCAACCCCCGGCTCGCCCATTACTCCGACAATCTGCCCGTGGCCCGCCTTGGCCAACCCGAAGGCCCGCCGTAATTGCTCCACCTCGCGCTGCCGTCCGACAAAGCGCGCCAATCCCCGTCGGGCGGCGACTTGTAACCTCGTGCGTAGCGGTCCGACCCCCAGGATTTCGTAAACGTTGACGGTCTTATTGATTCCTTTCACCTGGGCTGCCCCTAAGGGCTTACAGGCAAAGTACCCTTCAATGAGTTTGTAGGTGGCTTCGCTGACGACGATCGAGCCCGGGGTCGCCAGGCTTTCCATGCGCGAGGCAAGATTAGTCGAGTCGCCGACCGGGACATAATCAGTGTGGAGATCATCCTTGTGTACCGAACGGAGAACTACTTCACCGGTATTGATCCCCACTCGTATCTGTAGCGGCACGCCTTTCTGCAGCCGCAGCCGGTCGGCATAGCGTTTCATCTCTTCTTGCATGCGCAGGGCGGCATAGAGGGCACGTTGCGGATGATCCTCATGAGCAATGGGAGCGCCGAACAGGGCGAAGATGCCGTCACCCAAGGATTGCGCGACGTAGCCTTCGTAGCGATGCACCGCGTCCATCATCAGCCGCAAGGCCGGGTCGATGATGGCGCGGGTCTCTTCAGGATCGAGGTCATGGGCGAGGGCGGTAAAGCCCGCCACATCGGCAAAGAGAGCGGTAATGGTCTTACGCTCGCCTGCGGCAGCGCCGCGGGCTGCCAGCGCCTCTCCCTCGGCGCGGATACGCGCGGCAAGATGTGGAGGCGTATAGCTGACCGGTCTAGGGTCTAGGGTCTGGCGTCTAGCGTCCGAAGTCTGAGGTCCGGAGTCCGATGCCTTTGGGACACTAGACCCTAGACGTTGTACGCTAGACTGCCCTGTCAGCGGCGTGCCACAAGCTGGGCAGAATTTCGCCGTGGGTCGCGCCTCCCGGCCACAGCTTGGGCACGCGCGCACAAGCTTGGTGCCACATTCCTCGCAGAATTGGGATTCCGGCAGATTCTCGAACCCACAGCTCGCACACTGCATCCTGCCTCTTTACTCCTTCGGGCTTCCCGGGGCAAGGAAAATGCCGGCTCCCGAGCAGGCCAATGGTGTTAAGTTAGTGCCCCCTTCGACTTCGCTTCGCTCAGGGCGAACGGTATTGGGGGGCCGTTCGTGCTGAGCGTAACCCGAAGGGTGGAGTCGAAGCATGAACGACGTTCGCCACAAATGATTTAGGAGAACTATACTGTCTCTTTTCAGCGCACCTGCCCCACCTCTGACTGCGGCACCCCAGCTAACAACGTCTGCGGCTCATAGGCTTGGCCGCCGCGATAGACCGTGGTGAGCTTGCGTAGTTCTCGCGTGTCACGCAACGGGTCGCCATCCACGACCACGAAGTCAGCGTAGCGGCCAGGGGCGATACTGCCGATATTGTCCTGTTGACGTAAGTAGCGCGCCGCCACGGAAGTCACCGCCTTCAACGCCGCCATGGAGCCAATCGCTTCGGCCAGCAACTCGATCTCGCGCCACAACGCATATCCTGGCGGAGGGTAGGGGATACCGCCACAATCGGTGCCGCCGACGACGAGGCCGCCGGCTTCGTGCAACAGCCGCGTCACTTCCTGGTGCTTGTCCAAAGCTTTGGTTCCCAGGGCCGGGTCGAATCCCGGGAACATATCCCAGTCAGGGCGCTCCCCGATGTGCGCGGCCAGTTGCCTCTGACGGTCCAGCGCCATCGGCGGGATATAGCGGCGGTCGGGGTCCTGCATCGCGGCTTCCTGCCCACACTTGGAAATCCACAGCAGATCGAGCGTGGTGCCCATATGCACCTGCTGCTCGACCATCGCGCCAAACCAGGTCCGCGCTTTTTGTCCGTGCAGATCCGCCTCTTCCCAGCCCTTGAACGTGAGCGGCGCGAAATGGCGGTTCATCATCGAGCTAACCTTCTTGCCCGGACCAAACTGCATATCCAGCGCGCAAAAGTCGTTGTACGGCGAGATCCACACATGCTCCAAGCCGTCGATCCCAGCCTTGATGACATCAAGGGAGTGGGTGTAGCCCAGGTGCCCGGTGATGGGCACGCGTTTATCGACGAACTTGATGATGGCCTGGGCGGTATCCGGCGGCAGGGTGAAATAAAGCTTGACGCCATCGACACCAGCGGCGAGAAGACGACCAATCTGTTCGGGCACGGCGTCCACCGAAGGCACGCTCTCAAGCATCTCCCTGAGCGGCCCTCTCGGGAAACTCGGCTCCGCGCCATCGAGTAAGGGGCCACACATGAAAAGCCGCGGGCCGAGCTGCGCGCCGCTGTTGAGATCGGCTTTGAGCGCCTGGACCTTCTCCAGCTTTGCGCCCACGTCGCGCGCGCTGGTGACGCCAGCCGCGAGAAAGAGCGGCAGTGAGTCTCGATCCATCAGGGTGGAGTGGACATGAGTGTCGATCAATCCTGGCAGGACGGTCTTCCCGCCCAGGTCAACGACTTGAGCATCAGGGGGTGCAGGAATCTCACCGTGCTCGACCTTACTGATGCGGTCGCCGGTGACGAGAATCGACATCCCGGTTTGCGGCTGATCGGCGAGCCCGTCGATCAGCCGGGCGTTTTTCAATAACACTGTGTGTGGCATATTCCCTCCTCTTCGTTATGCTCTCTTTTTCGCCAGAAGATCATGAATGTCTGAGAGGTGCAACTCGGCCTGTAGATGACTTGACCGCCTAGACTTGACCCCCCCAAGCCAGAACAGGTAAAGTTCAGATTCCTGACAACAGAGTGTGGAACCCCCCCGCGTTCACCCTTCAATAGACTCGGGGCGAACGGGTCAGAGATAAGGGAGGAAGGTATGAATAAGCAAGAGTGGTTGGATAAGTATCCCAAGCAAGAAGAACGCATGGATCGCTTCTCGACCATCTCCGATATGGAGATCGAGTCGTTGTATACCCCTGAAGATGCGAATGACCGAGATTATAGTCGGGACATCGGCGTGCCCGGTGACTATCCCTATACGCGTGGGGTTTATCCCAGCATGTACCGCAGCAAGCTGTGGACGATGCGCCAGTTCGCCGGTTTCGGCACGCCGGAGGATACCAACCAGCGCTTCAAGTTCCTCCTGGCTGAAGGCCAAACCGGGCTTTCCACGGCATTTGATATGCCGGTGTTAATGGGATACGACGCCGACCACGGGCGCTCTCTCGGCGAAGTCGGACGCGAAGGGGTGTCGGTCTCGACGC
>Ga0187894_10006771_pt1 | contig 11079 bp, 9 predicted proteins | sample GBC1701081metaG_FD_136650 | JGI IMG/M metagenome (GOLD analysis project Ga0187894, IMG submission 136650) | White microbial mat communities from a lava cave in the Kipuka Kanohina Cave System on the Island of Hawaii, USA - GBC170108-1 metaG ...
ATCGCCTCGGCGTGGTTGAAGCCGTAGAGCCAGTTGAGACCTCGGTCGAACCAGAGCTGGGCCTCGGGCGCGGCGGTGGTGATCCTGCGCGAGTACGAACCGAGGTCGTAGTAGTCCATCTGATCCTCCAGCGCGCCGTGAGGCGCTCTCGTGTCCACCGATCGGGGCCCGGGCGATCAGCCTATCGCGGTTCGCAAGGCTAACATACCATTCAGCTCTGACCCTGCTGGCGGAGGCGCGGGTCGAGGCCGCGCCGCAACCCGTCTCCCAGCAGATTGAAGGCGAGCACGGTGACGAAGATCGCCGCGCCCGGCGCGAAGGAGAGCCACGGCGCCTGCTGCATGTACTGATACCCCGCCTTCAGCATCGATCCCCAGCTCGCGGTGGGAGGCTCGATGCCGAGGCCGAGGAAGCTGAGCGCGGCCTCGACGACGATGGCGGACGCCACGAGCAGCGACGTCTGCACGATGATCGGCGCGGTCACGTTCGGCCAGATGTGGCGGAGCATGAGCCGCCCGGGCCCGGCGCCGAGCGCCCGCGCCGCCACGACGAAGTCGTACTCGCGCACGGACAGCGTCTGCCCTCGTACCAGCCGTGCGAAGATCGGCGTGAACACGACGCCGATGGCCAGCATGGCGTTGGTCAAGCCCGGTCCCAGGCTCGCCGCGATCGCCAGCGCGAGCACCAGCGTGGGGAACGACCACAGCGCGTCCACGAGGAGCACCAGCGCGTCGTCGATCCATCCTCCGTGGTAGCCGGCGAAGAGGCCGATGGACACGCCGGCGAGGAGCGCGAACCCCACCGACACCACGCCGGCCTGCACGGAGGTGCGCGTCCCGTAGATGATGCGGCTCAGCACATCCCGGCCGAGCTGGTCGGTGCCGAGCCAGTGAGCCAGAGCGGGCGCGGTGAGGACGCCGGCCGACTGTGCCTGGTTGGGATTGTAGGGAGCGATGACGTCCGCGCTCAGCGCGACGAAGAGCACGAGGGCGACGACCACCAGCCCGAACCCCGCCCCGCGGGTCTGCAGCGCCCTCGCCAGGATCGCGCGGATCCATTCCACGATCGATCTCTCTCTACCGGTAGCGGATCCGCGGATCCAGGAGCGCGTACAGAACATCGGTGAGGAGGTTGGCCAGCAGCACGGCCAGGGCCAGGATGAGTACCACGCCCTGCAGCATGGGGAAATCCCGGAAGAAGATCGAGTCAGCGGCCAGGCGCCCGAGGCCGGGGAGCGCGAAGATGGTTTCAACGACGACCGCGCCGCCGAACAGCCGCCCCGTCTGCAGGCCGATGACGGTGACGACGGGAATCAGCGCGTTCTTCAGTGCGTGCCGTCCGACCACGAGCGCCTCCCGAAGCCCCTTGGCCCTGGCCACCCGGACGTAGTCCTGCTGCAGGACCTCGAGCAGCGCGGACCGGAGCTGCCGCATCACCACGGCCGCCAGCGCCATGCCCAGCGCGACCGCCGGCAGGAGCATCGACTGGAGACTGGGCCAGAGCCCCTGCGAGATCGGCACGTAGCCGGACGGAGGCAACACCTTGAGCCACACGGAGAAGACGTAGATGAGCATGATCCCAAGCCAGAAATCCGGGATCGCCACCCCACTCATCGCCAGGACGGTGCCCGCCCTGTCGGCCGTCGAGTTCGGGCGAACGGCGGAGACGATGCCGACCGGCACCGCGATCAGCAGGGCGACCGCCATGGCCATCGCCGTGAGCTCTAGGGTCACAGGAAAGCGCGCGAGCAGTCCTTCCAGCGCGGGCTCTCGCGTGCGAATGGATCGCCCGAAGTCTCCTCGCAGCACCCGGCCCAGCCACTTCGCGTACTGCACGGGAATCGGCTGATCGAGTCCCAGCTCCGTGCGCATGGTCTCGTACATCGCCCGGTCGCGCATGTTCGCCTCGCCGATGTAGGCGAGCGCGGGATCGCCGGGCAAGAGCAAGGCGATCGAGAAGGTCACCACCGTGACCAGGAAGAGCAGAGGCACGATGTAGACGAGCCGGCGCAAGAGATACTCGGTCACGCTTCCTCCCGGCCGCCGCGGTGAGCGGCCCCTCGACCCGAACGCGGGTCAAACGCCCCGATTGTGTGCCGAAGCGCCGCCCAATGCACGTGTCACCGGCGCGGGTTGCGCGGCTCTGCGTTCAAGAGCTACGATGGCGCCGCGACGATGCGGTCGACGCGCGAGGCCGGCCGCGCATGAGAGAGGAGACGACATGGCGAGCGATGCCCTGCGGGACGCCTATCAGCGCGAGGGGTTCATCGTGGTTCCCGGCCTTCTCGGACCTGCGGAGCTGACCGAGCTGCGCGAGGTCATCGCCGGGCTGGTCGCCGGCGCCGCCGCGGTCGACACCCACACCGCGGTGTACGATCTCGAGCCCGGGCACACCCGCGCCGAGCCGAAGGTCCGGCGTATCAAGACCCCCCACAAGGTGCATCCGGCGTTCGATGCCGTCGTGCGCCGCCCGGCCGTGATGGAGGTGCTCACGCGGCTGCTCGGCCCCGCCGTGCGCCTGCACAGCTCGAAGCTCAACATGAAGGCGGCCCGGTACGGCTCTCCAGTCGAGTGGCACCAGGACTGGGCCTTCTACCCGCACACGAACGACGACGTCCTGGCCGTGGGCGTCATGCTCGACGACATGGACCTGGACAACGGTCCGCTGCTCGTCACGCCGGGCACGCACAAGGGCCCGGTCTGGAACCACCACGGGGACGACGGCCGCTTCTGTGGCCTGATCGACCCCGCCGAGATCCGGACCGAGATCGCGACCGCGGTGCCGCTCACCGGGCGCGCGGGCAGCATGTCCTTCCATCACGTGCGCTCGCTGCACGGCTCGGCGCTCAACACGTCCGACCGGAACCGCAACCTGCTCCTCTACGGCATCGCCGCCGCGGATGCGTGGCCGCTTCTCGGCGTCGGAGATTTCGACGAGTTCAACCGCGCGCTCCTCTGCGGCGAGCCGACGCTCGAGCCGCGGATGACGTCGTTGCCCGTGCGCCTGCCGCTGCCTCCGGCCTTGCACGAGGGGTCGATCTACGAGAACCAGACCGGCGGCTCCCGCTTCTACTTCGGGAAGGCGGCCACGCGATGAACGAGAGCGCGAACCTCACGTCCGTCAACCGGCGCTCGTTCCTCGCCGGTGTCGGGGGCGCCGCCGCTGCCGCGCTGCTGGCGCCCGGCGCGCCCGCCGCGCTGGCCCAGCCGGCCGCGGCCATCAAGCGCGGTGGCACGTTCGTCGAGTCGATCAACTGGACGTACCCGAGCCTCGATTCGCACCTGTCGAGCCAGCCGTTCATGGCCGGCTTCGAGGCCATGTACAACACGCTGGTGCGCTTCGAGCTGGCCGACCCCAAGACGGGGGAGCAAAAGGTCGTCGGCGACCTGGCCGAGTCGTGGGAGCAGCCCGACACCAAGACGATGATCTTCAAGCTCCGCCAGGGGGTCACGTTTCACGACGGCAGCAGCTTCGACGCCGAGGTGGCCGCGTGGAACATGCTGCGCGTGCGGGATCACCCCAAGTCGCAGTGGAAGACGCAGCTCGCCGTGCTGGACACGGCGGAGGCGCTCAACAAGAGCACCCTCCGGCTCCGGCTCAAGACTCCGAGCCCGGGATTCCTGCGGAGCCTGGCCTACGCCTCCGGCGCCCGCGTCTACATGAACTCGAAGGCGGCGGTGGACAAGCTCGGCGAGGACGGCTTCGCGCGGAGCCCGGTCGGAACCGGTCCGTTCAAATTCAAACAGTGGGTCACCGATGACCGGCTGATCCTCGATCGCAACCCCAACTATTTCGAGACCGGAGCTGACGGCAAGCCGCTGCCGTACCTCGACGGCTTCGTCGGGCGCTTCGTTCCCGACCCCACCGTGGCGCTGGTCGACATGCGGGCGGGCGCCGTCCAGCTCGTCGAGTGGGTGCCCACGAAGGACGCGGCCGCGGTGAAGGCCGATCCCAACCTGGTGCTGTACGAGCTGCCGTGGGCGGGCCAGAACTACTTCAAGGTGGGCTTCAACGCCAAGGCCTCCCCGTTCAACGACGTGCGAGTGCGGCAGGCGGCGCTCATGGGCATCGACCGCGCGGCAATGGCGAAGGCGCTCGGCTTCGGCGTCGGTGTTCCCCACTACTACCCGTTCTGGCTGCCGCGAACCCTCGGCTACGACGAGAACGTCGCCAAGAACGAGTACAACCCCGCGAAGGTGAAGGAGCTGCTCACCGCCGCCGGCTATCCCAACGGCGTGTCCATCGAGCTGAAAGTGATCAGCCGCGAGCCCGAGAACACGATCGGCGAGTTCGCGCAGCAGATGTGGTCGGCGGTCGGCATCAAGACCAAGCTGGTCAGCCTCGAGCGCCTGGCGTGGATCGACGCCGTGCGCGCCAACAATTTCCAGGCCGCGTTCTGGCGCGGCGTGTTCCAGACGGTGGTGGACCCCGACGTGCTCAAGACGCGGATCAAGTGCGGCGCCCCGGCGAACTGGGCGCAGGTCTGCGACCCCGACATCGACAAGCTGATGGACGAGGGCGGCGCGACCATGGACCCGAAGAAGCGCCACGAGATCTACCGGAACGTGCTGCGGCTGGTCCAGGAGCGCGCCTACCTCGGCACCGGCATCGTCATGCCCCTGCTCATGGCCTACCGCAAGGAGGTGCAGGGTCTGCGGTTCAACTTCCAGGTCCCCACCGTCACGACGGCCTGGCTGGCGAAGTAAGGCGTCCTCGCGACGACCGCCGATTCCGTCGGCGCCGGCTCCGCCGGGCCGCAATCATGCGGGCAGAACGCGCAGCCGCAAGGCGTAGAGGTCACACGCTTCTAAGCCCCGCGTCGTGTTCCTCGCCACCGACGACGCGCGTCACCTGATCAGCTAGGTCGTCCGCGTCAACGGCGGCGACTATCGCGCGTAGGAAGAACGGAGATCCGGGTTGGCCCGAGCGAGGCCGGCGAGCAACTGGGGGAATTCGATCCCGAGGCGGACTTGGAGCTCCATGGACTTGGCGTCGAGGTGGCGGCGAGTATAGGAAGCCACCGGGAACGGCAGGCCCAGCAGGATGCAGTTCCCCTTGCCCGTCACGGGCAGGACAAGATGTCGATCGTCAAACACCGCTCGGTGATCGCGCAGTATCGAGGGCGGGACGCGCTCGGACAGATCGGTCCAGAGGTTCGTGGCCAGCACTCCTCTCGCGGCCAGGCGGTGAGCGCAGGAGGCAACGAAGCCGGCTTTGGTCACGAGAGGGGCGGGACCCTTCTGATCGTGAAGGTCGACCAGGACGAGATCGTACGTGCGGCCGGAGTTCTCGCGCAGAAACTCCTCGGCGTCGCACACGTGGGTGCGCAGTCGAGAGGAGCGGACCAGGTGAAAGTAGTCATGGGCCACTTGAACCACCCTGGCTCGCCGCTCCACCACGTCGATTCGGCATGTGGGAACGACGTGCATCAGGAACCGGGGAAGAGAGCCTCCACCCAGCCCCAGGACCAGGGCGGAGCGGGGTTCGCGGGTGAAGAGCAAGCTGCTCAGCATGGCGCGGGTATAGGACAGAACCAGCCGGTGAGGCTCCTCGCGCGACATCGCGCTCTGTCTCGCCGACGTGCCGAAGTACAGCGCCCGCGCGTCGAAGTCGTCGACGACCTCGATGACGCCCTCCTCGTCATGACAGGAAAAGACGAGACCGTTCTCGTTCATGGGAGTCGCGGGGCAGCATGGTGTGGCGTCACCCGCTCCGCGTGAACCGCAGCGTGAACGTGCGTTCCGGCGCGCCGCTGCCCTAGGGACGCTTCAAGTCGAAGCGCACCTCGCGTCCTAGTCGGTGATCGAGCGGTAGATCTCCACCTCCGCCGGGCCGTCGGTCAGCCCTTCCTTCTCGCGGCGCTCGCGATAGGCGGCGAGGTGCAGCGCCTTGCGGTGGGCGTCGAACGCCGCGTCGTCCTTGTACTGCTCGTAGAACACGAACACGTCGGGGTCCTTCGTCGAGCGGTGCGGGCGGTACACGAGGCAGCCGGGCTCGGCCTTCATCACCGCGGCCACCTGCTCCTTCAGGAGCGCGGCCAGCGCATCGCCCTTCCCCTTCGCCGCCCGGATCTTCGCCACGACCGTCAGCACGTCGGCCATCGTCGTCGGTCTCCTCGCCGTCCTCCAGTGTCGCTGACGGCCGTCATGAGTTGGTTCGTCCGTGCGCCGCGCGCGCGGCCGCGCTCAGCTCGCGTCGTAGCCCGGCGGCCGAGTGAAGCCACCGATCTCGCGAGCGAGCAGCTCGGCGAAGCGGATCGGCGTCCGATCCTCCAGATACGGGCCGATCACCTGCAGGCCGATCGGCAGGCCCTCGCGCGAGCGGCCCACCGGGATCGCGGTGGCCGGCTGCCCCGCCACCGTCGACAGCGCGGGGTACACGAGACCGTGGAGATACGGCACCGCCCGGCCATCTACGGTGAAGCTCAGCGTGAAGTCGCTGTCGTCGGGCGGCCACGCGCGCGCGACGTGTGGATACGCGAGCACGTTGATGGCCGGCGCCACGAGCACGTCCCAGTCCCGGAAGAATGCGCGCCAGGCGGCGCGGTACTGCTCGCGCCGGCCGTTCCACGCCACGTAGTCGCCGGGCCGCGCCGCGAGCCCGCGAAGCGCGGCGCGCGAGAACTCATCGTCGAAGCGCTCGTGCGTCGCGACGCGCTGGCGCTGAGTCTCCTCGTCCACGCGCGCGCTGGTCACCGCGGACAACAGCGAGCGATAGAGCGCGTGCTGCTCGCGGTGGTCACCCAGGATCTCGGGCTGGGCCTCTGCGACCGCGCAGCCGAGCTTCCCGAGGCGCGAGGCGAGCCCGTCGAGCGCGGCCACGATCTGACCGTCGACGGGATGCCACGGGATTGGCGGCAGGATCGCCACGCGAAAGTCTGCGAGGCGTTCGCGCCGCGGCCCGGGCAGCTCGACGCGCCAGGCCACGTCCTCGCCGACGTCCGGCCCGGCCAGCACGGACAGCGCCAGGTCCAGGTCCTCCGCACTCCGGGCGAGCGGGCCGATCACGCCCATCACGACGGCGGCGTTGGGCAGCGGCGGCATCGGGAACTGGCCGCTCCTCGGCACCAGCGTCTCGCTCGGCCGATGCCCGTACACGCCGCAGAACGCGGCTGGCACCCGGATCGACCCTCCGATGTCCGAGCCGACCTCGAGGGCCGTGAGGCCGGCGGCCAGCGCCGCCGCGCTACCCCCGCTGCTGCCGCCGGGCGAGCGCGTGACGTCCCAAGGATTGTTCGAGCGGCCGTGGATCGGGTTGTCCGACTGCCAGTCGGCCAGCCCAGGCGGCACGTTGGTCTTTCCGAGCAGGACCGTGCCTGCCCCGCGGAGCCGAGCGGCCACCGGCGCGTCGTGCTGCGAGACGTAGCCCTTCCATTCGGGCACGCCACACGTCGTCGGAAGCCCGATGACGTTGATGGATTCCTTGAGCGTGATCGGCAGGCCGGAGAGCTGACCGCGCTCGCCGGCCTCGTCGATGGAGCGGGCGCGCTCGCGGGCCCGGTCGAAGTCGCGCACGACGACGGCGTTGAGCGCGCCGTCGTGCCGCTCGATGCGCCGGATGTACAGATCGGTCAGCTCGCCGGCGCTCACCCGACCCGCACGGAGCTCGCGCAGCAGCTCCGTGGCGCTCGAGAACGGATCGATGCTCGCCACGTCGGCGCCTCTCAGTGCGCCGCCGGCCCGGGGCGCACCCAGCCCCCGTGCACCGGGTGGTGCGAGCAGAGCACCTCGACGAACGCCGGCCGTCCCTTCGCGTTCTCGTCGAACGCGCGCTTGAGCGCGGGGATGACCTCGTCTGGCGACGACACGTCCTCGCCGTGGAAGCCGACGGCCCTCGCCATCGACGCCATGCACGCCTTGCTGTGATCGGACACCTGCCAGGTGTATGGATCGTGCCCGGCGCCCCAGAAGCCGGGTCCGTAGCCGGAGTACCCGCCGTTGTTGATGTGGATGGTCGTGATGCCGATCTTGTAGCGCGCCACGGCCTCGAAGTTGCCCATCATGTAGCAGACGCCGGCGTCCCCGGTGATGTGCACGCACTGCCGGTTCGGGAACGCGAGCTTGGCCGCGACCGCGCCAGCCAGGCTGAACCCGAGCGTCGACACGTTGCCCCACCCGAGGAAGCCACGCGGAATGTGCGCCTGGTAGACGGTGCTGGTCTGATCGCGCGTGTTGCCCGAGTCGGCGGTCACGAACGAGTGCTTTGGATCGAGCACCTTCATGAGGTCGCCGATCACGCGGTACGGGTTGATCGGCGTCTCGCTCGACTCCATCCACGGGCGGAACTTGGCGAGGAACGCCTCCCGGCCCTTCCGGATCTCCTCGACCACCTCGGGGCGCTTGCGCCCGCCGCCGGTCTTCGCCGATAGCTCCTGCACCAGCGCCGCCAGCGTGAGCTTCGCGTCGCCGATCACGGCGCCGCGCGTCTCGTAGCTCCGGTTGATGTCGAGCGTGTCGACGTTGCACTGCACGATCGTCTTCTTCTCGGGGCTCGGGATCGCGTGGCTGAAGCGATTCGGGAACAGGCTCGAGCCGATCGCGAACAGGACGTCGGCCTTGTTCAGGAAGTGATCCGCGAGCGAGCCGCGCACGCCGACGGACAGCGGATGGTGTTCCGGGAACGCGCCCTTGGCCTTGAGCGTCGTCAGCACCGGCACCTGGGCCAGCTCGGCAAACTGCAGGAGCTCGCTCGTGGCATCGGCGTAGAGCACACCCTCGCCCACGTAGAGCAGCGGATCCCGGGCCTCGAGCAGCGTGCGCACGGCGGCCTTGACGTCGTCGGGATCGGGCCCGGACCGCCAGCCCTTCACGAGGCTGTAGGGATGCTCGTCCTCCTCGTACTCGCCCAGATCGCGCGGGACGACGAGGAGCACGGGGCCCGGGCGGCCGGAGCGGAGCTGGGTGAACGCGCGGCGCAGGTAGTCGGGCACGAGGTCGCCGCGGTCAACCTTGCCGACCCACTTCGTCGCCGACTTGAACGCCTCGGCCATGTCGTAGTGCGTGTGGCGGCTGCCGCCCTGCCCCACGCCCTCGGCGATGACCAGGAGCGGCGACGAGTCCTCCCACGCCTGTGCGATCGCGCCGTACGCCATCTGGATGCCGGCGGCGTTCAGGTTCGCCATCACCGTGCACACGCCGATCTGCTTGCCGCACGTCACGCGCGAGAAGCCGTCGGCCACGGCGACGGCGAAGCGCTCCTCGCCCATCATCAGGATCGGCACGCCCTCCTCGCCGAGCGCGTTGTTCACGTGATTCGTGGGATAGCAGCTCACCCACGGAATGCCCTCGGCCTTCAAGATGCGCGCGACGCCGTTGGCCGCCTTGATCTTCATGGATTGCCCTCCCGGGTGATGGGTGCGGTGCCCCCTCGACACGACGCGCGCCGCCGAGGATGAACTCGCCGCCGCGGTGGCCGCGCTCTCCTCGTTACCCGAGTCGACGAGCGCTGTCAAGGTCGCGAGCGCGGTGTGGCGCGGGCGATCGGTGGGTTGCTCGCCGGCACATTCGAGGCATAATCGTCGCGAACCCGGCAACGTCGAACCAGCACCGGCGCTCACGCATCCACCGAGGAGGTCATCGCGATGGCCGTCGAGTTCGGCATCTTGCTCCCCACGCGCGAAGCCGTCATGTCCGGTCGGCCCGAGACGGCCCCGCTGCTCACGCTGGCCGAGCGCGCGGAGGCCGCGGGGTTCGACGCCGCGTGGATCGGCGACTCGCTGACCGCCCGCCCGCGTCACGAGCCGCTCACGCTGCTCGCCGCCGTCGCGGCGCGCACCCGCCGGATGCGCCTCGGGACGGCCGTGCTGCTCCCCGCGCTTCGTCACCCCGTCGTGCTCGCCCAGATCATCGGCACGCTCGACCGCATCGGCGAGGGCCGCGTGATCCTGGGCCTTGGGATCGCCGCGGATACACCGGCGATCCGGAAGGAGTTCGCCGCCGCCGGCGTGCCCTGGGATCGCCGGGTCGGCCGCTTCCTCGAGATCATCGAGATCTGCCGCGCGCTGTGGAGCCGCGACCACGTGAGCTTCTCGGGCAAGCACTTCACGCTCGAGGACGTCACGATGGAGCCGAAGCCCCATCGCGCCGGCGGCCCGCCCATCTGGATCGGTGGCAGCGGCCCGACGGCGCTGCGCGAGGCCGCGCGCTTCGACGCGTGGTTCCCGACCGGTCCGAACGTCGAATTCTTCGCCGAGCACTTCCCGCGTGTGCAGGCGGCCGCCCGCGCCGCGGGACGCCCGGCCGACGCGGTCGCCGGAGCAGCCTACGTCACGCTCGCGCTCGACGCCGATCGGGGCGCCGCAGAACGGCGGCTCAACGAGTTCATGGAGACGTACTACGCGATGCCCGCCCGCGCGATGCTCTCGCGGCAGGCCGCATACGCGGGCCCCGTGGAGGGCTGCGTCGAGTGGCTCGGGCGATGGATCGCCGCCGGCGCCCGCCACATCGCGCTGCGCTTCGCCGGCGGCGATCAGCTCGCCCAGGTCGACGACGTCGCGAAGCACCTCCTGCCGCGCCTGCGCCGCAACTGAACCCCTCGCGCGCGCGGCGGAGGCGCGGGCCGGCCGCGAGTCGCCCGGTCGACGCCGGCGGTGAGCGCTCGTTCGACAGTGTCCACGCGCGAGCGCCTCCGTGCGATCGAGCAGCGCGCCGGCGCCAGCGACGTCGATACCAGGGCGGATATCGGTTACTCCTGGTGGCAACCCATGCAGGCGTAGGTCGACCGGATCATCATGACCGGTGCGCCGGGAGCAGCGTCCGCCTTGCGGAACGCCTGGACGTTGGCCCCGGCATTGGCGATCCGGTCGTCGAGGACGGCCTTGTACGGCCACGCCGCATAGTCCGGGGTGAGCTTGGCGTTGCCGTACATCTTCACCGCGCGATCCGGATCACCCGCCTTGACCAGCATGTCGCCGAAGTTCAGGAAGAAGCCCTCGAAGTTGTGCGGCGCGATCCACGAGTTCCAGCACACGCGCTTCGGCCCGGTCTTGGTGTCGAGCCGCATGTAGCGCGCGAAGTCCGGGTTGGCGCGATCGACGCGCTCCCCGACGCAGACGTCGAGGTTCAACCACTGCGCCTCGAG
>Ga0187894_10006772_pt1 | contig 11078 bp, 6 predicted proteins | sample GBC1701081metaG_FD_136650 | JGI IMG/M metagenome (GOLD analysis project Ga0187894, IMG submission 136650) | White microbial mat communities from a lava cave in the Kipuka Kanohina Cave System on the Island of Hawaii, USA - GBC170108-1 metaG ...
CACTCCGGGGCAAGAATTATTTCGGCCAACCATTATCATAGCCCGCCTATGATTGGGAAGATTTTTTTCTGCTGAGGTGCGCTAATTTTCCAAAGTCACGCCGACCAGCCGAAGCGACACCCAAGCCTCTTTGATCTTGCTGTGGGGTATCGGCGAGAACAGTTCTTTGAGCCGCTTCCTGATCCGCTGATCTCTTCTTCGACGCGCCTCATCTTCCGATCCGGCGCCATCCTTATCTTCTCTACTCTCGGGTACGCTCTCAGGTTCGGCGCCGTCCTTATCGTCAATGACACAGATCGCGCCGTTGGGATGCACCGCCAGGCGCACGCCCAGCTCGAAAAAGACGTTGTGCCGCCAGTCGGTCCAGTCAATCAAACAGTCGTCCGCATGGCGTATGGCGGCGAAAAGCCGATGGCTATTGAGCAATGGCGACGGATCGTCAATCACGCGCCGGCACTCCGCTTTCTGGTTGGTGAGACGCTTTAGCTCGGCCTTGAGGGTCTGAAACTTTTCCTCGTAGTTTTCAGAGAACGGGCACAGGACGAGCACGTCGTCGCTCGGCCATTTGATGTCCGGGAGTCGAACGTGGGCGTAAGCCGGCAGATCCTGGTAGTTCGCCGAATTCAGGTAGCTCGTTACTCCTTTCTCGGTAATTTTCGCGAGCTTTGCCGCTTCCTCGTCTATACCTTTGACCGAGTGATCGAAAATGCTCAGCTCGCGCAGGTTGAATGGCACCTTTTCGTTATACTCGTGCAGCTTCGGTTTTGAGGCGCTGGAGACGATGGTCACGCCGCGCCGGACCGCCGCGCGGATGCCGAGGAAGATCATTACCGCGGGGTTAAAGTCCGTGACGTCCGCGATCACCACGTCAGCGCGGCACATCGCGCGCACCGTCGCTTCGTACGCCACGGGGTCGCGCAGCGCATCGGATACGGGGATGGCGGTCGGCTGAATGGCCCGCTCCAAGGCCTCGTGGTGGATATGCCCTCGCTCATCTCCGTGTTCGAAGACCGATGGGAACCAGGCCTTCAATTGCCCCCTGAGTTTATTCAGCGCGTACGTTGTCAGCTTTTCCAGTCCGCCCTCTTTCGTCAGCGCCAAGCACCACCACTCCCTCCGCCTGGTGCGTTGTTCCACATTCCACATCGCGCCTTCAAGCACCATGGGCAGGCGCGTTCTATCGAGTTGCTGCGGAAGGTCTCGGAAATTCTTGCGATCCTTTTTGGTGGTACCCCAGAGATCGGGGAAATGTTCCTTCAGGGCGGATTCCGGCCCGTGTCGCACGACGAGCGCCCCTTCAAACGAGCCATATCTTTTGAAATTGATTTGAAATACCTTTCCTCCCTTCACTTTCGGCTCGCCGTCCCATTCCTCACACACGACCTGGAAAAACTTTTCGGCGTCCGGAGGATGCGCGTCTTTGTACAGACGCTGGATTTGGGAAACCACGAAACGATTGATGATCGCGCTGGCCGTGCCGTACAGGTGGGACTCCTCACGGCCTTGAACGACTATGCGCCGATTGGTATCAACCCTCCCCTCCAGCAGTTTGATGACCTCCGGCGCTTGTAGTTCCTCATAGAACCGGCAGAGTTTTTCCTGATTGTGCTCTCCGTCGTGTTCATTACTGAGGAGTTCATCGGCTCTCCGTCCGCCCGGCGGAACCGAGGCGACGAAGTCCTTCAACTCCTTGTGGCTGAAATCGGAGATACAGATATGCATCAGGTCGGCTAGGGCGCCGTCACCGAATCCGGAGATCAACCACTGCCCTTCATGATGAGCCGGGAGCGAATCATCTTGCCAGTAAGGCTTTGTCCCCCATCGCTCAGACTCCTTGCCGAAGCCGACAGCAAGTATCACGACGCTGTACTTCTTCCTGAGCTCAGACAGGAGATGTTTGGCTCCTCCGCCCGATGTGACGAGACTATTCGGATGAAACGAAATCTTGCCGGAATGCTTTTCCAGAAGGGCGTCCCACCCCCGGCGAATTTGTCCGATCACGTTCTCGGCGCTTCCGGCTGTCCAATTGAGAACCGGCAAATCGCCCGTGTCGTCGTTTAAGGAGCCGGGTTCCGGCCAGTCATAGATATGCGGGTGTACCCAACGGCTTTTGCCTTCCTCCTGAATGGTGAGCGGTTCGCTCTCCTTTTCGTAGAGTCCAACCAGACAACCGTTTTCCGCCGCCAACCCCGCCGCGGTTAGCCCTGAGATTCCCGCCCCGACCACGGCGATGGACTGTCCCTCCCTGATCTCGTGGGTTTGCAGAAGAGAATGAATGAGATTAACGGCTCTGGTCTGCTGAGAATAAAATGTGACCTGCCGATGATTGCATCCAAGCAAGTACACACCATCAACTCTGGCCAATTCGAGAAATGATGACGGGGTCTCTGGCGGCAATCCTGACATCGTTGTCCCTCGCTGGGTAGCCAATTTGCTGGTAAGAGTCAATTCCCTCTATTGCCGAGCTAATATACTGAAGCTCATTATGCAGGTCTCTTTGCGTCTACTGGAATGCCCAGCATCAGCTTGATCTCTTCCAGAACCTCTTTAGCCGGGCGACCTTCGCCTCTTCTGGCGCTCTCCAACGCTCGTAGCGTCCGGGCGTCCTCAAGGTCTTCCGCTGGACCAAAGATCATCGCCAATGCTTCTATTGCCATCTGTTGAAGGTCCTTGCCCTGGGCAGCGGCAATCCCCGCGATCCGTTGCTCGAGATCGGCGGGAATGGTGATCGTTGCGCTCATAGTCCTTACCTCTTTGATTCTGGACGGATCATCCTGTCTTCTGCAGCATACCCCGAACACTGGGCACGGGCAATAAATAGGAGCATCAGGCATTTGCCTTAGGTTTCTGAGAGCTCAGAGCCGGCTCGTATGCGCCGCCACCGCCTTCCACGCGCCGCCTTTGTTGACGAACGTCAGCGTATAAAAAGCGGTGAATGGGCTGGCGTCGCCGGAGCCGCCGGAGCCGGGAAACGCGCTGCGTTGGCGTAGCGAGGCGCCGCGCACAACCGCCGTGTCATCATAAACGGAGACCGTTACGTCGTTGGTCTCCAATTTCGAATACTTCAACTGCCCCGATCCCAACTGATCGAGCAATTGCCGCAGCGTCACTTGCTTTCCGTCACGATGCGTCCAGATGAAACTTTCGTCCGCCAACGTTTCCAGTGTTTTGAGATCAGCCGCGAGCATGGCCTGATGAAAAGCTGCCTGAGCCGCGGCCACTGCCTTTCTGGCCTCTTCTTCCGGGCGTGGCGCCTTGGTCGCATGCCAACTGACGGCCTGCCACTTGCCGTTGCGCTTGAGGAATGTACCGCTGTTAAGGTAGCTCGCGACCACGGTCTTCCCGTCCTTCTCGGTCTTGCCGACCAGGCGGAAGGCGACAATCGCGGTATCGCCGTACTGCTGAATGCGAATGTCTTCGGCGCTGTACGTGGTCGTCGGGTCTCCGGGCTTAGGCGCCGGGGCCGAGCGCGCGCCGCGCATGATGTCCGCCTTGCCGATCCGCCGTCCGGAGGAGCCGGTGTAGATCAGGTCCTCGGCCCAGAAGCGGTCGTGCGTCGCGGCGTCATTGCGCGAGGCCCCGGCCAGGAACTCTCTGAGCAGTTTGGTCAGTTCGTCGGCGTTCGGCGCAGTCTGCGCTTGCAGGCTGATCGCCAGCGTCAGCGTCACGATAACAGTTGAAAGGATTCGGTTCATGCGTCTCTTCTCCTTGTTTACCGGTAAATTTTCAAGCCAACCTGCATCTGGTTCTGTAGCGGCTTGCCATCACGCGTGAACCTGTAGACCTGATGGTTTCCGCGCCGGACCTCCTGTTACTTATTTGAAGCGCGCGCAAAACAAAGCCTGTATGGAAAAGGCGTCGTCCCTGGGAGCGCGAGCGGCTCGCGTGCGCTCCCAGGATTTATGTGCGCTCTTTACTTATTTGCCAATTGTTCTCTTCAGCTCCGCCAATTCCACGATGCGACCGTGTAGCGGAACGATCCGGTTTACGTCGAGGTTGAGCCGCTGAATGTTCTCGTAGAGGTTCACCGTATTGGGGTTCGGAGTGGCCGGCAGCGGCGCGTTGGGCGGGAGCGGCGTGTAGGCGTCCACTTGCGCCAGCAGCTTCTCCTTGGGAAACCAGGCCATGATGATTCCGGTATTGTGCGGATTGCTTTGGATGTGATGAAGCTCCACTGTGCGCGCGCTGTCGGACATCACATGCTTTGCGCCGATGGCCAGGATTTTGGCTTTCTTCTTTTCGCGCCACTGGCGGTCGGGGCTGAGCGTGTGGGGCGCCTTGAAGGTCGTTTCGTAGAAGGCCTTGTTGGATTGGTGCGTGACAATGGTCGCGCCTTCGGCCACGTAGGTTCGCAAGCCGCCCGAATGGTCGAAGTGGTGATGCGTGTTGATCAGATAGCGGATGGGTTTTGCGGGAAACAGTTTCTTCACCTCGGCGATGACGGCCATCGAACGGTCTTCGTTGAGCGGCGCTTCGATCACCGCGACGTGATCGGCGAATTCGACCGCCACGCTGTGATGCGATCCGCCAACCAGACCCCAGACACCGTCGGCGATTTTCTCCGACGTTACCCGCACGGCGGGCGGCGTGGCCTGGCGCACTGTGTCAGGAACCGCCACCGTCAAATCGAAGACCGGATGGCCACCTTGCTTTTGTGTCAGCTTGGTCGGGAATTTAAAGCCGCCGAAATCGCGGTAGCCGCTGTAGGTGGCCTCGACGAGCATATCGCCGAGCACCGCGTTGTCGAGCCACGATTCGACTTTCTCGACAAGGTTGTCAGCGGAGATCGTACCGACCACGCGGTATTTGCCAAGCGCGGTGAAGGTCACGAGCGTCGCCTTGCCGCTTTTCTTCGCCGTCGCCTTGTTCGCCAGGGCGCCCTTCAAAAAGCCATGCGGCGTCAGCCAAATCTGCAACTGGCGTTCGATCACGGCGGCCGGCGCGGCCGGCGTGACGTTGGCTCCGGCTTGCCCCCAGGCCTTGTCGTCCGCGAGGAACTGCATTGCCGTTGTGCCCTGCGCGTTGACTGTTTCATTGCGTGTGGCCAGCTTGTCGTAATCAACCGCGCGGGTGAAGCTCTTGAGTTCGGCGCGCGGCCAAGGGTCGTTGGGACCGACGCTCTGCCCCAAATTGAATTGAGCGCCGCTGCCGGAATACTGGGCCGACTTAACGTCTCCCATGTTTTTGATCGCCGCTTCGAGAACGCTCTTCGCGTCCTGCGCGGACGCCGCAGTGTACAGAGCGCAGGTAAACGCTATACCAAAAAATATCCTTCTATGCATTGGTTTGCCTCCTATCGCAGTCAGGTGTACGGCGAACCATACGTTCGCCGTGGGCTCCGCCTTCAAGCCCATTGTTGGAAATTGATTGTTTTTGGTGTGAATACTACGGCGAACTATAGCACTCAAGACAATGTCTATGAATGGCGGAGCGTTTGAAGAGAGAGTACGGAAAAGACGGAAATAACGGAACAAACGGAAAGGAGTAAGGACCTATCGCCTAACAACTTCCACCCGCTGCGTTCTTTTTCCGGCTCCACTTTGTCCATTTTTGATTTGGCTGTTGATTTCATTGGGTTTAGCTGGAGCGCTGCGCTCCAGCTAAACCCAATGAAATCAACAGCCAAATCAAAAATGGACAAAGTGGAGTCCGGTTGTTCCGTTATTTCCGTTTTTTCCGTACTCTCTCTTCATGCTTTCTTCAGTAAAAGTTTCCGGATTTGGCGTGCGCCCGTCGCCTCAGAAAACCAGCTTCAACGCGAACTGGATCTGGCGTGAATCGATCCTCGTGCTGTTGATCACGCCGTAATTGGCCGTCCGGAGCTGCGCCCCGGGCGGGTTCCAGATCGGGTGATTCAGAAGGTTGAAGATCTCCGTTCTGAATTCAACATACTTCGATTCGGTCAGGTTGAACTTCTTGTTGGCCGAAGCGTCGAAGCTGATGATGCCCGGGCCGATGACCGAATTGCGCGCGGTTGTGCCGTAGCGGAAAGGCCCGCCCGCGGGAATCCGGTCCATGTAAGCGTCGGTGTTGAAGAAGCGCGTGCGGGTTTGCTGGTTGCGGGGCAAATTCGGATTGGCGCCGGTCGAATCGGGATAACAGATGCCGCCGCCGTTCTGAATATTGCCCGGGCCGCATGTCACCGTGAACGGGAAGCCGTCCTGCAACGTCAGGATGCCGCCCAACTGCCATCCGCCCAGCGCGAAGTCAGCGATCCGGTTTTCGCTCAGCCATCGTTTGCCTCTGCCGACAGGCAGTTCCCACACCCACGACGATGTCCAACGCCGGCGGAAGTCGAAGGCCGACAGCCCGCGCTCAAGTTCGAGGTTGTAGTTGTTCGAGGGCGTCAGGCTATCGCCGTCGGAGGTGCGGATGCCGCTGCCGTTATCGATTGATTTGCTCCAGGCGAAAGAGCTGATGAAGGTCAATCCGCGCGAGAAACGCTGCTGCACTTTCAGGTAGAGCGCGTGGTAGCTGGAATGGCTAGGCGCGTTCATCACCTGGAAGCTGCCGAATTTCGGGAACGGGCGCGCGTTGTTTGTGTTGGGCAGTTGGCTTGGCTCGGGATTGTTGTAGCTTTGCAACCGGCGCAGCTTGATTCCGGCGGAGCCGAAATAAGTCGCCTCAGCCGTCATATTGCCGGTCAGCTCGCGCTGCAACCCGAACGACCATTGCGCTACATACGACGTGCGCTCGCCGAACTGGTTGATCAGGATGAAGGTCGGCGCGCCCGTGCGCGCGAACGGCTGCTCGAAGCTCAGGTTGGGCCGGAGACTTTCCGCAGGCTCATCGCGGCGGATCGTGAAAGGCGCGTTGCGGACGATGTCGAAGGTCGCGTTGCCAATATCGCGCACGTAATAAATCCCGGCCCCGGTGCGCAAGATCGTCTTAGGCGTGATCTGATAAGCGATGCCGAGCCGTGGAGCGAAATCGTTGAGATCGTTCTGATAGGCTCGATCGCCGAATCGCCCGTCGCGCACGTACTTGATATCCGGGGCCAGACGGAAAGCCGGGTTTCCTTCGAAAGGATCGCCCTTGCCGGCCCGCACATAGACCGGCTCCATCGAATTGTCCCAGCGGAAATCGATGTTGACGATGGCGTCATACTTGTCCTTGAATGGCTGGTCATTCTCCCAACGCAGCCCATAGTTGAGCGTCAGTGAGCGTGACAGCTTCCAACTGTCCTGGATGTAGAGCGCGAAGTAGTTCGAGCGGAAGTTGGCGATGGGCGCGCCGATCTGCCCCTCTGCGCGATTGAAGTGGCCGAGGAGGAAATCGGCGAAGGCCTCGCCGCCGCGCTCGACGGCCGGGGGAGCGGTTTGCCCAAGCAATTGCGGCTTCTGTGTGTAGCGCCCATCGAAAGCGAAGCGGCCGCGCGTGACGACTCCGCCGATCTGGTTGTAACGCACGCGGCGCGCTTCGCCGCCGAACTTCCAGGAGTGCGTGCCGAGCGTCCACGAGAAGTTGTCCACCAATTGAATCGTCGTATCGTAGTTGATGAACGGCGCGTCGCTCTCTTCTCCAAGCCCTGAAAGCCCGGTGATGTTGATGTTCGGCACGCCCCAGTAGAGCGGATTCTCGCTAGGCAAATTGATGCCGAGCTCCTTGACCACATTGACCGTGTTGGCGCGCGGCGAGATGTGGGCGTTCACCAGCCGGCTCAGCCCGAAGCGAATATCGTTGACCTTGTTCGATCCGAAGGCGCGCGTGTTGGCGAGCACGCCTTGTTGCACGTCGGTGTCGGTGTTGATGCCCATGTCCGGGATCGCGAACGGGTCATAGCCGAGTTCACGAGAGATGCTGTGGCGGAAGAACCAACTCGATTTCGAGCTTTCCGTGAAGTCGAGCCGATAGGTGAACTGGTCGGCGTCGATGCGCTTGGCTTCGTTATTGACGAAGTTGGAGCCGGTCCGCTCCTGCTGCGGAAGCGGGAAGAAGGGAAGCAGCTTCTTCGAGACCGGATGGATGCGATTCTGCGGGATGATATTGTTTTGGAACTGCCTCGGCGATCCGATGACGTCTCCGGGCCCGTTGAAGGCTCGCGTCGCCGGGTCGAAGATCATCCCCACTCGTTGCTGCACGCGGGCGCCGGCTGTGTCGTTGACGAAGATCGGATTGTTGAAGTCGCCGCCGCACGCGCCGCTTTGACCCGCCGCGTTGGCGCAGAGCGGCGCGCCGAGCGCGGCGGAGAAATCGCCATTACGCCACGCCGTCAGCGGAAGCGCCGGCGTCGCGGTGAGCGCCTTGCGCTCGCGCAATCCTTCCCAGTTGAAGAGGAAGAATAACCTGTCTCTGCCGTTGTAAAGTTTCGGGAGAAGTACCGGCCCGCCCACCGTCGCTCCGTACTGGTTGCGTTTGAAAGGCGGAATCGGCGCGGGGGCGGGACGATCGAAGTAGTTCTTGGCGTCGAGCGCCGAGTTGCGCAGGAACTCGAACAGCGTCCCATGAAACTGGTTCGTTCCCGATTTGGTCGAGACGTTGATCTGGGCGATGGCCCGTCCGTACTCGGCGTCGAACAGCCCTGACTCGACCTTGAACTCCTGCAGCGCGTCGACTGACGGCAGCAGCATGTAGCTGTTGAAATTCAGGTCGGTGTTTTCAACTCCATCCAGCGAGTAGTGGTTGAAATGGATGCGCTGCCCCGAGACATTCAGCGCGAAGCTGTTGCGTTGCCCGCCCATGCGTTGCTTGCCCTGGCTGGACGAAGGCCCGTTGGTTGTGGCGCCGGGGATGAGCGAAGTGAGTTGCAGGTAGTTGCGGCCGTTGAGCGGCAGCTCGACGATGCTGCGGTTCTCGATGACGGTTCCGATCGAGGCGTTCTCGCTCTGCAGCACCGGCGCTCCACCCGCGATCTCAACCACGTTGGCCATCTCGCCGACCTCCAGAGCCAGGTCTATGCGGTTCGAACTGCCGACCAGCACCTCGATGTTCCTGCGCTCGACGGCGCGGAAGCCCGTTTTTTCAACTTTCAGCGTGTAGATCCCCGGAGGCAGGGCCGGAATCGCGTACAGCCCCGAGTCGTTGGTCTGCGCCTCTCGAACGGCGTTAGTGGCCGGGTTGATAAGCGTGATCTTCACCCCGGCGACAACCGACCCGTTTGCGTCGGAGACGACTCCGCTGATCTCGCCCGACGGCGTCTGGGCAAGCAACGGGAAGGCAAAGGCCACGAGAAGACAGAAAGCAGCGGTAGCGCGCAAGAACATGGGCGGACCTCCATTTGGTTTGGAGTTGGAGAAAAGAACCTCTCAACGCGCGCCGGCGCCTGCCGCGCATGAGACCGGGAAAGCAGGCGGGCGAACGTAAAAAGCTCTTGCAATCAAAAGAGAGCGTGCCCATTGACATGAAAGCCAGGTCAAAAGTTCTCAGAGGTTGAATATGAATTCGTGACCGCAAATTCCGCCGCGCGGTGGCGGCTTGACGCGGATTGTAGTTGCGCCGCCTGAATTTAGGCAATAACAAGCGTTGGAAAAAACCTGGGTACGCATCGCTTCCAGCGTGCGGGCATGGTGATGCGGACTCTTGTTTTCCATGCGATTAACAGCCGAAGACCGCACGCTGGAAGCGATGCGTACCTAGGGCAATGCGTTGCGCTGGATCGCTCAAAACGTCAGCTTCAACCCAAGCTGAATCTCTCTCGGCGTCAGCGCCGTGGCGCTGATCCTGCCGAAGGCGGCGTTGCCCAGGCTCGAATTCGGGTTGGCGAAGCCTTCGCTCGTCAGAAAGCGGCCTTCGCGCATCGCCTGCGTGGGCACGGAAGCCGTAAAAGGCCGGCCGCCGCGCAAGCGCAGGCCCTGATAATCGCCGAAGAAGAAAGCCTTGTTTTTGACAATCGGGCCGCCGAAGACGCCGCCGAATTGATGGGTCTTGAACGGATTTTTGCCGGCGGCGAAAAAATCTCTGGCGTTGAGCGCCTCATTTCGCATGTACTCGAACAACGCTCCGTGGTATTCATTTGTGCCTGACCGCAGCGTCAGGTTGACTACGCCGCCGCCGAACGCGCCGTACTCAGCGCTGGCGCTGTTGGTCTGCGCCTTGAACTCTTCGATGGCCTCGATCGGCGGCGACATGCTGATGAAGGCGTTGAGCGTCTCTTTGTTCTCGATGCCGTCCAGATAATAAGTCGTGCCCGCCCACGGCAGGCCGTTGACGCTGGCCGAAGTGGCGCTGCGCGCGCGCGCCCTGGAGGCCGCCTCTGGCGCCGCGTCGGGCACGATCAGAAGGCCAGCTTCAGCCCGAACTGAATGATGCGCGGGTCGCCCGCGTTCGGGTGTGTGGTGGTGATTCTGCCGAAGCCTCCGCCCGAAACGTTGGTGTTCGGATTCGCGAAGTTGACCTGGTTGAAGATGTTGAACATCTCGGCGCGGAACTGCAGATTGACCCGCTCGGTGAACGCGAAGGTTTTGAAGAAGCCCATGTCCCAACTGAACAGCGAGGAGCCGTGAAAGGCTCCTCTACCCACGGTTCCAAACGTCCCGACGTCGTTGACCGCAAACGCCGCCGGGTTGAACCAGACGGTCTTGTCGGAGCCGGCCGGCGGGTCAACGCTGACGCCGGTGAATTTGGCCCGATCCCGGTTGATGCCAGTCTGCGAATTGTCCCGGCCGCTGGTGATGGTGAACGCTCCGCCGCTCTGGTACTGGCCGATGCCGTTGGCCTGCCAGCCGTGCAGCAGCGTTTTCAGAAAAGGATTGTCGGTCGGCGCCTTCGGCAGTTCCCAAACCCACGACACCACAAACCGATGCCGGTAGTCGAAATCCGTCGGGCCATAGACAAAATTGTCAGCGCCCGGAACGTTCCAGGGGGCCACCTCTATGGCCTCGCCGGCGCTCGCGCTGTAATTGCCCAGGACTTTCGACCACGTGTAGTTGGCCAGAACGGTGAAGCCTTGCGAGAGCCGCTTGTTCATCGTGAGCTGCATCGAGTGGTAATAGGACCGCCGGTCCTCGGTGAAGTACTCAATGTTGCCGAGTTCCGGAGCGAACAGCCGTCGCGAGTCCACGCTGCCGGCGCCGGGACGCGCCGGGTTCAACTGCTTGACGACGCGCCCATAGTTGGAGGCCGAGCCCACATAAGCCGCC
>Ga0187894_10006774_pt1 | contig 11077 bp, 8 predicted proteins | sample GBC1701081metaG_FD_136650 | JGI IMG/M metagenome (GOLD analysis project Ga0187894, IMG submission 136650) | White microbial mat communities from a lava cave in the Kipuka Kanohina Cave System on the Island of Hawaii, USA - GBC170108-1 metaG ...
CTGCGAGCGGGGGAGCGTCGGCAATGCCGCCGCCAGGTCGAGATCCGTGAAGTCGACCCACGCCACCCACCGGTCCTGCCGGAGCTTCCCGCGTGCCACGATCGCACCCGCGTCGCCGAGCGTCGCATCCGCGACGACCGTCGGCCGGCGCGTCGTACCCCCGACGTTCAGTGTCGCCCGTACGTCGGGCTGCCAGGCCACTTCCGGCAGCAGCTTCCGCACGTCAGCGGCCGCCACCGGGGCGAACGCGAGCCGGGCCTCGATCCTGCCGCCCGGGGCGAGCCGGGCGCCCGCGTGCAGCGTGCTCGGGCCGGTGGTGAGCGAGAGCGCCGCGACGGTGACCGCGCCATCGGGCGTGGCAGTGATTCGGTCGGCGACGATCCCGACGGCGAGCGTCGCAGAGTGCGGCGGGGCTACGTCGAGTCGTTCGACGGTGACGCGGCCATCGTGGAGCTCGAGCCGGTTGATGGCGAGCGGCGGGCCGCCGCCGCGCCGGGCGAGGCGGCGGGGGCGGCCGGGAAGCCGCCAGCCCGCCGCATCGCGCGTGATACGTCCGCGGACGCCGTCGAGCCGAACCTGCCGGAGGGCCACGGTGCCGACGAGTAGCGTGCGCAGCGAGTACGTCACCCGTACCCGGGCGATGCGCAGCAGCCGACGGCCCTCGAGGGAAAGGCTCACGTCGTAGAGCTCGAGCGAGCGGCCGAAGGTGCCGCCGACGCGCCCGATACGGACGTCGGCGCCGGTCGCTGAGGTGACCGCGGCTGCCAGGCGCTCGCGGACGAACGTGCGCACCGTCGGGCTGCGGCTCGCGGCTACGAGCGCGAGCCCGCCCCCGAGGAGCAACCCGATCGTCCCGATCGCGAGCCAGCGGATCAGACGGCGCATGGTCAGAAGACCTGTCCCACGCTGAGGTACACCTGCCAGTGGCGATCACCGGGAGGTGGGTCGAAGGGGAATCCGAGCTCGAGACCCACCGGACCAACGGGTGAGCGATAGCGGACCGCCACCCCCGAACCGTATTCGAGGTCGTCCCAGGGAAAGTCCAACGTCTCCAGCGAGACCTGTCCGGCATCGACGAACACAGCGCCATCCAGGACGGTGGTGATCGGATGGCGCAGCTCCACCGACGTCTCGACCAGGCTCCGGCCTCCGATGGGATCGTCATCGACCAGCGGCCCCACGCGCCGCCGTCCGTACCCGCGCACGGAGTTGATGCCGCCGGCGTAGAATCGCTCGAAGAGCGGGATGTCGCGACTCGAAGCGATCGGCTCCGCGGTCCCGAGACGCAGCCGCGCCGCACCGAGAAACCCGGCGCCGAGCGGCTGGTAGACGCGGCCCTGGCCGATGACGCGGACGAAATCGATGTCGCCCCCGAATATCGCGCCGACGGGTTCGACGCTCGCTGCGAGCACGAAGCCCCGGCCTGGGTTCAGGAGATCGTCCGTGGCGTTCCAATCGGTCCCGAAGCCCATCCCCGACAGCACGGAATCGCGCGGCGCGGCATCGGGCAGGGCTCGCCGCACGGCTCCCGGCACGTCGCGCAGTCGATCGTACTCCGCTCGATACGCGGCGTACGTGGAGATGCGAGGTGTCACCTGCCACTCGAGCCGCGGACTCCCGCGCGTGCGCAGAAGGTTGTACGTATCTTCGTCCTCCTGCTGTTGCGCGAACAGAAGCCGGGCGCGGGTGGCGTGGACGGGCCAGTGGGGTTGGAGGAAGTCGGCCAGGATGCTGCGCTCGATCGTCGAGACGCTGGCGGTGAACCCGAGCTGCCGCGCACCGCCGAGGAAGTTGTAGTGCCGCCACCCGGCGAGCCCGCGGAATCCCTCGAACGTGTCATAGCCAGCGCCGAACTGGATCGCCCGGGGGGGCAGCTCGGTGACACGCACCGTGATCGGAACCTCGCCGGTCCCGTCGCCCTCCTCGAATCGGATGGTCTGGAAGAGGCTCAGCTCGAGGAGGTTCGAGCGGCTCTCGGTGAGGCGGCTCTCGCGGAACTGGTCTCCCGGCCGAAACGCGAGCTCCCGTTCCACGACGGGGGGATCGACCAGCCGAGTGCCCGCGATGGTGATCGGACCGAATACACAGGGCGCGCCGCTGCGCACCGTGTACGCAACGTCCGCGGTGCCCTGCTCCACGTCGACGGTGGCGTGCCTCGTGACCGACACCCGCGCATAGGACTGCTGGCGAAAGCTCGTCCTGAGCGCGCTCTGCGCACGCTCGTAGGCGTCCTGCGTGAACGGCGCACCGACCTCGACCGGAAGCCGGGCGAGCAGTGTCCGTTCGTCTTCCTCGGGCAGCCGCGCGTCCACGAACTCCACGTCGACCCGTGCGACCATGACGCGCGGCCCTTCGTCGACGTACAGCACGACATCCACCGCGGTGCCTTCGGCAGGCAGCTCGATGTCGTATTCGACGCGCGCGCGATAGTATCCGCGGCTGCGGTAGAGTGTGCGCACACGCTCGACGTCCGTACGGAACGTGACCGGGTCGAAGGGCGGCCGTGGGCGCCACGGCGTGTACCAGGGGCGGTCCTGGGTGACCATCACCGCCGCAATCGAGCGCGCCGACACCTCGTCGTTGCCGCGCACGGCGACCCGGCGCACCGTCCAGTCCTGTGCGATCGCGAGCGCATCGACCTGCGCTGCGTGCACGCGCCCACCCGCGAGCACCACCAGCGCCAGGACGACCGGGAGGCGGGGGTACACGGCTCTCTGGTAGCAAGCTCGGCCCGAGGCGCAACTGTCGCGCTTGCGCGCCAGGGCCGCCGCACGACAGAGTGGCGCCCATGCACCTCGACGTGCGCGGGCATCCGCTCCACACTCGTGCCCTCGGCGTCACGCTCACACACCGCGATGCCGGGACCCTCGCCGTCGACGCCTCGCTGCTCGATCTGCGCAAATGCGGATTCGTGCCCGTGGGCGGGGATCTGCAACCGGCCGGCATCGTGCACGATATGCGCCTGAGCGGAGTCGTTGCGCCACGCGCGGGCGGGCTGCAAACGATCAGCGCAGAGCAGCGCGCGGTCGCGTTCGAGCCGTCGGTGGCCACCGGGGGGGAGAGCTGTCGCGACCCGATCGGCCGGATCGAGGCGCTCGCCGGCGTCCCGTTCGGAGATGCCTGGACGCGCCGGCTCGGGGAGGCCGTCGGCGGTAACCGCGGCTGCTCGCATCTGCTGACGCTCGGCCACCTGCTCGGGTCGACCGTCACCTGGGCGCTCGCCCGCGACCGCGCCCGATTCGGCGACGCTCCGTCGCGCGCCGCGGGCGCGCGCGTCTTCCGTCGTGACGTCGTGGTCGACGGTCACCAGGCCGCGGCCGGCGGCTTCGCCCTGGCGCTGCAGCTCACCGATCTGCACCTCGCGCCCGCCTCCAATGACGCCCGGCCCATGGACCGCTACGCGGGCGACCTCGCCGTGCGGGCGCAGGTTGCGGTGGACGGTCCGACGATGGCGGTCACGGAGGTCGTGATCGCGGAACGGCGTCGCACCGCGGACACGCACGAGTCGACGGAGTGGCGGATGCGGGAGGACGTGGCGGCGGCGATCCGAGGCGTGGGTCTCGGAAGCGGGGCCACCGCGGCACTCCGCGAGCGGGTGACGGACGCCGACGACCGGCCGCTCCTCGACGCGCTGCTGATGCTCGCGCCGACGATCGTCCAGTGCTGGGCGGCGCGCTCGGACGTGTGGCCGACGATGGCCGAGCGCGGAGGCGGCGTCGTCGGATTGGGCGGGCTGCCCGACTCCTGCTACATGTGGCGTCGCGACGGCACGCTGCAGCGCGCACGCAGGGTCGAAGCGGGGGTGTCGGTGGGGACTCAGCCCCGCAGGACCTGACCCGGCAGAACCCCTGTGGGGCGGCCGCCTCGACTCGCGGAGTGGTCAACGGCGGGCGCTTGCATCAGTCTATAACAGCGCTATAGGGGCACCATGGCGGCTCGGGTGATGGCCCTTTCTGCGCGGGGGCGCGATAGCGCCGCGACTCGGCGGGCGATCCTCGGCGCCGCCGAGACGTTGCTTGCGAGCGGTGGCGAGGAAGGCCTGTCGATCCGCGAGCTGTGTGCGCGGGCGGGAGTCACGCCGCCCACGGTCTACCATCACTTCGGTGACAAGGAGGCGCTCGTCGCGCGCGTCGTCGAGGACTGCTTCTCCGCCTTCGGGCGGGCACAGGCCACGGTACCCCGTGCGCGCGATCCCGTGAAGGCGCTGCGCCAGGGATTCCACAGCTATCTGGCCTACGGGCTGGCCCACCCGGTGCACTACCGGATCATGTTCGAACGCCGCCCTTCGCGTCGCACCCCAGCGGGCGAGGCCTCCTACGATGGTCTGCGTCGGATGGTGGCAGCGGTCGCGGCGGCTGGGCGGCTGCGGACGTCGGTGGAAGAGGCCGCCGCGGCGTGCTGGGCCGCCGCGCACGGTGTCACCTCGCTCGTCGTCGCGGGCGTGTGGCCGTCCGATCATCCCGCGATTGCACTCGTGGAAGACGCCGTCGTCCATCGAATCACCCGGCCGGGTCCACGAGGAACCCGGCCCGAGCGGAGCCGCCGCCGCGGCGGCGAAGAGGGCACAGGCCATGGCGATGCGTGAGTCGGATCAGAATCCGTTCCTGCAGGGCAATTTCGGCCCGTGGCGGATGGAGGGCCAGGCCGCCGACCTCGAGATCGTCGGCGAGCTGCCGCGCGATCTCAACGGCACCTTCTACCGCAACGGGCCGAATCCGGCGTACGAACCACTCGGCCCGTATCACTGGTTCGACGGCGACGGCATGATCCACGCGATCACGCTCGCCGATGGCCGCGCGCAGTACGGCAACCGCTGGGTGCGCAGCCGTGGCCTCGACGAGGAGCGCCAGGCAGGCAGCGCGCTGTACCCCGGACTCCTCGATCTGAGTCCGACCGAAGCGCCCGCGATCAAGAACACCGGCAACACGAACATCGTGCATCACGCCGGACGGCTGCTGGCGCTGATGGAGGCGGCCCTACCGACCGAGCTGCGTCCGTGCACGCTCGAGACGGTCGGCGAGTACGACTTCGCGGGGCAGCTGGTGGGGCCGATGACCGCGCACCCGAAGATGGACCCGGCGACCGGCGAGATGCTCTTCTTCGGTTACAGCCCGTTCCCGCCGTACCTGACCTACCACGTCGCCGATAAGCACGGGAATCTCGTGCGCAGCGAGGAGATCGACCTCGAGTGGCCGTCGATGATCCACGATTTCAGTACCACTCGCGACTACGTCATGTTCATCCTCTGCCCGCTCGTCTTCAGCCTCGAGAATCTCGCCAGCAAGGGCACGCTGATGACTTGGGAAGGCGAGCGCGGCACCCGCCTCGGCGTCATGCCGCGCAACGGAGGCAACCGCGACGTGAAGTGGTTCACCACCGAGGCGGGATACGTCTTCCATCCGATGAACGCGCATGCCGATGGCAACAAGGTCATCCTCGACGTGGCCCGCTTCGACCGTCTCGCGTTCATGGAGTCGCCCGAGGTGCAGCGCACGATCGAGGAAGACGTTCAACCGCATCCGCATCGCTGGACCATCGACCTCGCTGCCGGCACGGTGAAGGAGGAACGCATCGACGACGTGATCGCCGAGTTCCCCCGCGTCGACGACCGCCTCAACGGCCTGCCGTTCCGCTACGGCTATACCGCCGCCAACCTCGAGCCGGCGCAAGGCGACAGCGGACCTGCGTTCGACGCCATCCTCAAGTACGACCTGAAGACCGGCAAGCGCGAGACACACCACTTCAAGGGCAAGGGCTGCGGCGAAGCGGTCTTCGTGCCGAAACACGCGAGCGCGAGCGAGGACGAAGGCTACCTGGTCACGTTCGTCTACGACCCGCAGAAGAACGGCAGCGAGTTCGTCATCCTCGACGCGCGCAACGTCGAGGCCGAGCCCGTCGCCCGCGTCCTCATGCCGCACCGCGTGCCGTACGGCTTCCACGGGAATTGGGTGGCGGACTGAGCCACGGTCGCTGGTCGCTGGTCGGACCGGCGACCGTGGTCACCACGCCGCCCAGCCGCCGGGCGACGTGGACGACGGAGCCGGTGACGTCGCTCGAGTATGGCGAGGCGAGGAAGAGGACCGACGTCCACAGCTCGCGCGGCGCGCCGTTAGCGCGACGTCGGCACCGGCGATCGCCAGGGCACGCCCGATCTCCACGCCGAGGCCGGAGCAAGCGCCGGTGACGAGCGCCACCTTGCCGCGCAGCGCGAAGATGTCCTCGAGGGTCGTCATCCCTTGGCCGCGCTCAGCCGCCGCGCGGCCAAGGGATGACGGTGTTGACCTGCTGCATGTGCTCGGCGTAGCCGGGCCGCCGCTCGAGGCTGCGCTGGTCGAGCATCGGGATGCTGGCGAAGCGGAACAGCAACACCATCGAGAGCGGCCCGACGAACGTCCACCAATAAGAAGGGTTGGCGGCGAAGCCGAACAGAAAGAGGCCCCACCAGAAGGACATCTCGCCGAAGTAGTTCGGGTGCCGAGACCACGACCACATCCCGCTTTTCATGATCTCGCCCGACGTCTTGCTGCGGTTGAAGCGGCGCAGTTGCTCGTCGGCGACCCACTCGATCAATACCGCGCCGCCGGTGACGATCATGGCGATGCCGTCGAGGCCGTTGAAGTCGGCACGGCTGCGCGCCAGCGCCGGCACCAGCGGCAGGCAGCCGACGAAGACGATCAGCGTGGGAAAGACATGAATCCCGGTCAGACTGATCAGCCACTTCGGCGCCTTGGTGTAGAGGTCGGTGTAGCGCCAGTCTTCGTGGTGCAACCCGGGCCAGCCGCGCGCCCAGTTGAAGGTCAGCCGGATCGCCCAGGCGAAGACCAACGTCGTCACCACGGCCTGGCGCAACGTCGACGCCGACGAAGCGTAGCCGATCCAGTGGAACGCGATCAGCGGCGGTGCGACGCTCCAGTAGGGATCGTAGACGCTGCCGTTGTCGAGCCGCATGCTGAAGGCGAACACGACCAGGGTGGCGACGATGTCGGCCCAGAACAGCGACGCATAGGGATGCGCGTCGCCCCAACGCGACGCGATCCACAGCGCCGGCGCGAGCGCGACCAGATAGGCGAGCATCACCAGCCCGAAGGACTCGACTCTGCCGAAGCGCGGCTGCTTCTCGGCTTCGCTCACGCGCGCCTCCGACTCACAGCCCGGTCGGCATCTTGAAGGGCCAGTTCGACGCGATCGTGCCACCGTCGACGTCGAACACCTTGCCCGTCACCCAGCTCGACGCCGGCGAGGCCAGGTAGAGAACCGCCAGCGCAATGTCCTCGGTGGTGCCGAGGCGGGCCATCGGCGTCAGCGCCACCATCTTTTCGCGCAGACCCTCCGCCGCTTCGAGGAACGGGCCGAGCGCGTCGGTCTCGGTCGCGCCGACGGCGATGGCGTTGACGCGAATCGTCGGCGCCCACTCGTGGCCGAGCAGGCGGGTCATGTGCGTCAACGCCGCCTTGGCCGTGCCGTAGGCGACGAAGCCGATATCGACCATGTGCGACATTGCGCTCGAGATGTTGACGATCGAACCGCCGCCGACCTTCGCCATGTGCGGCGCGCACAGGCGGGAAAACAGGAACGCGGTGCCGACGTTGAAGTGAAAGGCCATCTCGAAGTCCTTCAGGTTCAGGTCGAGCGCGGCCGTCGGGCCGGTGCCGCCGGCGTTGTTCACCAACACGTCGATGCGGCCGAACTCCGCCACCGCGCGGGTGACGACGTTCCCGACCTGTGCCGAGTGGTTGACGTCACACGGCACGGCCAGGGCTCGCCGCCCGAAACCACGGATCTGCTGGGCCACTTCTTCGAGCTTGTCTTCGCGGCGCGCCGCCAGCACCACGTGGGCGCCGACCTCGGCGAAGGCGAGCGCGCTGGCGCGGCCGATGCCCGCGCTGGCCCCGGTAACAATGGCGACCTTGTCGGTCAATTTGAAGCGGTCGAGGATCATCTGCTGCTCCTGGAGATCACTGAGACTCGAACCTCGGGTGAAGCGTCGAGACGCGGCATCACGGGGCGGCGCCGCAGGGGGCGAGGCAGGCTTGCTGTTGCTTGAGGCACTGCTCGCGTGCCGAGTCGCCTTGCTTGGCGCACTCGGGGCCCCAACTGCTCTGCCGATCGGGGGCATCACACGCGATGCTGCACTGCCTCGGCGTCTTCCCCTGGCTGCCGCAGGCGGTCATGCACCGATTGCGCAGGCCACTGACGCAGGTTCCGACTTTGCGGACGCGCGCCAGACAAGCGGCGTTGGCGCGGTCGCACTTGCGCACGCACGTGCCCTTGGCGCGCTCGTTCGCACCGAGCGAGCCGGGCGCGCGGTTGGTGCCCGGGTCGACCGGCGAAACACACTGGCCGCGCACGCAGATCAGCGCGTCGGAGCCGCAGTCGCCGTCGGTTTTGCAGGCGGCGGCGCGCGCTCTGGACGGGAACAACGAGGTGGCAGTGGCGAGGACGAAGAAGGCACCGAAGGACAGGATTCGCATGCGCGCCACACTGGCATCGAACCTCGACCACTCGCAAGTCACCCCGCAGCCACAATCACCTCGAGCGCGCAATTGCCGGCGGCAGGAGGCCACGCTAGAAGCAGCGGAGGAGGAGGCTATGCGCGCATACGGACCCGAACGACCCGGCGGCCAGGGGCTCGATGGCAACCAAGAGGAATCCGGCAACCGCGCCATCCTGGCGCTGCTCACCGACGCCGAGGTGCGCGACCAGGTCGACCTCGTGATCACGTGTCGCGACGACGTCTACGAGGTCTGGGCGGCGCGCGGCATGATCCGCTTCCGCCGCATGGTCGACGGCCGTGGCGCCCTCGCCTTCGAGATCGTCGAGCAGATCGGTGAGAATCCCGTCGAGCAGCAGGACCATCGCGCCGTCGCCTCGATCACCGCAGAGTTGCTCGCCAGCAAGCGCTCCGGCCATCCGACCGAGGATCCGAACCGCGCCTTCATCGAGCCGAGCGAGCTCAGCTACCCGCACGCGTACGAACGCATCGCGCAGCTCTTCGACAGTCCCCATGCGCCGGATCTGATTCTCTCGCCGAAGGCCTACGCCTTCGGCCTGCAGCCGGGGCAGCACGGCGCGCTCGACGTGGTGCAGTCGCGCGCGCCGCTCGCCTTCGCCGGCCCCGGAGTGCGCCCGGGCGCGTACGAGGTCGCCGCGCGCCACGTCGACATCGCGCCGACCATCTGCCACCTCGCCGGCTTCCCCGCGATCGACGGCAAGGACGCCACCGGGCGGCGCGCCAGCGAACGCGGCAGCGCGCCCGATGTCTACCTCGAGCGCCAGGACGGCCGCGTACTGGACGAGATCCTCGACGGCGGCGCCACGCCGGAGCGCGTGTATCTGATCGTCACCGACGGGCTCAGCAACAGCGAGCTCTCGCATCTCCTCGAGAGCGCCGATCCGTGCGTCGTGAATCTGCGCCGCATCCTCGACCGCAGCGCCCGCTTCACCTACGGCTCGATGGTGAACTTTCCCTCGATCACCTGGCCGAGCCACAGCACGATCCTGAGCGGCGCCTGGTGTGGGCATCACGACATCGTCAACCCGAGCTACTACCTGCGGCCGCTGCGGCAGAACGTCTCGCCGCAGGGACAGGGGATCCAGACCGAAGGCTATCTCGGCGCCGGCGTCGAGACGCTCTACGAAGCCTTTCACCGCGTGCACGGGCCGAGTCGGCGCGCCGACGGGAGCTTCGGCGGGGGTGCCTTCACCGCCTCGATCCACGAGCCGCAGGGCCGCAGCGCCGACCACGCCCCGCTCGAGCGCCGCACCGTCGGTTCGCGCGATCGCCTGAAGGCGCTCACCTCGACCGCGATGGAGAACGTGAGCCCGCGCTGGCAGAAGGACGGGCACGACGGCGTCGTGCGCGAATCGCTGCTCGACGCGCGGGGGCTGGCACAGGTGCAGGTTCTCTTCGACGACCCCTCGCACCCCATGCCGATCTTCGTTGCCCACGAGTTCGCCCTCACCGACGGCGCCGGTCACGACTACGGCCCGCACGCCGGCGGCCTGCGCGAAGCAGTCGCCGAGACCGATCACCGCCTCGGCGCGATCCTCGACCTGCTCGAAGAGAAGGGACTGCTCGAGTCGACGCTGTTCGTCGTCACCAGCGATCACGGCATGGCGGCGCAGAACGTGGCGTTGCGCGCCAACCCGGCGCGCCATCCCGAGCGCATCGGCATCAAGGCGATCACGAACGAGCCGATGATCTGGCTGCGCGATCTCGACGTCGAGCTCCAAGTGGCGCCCGACGGGCGCAGCGCGCGCATCACCGTGTGCGACAACGACGCCGATGCGAGCGGCGAGAAGCCGCCTGTCGCGGGCGTCGAGATCCGGGTGCGCGACCGCGCCGACGGCGTCATCGCCGAGACCAGGACCAACGACGCCGGTATCGCCGGCATCTCGACGCCCGCCGACGTACCGTCGCACGAGATCGTGCTCGCGGTGCGCCATCCCGACTACAATCCACGCCACCTGCGGCTCGACGGCGGCAACCTGAGTGTCGATCTGCGGCAGCAGCTCTACGGCAAGTGATCTCGGTCTCTCTCCCGGCGCGCATCAACATCCTCGGCAATCCGACCGACGCAGTCGAGGGTGCCTACGCGACGATCTCGGCAGCGGTCGCGGTGCGCGGCGGCGCCAGCGCGCAGGGCGCGGACGCGCTCGCTTTCGAGCGCACCGGCGGCAAGCGGGCCAGCTTCGCTCGCGCGCGCATCGACGATCATTGCGGCTTCGACATCGAGGCCGCGGCCGTGAACGCCCTGCTCCGCTACACTGACGACTTCGGCCCGGCGCTGGCGCAGCGCGGCGTCACGATCCACACCTGGACCGAAGTTCCGGCCTCGAGCGGCCTGGGCGGTTCCTCGGTGCTGGTGCTCGCGGTGCTCGCGGCTCTGCGCGCCTTCTACGGTCTCGATCGCCGCCGCTGCAACGACTACGTACTCGCCGAGATCGCGCAACGCGCCGAAGAGGAGGAGATGGACGTCGTCTGCGGCTTCGCGGATCGCTACGTGCCGCTGCTCGGCGACATCGCCTACCTCTCGTATCACGGCAAGCTCTGGCACGCGCCGCTCGGCGAGGAGCC
>Ga0187894_10006775_pt1 | contig 11075 bp, 7 predicted proteins | sample GBC1701081metaG_FD_136650 | JGI IMG/M metagenome (GOLD analysis project Ga0187894, IMG submission 136650) | White microbial mat communities from a lava cave in the Kipuka Kanohina Cave System on the Island of Hawaii, USA - GBC170108-1 metaG ...
GCCATTCAATGAAAAGCAAAATTGTCTTAATTGCATAGCCCATGTACTTAGGAATCAAAGGGCTGACCACAAAATACTGCGCTTTTTATTTTCAAAATCAATATCTTGTACCTAATCACTTACGAAATATTGATTCTTCGATTCCATTAGCGTTTCGCCAACAATTCAGAAAAATCCTCCTCACGGAATTCCAGTTCAGAACGACTTTCTGAATCACGCATTTCCTCTGCTTTCCTTAGTTCCACCCGCCGGATTTTGCCGGAAATGGTTTTCGGCAATTCGGAGAACTCGATCCGGCGCACGCGCTTGTAAGGGGCAAGTCTTTCGTGGCAATGTCTGAAAATCGAAACCGCGGTTTCGGAATCGTCGGACGATTCCGCCCTCAATACAATAAAGGCTTTCGGAACACAGAGTTTAACAGAGTCGGGACTCGGCACGACTGCCGCTTCCGCCACAGCTTCATGCTCAAGGAGTATGCTTTCAAGTTCAAAAGGGGAGATGCGATAATCGGAAGATTTAAAAATATCGTCGTTGCGCCCGATAAAAGTAAGATATCCTTCATCATCGCGGACGGCAATATCGCCGGTATGATAAAAACCGTCCCGCATCGCTTCGGTGTTTTTTTCCGCATCGTCCTTGTAGCCGAGCATCAACCCTATGCAGCTTTCCGATAAATCCAGCGATACTTCTCCCTCGCGTGTGGGGTTGCCGTCCACATCTAGCAACATTACTTTGTAGCCCGGAAGTGCTCTGCCCATCGAACCCTCTTTAACAGTCTGCCCAGGTGAATTGCCGATTTGTGCTGTCGTCTCGGTCTGCCCGTATCCGTCGCGAATCGTAATGTTCCAAGAACGGCGCACCTGTTCGATAATCTCCGGGTTGAGCGGTTCGCCCGCGCCGACGATTTCGCGTAAGTTAACACGGTAATCTGAAAGGTTTTCCTGAATCAGCATCCGCCAGACGGTCGGCGGGGCGCAAAGAGTAGTGACACGGCAACGACTGATCGTTTCCAGAACCTTTTTGGCATTGAAACGCTCGTAATTATAAACAAAAACTGTCGCCCCGGCGTTCCATGGCGCGAAGAAAGAACTCCATGCATGTTTCGCCCAACCCGGCGAACTGATATTAAAGTGAATGTCATTCGGGCGTAAACCGACCCAATACATAGTCGAAAGGTGTCCGACCGGATAACTCTGATGGCTGTGCAGGACGAGCTTTGGCTTTGAGGTAGTCCCGGAAGTGAAATATAAAAGCAGCGGATCCGTGGCTTTTGTCACTCCTTCCGGCTCAAAAGAGGAGCCTTCAGTGAAAGCATTTTGATAAAGATTCCATTGGCCCGATGCTCCACCGACACTGATTTTGACCAAAGGACTGTCAATGCCGGAGAATTTTTCGATTTCGGAATAATTCGTGATGACCATCTTCGCCTTCCCGCGTTTAATGCGGTCAGACAAATCATCAATCGTCAAAAGCGATGTTGAGGGAATGACTATCAATCCGAGTTTTAATGCCGCCAGCATCGTTTCCCAAATTTCCACTTGATTGCCCAGCATCATCAGAACATGATCGCCACGCTTAATGCCGAGCGAGCGGAAAAAATTGGCGACCTGATTAGAGCGGGCGGACATTTCATTGAAGGAAAGTTTCAACTCCTGTCCGTTTTCTTCGACGATCCACAAAGCGGTCGCTTCGTTGTCTTTTGCCTGTACGTCAAAAAAATCAATCGCCCAATTGAATTCGTCAAATACAGGCGGCTGAAAATTTCGGTAGGCAGTTTCATAATCAAGCCGGTGTTCGAGCAGAAAGTCGCGGGCAAGCAAAAATTTTTGAGTAGGGTTCATTTTCTTTTGGCAATTGATGTTCAGAAAATTTAATTTATACCGATTCACAACATTTTGTGCGTATTTCTAAATCATAGTTTAAAAACTGCCAAAAAGTTGTGTGAAAGGTGCTTTTACAAAATACACACTAATCAATTTGAACTGGTATTATTTTACAAATTTCGTCCCAACAAAAAAAAGGCAAGCCGTTTAACTCGCCTTTTTTTCGATTTTGCTGAGTAAAATGTGGCGGGTCGTAAGAGACTCGAACTCCTGACACTCGGTTCCGAAGACCGATGCTCTATCCACTGAGCTAACGACCCGCATTCAAAAAACTTTCGCGTCAAACTAACCTTAGAAATTGAAGGTGTCAAGCTATCGAAAAAAGAAGAATTATAAGCTTTGAATCTTCTGCCTCATGCTTACTATTGCTTCATTATTCGGGTCAATTTTTTCAAGTCTGTCCAAGTACTCTTTTGCCTTTAAGCCGTCACGTTTTTGAATATATGCAGAGGCTATGTTTTGTAGTGTCTGTTTATGATTCAGGTCGCGTTGCAGAGAGCCTTCAAACTCTTTAATAGCACGGTCATAATCTGGCGGGGTGCGAAACATAAAGGTAAGCCCCAAATCGGTTCTTACAGCAATGTCATCCGGATTTTTCACCAATGCATCTGTGTACCAACGCCCGGCTATTTCGTAACGATGTGCGTCGAAATTTGAATTGCCAAGCCAAACAATTGCGTCGTAATTGTCGGGCTTAATTTTGTTTGCCTGTTGAAAATGTTCTATAGCTTTATCGAACTGTTGGATTCGGTAATATATCGAAGCCGCTTGCATTTGCGCGTCGAAATTGTTCGGTTCGTTTTTGGCTTTTTCAATCGCCTGTGCTACTTCGGGCATCATTCCGCCCTGACCGTTTGAACCTGTATGACCCTCTTGCGGATTTGCGGTTGTTGAAATAGTGGGGTTGCTCTGTGTTGTTACACGCGGTTGGCTTTGGTCTTGGTTGTATTTATTTGCAAAAACAAAACCGATAATGAGACCAAGCAGCAAACCGATAATCCCAAATAATACGTTCTCTTTGTTCATACGTTAGAGTCTTTGAGTCCGGCGAGTCTTGGTGTCTTTGTGACTCACCGGACTCGCCAGGCTTTTCTCATGCGTAGCTGTGCAAGCCTTTCAACAAGTAGCTAACGCCAAGATAAGTGAAAATGATAAACAGGAAACCAAGCAGAGCAAAATAAGCCGAACGGCGTCCTGACCATCCGTGCGTAATGCGTGTGTGCAAAAAGACTCCATAAGTTACCCAAGCCACAAACGCACCAGTCTCTTTGGGGTCCCAGCCCCAATATCTTCCCCATGATTCATTTGCCCAAACCGCACCTGTAATTAACAGCATGGCTAAGCCTGCGAAGGTCGCGCTCGCGGTCAGATACATAAGGTTATCCAGTTTTTTCAGAGGCGGTAGTGATTCACGTAATTTTTCGGTTCTGAAACTGAAAAGAATTACAAAGAATGTTCCGACCATTGCCGTTATCAAAGCTGAAAACTCAACGGGATTTCCTTTCAGACTCATAAACAGAACATTACCGTTATGCTGCACCCAATTGTTTGAATCGTTCACAAGATTTTCGTGCGGGATTTGATTGATGCGTTCAACGTCTTCGGGCGTTATCTGAGTTTTATTTTCTTGAAAAAGTATTTGTTGCTCCGTGAGCCATCTGCCGAATTCGTAGTATTGCCCCTTATCAATGTTAGGGACGACGTTTTTAATAGACTTGGCTTGTGAGGCAATAAATACAATGCCGCATATTTGAATAACTAAAGCGAGTTTTAGCAGATGATGTCCCCAAAATTTCGCCTTTTCGTTCTGTTTCGCGAGATAGATGCAGAAAGCGATTATTACGGAAAATAACAGGAGTGTCGTTAAAGCTAAAATAATTCCGGCGTAAGGAATATCTGCACGAAGCGGAAGAGCGGCTATCCGTCCGCTCTCTGTGAGATGAACCGTTGACATACTATAAGTGAGTTTTGTCAAAATGCTTCCGCGACTTATTGTTGCAATCACGGCAAAACCGAAGATGCTGGACCAAATCGCCATCGCCTCAGTCTTCACGCCATCTTTCAAAAGATAAAGAACAGCGATGGCAAAACATACAAGAGCAATGCCGTAAGAGAGCGACGCCACGCCGACGTGAATCGGACGCCAATAAGAATTAAGAACGGGTTGCAAAGGCGTAAGTTCGTCTCCGATAAAACGCGCCAGGATTAAAACCAAAGAAGCAATCGGCAAGGATAACGCACCTATAAATCGAAAGCTTTTTCTTTGTGCAATCAGTAATGTCGTTATGCCCGCACCAAACGCAAAAGCAAGGCTCAAATCGTAGAGATTAGCAAATGGAATATACCGAAAAATCCAGTGCATCTGCTCTGCGCTTTTACCTTCTTTGATTAAAATAGCTAGTTCACGGTCATACGCCGCTACCCAACGAATACACCAGCTTGAAAGGTTAAAAAACACTCCGACAATTGCAGTCCAATAACCAATCTTTTCAGCCATGCCGGACGGAGCATACAGATTCATCAGATGGAAAATTGCCGCAATCAGATAACAGGCGAGAGCGAGCATCATCAAAGCACTATCGGAGATAAATTTATCTCCGCCCACTTGGATTCTCAGCAATACCAACAAAACCGAACCAACAATGACACTGATTGTCGGTAAAAAAGAACGAAACGAAGATTTTTCCTCTAAAAGAACTTCATTCATAGATAAATGCCTCATCTAACGAAGCGTAAAAGTCTCTTACTTGCTGCTTTAACGCTTAAATGATTTGGAAATTCGATATAAATTTTAGCAAAAATACTTTAGCTCACATTTTGCTCGTTCACCGGAACGGGTTTGCGCTCTGCTAACTTATTCATGACACTGTTGAAATTGTCTTCAAACCTTAATTGATTGCGATTTGAATTGCCGCCTAATACTACAGAAAATTCTCCATCGTCTTTCTTTTCAACCAAAACCCAGATGCGTTTGTGAGAGAAAAAAAAGACGGCAACCAGCACCCCCATCAGAAGCGTGCCACCGATATAAAAAGGCAACATCCCGGGGTCTTTGTTTAATGCAAGAGTGTGTGCAAGCGGGGTCTTTTCAAAATCAACCAGCTTGAATTTGTAACCACCAACAGGTCTTGCAATCGGAGCACCGTCCGGAACATCCATCTTGAAAGCCATAGCTCTTTCAGCTGAGGCGTTCGGATTAGCAATTTCCAAAATAGCCACAGGGTTTGTGTAATCAGCACCACCCACTTCTTCAATCCCATTTTGTCCGACTGTAAAAGACGAATAAAAATCCTTGAAGTTAATAACAGTCCCGTCTTGCAAAGTAGTTGACCCGTTGCGTGGAATTGAAACTTCAATCGGATTGCCGCCCTTTTCCGACGTAAGTTTCAAAGTGATATTTCGGGCTTTTCCGTTTGCAATAAAACTCGCCTGAAAGAAACGAAAGCCGCCGTAATCGTAAGGGCTGTTAAGCTGAACGAGTGCTTCATGTTCGCCTTTATGGTCTCTGATTTTAATTTTCGTAATCCAATCAGTCGTGTTACCGGAATCAATCGAACCGTCTTTGCTAATCAGTTTTTGTTGAATGTCCAAAAAAGTAACTGTGAAAGGCAACTGCACAGGAACTTCTTTTGCGTTGTCGAGCGTCACATTTAGAAGCTGAATTTGAGAAGAAGATTCGCCCGGCACAAGCGTAAGATTTCCGTTAATGCCAAATTGATTTGTCAGAAAACCGCCGGTGAAAATCATAAGCAGGGCTACGTGAACAGCCAGATAGCCCAGACGATTCCACCAGCCTTTTTCGGCGAAAATATGTGTTCGCCCGTCTTTTTCTACGACAGTGGTTTTTAGTCGCATTGAGCGCAGGGCGGACAAAACTTTGTCAGTGGCGGATTTTAAGTTTTCGCTTTTGATTGTTGTTTCGGCGTTGAACTGTTGAGCCAACAGCCAGGTTTTTGAGGCTTCCAATTTTCGCTTTGAGACAATGCGCCATGTTTTCGGTGCGCGTTCGATTGATGCCAAGATGATATTTAACGATAGAACAAGAATCAGGAGGTTGTAATACCAAGTGTGATAGATGTCGAACAACCCTAACTTGCCATACACAAGCTTTTCCGAAGGGGTTAATCCTGTGTACCATTTAGGGAAATTGGCAACATCGGTCTGTTGCATTATCAACATTCCCAAAAACGAAAGTAAGCCGAGAATAATAAGCAGGATAATGCCGAACCGAACCGAACTCAACAGATTAAGAAACCTGTTAAGAAAAGATATGTTTTGCTTTGCGACGATTGTTTCGGCAGGTTTATCTTCGCCGGGTTTAGTTTTATCTGTATCTTCTATTGCTGACATTCTTATACTTTTATAAAAAATTAACCGCACAAAAAACCCTGCGGTTATTAGAACATATTGATTAGACGTTATAGATAAGTGGCTGGTCGTTATATTAACTGATACTGAAAAGATTTGTCACCCGAAAGAAAAATGCGTAAGAAAGTTTGTGATTCTTTCCTACGCTTTTTATCAGTTTTTTTATTTTTATCCGATTCGGGAAATCAGCAAAAATACTTCGGTTCTTAAAAGGGGTCAGGGAGATTTAGTTGAGATAATTGTTGTGTAATACCTTGTGCGCCTTGCGTGCCGAGTTTAGCATTGACTCTGTAAATTGAAACAGAACTTGAAAGTCCAAGCCCCGAAAGCCTTCCAGCCATCATCACGATTACTTCGCCTTGTTTTACAACGCCCGCATTCAACAGAGTATGTTCGCCGCGTTTGAGCATATCATCCGTTGAATCGCTCATCGGGTGAAGAAGCGGAAGCACGCCCCAAATCAAAGACAATTCGTTGCGAACATCAAATATCGGGGTCAAAGCTATAATTTGTTGATTTGGTCTGATGGCGGAAAGTCTTCGCGCCATTTTGCCTGATTCGGTAAAGACGGCTGTTGTTGTTGCATCTATTTCTTCTGCACAAACAGCGGCAGCTTCGCAAAGTGCGCGGCTTACACGCCCCGATTGTTTCCCCAAAAGATTATGGATTTGTGCACCTGTATTTCGATTTATTGTTTCGGCGGTTTCGATAATCTTAGCCATTGTTGCTACGGCTTGTATGGGGTAATCCCCGGCGGCAGTCTCATTTGAAAGCATCACGGCATCTGACCCGTCCCAGACGGCATTTGCAACGTCGGAGGCTTCTGCCCGCGTCGGTCTCGGATTCATCACCATTGACTGCAACATCTGCGTAGCCGTAATTACAAATTTTCCGGCTACGTTTGCTTTTTCGATAATTCGCTTTTGATAAACGGGAACTTGTTCGACGCTTGTTTCTACGCCCAAATCACCACGCGCAACCATCACACCATTTGTAGCTTTTATGATTGCATCCAAATTTTCGATTGCCTCAGCCTTTTCAATTTTAGCGACGAGTTTGGCACGTCCGCCATGTTGTTTGATTAAATCAACTGCTTCTAAACAATCTTCGGCTTTGCGTACAAAACTGAGCGCAATGTAATCGGCGTTTTGCGACACAGCCCAAGCCAAATCTGTGCGGTCTTTCATCGTTAAAGAAGGAATCGGAAGTTGTGTGCCGGGAAGGTTGATGCCTTTGCGTTCGCTTAGCATTCCGCCGTTGATAACGCGCGTTATGACATCTGTTTCGGTTGCGCGTTCAACACGAAGTTCAATCAATCCGTCATCAAGCAGAATTCTCGCGTTTGGTTGAACTACTTTTGCAAGCCCGTCATAGTTTGTAGAAACTCCTCTGGAGTTTCCATTGACGGCTGTTGTTGTAATTGTAAAGAGTGCACCCGCCTCCAATTTAACGGGCTGACCATTTTCTAAGAGTCCCGTTCTGATTTTCGGTCCGCAAAGGTCAACCAGCACCGCCATAGGTTGATTAAGTTTCGCCGCAACCGCACGCGCACGGTTTATTGTTTCGACATGGATTTCGCGTTCGCCATGCGACATATTTATACGGATAGCATTAACGCCCGCCAATAACATGGCTTCGATTGTTGCGGAATCGGATGATTTAGGTCCCAAGGTAGCTAAAATTTTTGCTCGTCTCATATACTCTTATAAATAACTTCTACGCGCCCTGCGGTCAAAACGAAACAACGGGCGGTTGCATGAATCACAGTTTGTAAGGCTTTCCAATTTTCTTAAATAGTTCATCACCGTTGCAACAACAGTCGAATGCGACCAAGTAAGAGGAGAAACAGAAACAGGTTCGCCGTTTATCGGATTGACTTGTTCGGCAAGCACTCCGGAAGGTAAAGCCCTATTCGCACACCATTCTAAAACTTCAACAGCCTTTTCCAAATCTTCAATGCTTTTCGCACAGGCAATTTTGTAATCCGCAAGCCAGAGTGTGCAAATAAACCAGGGATTGCCTGCTACATTTTGAACGTCGTCCGTAACGCGCATATAACCGTCATATTCATAACGCGCAACGCCACCGATTTTTGTATTGGCTGTCAATCTTTCTTCGACGGCTTTCATTGTATTTACAACTATCGGGTCATCGTGTGAAAAAACATCAAAGTAAAAAATGCCGAACAGCGATGCATCAATCGTTGTATCGTATTCAAAATTATTTTCACCGACAGGCATTAAAGCGCGGGCAAAACGATTAAGCTTTTCAACGTAGAGATATTTTTTCATAGCTGCACGTACTTCTTCGGCGGCTGATTCATAAAAGAACGCCAAATCGTTTTCACCGAAAAGCGTAGCGAAATTCGCGGCGGCTTTCAATCCACCGAAAACCGTTGCACAGGTGAATGTGTGAATGCCGCGACGGTCTTCCCATAAATTCCATGAAGGCAAGGGAAGTTTTGTTTCAATATCACGAAATTCCACAAGAAAATCTGCTGCGCGAACTATTAAATCCCGATAATGTTTTCTGACAAATTCGATGTCACGAAATTCATCATAATGATTCCACAAAGCCCATAAAACAAGCGCGGTTTCGTCCTCTTGAATCGGAACTAATTTCTTCTTTGTGTATGCATCCCACGAAGCGTGCCACCCAGATGCGAGCGACCCGTCAGGATTATATTTCTGCAAGAAATAGCCTTTGGTATTTATGATGCGACCACACAAATCGAAAAAGTTTCGCGTGAGATTTGAATAACCCGCAAGGTCAAGAGCATACGCCACAAGCGCACCGTCGCGGGGCCACAGATAGCTGTAATGGTCTGTTGCGCGAAGCGTCACATCCGAATCGTTTGCGGCGATAATTGCACCGCCTGAATCAATCTGAGTGCGAACAACAAGCAAAGAACGTTTGAACAAATCAACAACATTTTCAGGAAGGTTATCAAAATCAATTTCGTTTTTGTTTACCCATGCCCGCCAATAATTGTGTGTTCGTTCTATCAGCAAATCGGACGTGAAGGTTGTCACCAGATTGTTCAAACGAAAGACTTCTTCATAAGATTTTCCGGCTGCAATCCAGTAAAACATTTCTACTGTTTCATTAGGCGCGATAGTAAATGATTTCCCGATTGTAGAATCAACAGAGCCTTCTGTGATGGCACCATTTGCAAGACGTCCGTCCTCCGCATCGCGCCAAGTTCCTTCTTGTCCTTGAAAAGCTTTACGACCGGTTGCAAATGTTTCTACGCCGCCGTTTGTATTAACCAGAAAATAAGAAGTGCCTTTATAGTGAATTATTGAAAAAGTTTCGGGGTCAAAAAAAGCTGTATCACCGACTTCGGTTTCCGAAATATAAAAATCCTGATGAAAGAAAAGACGAACTTCTTTTTTTGATTTGGATAGATTATTGATTTTGAGGCGGCGTAGAAAAATGTTTTCAAGACTATCAACCGTATCGTTTGAGATTATTTCAATTTCGAGTTTCTCATTTATGAGTTTTACGTCAGTCACAAGTGTTTCGGCTTTGTAACGAAGTTCTCTTGTCCAATCTTTTTCGCTGACCCATGAAAATTCACCGTCAACCCAGACACCGAAACGAAAAGGATGACCTTCGGAATGATTTTCTTTTCCGACAAAAGGGAAATAAATATCGCGTATCCGATAAAATTCATCGAACGTGACTAGCAAAGAACCATTTCCAACTGGAATATCACGGGGCATTTTAGTTAGTTTTTGTCGGAGGCTGTGGTCAACCAATTTTCCAAATCGGTTTTATCTTTGAAATCAAGCAAAGCTTCCCCGAGGTCTTGTAGTTTTTCAGTTGGCAATTTCTGAATTTGCAATTCAGTTTTTTTTGCTAATTTAGGAAATCGCTTTTTTAATAATCGCAACACTAGGCTTGTTGATGCCTGTTGTAATCCGATTTGTATTCCTTCTTCTTTCCAACTTGTTGTTAATTTCATAACAGCTTTTCTTTCTCTTTTCGGTAAACTTCTTACCTCACGGTTAAATTGTTCAATCTCAGCATCTTTCAAGCGCAAGTAAGAGTCAACAAAGCCCGACAGCAAATGCGCCCTTGCCGTGTCCAATTTCAAACGCGCAATCATTCTCAAACATTCTTTCTTTACAGTTACACGCTCGTTTTCGTTAAACCCCATCTTGGACATCAACGCACTTGCGACCGGGTTTTCTTGTTTGAGAAAGTCCCGCCAATTCAAACGATTTAATTGTATAGCCACAAAGTTATATTCCAAAGTTTTGTAATCTGGAAACTCAACGACAAATCCCGTCTTTTCAGGTGACTTGGGTTTGTCGTAAGAAAGTAAGGCAATTGAATAGACGGGTAAACCGTATTTTTCAATCAGTCGTGAAAAGTAAATAAACATTCTTAGGGCAAAATTACTTTTGCGTGTTGATTGTGGTTCAGTGTGAATCAGAAAGAAAGTATCTCGTCCAAGAAAGCGGCATTTGGCTATCAAATCAGCTTCGTGTTTCTCGCCCGCTGTGACATCAGTAAAAATCTCTTTGTCAAGAAATTGAATCGAATTACGGTCTAAATATTTGCTCACGGCTGGGAGAAATAAATCAATGAACTCCGCGAAAAAATTCGTGAGTAATTCTTTGAATAAACGGTCGTGGTCAATGTTTTTCATTTGTAGCAATTAAATGTAGCCAGAGACGCCTACAACTTTTCCGTTTTTTATCTTGAATTAGCCCAAGACTCCCTCTATCATCCGCTTTGGGATTTAGAGGGAGATGTAGGGCGTTGCCGCCGCCGCCGTGCTTTCAAACGGCGGTTTAAGCCTCTGAATCAATCGCC
>Ga0187894_10006776_pt1 | contig 11074 bp, 9 predicted proteins | sample GBC1701081metaG_FD_136650 | JGI IMG/M metagenome (GOLD analysis project Ga0187894, IMG submission 136650) | White microbial mat communities from a lava cave in the Kipuka Kanohina Cave System on the Island of Hawaii, USA - GBC170108-1 metaG ...
CTGGCCGAAGAGGCGAGCCGGTTGAAGGACGATTTCCTGGCGATGATCTCGCACGAATTACGCGCCCCGCTGACGGCGATTCTGGGCTGGGCGCAGATGCTGCGTTCCGGCACGCTCGACCGCACCTCCGCCGAGCGGGCGTTGTTGACAATCGAACGCAACGCGAAATCGCAGGCGCATCTGGTCGGCGACCTGCTCGACGCGTCGCGCATCGCCACCGGAAAACTCAGCCTCGAAAACCGCCCGGTCGAGCTGATGTCAATCGTCGAGGCCGCCGTTGACGCCGTCCGTCCATCGGTCGAGGCGAAAAGCCTGCGAATGCAGATCGTGCTCGAACCATGGGTCGGACCGTTCACCGGCGACGTGGAGCGATTGAAACAGGTCGTCTGGAACCTGCTGTCGAACGCTATCAAGTTCACGCCTCAGGGAGGCTTGATCGAAGTCCGCCTTGAGAGGCTCGAGAGCAAAGCGTTGCTGATCGTCAGCGACACCGGCCAGGGAATCGATCCCGAATTCCTGCCGACCATCTTCGACCGGTTCTCTCAAGTCGACAGCTCGTCGAAACGGCGCCAGGGCGGACTCGGACTAGGCCTGGCCATCGTCAAACACATCGTCGAGCTGCACGGCGGCGCGATCTACGCTTACAGCCGCGGCGAAGGCCAGGGAGCGGATTTCATGATCACGCTGCCGCTGGCGCCTCAAAACGGCGCTGGCGAAGGCTCGACGCTGTGGCCCGTGCGCTCCGAAGGCGAAGAGACGCGGTCGGGCACGTTGCGCGGCGTTCGGGTTCTGATTGTTGACGATGAACACGACACGCGCGAGGTTCTGAGCGTGATGCTCACGCGCTATGGCACTGAAGTCCGCACCGCCGGATCGGCCGCTGAGGCCATGGAAGTTTTCAGCCAATGGAAACCCGACGTTCTGGTCTCGGACATCGGTATGCCGGAAGAGGACGGCTATACGCTGATTGAAAAGATTCGCGCGCTGCCGCAGGAAGACGGCGCCGACGCGCCGGCAATCGCGCTGACGGCCTTCGCCTCGGCTCAGGACAAAGATCGCGCTCTGGAAGCCGGATTCCAGCGTCATCTGGCGAAGCCCGTCGAACCGGTCGCGCTGGCGAAAACCGTCGCGCGGATTCTGGGCCGCAGCGACGACGGCATCACTCTTTAGCTTCTCAAAAGATAGTGGAGAGCGTTATGCCAAGTCGAAGAGAGATAACGGAACAAACGGAAATAACGGAACAGACGGAATATTTTCTGATTTTTTTCCGTCTGTTCCGTTATTTCCGTTTGTTCCGTTATCTCTCTTTTCCCTCATTAGTCATCCACTACGGTTAAGTGTGGAGCCACCTCAAATCTCAAATCTCTTTTCTTCGCCACGCAGATACGCCTTCGCCATCGGCGTATATCGCGCCCCTGCCGGTTGCAGTTCGCTCTTCATCAATACGATCTCTCTTACCTCGAATGACAGCGCGGGAAGTGAATGTGAAGTCGCGAGCGCGAGCAACTCGCGGGTCTTTCGGTTGGATTTCACCCGGCCGATTGTCAGGTGCGGGCGCCACGCCTTCTCCTCGCGCTCGAATCCGATCAACGCGAGCCTTTCGTCGAGCCGCCTCTGCATCTCGATCACCTTTTCGACCTCGCCCGACAATCCGGCCCAGAGCACTCGCGGCTGTCTCGAATCCGGAAAGACGCCCGTGTCGTTGAGGCTCAGCGCAAACGGCCGGAATTCGGCCACCGAGTCAACGCAGACTTTTTCAATCTCCCCGATCAGCCTTTCATCAACTTCGCCGAGAAATTTCAGCGTCAGGTGAATGTTTTCCGCTCTCGTCCAATTGACATCCGCGCCGACGCGCCGCAATTCGGTCTGCAACGCGGCGAGCGCGGCTTTGATTTCGGCGGGAATCTCGATGGCAATAAAGGTTCGCATGATGATCGCTCAATATTCACCGAGCATTGATCAATTTAGCCCGCAGACAATGGCAAATCGCAAATCTCAAATGACAAATGGAAAATGCTCTTCCTCCCTGATTTCGCGATCTACCGCTGGAGCCCGTTTCTGTACTCTTCGATCAACGCCTTTTCGCGCCTCCCGACTTCCTCCAGCTTCTCCAGCCAATGTTTCTCGAATGGCTTGAGCGCGGCGACAATCGCCTCGGCGACGGCCAGATTGCGGAACCATTTCTTGTTGGCCGGAACGATGAACCAGGGAGCGTGCGGCGCGCTGCACCGGTTGAGGACGTCTTCGTAAGCCCTCGTGTAAGCGTCCCAGTGTTCGCGTTCTTTCCAATCGCCGACCGAAAGCTTCCAATATTTCGTGGGGTCCTCCTCGCGTTCGAGCAATCGCTTCTCCTGCTCCTCTCGGCTGATGTGCAGGTAGAATTTCAGGATAACCGTATCGCTGTCAGTCAGCAGCTTCTCGAAGGCGTTGATGTGGTCGAAACGCGCGCGCCAGACTTTTTCGGGCGCCAGGTCGTGGACGCGCGCGACCAGCACATCTTCATAGTGCGAGCGGTTGAAGATGCTGATCTCGCCTTTCGCGGGCGTCTTTTGGTGAATGCGCCATAGGAAGTCGTGCGCGAGTTCCAACTCGGTGGGGACTTTGAACGACGCCACGTTGCAGCCGAGCGCGTTGAGCGGTCCCATCACATTCTTGATCGTGCCGTCCTTCCCGCTGGTGTCGCGGCCCTGCAACACGATCAGCGTGGAGTGATCGCTGGCGGCGTAAAGCAGCTCCTGCAAGCGCGTAAGCTCATCGCACAATTCAGCCAGCTTCTCCTGGCCTTCTTCACGCTTGAGTCCAGCGTCGTCGCCGGGATCGAAATCTTTCAGCTCGATCGGGTGTGTTCCCGTGATTTTGTGCGCGTAGGGCATGATGTTTTGGTTTGGGTTCGTAGTCCCGCCTTCAGGCGGAAAGGCTCGATGAATGAAGCCTTCCGCCTGAAGGCGGGACTACAAACACTTTTACTTTTGTTTATGCGACGCCGTTCTTCTTGAACCATGCGAGCAGCAGGTTCCAGCCGTCAGCCGCCTGTTCTTTGCGATAGCTCGGGCGATAGTCGGCATAGAAGCCGTGCGGCGTGTCGGGGTAGAGCTTGATCTCCGAAGGCTTGTTTGCGTCCTTCAACGCCTTCTGCATCTGCTCGACCGTGTTGTTGGGAATGCCGTTGTCCGCGCCTCCATAAAGGCCGAGCACCGGAGCTTTCAACTCCTTCGCAAGTTCGAGCGGGTGTTTCGGTTGCAGCGGGCTCGCGCGTTCCGGCGGCGGGGGCGCGAGGCGGCCATACCACGCGACGCCCGCTTTCAGCTTCGGGTTATGCGCGGCGTAAAGCCACACGATGCGTCCGCCCCAGCAGAAGCCCGTGATAGCAAGCTTATTGGTATTCCCGCTGTTCTTCTTCGCCCACTCCACCCCCGCATCCAGATCGGACATTACCTGCGCGTCGGGGACTTTGCTCACGATTGGGAGAATGTCGTTCATACTGGTCAGCTTCGAGACATCGCCCTGTCGCGCGTACATCTCAGGCGCGACGGCAAGATAGCCCGCTTTGGCGAACCGGCGGCAAATGTCTTTGATGTGTTCGTGAACGCCGAAAATTTCCTGCACGACCAGCACGACGGGGAAGTTCTTGCCCTTCGCCGGCATTGCGCGGTAGGCGGGGATTTCGCCGTCTTTCGCGGGGATTTTCACTTCGCCCGCGGTCAATCCGTTGGTATCGGTGGTGATCGTCGTCTGCGCCTGGATGGGCTGGACGGCGAGCGCGAACCCTGCGCTGAGCGAAGTCACGACGAACGTGCGGCGCGTGACTTCAGGTACGGGTGGAAATAGGCTCATCAGTTCTTCTTGCATAGATTCTCCTTGGTCCGGAATTCAGTTGACGTTTTGATTGCTTACGTTGGCGGTGATTCTACGCGAGGCGTTCGGTGAGGACAATGAAGCTGGCGGCTTCATGCGATGGGTGGGTTGAGCAAAAGCGCAAACCGATCAATATTCTTCTTTGTGCCTTTTGTGTCTCTTCCTTTGCGCTTTATGTGTTCCCCTGGCTTAAATGAATCCCATTGGGTTTTAACGCGCGGCCTGTAATGCGGCTTCGAGCGCCGGCGCCAGCTTTACGCAAAGCTGAAGCACGTGGTCGTTCGAATCCCGCAGCGCTTCGAGCGTCAAAGTTCTTTCCTCCTCCTCCATCGTGCGGACGCGGCGCAGCAATTCTGAAACGTGGAGGAACCATTCGATGAAGCTTTCGCGCTGGAAACGATTCCGCTCCAGGAATGTTATGTATTCGGCGGTCATCCTCAGGCGCATGGAACTGTTGGGCGATAATTCGAGCAGGCCGTTGAACAGGTTGCATTTCTGATGGAAGTAATCGGCCTCCGACTTTTCGTGTTCGGGTTTCCACTCGGCCATCTCGCGCAGAAAATCGCTCAGTTGATACTGCCATTGCGAGGACTGCCTGACTTCAAGCGGCAAAGGGTCGGGCGGTTTGTTCGATCTTAAAGCGGTCTTTCTGTCCATCGGGCCGAAGCGCAGGTCTCTGATTTTCCGAAAGAGGCTTTCCGCTCGCGGCGTCTCCCAGTAAGAGTGAAACCTGGCCTTGCGGTCGATCTTCTTCGGCTTGACGTCGTCATCCGTGATTTTGGGAATATATTCGAAGCGCGCCAAAGCCGTGTTGAATTCAGTCACGAATTTCGGTGGGCGGGCAAGCTTGTCGTCGCCGGTCAGATTGTCGGCGCAGCGCGGCGCGCTCAGTTGTCCGACCAGATAATCGCGAAAGTAGCTGAGCAGGAAGTCGGAGGGTACCTCCCGCCGTTCGCACTCTTTCGCGAGCGCAAGCGCAATGACCGAGAGTTGATCGGAATCGAACCAGAACGAGCGGTTATCTTTCGCGACGTTTACGAGCGCGCGGCTGTAGGTCTCGACCAGCGCGTTAAGCTGACGGGATGTCAGCTTGAAGTCTTTGATTGATTTGGCGGCTTCGATGACTTCGGGGGGAGAAGCGATGTTGACGATGTGAGAGTCAAGGAATCGTATATCCTCCCCGGTCTTCACCTCTTCGCGCGTGAACGCCTCCCGCGCCATCACCGTCATCGTGTCGTAATAATCGGAAATGTCGTGGACCAGCGTCTCTTCGCATCTGAGCGGCGAAAGCTTCGGCTTCTGCATTTCGCCCCACAGCGAGCGGGCTTTCGCCGGGGCGAGCCCGATCAGATTCCCAAGCGCGAGCAGTTGCAGCGACAGTCTGTCCATCTTCAGATCGAAAGCCATGCTCTTGTATCCGGTCCGAGTCTCCACGCGAGATTTGTCGAGGTGTTTCATCTTATGCGGATGCTGCGCGTTGAAAGCGATTCTGAACGCCTCTTCAAGGATCTCTATCTTCCATGCGTCATCAATCTCCGGGTGCCCTACGATTGCGGTCATCGAGCTAGCGGCGAATTCGGGCGGCGCGACTCGCAGCTCATCAATAAGCCTGACGATCTCCGCGCTGCGGTTTTTGACGGGCGTTGATTCCGAGACGCGCTGCGGTTGATTCACGAAGCCCTTGGCGCGCAGCCAGTTTTCGAGCAGCTTCGGCCACGTGTTCAACGCCGGATCGTTCGGCGCCAGCCCCACGCCGTGACGCCCATGTTCGTAAACGTGCAATTCATACTGAACCTTCTTCTCTCGCAGCGCGGCGGCGAACATCAGGCTGTTTTCGACCGGCACGCCCGCGTCGTCTTCGGTGTGGAAGAAAAAGGTCGGCGGAGTCCGTTCGGTCACCTGTTTTTCATTCGACATCAGGTCAATCAACTGCTGGGACGGATTTTCGCCCAGCAGGTTTCGCCGCGAACCTTTGTGCGCGAACGGATCGGTCATCGTGATTACCGGGTAGCAGAGGATCAGCAGGTCGGGCCGGCTGCTCAACTTTTCAATTGGGTCACTCGCGTTTGAATTACCGCTATCGAAATGCGTGGCCGCGGTCGAAGCGAGATGGCCGCCCGCCGAAAACCCCATGATGCCGACGCGGTTCGGATCGATCCTCCACTCGACGGCTTTCGCCCTCACAGTGCGAATCGCGCGCAACGCGTCCTGCATCATCACTGGGTGTTGGTACTTCGGCCCTAAGCGGTATTTCAAGACGATTGCAGTAACGCCGATGCCGTTGAGCCATACCGCGATGTCGTGTCCTTCGTGCGGCGCCAGAGCGCGATAGCCGCCGCCCGGGCAGACTACGATTGCCGCGCCGGTGGCTTTGTCCGCGGGCGGTTGATAAAGCTGGATGCTCGGAATGTCTTCGGGCGCATCGCCCTTCGCGCCCGGCGCGCCACTGGCCCAGAGTGGCGTTGGCGTTGGTTGATTTGGAGTCTGAGTCGCGGGTTGATTCAAATTCCGGGCGAACGCGGTGGAAAGGACGCAGACCGGAAACAGGAATAAAGCGAGGGTTGCCATCACGAGTTTCATTATTCGGCCTCTTCGTTGAAGTTGGAAGATTGCGACTTATGCAAACATTTGCACAAACGGCAAACCACTCGCAGAGTTCGAAAAATTGTGAATCACGTGGCTGTTATACCGTGATGGCCCGGATGTGAAAAGAGAATGGGGCGGATGCGATGTCCGCCCGTTGTGTGTTCGGGTTGGGTAGAGGTAGACCGAAATCAGACGCGCCGCTACTGCATTCGCACATTGCCTTCGGCCACCAACGCCCTACTCAAGCGCGAAGCTCGCGCCGACAGTCGCTCGGATGGAGATCTGGCCGGGCGCAAGAGTGGTGTCATTGCCCATTGAAACTCCGCCGAAGTTCTGCAGCGCATTCTGCGACACATTTTGACTCATCTGCCCATAACGATTTCCCCACCATGAACTGTAACTCGACCAGTATCCGAATGACGCCTCACCGATTGACAACGCCTTCCCGACTTTGCGCCCCACCCCATTCGCCAACAATTCGGCCTTTTCCTGAGCGGCTTTTAGGGCGAGCGAGCGCGCCCGATCGCGGTGTTTCCTCAGTTCCGTTGTGCGGAACTCGATTCCGTGGACGTGAGTCACGCCTGCTTCAAGCGCGTCGGAAAGCATGTCTTCAAACTTCGAAATATCTTTCAGCCGGATCACCATCGTCTTGCGAACGACGTAGCCGAGCAGGTCTAGCGTGACGTCGGAATGGCGGTATCGCGGCTCGATGCCGATGTAGTCAGTCTGAATGTATTCAGCCGGTACGCCATGGCTTATCGCCACTGAGATCGTCTTTTTGATCCGCTCGTCGTTGAGGCTTTTGGCGGGCTTGAGAATCTTATCGAAGGTCTCCACACCGAGAGTCAGTATCACTTCGTCCGGCACGACGCGAATCTCCGCCTCTCCGGAGGCTGAGATGGTGTTACTTCCCGAGTTGACCGAGGGTTGCGCCGGGGCGGGGATTGAAAGAGTGAATAGAGCGAAAACAAAAAACATCCATTGAAACTTCAGGTTCATTACATCTCTCCTCGCTATTTAGCTTTTTTGACGGAAATTACCACGATGATCGCCTCGTCCGATCCGCTGATGTTGGCGGTTCCCACAACAGCCATCTCTCCTTCGCGCAAGCTGAGCGGGGTTAAAATGCCGACGTCCTTGTATTGCGGTGATTGCCCGATTTTGATCGGCACTGAGACGCCGAACTTGAACAAATCTATCTGGATGCTCTCTTTGGCGGTCGCATCCTGTGTTAGCGAAACTCTTGAAAGAGTGTATTGGTAAAACGACGGGGTGTCGGGCGTGTTTGTGACTCCGGCAGGCGTGGGAAAGAGCGAGCCGGTGACGCCACTTGACTCAATCTTTCCGCGATCGCTGACCCTGTTCAGGGCCGAGCTGACATACCGGTAGTTGGTGAACTTCAGCGTTGATTTGAGTTGCTCGACAACGGGCTCCAGGTTTTTCGGCAGCGCGGCTTTTTCTGATGGCGCCATTGACGCCGCGATCAGATGAAGCTGGAATTCCAAGCTGACCGGCGCTTTTTCGGGCACATCCAGCCGTTTCAGCGCCTCTTCGATTGCCGCTATGTTTTCCGGGAAATCTCTGACAGTCAGAGTCCTGAGGTCCTCGTTCGCAAAGATCGTCGCATTTCCCACGCCACTGCCCAGCGATTGTAACGAACTGGCCAAACTCCGCGGGGAGCGATGCTTGATCTCGAAAAGTTTGACCGAAAACTTTTTGAGACCCTGCTCAGGCTCTTTTTCGTCCTTCTTCTGTTCAGCTCCTGTTTGCGCAGACGCGTGAGACGCCGGCATTGCGCAGGCCAGCAAGAGAGAAAATAGAAGCGCAATTAATCTCGGTTTCATTGTCTCCTCCAATTATCGAGTGTTGGTGTTGGGTTTGGTTAAAGACGAATTTGAATTCTTCGGCGTCAGCCAGATGATGCGGATGTTGGGATCAGCGGTCTGGAATTCGATCCGGGTCATTTCCCGGGTGAATGCCACATCATCTTTTGCCATAACGCCGCCCGGCAGTGGTTCGACAACCGGTTCAACATTTATTGGCGCCGGAACAGGCGCCACGGTTGCGATTACTGGATCAGGCGGTTGAACTGGCTTGACCCGCGGATTTTCAATAACTCTGTATTCTCGTTTCCGCGGCGGCTGTTGAGTTGGGACAGGCGAGGGATTCCCGTCGAATCTCTCATTGTCTCGCCGCGCGCGGTTGTCGGGATCTTTTGGGTTGTCGTCCTGCTTTTTATTCACAAAATCCTTTTGACCGGGACCCGGACGCGGCTGCCTGCCACGATAGACATATACAGCGAGGAACGCGATCAACAACAACGCAGCCATAGAAGCCGCGAATTGCAGATTCCAGCCCGGAACGATCCATTGAAGCCATCGCGAGCGATTTTCACCCCGGCCGATCTCTCTCAATACCGAATCCCGCAGATCGTCCAGCATCGCTTCGTCGAATTGCGGCGCGGCGAAGCCTCGCATCCAGTCGCGGCTCTCTTCAAATTCGGCGGCAAGCCGGCGGCAGTTCGCGCAGGATTCCAGATGTTGTCGTAACGCGTCTGATTCTTGCGCGGACAGATCGTCGCCCGCGAAAAGTGGAATCAGTTTTTCAGCGTGTGTGCATTTCATAATAGGGGCCTCACATTGATATGACGCCGCTTGCTTACGCGCGCGGTACTGTGCCTCTTCTCAAGAATCGTTCTCTGAACGCCTTGATCTTCACTCTAGCGGAACTGATTTGCGACCTGATCGTTGTTGGACTTGAACCCAGAATTCTGGCTACGTCCTCTGTTTCCAAACCTTCCAGATCGCGCAGGACGATTGCTGCTCGCTCTTTTTCGGGCAGCGTGGCGAGCGCGCGCCGCAGGATCGCCTGCTCCTGCGCGAGCAACGCCGCCGATTCCGTGTTATGCGGGCTGACGGGTTCCGCGATAGCGCCCGATTCAACATCGGCTTCGAGCGAGAAATGCCAAGCCTTATGGCTTCGGCGTTTTCGAGCCAGGTCGCGGCAGACGTTGACGGCGATGCGGTAAAGCCAGCCATTAAAATCCTGCGCCGGGTCGAACCTGCCGAAGGATTTGTAGACTCGCAGGAACGTCTCTTGCGCCGCGTCGCGCGCGTCCTCCCGATTGCCCAACATTCGCCACGCCAGCGAGATGATTCGCCGCTGATGGCTGATGATGATCTGATCGAACGCCGTCGTGTCGCCGGCTTTCGCGCGGATTATTAGACGAGCCGTGGCTGCGACCGCTCCCTCGCCGTCGCGGCTCTCGTCGCGGCCCTCGATTTTTTCAGCCATCAACGCGATTTCCATTCTTTCGGTCGGCTCCCGGATTGGCGTGTAGCCTGTGGCGCTCGGATTTCTTAATTGCGCGCTCGAAAACATCTACTCGGCTGGTCGGTTAAACGTTGAAAGGAAATTTTTGTGGCGAAAGATCAAGAAGACCGGACAGAAAAATGTGGGAGAGGAAAATAAGAACCTTCCAGACCCCGTTCTTATTTTCCTCTCCCACATTTTTCTGTCTGATCTTCTTCTCTCGCTATTGCTCTCAGAATCGAGCGGAAGTCACGTTTCTGCTGTTCCAGCGTCCGCACGGTGATGACGACTTGAGGGCTCGGGTGATAGAGCGGCACGAGCAATCGCCCGTTCCATCGCAGAATCCTGGCCGCCGCGTCGCGCAACTGATAATCGTGCGCCTCGATCAGTTTCAACGCGTCGAGCGCGACCGCGCCGAGCGTGGCGACGACCGGCGGATCGATCAACTCGATCTGGCGGCGCAGGAAACCGGAGCAGTTGCGAATCTCCGCCCGGCTGGGTTTGTCGTTCGCGCCGGAAGGTTTGCGCGGGCTGCAGAGGACGGAGTTGGTGATGAAGATTTCGTCCCGCGTCAGGTTGATCGAGGCGAGAAGCGATTCGAAGTTCTTGCCGGAGGTGTCGCCGTGAAACGGGATTCGAGTTCGATCTCCGCCGTTGCGGCCCGGAGCTTCGGCGATGAACATCACTCGCGGAGCGAGCGCGCCATTCAGCCGGCTCAGCACAGCCTTGCGTTCGCGCATCCGCTCGCAGATGACGCAGGCGGCGGCTTCGTCCGCCAGTTGGTCGAAGAGCTGATTGTGCGGTCGTCTTTCGTTCATTCCCCGAAACGATTCTTTCTTGAGATGGTCATTCCGCCCAAAGTAGAATGCGGGCTTACGAATCAGTACCGCGAGCGGTAGCGCTCGCGGTACTGATACTGATAGTTACAGTTTCCAACCGGACAATAACAAATGGACGAGAAAGATAAAATTCGAGGGCCAGGAGGCACGCCAGGCGGCGCCGGCCAGTTCGTTTTCGGCCTCGGAATGGTGATCGCCGGAGGCTACCTGTTTCTGAGCCGCGTGACCGTGATGAGCGGTCATTGGACTCTATGGGGATATAACGCATTCGGGTTGTCGTTGATCCCGCTGCTGCTCGGCATTGGCCTGTTGTTTTTCGATGGGCGTTCGGTGTTCGGATGGGTCCTGACGTTCGGCGGCGTGATCGTCATCATCACCGGCATCATCGCAAATCTTCACATCTACTTCAGCCCGACCAGTCTGACGGATACGATGATCATGCTCGGCCTGCTTGCGGCGGGGATAGGGTTGGTGGCGCGTTC
>Ga0187894_10006777_pt1 | contig 11073 bp, 7 predicted proteins | sample GBC1701081metaG_FD_136650 | JGI IMG/M metagenome (GOLD analysis project Ga0187894, IMG submission 136650) | White microbial mat communities from a lava cave in the Kipuka Kanohina Cave System on the Island of Hawaii, USA - GBC170108-1 metaG ...
GCCGACATAGCCGAGATAGAGCAGCGGCGGATGGAAGGCGAGACCGGGATCCTGCAGCAGCGGGTTGAGGTCATCGCCATTGAACGGCGCCGGATCGAGGCGCTCGAACGGGTTCGACGTGAACAGGATGAAGGCGAGGAACCCCAGGCCGATCAGGCCCTGGATGCCCAGCACGCGCGCGCGCAGGCTGCTCGGCAGGTTGCCGCCGAATACGGCGACGCCGGCGCCGAACAACGCCAGGATCAACGCCCACAGCAGCATCGAGCCTTCGTGGTTTCCCCACGTGCCGGTGATCTTGTAGAGCAGCGGCTTGGCCGTATGGCTGTTGCGCACCACGTTGGCGATCGAGAAATCCGACACGACGAAGGCATGCACCAAAGCGGCGAAGGCGATCGCCACCAACGCCAACTGCGCCAGCGCCGCCGTGCGGCCGACCTCCATCATGCCGGGATCGCCGCGGCGGGCACCCAGCAGCGGCAAGGTGCCTTGTGCCACCGCCACGCACAGCGCCAGCACCAGGGCGTAGTGGCCAAGTTCCGGGGTCATGCCGCTCTATCCATCATGGCTTGGCGCCTGTTGTCGGGACCGGCTCGCCTTCCTTCCAGCGCCCGGCTTTCTTCAACGCGTCGGCGACTTCCGGCGGCATGTATTTCTCGTCGTGCTTGGCCAGCACCTCGCGCGCGGCAAACACGCCATCGGGCCGCAGGGTTCCCAGGGCGACAATGCCCTGGCCTTCGCGGAACAGGTCCGGCAGCACGCCGCGGTAGCTGACCTTCAGTGTGTGATTGGTATCGGTGACCTCGAAGGTCGTGACCAGCCCATCGTCGCCCTTGGTCACGCTGCCGGGCGACACCAGGCCACCGATCCGCAGGGTCGTGTTGGGCTTGGGCGGCTTCTGCGCGATTTCAGTCGGCGACTGGAAGAAGACGAGGTTGTCGTTCAGCGCCACCAGCACCAGGCCGATGGCAAGGGCGAAGGCGCCCAGCGATCCCACCAGCAGCCACAGCCGTTTGCGTTTGGGTGTCATGGCCGGTCCGACGCTGGTCCGTCAGGTCCGGCGCGCACGGCGGTCGAGGCCGCGCGCTTCCAGTTCGCGCTGCACTCGGGCACGCGTCCACAACGACCACAGCAGCAGTCCACCCAGCGCCAGCACGGCCGCGCCATAGGCCGGCCAGATATAGGCGCCGTGGCCACCCATCGACAGGAACCCGCCCATGCTTCCCTCCGGCCGCCTATATAGGCCCCCACCGACCGCCTGTCGCGGCGGCGAATCGCCCCTCAGCGGCCACTCAACGCCGCGGTTTCCAGGCGCCGGCGGCCGATTTCGGTCTCCGTGCGCAACACCACCAGAAAGGCCAGCAGCGCCAGGTAGGCCGCGGCCATCACCAGCAGCGGCGTCAGGATCGAGGGGTGGACTTCCGGCCCCCCGAGCTTCATCACCGAGGCCGGCTGATGCAGCGTGTTCCACCAGTCGACCGAGAACTTGATCACCGGCAGGTTCACGACGCCCACCAGCGCCAGGATGGCCGCGGCGCGATCGCCGCGTTCCGGATCGTCGAAGGCGCGGCTGAGCGCGATATGGCCGAGATAGAGGAAGAACAGCAGCAACATCGATGTGAGCCGCGCGTCCCACACCCACCAGGTGCCCCACATCGGCCGGCCCCAAAACGAACCGCTGACCAGACAGACCAGCGCGTAGGCGGCCCCGACCGGCGCCACCGCCCGCGCCATCAGCGCCGCCAGCGGATGGCGCCATACGAGCAGCGCCGCGCCCAGGCCGGCGAGCAGGGCGTAGCCCGCCATCGACCACCAGGCCGCCGGTACATGGATGAACATGATGCGGACGGTCTCGCCCTGCTGGTAGTCCGGCGGGGCCACGAATAGCGCCATGTAGAGCCCGGCGGCCCACAGAACAGCCGTCAGGGCGCCCAGCCACGGCAACATGCGCGCGCTGAAGCGCTGAAACCGCGCCGGGTTGGCGAGAATGTGTATCGACGCCATGCGTATTGTCCTGGCCGCCTCTATTCCCGGTTCTGCTGGGCCTGTCTACTCCACCGCCTGACGCAGGGCCGCTGCCATGGCCCAGGGCGTGATCGCCAGCGCACCCGCCAGGAAGGCACCCAGCAGTGCGAAATGCGCCAGGACGCCGTCGCCGCCTTTCAGCGCTTCGACGGCGCCAACACCGAAGATCAGCACCGGTACCGTCATCGGCAATACCAGCAACGCCAGCAGTGCGCCGCCCCGGCGTGCGCCCAGGGTCAACGCTGCCCCCAGCCCGCCCAGCAGCGACAGGCTGGGCGCGCCCAACAGCAATGATCCGGTGAGTGTCGCGATGGAAGGTGCATCCAGGCCGAACAATAGTCCGAGCGCTGGTGACAGAACGGCCAGCGGCAAACCAGTCACGATCCAGTGTACCAGGCATTTGGCCAGCGCCGTCAGTTCCAGCGGCAGCGGCGCCAGCGCCAGCTGCTCCAGCGTGCCATCGGCAAAATCGTCGGCGAAGAGCCGATCCAGCGACATCATCGCGGCGAACAAGGCGGCTACCCACAACACGCCGGGCGCGATGCGCGTCAGGGTCTCAAGCGCCGGACCCACGCCGAGAGGAAAAAGGCTGGCCGCCAGCACGAAGAACGCCAGCACCACGGCCGCGTCGCCCGGCCGGCGCCAGACCAGGCGCAGATCGCGCATCACCAATGCACCGAAGCGGTTCATGGTACGCGGCTCACGGCCAGTCCTCGGCGCCGGCGGCATCGGGCGTGAACATCCCGACATCGAGCGCCGGCGCGCCGGGCAGCACGATGTCGCCGTGCGTCGCGATGACCGCGATGCCGCCTGCCGAGAGATGATCGGTGATGGCTGCGTGCAAGGACTGCCGCGACGCCTCGTCGAGGCCGGCGGCAGGCTCGTCGAGCAGCCAGACGGTCGTCGCGCTCAAAACGACGCGCGCCAGCGCCACGCGGCGTCGCTGACCCGCCGACAGATAGCGACCGGGTCGATCGAGCAACGGTGCCAGGTCGAAACGCGCCAGCACGCTGTCCCACCGGTCGCGTGGTGGTACCACGCCGGCGCGCAGCCGTTCCGCCGCTTCCAGCGTTTCGCATACGGTGAGGTCACCTTTGACCGCGTCGGCATGTCCCAGCCACGCCAGGCGAGCCCGCCAGGCATCGGGCGCCGCGCGCACCTCCTGGCCTTGCCACGCGATCTCCCCACGCTGCCGCGGCGTCAGCAGCGACAGTACGCGCAGCAGGGTCGACTTGCCGGCACCGTTACGACCGGTGAGCAGCAGCGCGCCGCCGGTCGCGACCTCGAAGCCGAGATCGTGGAACACAGGCCGTCCGCCGCGGCGGCAGCTAAGCGATCGAACGGACAGAACGGACATCGGGCCGGAAGTGTCGAGTCGAGGTCGATCTACATAACATGAGAGGTTGGGCAATGGGCTGGCTCGCCGCCGGAGGCCCAGCCCTGTTCAAGCCACCGTGGCGATCTCGATCGAGCGGGCCTCGGCGAGGGCACGCTGCGTGGCGGTGGACAGGATCAACGCTTCGATGGCCCGTTCACCATCGAGAAGTCGAGGATCGGCGCGGCCGCGAATGCAATCCACGAAGCGCTGCAATTCGACCTGATAAGGATTTCGATCCAGGATCGAGACGGGCTGAGGTGGGGCGTCATCGCTGACGATGGTGAAGCTGCTTCGCGGCGGGCCATCCTCGAATACGGTCTGAAGCTCGAACGCTGCCCGTTCGAACAGGGCGCGAAAGCCGACCGAGAAGGGAAAGCCACGCGGCATCAGACCACTGGCGACGACCGTGGCATGGCGGCCATCGTCGTAGCTCAGCAGCGCTGAAATCTCGCCGGGACCACCCTGGATGGTCGGCGTCGCACTGGCCGACAGACGCGCCGGCGGCCCCATCAACCACTGAGTGAAATCGAAATCGAAGGTCATCAGTTCGGTGGAGGGATCGCTGTAATGCGATTTGTGATCGTCTGCACCAAGCCGAAGGTAAGACCCCAGCCGGTAAGTCGTGAGACTGAGCAGACGGCCGTACGCCGCCGATGACGTTGCGGCTTTGATGTGTTCGTAGGGTGCCACCGATCGCATCAGGAGACCGACCTGGAGCCTGCGGTCAGCGCGGCGCGCGGCCGCCAGCATGGCGCGCGCAACCTCCAGGCGAAGAGCCAGAGGGGTCTCGCAGAATACGTGCTTGCCGTGCTCGAGGGCAGGAATCACGAAGTCGTGGTGAATCTGGGTCGGTAAGCAGACATCGATGGCATCTACGTCCGGGTTCCGGACCAAGGCGGCGGCATCCGTCACCGGCTCGGCCCCGCAGAGGGCAGCGACCGAACCGGCGCGCACGCGGTCCCGGGCGAAGACACCGACGACCTGTACGTCCGCCATGGCGGCGTAGACCGCAGCGTGCGCCGCGCCCATGGCGCCTGCACCCAAGATGCCAATTCGAAGTTTGCCGTCAGCCACACGCACCTCCGACACAAGCTGCGAAGGCTATAGCTTTCCCAGGTTCACGCCATACCCATGCGTTGGTGCGCGACCGAGGCTGCTGACGTCCAGCACCATCTGAAAAAGAAAAGGCCGCCGTTCCGGGGGGAGGATGGAACGGCGGCCAGAGCCTCTTGCGAGGCTGAACGTGGCTTGGGGGAACCACGTTCGGGGGAGATACCCCCCTTAAGTAGGCGCGACCTGTGGCTCGCGCTAGGCCCAAATGGGGCAAAACTGTGGTATTTTAGTCACACTATGATCCGGTGGTAAACTACAATAATTTCAAGTTCTTAGTCATTTTCCGATCAGCCTGCCGTGGTGTGCCAAGCCAATTGCACGATGCGTGAAACTATTTCCCGCATAGCTGTACGAGTGACCGCATACCGGACCGGCCGGACGTTGCTAAGCCGTTGCGAGACCACGCAATTCATTGGCGGCGACCGTCAGCATCGCCAGATCCAGAGCAGGTTGTGACTTGAGGTCGACGACCACCCGATCGACGCGGTCCAGTGACTCACGGCGCGGCGCGGCCCAGGCCTCGATCAGGTCCACGACGTCGATAGCGCCCGCCCCGACCGGCGCCCCGGCCAGCGCGGAGGACGCCAGGTTGCGTTGAACGGTCGCAAAGTCGTCGACCACGGCGTTGCCCGCCATCATCTGCCAATGGGTCTCGCGCGGCAGCCGGTCGGCCGCGGCCCTGAGCCAGTCGAACCCCAGTCGGGCACCGAGGTCGAAATAGAGCCGGGCGGCATCGACCACCGGGACGCGCGAGATCGCCGCCAGGGCGGCGATGTCGCCCGCCGCTGCCAGCGTGTCCAGCGCCGCCACACGGCGCGCGAGCGCCTCGGGCACGCCGGCCTGGATGAACGTGCTGGCCCGTTCGGCGATGGCGGCACGCTCGCCTTGCGGCAGCAGGCTGTCGAGTTCAGCCGCCATGGTGGCAACGGCTGGACGCAGAGCATCGACGGCCCGCGTCATGTCGACCGGCCGCGGCAGGCCGCGCAGGGCCCACAGCGTGCTGCGCTCGATCAGGCGCTGCGTGGCGATCAGCATCGCGGTCTGCGCCGGCGCCACCAGCTGGGCATCGAGCGCTTCGATCTCGGCCCACAGGTCCCGCAGCAGGAAGCTGTCACGCACGATGGCGAAGCAGCGGGCAATGTCGGCCGTCGAGGCACCGGTGCGATCACGAACGTCGTGCACGAAGGTGCTGCCGACACGATTGACCATCGAGTTGGTCACCTGCAGCGCCGCGATCTCGCGCCTCAGCCGGTGGCGGCGGACCGAGTCCGAGAACCCCTCGCGCATGGCGAGCGGGAAGTAGCGCAGCAGCTCAGCTTCAAGCAGCGGATCGTCGGGCAGATCGGACGCCAGGATCTCGTCATGGACCACGATCTTGCCGTAGGCCAGCAGCACACAGAGCTCCGGCCGGGTCAGCGGCTGGCCCGCCGATGCGCGACGTTTCATGGCGTCGTTGTCGGGCAGGAACTCCACAGCGCGGTCGAGGCGACCGACGCGCTCGAGCGCCCGCATCATCCGCGCGTGACGTTCGTGCAATGCCATCGCCTGCGCCGCCGCAACGCTGATCGCCTGGGTCTGCTGGTAGTTGTGCCGCAGCACCAGGTCGCCCACCTCCTCGGTCATCGACGCCAGCAGACGGTCGCGCGCTTCCATGCTGAGCGCTTGGCGCCGCACCGCATCGCCCAGCGCGACCTTGATGTTGACCTCGTGGTCGGAGGTATCGACACCGGCCGAATTGTCCATGGCGTCGGTGTTGATCTTGACGCCGGCCTGGGCCGCCTCGATGCGGCCGCGCTGCGTGGCGCCGAGATTGGCGCCTTCGCCCACGACGCGCGCGCGCACGTCGCGGCCGTCGATGCGCAGCGTATCGTTGGCCTTGTCACCCGCATCGGCGTGCGTCTCGCCCGAGGCTTTCACGTAGTTGCCGATACCGCCGAAGAACAGCAGGTCGACCGGCGCCTTGAGGATGGCGCGCATCAGATCATTGGGCGCGACCTGCTCCGACTCGATGTTGAGTGCGGCGCGCGCCTGTGGCGTCACGGCAATCGACTTCGCCGTGCGCTCGACGATGAAGCCGCCTGGCGACAACTTCTTGCGATCGTAGTCGGCCCATGACGATCGCGGCAGATCGAAGAGCCGCTGGCGTTCGGCAAAGCTGACGGCCAGATCGGGATCGGGATCGACGAAGATATGGCGGTGGTCGAAGGCCGCCAGCAGGCGCGTCTTGTCGGAGCGCAGCGCTCCGTTGCCGAACACGTCGCCCGACATGTCGCCGATGCCGACGGTCGTGAACGGCGTCGTCTGCGTGTCCAGGCCCAGTTCGCGGAAGTGGCGCTTGACGCTCTCCCAGGCGCCGCGGGCCGTGATGCCCATCTTCTTGTGGTCGTAGCCGACCGAACCGCCGGAAGCGAACGCGTCGGCAAGCCAGAAGCCGTACTCGGCCGACACGCCGTTGGCGATATCGGAGAACGTTGCGGTGCCCTTGTCGGCGGCGACCACCAGGTAGGGATCATCGCCATCGTGGCGCAGCACATGCTCCGGCGGCATGATGCTGCCGCCGGCATCCAGGTTATCGGTGATATCGAGCATGCCGCGGACCAAGGTCTTGTAGCACTCGATGCCTTCGGCCAGGACCTGATCGCGCGTGCCGCCAACCGGCGGCCGCTTGACGTAGAAGCCGCCCTTGGAGCCGACCGGCACGATGACGGCGTTCTTCACCATCTGCGCCTTCATCAAACCGAGGATCTCGGTGCGGAAATCCTCACGCCGATCGGACCAGCGGATACCGCCGCGCGCGACGGGACCTCCGCGCAGATGCACGCCTTCGACCCGCGGGCTGTAGACGAAGATCTCGACCATCGGCCGTGGCAGCGGCAACTCGTCGAGGTGACGGCTGTCGAGCTTGAACGAAACGTAGGGCTTGGGCCGGCCGTCGGCGCCGATCTGCCAGAAGTTGGTGCGCTGGGTGCACTCGATGGCATTGAGGTAGCGCCGCAGGATGCGATCTTCGTCAAGGCTCGCGACCTGCTCCAGCGCGGCGCCGATGGCGGTGCGCGCCTTTTCGATGCGCTCCTGGCGTTCCGCCGAATCGGGAGCGCCCAGCGCCGGGTCGAGCCGGGCGCGGAACAGGGCGGCGAGATCGGCGGCGATGTCGATGTTCGTCGCCAACGCGCGCTCGACATAGTCCTGGCTGAACGGGAAGCCGGCCTGACGCAGGAACTTGGCGTAGGCGCGCAGCACGATCACATCGCGCGCCTCGATCTCGGCACCGAGCACGAGGCGGTTGAAGCCATCGCTCTCCATGTCGCCGGTCCACACCGCGCCCAGCGTCTCGGCAAAGCCGGCGCGCTCGACACCGACGTCCACGGCGCGAGCGTCGGCGGTCTCAAGAACGAAATCGTGCAGCCACACCGGACCATCGGGCAGCGACAACCGATAGGGCGTCTCGGTCAGGACCCGCAGGCCCATGGCCTCGAGCGGCGGCAGGATATCCGACAGCGGGATCGGCTGGGTGGCCCGCATCAGTTTCACCGCCATCTGGTGCGGCGCCTGATCGGCGCGGCGATAGAGGTCGATGCCCAGCGGCACACCGCCCTGGATCGACAGCGCTTGCGCAAGGTCGCTCGCCGCCGCCACGCCATCGAAGGTCTCGCGGTAGGCGACGGGGAAGGCCGCCGCCATGCGCCGCGCCAGACCGAGCCCGTCGGCCTCGCCGTGGCGCTCGACCAGCGCCGCCTTGAGCTTGTCGCTCCAGGTTCGCGCCGCCTCGGCCAACTCGCGCTCGACGTTGTTCGCGTCGGGCAACTTGGCCATCGGGTCGGACGGCCGCAGGGTGAACAGCACCCGCGCCAGCATCGATTCGTCACCGACATTGACGGAGAAGCTCTCGACCGTGCCGCGATAGGCCCGTTCGAGGATGGTGGCGAAGCGCTTGCGCAGATCGCTGTCGTAGCTGTCGCGCGGCGCATAGACCAGGCACGTCACGAAACGGCCGGCGGCATCGGGCCGGGCGAACAGCGCCACCCGCTGACGCTCCTGCAGCTGCAGGACGCCGGTGGCCGTGGCGAACAGCGTGTCCTCGTCGGCCTGGAACAGCTCGTCGCGCGGGTGCGTCTCGATGATGTTGATCAGCGCCTTGCCGTCGTGGCTGGCGGGATCGTAGCCGGCGCGGTCGATGACGGCCTCGACCTTGCGGCGCAGCAGCGGGATCTCGCGCGGCGAGGCATGGTAGGCCGACGAGGTGAACAGGCCGGCAAACCGGCGCTCGCCGGTGACCTTGCCCTTGGCGTCGTAGGTCTTGACCGCGATCACGTCCATCGTGCCAGCGCGATGGACGCGCGAGGGCCGGTCGCTCTTCAGCACCAAGATGGGTGCGGTCGACGCCGCGAAGCTGGCCAGCGCGGCGCGTCCCTGCGGGTGCGGATCGAACAGCCGCTCCTCATCGCCGCGCAGGATGCCGAGGCCCGCCCCGGGCATCACCTCGTAGCTCACCGGCCCCTTCTTGCCGCCGCCGTATTTGAAACGGCGGAAGCCCAGGAAGCTGTAATGATTGTCCTCGACCCAGCGCAGGAAGGTGGCAGCTTCCTCCAGCGTCGCCCGATGCGCCGGTATGCGGCCCGACGCTATGGCGAGGTCACTCACAGCATCGAGTGCCGCCTGCCGCATGGCGAACCAGTCAGCGACAGCAACCTTCACTTCCGCCAGCGCCCGGGTCAGCGCCGATGCCAGGTCGGTCCGATCCACCTCGCCCGCGATGCGATCGATCTCGATGCGCATGATGGACTCGCGCGTCGCGCCGCGCGCAGGCCCGCCGAACGCGGTGAGCTTGCCCTTGGCATCGCGAGCCACCGGCATCACCGGATGCGCCATCAGATGCACCGCCAGGTCGCGGCGGATGAATTCCATGCGCACGGAGTCGACGAGGAACGGCATGTCGTCGTTGACGATCTCGACCACCGTGTAGCGGCTGCGATAGCCGTGCGTCTCCGGCGTCGGGTCATAGACCCGCAGCTTGGCGCCCTCATCTGGGCGCTGTTGCATGAACTCGAACAGGACGCGGGCTTGCACGGCCCGATCCACCGCCGGAGCAGCTGCGATATCGTCTGGTGCCAGCGCCTCGTAGAGTCGATGGGCGAAGCGCGCTGCCTCGTCGCCGCCGGCGCGGGCCGCCTCGATCACCGCCGCCAGTGTCTTGTTGAGGGTTTCGTCGCCGGCCGTGCGTGCGTCCATTGTTCCCTCCCTGTGGCGATGCCGACATCAATGCCGCGTCACCGCGGGGAAATGCTAGCGCAAATCGCGCGACGCCAACCACTTCACAAAAGTGTAAGCGATCACCTGCGCCACGGGGCGAACGTCTCGTCGACCACCTGCCGCCCACCGTCGCCGACTGGTTTGATCCACAGCGCACGAATGTCGGTCGTTGCTGGCGTTTTGCTTCGGTGCCACGAGCCCAGCCGCGGAATGCCTGACAATTTTGTCAAAGTGCCAGGGAATCCGCCGCGAAGCGCGTTTTGTTCTTCTTTTTGATGCGTCGCAGCGAGATATCCGAGTGAGTAAGGTGGTCAATATTCGATTCGGTTTTTCCCCGCATTTTCAATCGCTTGCGCGTTCTTTCTTGTGATTCTCGCTGAAGGGAAAAGTTTGAGGATGACAGGTCCAAGGGACGACATATGATCGACATATAGTGGTCAGGCTAACCACCCGGCCGATATCTAGTAGCAGTCCACAAACCATCCTGTTCACAGGGGTGGACAAGACGCTGACGGGGGCGCCAAGTGTTTGATGTAGTACAGCTTCAGAGTGGCGGCCGCGTTGTGACCGAACGCGGTCGGGACGACAAACTCACGGCGTTCGGCAAGGCGACCTTGTCGGACCGCTACCTGCTGCCAGGGGAAAGCTACCAGGACCTGTTCGCGCGCGTGGCGTCGGCCTATGCCGACGACGATGCGCACGCGCAACGGCTCTACGACTACATCTCCAACCTCTGGTTCATGCCGGCGACACCGGTGCTCAGCAACGGCGGCACCAGCCGCGGCTTGCCGATCTCCTGCTTCCTGAACGAGGCCAGCGACTCGCTCGAAGGCATCCTCGGGTTGTGGAACGAGAATGTCTGGCTGGCAGCGCGCGGCGGCGGCATCGGCTCCTACTGGGGCAACCTGCGCTCGATCGGCGAGAAAGTGGGGATGAACGGCAAGACCTCCGGCGTCGTGCCCTTCATCCGGGTCATGGACTCGCTCACCCTGGCGATTTCACAGGGCTCGCTGCGCCGCGGCTCGGCGGCCGTCTACATCCCGGTCAGCCATCCGGAGATCGAAGAGTTCATCGAGATCCGCCGCCCGACCGGCGGTGATCCCAACCGCAAGGCGCTGAACCTGCACCATGGCATCCTGGTGCCGGACGCCTTCATGCGCGCCGTCGAGAACGACGAGGAATGGGCGCTGACATCACCCAAGGACGGCGCCGTGCTGCGCAAGATCTCGGCGCGCCATCTGTGGATCCGTATCCTGACGGCGCGGGTCGAGACCGGCGAGCCCTACCTGGTCTTCATCGATCACGTGAAC
>Ga0187894_10006778_pt1 | contig 11072 bp, 8 predicted proteins | sample GBC1701081metaG_FD_136650 | JGI IMG/M metagenome (GOLD analysis project Ga0187894, IMG submission 136650) | White microbial mat communities from a lava cave in the Kipuka Kanohina Cave System on the Island of Hawaii, USA - GBC170108-1 metaG ...
CTCAAGTAATCTTAAAACGAGCCGTCGGGCGGACGGTTAAAGACATAACGTATGTGGCTGCACAAAGCGTGTCTTTAGAATCTACATCTATAACCGCTTAGGTTTAGATGCAGAGCGTCAATGTTGTCATTTATCATCTCGTCGGTGTTTCCAAAACATCATGGCGCGTAATAATGCCGATGATGCGTTTGTATTCCTCGACCAACACAGCGGGGTTTGTATGAAGTGCGCGCGTGACTTCGTTGATGTCTGCTTCGTCCGAAACGACCGGAAAACTCGCATCCATAACGTCGCTTACGGGCGATTGCATCAACTCGCGGTCGTTAAGAAGTTTTGCAAGCACGCGGCTTTCGCGCAGACTTCCGACAGAGCGACCATCTTCTAAAACAGGAATTTGCGAAAGGTCATGTTCGTTCATCTTCGCCAGAACTTCTGCGACAGTTTCCGTCGGTGCGGCAAAGACAATTTTCTTCGGTGATATCGCGCTCTTTGTTTCGCACAATAGCCCGGCGGTTATCTTTTGGGGTTCGAGAAGGAGTTTTTCTTTCATCCATTCGTCCGAGTGATGTTTAGTTAAATAATGTTCGCCCGTATCACAGACGATAAAAACAACAAGCCCGTCTTCGTCCAAATCTTTTGCCACCTTCAAAGCCGCCGCGAAATTTGTTCCCGTCGAACCTCCGCAGAAAATTCCTTCAATTCGGCTGAGTTGACGTGAATACTCAAAGGATTCGCGGTCGGTGACGTTGATAATTTCGTCAATGATTTTCAAATCGGCGTTTCCGGGAATTACGTTTTGACCGATGCCTTCAACCAGATAAGGTGTGCCTTCAATCATTTGCCCTGTCTCTTTGTAGGTTTTGAAAACCGAGCCGTAAGGGTCTGCGCCGATGACTTTGATGTTTGGATTTTTCTCTTTCAAATAGCGTCCCGTTCCCGAAATTGTTCCGCCTGTTCCAACGCCTGAAACAAAGTGCGTGAGTTGCCCGTCCGTATCTTCCCAGATTTCGGGTCCCGTTGTTCGATAATGCGCCGCAGGATTTGCGGGGTGATTGTATTGGTCAGGATAAAAAGAATTCGGAGTCTCCGACGCGATGCGTTTTGCGGTTTCAACATAATGGTCGGGCGAACCGACCTTTGCGGCAACGGGGCAAATAACAACATCACAGCCAAGCGATTTCAAAAAGCGTATTTTTTCAACCGAAACTTTATCGGTCATTACAAAAATACAGCGATAACCTTTTACTGACGCCGCCAGAGCCAAGCCAATACCAGTATTTCCCGATGTGGCTTCAATCAATGTTCCGCCGGGTTTTAGAATGCCTTCTTTTTCTGCCGCCTCGACCATTGATATACCTATGCGGTCTTTCACGGAATAGCCCGGGTTTAGGTTTTCCATCTTTGCAAGAACAGTTGCTTTGATACCGTTTGTTTCGGTAAGACGATTGATTTTGACCAGAGGCGTTTTGCCTATGAGTCCAAGAATGTTTTGACTATATTTCATTATATTTCTCCGACAAACTTTTCTTATTGTTCTATAAATTCGTTTGTATTACGACAAATTAAATACACTCAACTCGGTTCGATTTCAAACGGGAAAAACTTTTCCCGCTTTTGTTTCGTATTCAGACACGCCACAAGCGCAAAATTCACTAGGAGAAAAACAATGTATAAAATAATTTTGGCGGCAATCTGTCTGACTGTGTTATTGCCGCTGTCATTAAAAGCACAACAAAGTAAAGAACAGATGGCAAAACAAATTCCTTTAAGAGACTTCTTCAAAAACCCTGAGCAAGCAAGTTACAGCATATCGCCAAACGGCAAATTTATCGCCTACGAAAAACCATATCAAACCCGTATGAATGTTTTCGTTCGCCCCATTAACGGCACGAACGAGACCCGTCTGACAGGCGAAACTGCGCGTGACATCGCGGGATATTTCTGGAAAGGCAACGATAGAATTATCTATATTAAGGACAATGCAGGCGATGAAAATTTTCATCTTTTCAGTGTTGATTTGAAAGGTGAAAATTTGAAGGATTTGACGCCGTTTGATGGCGTTGTCGCACAGATTGTTAACGATTTGGCAGACCATGAAACTGATATGCTCATCGGTTTGAACAAACGCAACCCGCAGATTTTCGACGTTTATCGAATCAATGTAGTTACGGGTGAAATGAAGATGGCTGCGGAAAATCCCGGCAACATCACGGGATGGATTACAGACCACGACGGAAAGATTCGCGCCGCTTCAACAACAGACGGCGTCAACAAAACTTTGCTTTATCGTGAAGATGAAACAAAGCCTTTTAAGCCCGTCTTAACAACAAATTTCAAAGAATCCGCCGTGCCTTTGTTTTTTACCTTCGATAACAAGTATGTCTATGCCACATCGAATCTGAAACGTGACAAAGCCGCGATTGTTAAATTCGACATTGCGAACGGCAAAGAAATGGAAGTCATGTTTGAACACCCCGAAGTTGATGTTTCGACTTTGACCTATTCGCGCAAGCGCAAAGTTTTGACTTCGATTGTTTATACGACTTGGAAGAACGAGAGAAAGTTTTTGGATAAGATTGCGGAAGACCGATACAAAAAGCTCGCGGCAAGATTGCCCGGTAAAGAAGTTTCAATTTCGGGAGCAGACAAAGAAGAAAACACATTCATCATCCGCACATTCAGTGACCGTTCGCTTGGTTCTTACTATCTTTACGAACAAGAGAAAGACAAACTGACGAAGCTTGCTGACGTAAGCCCTTGGCTAAATGAAAACGATTTGGCTGAGATGAAGCCAATCAAATACACATCACGCGATGGTCTGACGATTAACGGTTATTTGACATTGCCGAAAGGTAAATCAAAGAACCTACCTGTCGTTATAAATCCGCACGGCGGACCGTGGTACAGAGACCAATGGGGCTTTAACCCGGAAGTTCAATTTTTGGCGAATCGCGGTTTCGCAGTTTTGCAGATGAACTTCAGAGGCTCAACCGGATACGGGCGCAAATTCTTTGAAGCAAGTTTCAAACAATGGGGCAAGAAGATGCAGGACGACATCACGGATGGCGTGCAGTGGCTTATCAAAGAAGGAATCGCAGACCCGAAACGTGTCGCGATTTATGGCGGTTCTTATGGCGGTTACGCGACATTGGCAGGCATTACATTTACGCCCGATTTATATGCGGCGGCTGTTGATTATGTCGGCATAGCAAATATGTTTACGTTTATGAAAACAATTCCGCCCTATTGGAAACCGTTTCTTGAAATGATGTACGAAATGGTCGGTGAACCGGAAAAAGATAAGCAGTTATTAACCGAGGCTTCGCCCGTGATGTATGCCGAGAAAATCAAAACGCCTCTGTTGGTTGCACAGGGAGCAAAAGACCCGCGTGTCAATAAAGACGAATCCGACCAGATGGTTGCAGCTTTGAAAAAACGCGGCGTTGTCGTCGAATACCTTGTGAAAGACAACGAAGGTCACGGCTTCTCAAACGAAGAAAATCGTTTTGAATTTTACGAAGCGATGGAGAAGTTCTTGACGAAACATTTAATGAAGTAATTGTTTGAGATTGAGAGATAGGGAGATTGAGTGATTGGTGATTGAGTGATTGGTGATTGAGTGATTGGTGATTGAGTGATTGGTGATTGAGTGATTGGTGATTGAGTGATTGGTGATTTAGCGAATAAAACAAATATTCAATCACTCAATCACCAATCTCTCAATCTCTCAATCTCTCAATCTCTCAATCTCTCAATCCGCATTATCTGTGTTTCCAATTTGGTTTCCGCTTTTCAATGAAAGCTCTTATTCCTTCGCGTGCATCGTCGGTTCTCATAAGTTCATTGAGGTATATGTCTTCGGTTTGTTTTAAGCCTTGGTCAAAAGGAAGACCCATTGCGGCATCGAGAGCGTGTTTTGTTGATGCGAGCGAAACGGAAGAAAGTTCGCGGAGTTTTAAGAGAATTTGTTGAAGCTTGTTTTCGAGTTCAGTTGAAGGCAAAACGTAATTCACCAGACCAAAATGCAATGCTTCTTGTGCAGACATCAGTTCGCCCGTTAAAAGTAGCTCACGCGCCTTTTTCGGACCAATAACGCTTGGTAGAAGTACGGCGGCAATCGGCGGAAAAACACCGAGTTTTATTTCCGGTTGACCAAAACGTGCGCGGTCACTCGCTATTACGATGTCGCAAGTTGCAACCAATTCACAGCCGCCGCCAAGAGCCATTCCGTCAACAAGTGCAATCGCAGGTTTTCCGATTCGCTCAATCGTGCGGAAGATTAAGTGAAAGTTTTCCAGCATTTGAAAAACAATCTCTTCGGCGTGTTCTTCAATGGCAACGCCCGCGCTAAAACCGCGTGAGCCTTGCGCGGCATCAAAAACAATCGCAACCGTATCCCTCTGGTTTTCGCATTCTTCAAGCGCATGCAAAATCTCTTTCATCATCGCTATTGTGATGACGTTCAAAGGCGGACGCGACAAAGTTATTCGCACCACACGGTCTTGGATTTTAAGCTGTATGTGCTGAAATTTTAGCTGAAACATTTGGTTGCCGATTCCAGGTTGTCAATCGTCAGTTGTCAATTATTCGCTTGTTTGGCTTAGACCCCAATTCCGAAATACAACTTTAATAAACGTACAATGGACAGCTAATAACAGACGATTGACAATATTAATTATTTGCAGTGCCAATCCAACCTTGATAAATTTTCAACTGTTCTTCCGTTGGTTTGTCGAGAGCCAGAATCACAAAGGACGGGTTGATTCTGCCGCCTAAGTTTACATCAATATTTCGCAGTTCATCACCCCGAAAAATAGTCAAAGTTATTTTATCGCCGGATTTTCTTTCAGCTAACCGTGCGTTGAAATCCTGCAAATTTACGCGAAACCCGTCGAGCGCGATGATTTGGTCTGCTGAATAAATTCCCTGATTGTAAGCGGGTGTTCCCGACGGAACGGAACGCACAACAAGCCGTTCGCCGTCTTGCGCCAGATTCGCGCCAAAATACGCACTCTCTTTTAGCAAACCCGTGGGCAATCCGCCAAACTTATCCAGCCTCAAACCTGCCATTGACAAAAAAGAATCATAGTTAATTTCATCGCGCCCGCTAACATAAGATTTGAAAAACGGGTCAAGGCTTTTACCCGCTGTAATCTCGCAGGCTTTTTGAAAATCCCGGGGTGAAAAATTACGATTCTTTTGAGAAAATTCCGCGTAAAGATACCGCATTACATCATCAAGTGATTTTGCGTTTTTGCTTGATTGGCGAATTTCTAAATCAAGAAGCGCGGCAACAATCGCGCCTTTGTCATAATAAGAAATCTGATTGTTAACAGCATTTTCATCTTGGCGATAATACTTAATCCAAGCGTCAAAGCTTGCTTCTTCAAGGCTCGTTTGAAAACGTCCGGGTGTATTTTGTAAATCCTGAAAGCTTGATGATAAGCCGCTCAAAAACTGTCTGTCTGTAATCAGCCCTGCGCGACGCATTAACAGATTTTCATAGTAAGACGTAACGCCTTCGGCAACCCACAAAAGCTTTGTATAGTTTTCTTTCGTGTAATCAAACGGACCAAGAGCGTCGGGGCGAATGCGTTTTACATTCCATAGATGAAAGTATTCGTGCGAGACCAGAGTCAGAAAATTTGTATAACTTCCCGTGGATGTAAAACTAAAGCGACGCGAAATTAAAGAACATGAATTCAAATGCTCAAGCCCGCCGCCGCCCGAACCGCGCAAGTGAAGAATGAAAACGTAATCTTTGTAGGGAAGTGAGCCGAACATGTCCACACCGGCTTCTACAATTTTTTTGATGTCGGTGCGAAGACGTTCGCCGTTATAGTTTCCCACACCGCTTATCACGATTCGATGTTGTGCACCACGCGCATCAAATTTGAATTCCTTATAATCACTGACCTCAAAAGGCGAATCATATAGTTCGTCAAAATTTTCTGCGCGAAAGATATTCTTTTTTGAATCGGTAGCGGGTAACGAAGTGGCTACGCGCCAATTACCGTAAGGTATAACGCGAATTGTCGAAGGCGATTTCAATTGCCCGTTCGGATACATCAGCAAAGCTGCATTGTTCCAATAACCGTGTAAATCGTTTAGTTCATTTGTGCGGGCAGTTAATTCGTTTGCATAAACACGGTAGGTTGCAATCAGTTCTTTCGCATTGTTTGTTTCAACCCGCCAAGTGTTCTTATTTGTCTTGTCCCATCGCAAATCTTTTCCGTTTTCATCTTTTGCACCAAAATCCTGAACGTGCCGTGCAAATTCACGCACAAGATAAGAACCCGGCGTCCAAACAGGCATCACCAAATCTGTCGAAGAAGAAAGTCCGCCGCCAAGACGCATTTCCACTTCCAGAAGATGCGTATTTGGTTTTGACATTGAAACAGTGAAATGGATTTCTTTTTGCGCCTGTGCAAGCGAACCAAAAATTAATATGAAAAAGATTAAATTAAAAACAAACGTCAATCGAAATTTTCTCATTATTAACAAAACCTTCCCTTGTTCTCTGATTTTCAATGAAATTGCGTGTTGCAATCATTGCTTGCAAGCAATGATTTACTTTCAGTGTGAAGTGGTTGCCAGATAATCAGCCAACCAAAAAAGCCCTGCAAGCAAAGCTAATCCCAACGCACCGATAATTAAAACGTGCGGGAATCGCGCAATGTATCGCCTGCAAACTTTACACTTTATGCTTAGTGTCCCAATAGGTCTTGCACAGTAAGGGCATCTCATACAAGATCACTTTTATCCTTTCGTTGTCCGTTTGATGATAAAACCAGAAACTAAATAAAGGGTGGCTAAATATAGCACTAATTTGGTCTGAATCCGACAAGGGAAAACACGCAGGCACCGAAGAAAGTCATTTTTAACGTGAATTTCTCTTTTGCCTTGTCTTGCATTTGAGGGGAATTGTTTATTTCTTTGTAAATTGAAAAGATCTAAAGAATTTTCTAACAACATTGTCGAAAATATCTTTTTCGTTTTGATCAGTATTTAGATTTCCCATTACACTCAGGTAAACAATTTTGCCTTCCGAAAAATATGTAATGACTTTGAACTCTCCCGCAGCCTCATCTTCAAATACTGTTTCTCGTCCACACAATTTTTCAACAAAAACATCATTATAGCTTTTAACTTTTACTCTCTCCGATTTATCACCAAGAGGGCTGACATTCGCTTTATCAAGAGATTCTTTAGTGTAAATATCGTAAAGCTTGTTTAGGCTTTCCTCATCTTTGACAGTAAAGTTCAGAGGCATATATCCGGCAATATAAAAGGCTCTTTCGGTTTCAAGATGATAATTAACCCTGAAAACCTTCTTCTTATTGAACGTATCCATTATTTCAACCCTTACAGGTTTGCCGGGGAAATCAACTTTGAAGAAATTCGACTTATCAACAAACATTTTCCAAATTTTCTCATCCTCTTCATTGGCTGAAACAGGACTTTCAGTTGAAAGAATTTTTTCAACAACTACACTTTTTCTTTGTTGTGATTTTTTAACGGGCTTTTTTTGTGCATTTGTAGTTCCGCAAGCAAAACAAAACAAACAGATGAGAAACGAAATTCTTTTAATTTGAATCTTCATTCTTTAACCTCTCATAAAAGTAAAACACGAAGCAACACAAAGTCTTTATTTGTGTCTCTTCGTGTTTATAGGTAATGTTTATTTTTCGATTTATGCTGTGAACGAAGAACCACAACCGCAGCCGCCCGTTGCATTCGGATTTTCAAACGTAAAGCCCGAACCCATCATGTTCGTCACATAATCAATCCTAACGCCGTTAAGGTATTGTGCGCTGAACATATCAACAAACAAACGAACATCATGCGCTTCGATGATATGGTCCCCCGAACGTGAACTCTCTTCAATATTCAAGCTGTATTGAAAGCCCGAACAACCGCCCGGAACAACGCGAACACGAAGACCGGATGTTTCCGGCAAATCTTCTTCGCCCGCCATAAACTTTTTAATTTCTACTGCCGCGCTCTCGGTTAAATCAAGCGTCATTGTCGGAGTCGTAACTGCTGACATTTTCTAAAATCTCCCTATTAAATAATTGCAAATTGCCAATTGCCGAATGCCGATTTTAATTGTGTATTCAATCGTCAATCATCAATCGAAAATCAAAAATAACTTACCTTGCTTTTCCTAAAACTACAAGTTCAGGTTTCATTGCTTCTATTGAAACTTGTCTGGCAACTTCTTCTGCGACTTTACGAAAAGCCTTTGATTGCGGCGAATCGGGTTGACCTATAACGACGGGAACGCCTTTGTCCCCGCCTTCGCGTACTTCTAAACCCAAAGGCACGCCACCCAAAAACGGTGCGCCGTATTCGTCCGCTAATTTTGCACCGCCGCCTTCGCCAAAAATGTTGTAACGGTTTCCCGTATCGGGTGCGATGAAATAACTCATGTTCTCTACAATACCAAGAACAGGCACGGCGACCTGCTCAAACATTCTTATCGCTCGACGGACATCCGCAAGCGAAACTTCTTGTGGCGTTGTTACAATCACGGCACCTTGAACCGGAACGAGTTGAGCCAAAGACAATTGAACGTCGCCTGTCCCGGGCGGCATATCTACAATCAGATAATCAAGCTCGTCCCATTTCACATCAACCAGAAATTGACGAACAAGTCCGTGCAAAATCGGACCACGCACAACCATGGGTTTATCACCCGGTTGGAGCAAAGCCATTGACATCATCTTTACGCCGTGCGCTTCGATTGGAACGAGTTTGCGAATGCGAAATTCCTGTCCGTTTTGTAATTCGTGCCATTCTTCGACTTCGACCTGTGCGTCACTCGCCCCCAACATCAAAGGGACATTCGGACCGTAAACATCTGCGTCCATTAATCCGACTTTAGCCCCGTTCATTGCAAGCGAAACGGCAAGATTAACCGCAACTGTTGATTTACCTACGCCGCCTTTGCCCGATGAAACTGCAATGATGTTTTTGATGCCTTTGACAACGACTTTGTCGCCAAGCCCGCGTCCTTTCGGGACTTCCGCATCCATCGTTATATTAACATTTGTAACGCCTTCCAACGCGCTCACGATTTCTTTCGCCTGTCCTTCCATCAAATCTTTCACGGGACAAGCAGGCGTAGTCAAAACAATGCGAAAAGAAACGTCGCCGGCTTCGATTTTCAAGTCTCTGATAAAACCCAGCGTCACAATATCTTTGTGTAAATCGGGGTCTTTGATTTGTTTTAATGCTTCTAAAATTGTTTGTTCCGATAATTGTGTCATAACTCTTACATGGTAACGATGCGAGTATAAAAAGGCAAAAGGGTTGTGCAGATAGGCAATTAAAGAGAAAAGAGGTGAAGGATGAAAAAGACAAAGTTGTTAATTTATTTATCTTTCATTCCGCATCTCTCTAAAAAATTGGCGATGTTACGGGTCAATACCTTCGCTAATTTTTAACGAAATCAAAAAACGAAAATGTTAAAAACAAAAGGCTCGGAAATTTAACTGAAAATCTGCAAATAATTAAAAAGGCTTGTGCAAAATGCTGAGCTAATTTTAATTATAAACACTGTATAGGTTTATATTTACAAAGCCAATTAAATCAATATCAGCAATTCTCATTTCGGCAATTGTTTTCAGCCCGCGAATGCAAGCAGGCAAGCGTAAAGCCTCGTGAGCGCAATGTGGGGAAACGAATCAACCCCCATTTTGCAACCCATAAAATGGGTGACAGACCTTCAATCGCCCATGTCATGGGCTGCAAAATCGGGGGTTGCAATTCTCCGGGCTTACGCCGCACGGGCTTTACTCTGACATCTGCTTCGCAGATTAAGAAAGAAAATTGTTGCTATGAGAGTTAGGAGCGGGCTAAAAGAGTTGTTTAGCAACCGTAAATTAAAAAGTCACCGAAACTCTGTTAAGCAGGTGTAAAAAACAGTGCTGTCTGTCCGCCTGTGTGCCAGAATAGAACTGTATCTTGGTCGGTCAGTTTTCCTTTTCTTACCCAGTCTAAGAGTGCCGCCATCGCTTTTGACGTATAAATCGGATCAAGGAAAATTCCCTCAGACGCCGCTAACAAATTAAACGATTCGATTGAATCGGGAGTATCCAATCCGTATCCGGGGCCAATGTATTCGTCCAGCACTTTTACCTGATCGAAACTTAAACAGTTATGCATCTTCAAAAGTTTATAACACCCGTTCGCAATTTCTACGACTTTTGTTGCTATTACATTTGCCGGATCATCGGGACTTACGCCGACGACTCTGGTATTTTCGTAACCCGCCATATGGCAACCTACTATCAAACCCGCCTGCGTGCCACCGGAGGTGCTTGCATGAAAGATATAGTTCAGAGTTACCTCTAACTGTCTCAGTTGAACGGCAGTCTCTTGCATTGCAGACACAAATCCGAGTGCGCCAAGCGGTACAGATGCTCCGAGAGGAACATTTACTACTTTTTTGCCTTTCTCACTCAAATCTGCCGCAATCATTTCTGCCGTTTCGCTACGCTGTTCACGGTTCTCCACCATATGGATTTCGGCTTTCAAAGTCTCGTAAATAAAACGGGAAGCCGGTTTAAGATTTGGTGGAATCGTGCCTGAAGTTGCAGGGCTTAACACCAAAATACAACACAATCCAAGGCGGGCACATAACGCCGCTGTTATTCTGGCATGATTTGATTTCTCTGTGCCAATAGTTATTGCTACCTCGACCCCTTCTGCCACAGCTTTTGCCAGTACGTATTCAAGTTTGCGTACCTTATTGCCGCCAAACCCTATACCGGTGAAATCATCTCGTTTGATGAAAATACGAGGCCCGCCTCCGAGCATCTTTCGCAGACAAGTAAGTTCTTCAAGTGGTGTGGGATAAAACCCACAATTCAGACTAGGGATAGATTTCAAACTGTCTAAAGCCTGTTGGTAGTCATTTATATTCATTTGTTGAAGCCCCTCTGACTTTATCTTGAATTAGCCCAAGACTCCCTCTATCATCCGCTTTGGGATTTAGAGGGAGATGTAGGGCGTTGCCGCCGCCGCCGTGCTTTCAAACGGCGGTTTAAGCCTCTGAATCAATCGGC
>Ga0187894_10006779_pt1 | contig 11071 bp, 13 predicted proteins | sample GBC1701081metaG_FD_136650 | JGI IMG/M metagenome (GOLD analysis project Ga0187894, IMG submission 136650) | White microbial mat communities from a lava cave in the Kipuka Kanohina Cave System on the Island of Hawaii, USA - GBC170108-1 metaG ...
CCTGGAACGTGACGCGCCAGGGCTCCTTCTCGACGACACTCATTGCCGTGTCCTTTCCAACAGTCGCGCAACGTAGCGCGCGAGCATGTCAGCCTCAAGATTGACCGGATCGCCCGGCTTGGCGTGGGCGAACGTGGTTTCGGTCTGGGTGTGCGGGATGATGTTGACGCCGAAGCGGTTGGCGTCGACCTCGTTGACGGTCAGCGACACACCGTCGATCGCCACCGAGCCCTTCGACGCGATGAAGCCAGCGAGCGCGTCGGGCACCTCGAAGACGAAGCGGATGCTGCCGCCCTCTTGGGTCATCGAGACGATGCGGCCGACGCCATCGACATGGCCATAGACCAGGTGGCCACCCAACTCGTCGCCCAGCTTCAGCGAGCGCTCCAGGTTGATACGCCGGCCGGTTTGCCATGAACCCAACGTGGTCTTCGACAAGGTCTCGCCCGAGGCGTCGGCTGTGAACCAACCGCGGCCATCAGCCTTGCCCTTGGTCGTGACTGTCAGGCAACAGCCCGAACAACAGATCGAGGCGCCGATCGGCACCGCGTCCACGTCGAAGCGGGTCGCGATGGTAAAACGCGTGTCGCCGGCGCCCTGCGCCGGCTTGATATCGGTGACGTCGCCGACGTCGGTAATGATGCCTGTAAACATGGCGGCGAACCTAGGCGCCTCGCGCCCAGGTTTCCAGCACGTCGTCACCGGTTTCGCCCAGCGACTGCCGGCTGAATCGTCGCGCCGAGGCCAGGCGCTGCAGGCCGTAGGCGCCGACCCCGGCGACACCGTCGCCGCCGATCATCACCCCGGCGCGGAAGATCGCCAGCCGGTCGACCAGGTCGGCCGCCAGCAGCGCCGCCGCCAGGGTGCCGCCGCCTTCGACCAGCAGGCGCGTCATCCCCTGCCCGCCCAGCGCCTGCAACAGGGCGGCGGGCGCCACATGGCCATCGGCGCCGCGCGGCAGGCGGTGCACGACCACACCATGCGCCTCCAGCGCCGCGATGTTCTCAGCCGGCGCATCCTCGGCGCACGTCAGCCACACCGGCACCACTTGAGCCGAGCGCACCAGTGCCGAGCCGACCGGCAGGCGCGCACTGCTGTCAGCCACGACCCGCACCGGCGAGCGGTCATCCAGGCCCGGCAGGCGGCAGGTCAGTTCGGGATCATCGGCCAGCGCCGTGCCGATCCCGACCAGGATCCCGTCGTGCTCGGCGCGCAGCATATGGCCGCGGGCGCGGGCCGGTGCGCCGGTGATCCATTGGCTGTCGCCGGCCGCGGTGGCGATGCGTCCGTCGAGCGAGGTGGCCAGCTTGAGGGTTACCAGCGGCCGTCCCTGGCGCACGCGGCAGAAGAAGCCGGCGCTGATTTCATCGGCTTCTTCGCGTCCAACGCCTTCGACGACCGCGATCCCCGCGGCGCGCAGGATCGCGACGCCACGGCCGGCGACGCGCGGATCGGGATCGCCGGTGGCGACCACGCATCGCGCGATGGCGGCTGCGACCAGCGCCTCGGCACAGGGCGGCGTGCGGCCGTGGTGCGCGCACGGTTCGAGCGACACGTAGGCCGTCGCCCCGCGCACGTCGGCACCGGTTGCCCGCGCCGCCGCCAGCGCCACCGCCTCGCCGTGGGGCCGCCCGCCGCGCCCGGTGCGGCCGCGCGTGAGTGCGACACCGTCCTTTACCAGGACACAGCCCACCGTCGGATTGGGCCATGTCTCGCCCCACCCGCGCCGCGCCAAGGCGAGCGCGGTTGCCATCCACTCGGCGTCCGTCCTTGAAGCTGCAGGATCGCCTGCCATGACGCTGAACCTTCTGAACCTTTTCTGGCCGACCGCCACCCTCTCACGAAACTGGTGACAGAATTGACAAAAAATCATTTTCTTATATATAACAATAGATTATTAGATTTTCCTAAATCGACAGATAATCGACAGATAATGACAGAAAATGGCGGTGGACCGTTTGGCCATGGGCTGCAGCACGCCATCCCTCGTACGGCGGCGATCACCAACGTGTCTTCACGGTGCGATCCGAAACGCCCGTATGACCCCGACGCCGGGTACGCGGACTTAGCCTATTTATAAAATTCTCCATCTGGAGACAATAGAGATAATCTCATGGAAGCACGTTGCGGGGAACCGGACCGCCGGACGCGTCCGGCGTCTTCCATGATACCCTGCCCGCCGGCCGAACCTGTGAGGCAAGCTTCCCGCAAGGTTGCGTGCCCGAACCTGGGTGCTTCAGATCAGTGAGGGGCTCAATGAGATGGTTCGCGATCTGGGTGGCGGTGATCGGGCTGAGCTGCTTCCCGCTCCCCATTGCACTGGCGGCTTCGCCTTCGACCGTTGGTGAGCTGCTCGATGGCGGTGGCCGGCAGCTGACGCGAGAGGACATTCCTAAGCTGTTTGCTGGCGCCACCATCAATGGGGCGGCGATGGGGAACGCCAACTCGACGTTTCAATTGCGGTATCTGGCCGACGGCACGGCGACGGGGGAAGGTCGAACGCAGGCGGGATCAACGAAGATTTCCGGAACCTGGTCCGCCAACGATCGCAACCAATATTGCCAGGATTTGCGAACCGCCGACGGCGTGCCCCTCCAGGCGTGCTTCTACTATTTTGTCTTGGGTACTCGGCTATATGCCGCCCCGACAGCTAACAGGTCCGCCCCCGTCTACGAGCGCCAGCTTACGCGCGAGACCAGCAGGTGAGCCAATCGCCCCCTGGACCATCTCGTTCGTCGGGCGGGCATAATTCGGCAGAGCCAACCGCAGCAGCGCAGCGCGATCAAACTGACGCGTGTCGAGCCCAGAAACCACCACATCGCTCCGATTGGTGGCTCAGGCCACCGGGGGCTCGCCGAGGCAGGCTCCCTGCGTGCGCAGCTGGGCTTGCAGCGTGGGCACGTCCAATGCGCGGGGCTTAGTGCTGCGAGCCAGCGCCATGCCGGCGGCGGTGCCAGCGGCCTCGCCCATGGCAAAGCATGGCGGCATCACGCGGATCGCGCCCAGCGCCTCATGCGTCGCCGACACCGCGCGGCCGGCGACCATCACGTTGTCGAGGTCACGCGGCAGCATGATGCGGTAGGGAATCTCGTAGACGTTGGCCGTGGGCGGTGCCTCCGCCGTGCCGCCGCCGGCGCCATCGGGTGCGTGGATATCGACCGGGTAGCCGCACAGCGCGATCACGTCGTCGAAGCGCCGGCCGTTCTGCAGATCACCGAGCGTCAACGTATAGTCGCCGACGATGCGGCGGGTCTCGCGCACGCCGATCGTGGCGGCGGTATCCAGCAGCGAGCAGGTCTCGAAACCCGGCAGGTCACTGCGGAAGAAGGCCAGCAACTGCATGGTCTGCTCGCGTGCCTCGAGCTCGGCGGCCGTGAGATCGTGCACGTCGGTACCGTTGCGCCGCAGCACACGGCCGGTGTTGATCCGCCAGACGCCGGGCTGCAGCGTCTTGTAGAGCCCGATGCCCTTGCGCGGCGCCGGAAAGCGCCCCTCGGCGCGCGCCTTGGCGACGATGGCGGCGAACGGCCGGAAGTCCTCGGGATGGGCCTGCACATAACGCTCGACCGTGTCGTCATCGACACCCTGGACGCGGAAGAACAAGGTCATGGGCTGGGTCAGGCCGTCGCCGTCGCGACCGAGCCGCACCGGATTGCCGGCCAGCGCCGCGACATCGCCATCGGCTGAACAGTCCAGGACCAGCTGCGCCGGCTGCAGATGCAGCCCGCTCTTGCTGGCGCACACCAGCCCGGTCACGCACCGGCGCCCGGCCTCGCCGGGCTCGGTGATGGCGTCGACCACCAGCGTGTGCAGCAACAGGCTGACACCCGCCTCCCGGACCATGCGCAGTGCGGTGATCTTGGCGCACTCCGGATCGAACGGCGTCACCTTGTCGTGGCCGTATTCGATGAAGCCGCAATAAGGGCTGCGGGCGGGGATGCCTGACGGATGCAGCGCACCACCGGCCGCGACCATACGGTTCACGAACTCCTCGAAGATGCCCTTGATGAGCTGTTGCGATCCGTCGAGCGAGTAGGACGTCATGCAGGGCCCGACCAGGCCGGCCGTGAGGTTGCCGCCGAGAAAGCCCTGGCGCTCGATCAGCAACGTGCGGGCGCCGTTGCGCGCCGCCGCGATCGCGGCACCGAGGCCCGACGGCCCGCCGCCGACCACGACAACATCGAACGCCGCCGCGATCGCAAGCGCGCGCTGGTAGCGGAAGGCTTCGCTCACAACAGGTCTCCCCTCACCGAAACATCGAGCCGCCGTCGACATCGAGCGCGGCGCCGTAGACGAAGCCCGCTGCCGGCGAGCACAGGAACAGGATCGCCTCCGCCATATCGGCCGGCAGGCCCATGCGCCGCACCGGCAGATCACCGGCAATGCGTGCCTTCAGCTCGGCCGAGATGGTCGCGTGCATCGGCGTGTCCGATGGCCCCGGGTTCAGGGCGTTGATGCGCACGCCGCTGCCGGCGATCTCGCGCGCCGTCGATTTCACCAGGTTGAGCACGCCGGCCTTGCTGGCCGCGTATGCCGCGTCGGCGATCCGACCGCCGCCGCCGCGCACGCCGGCATCCGAGGCAATGCACACGATGCTGCCGGCGCGCCGCGGCAGCATGCGGGCGAGCGCCTCTTGAACGCACAGGAAGGTGCCGATCAGATTGATATCCAGCACCCGGCGCCAGTGCGCCTGGTCCATGTCGGCAATCCGCCTGGCGGTGATGATCGCCGCGCCTGCAATCATCGCATCCAGTCGCGGCAGCACCGCATCGGCCGCGGCAAAGGCCGCCGCGACACTTACCGGGTCGGCGACGTCGAGCCGCACGGCGTGCGCGGCAAGGCCGTCGGCGCGCAGGGCGTCGGCCGCGCCGTCGACGGCCGGATCGATATCGGCGAGCAGCACATGGGCGCCACGCCGGGCGAAGGCACGTGCCGTCTCCAGGCCCATGCCGCCGGCAGCGCCGGTGATCAGCACGCCGTGGCCGGCGAAAGCGTTGTCGGCAGCTGTCACGGCGCAATCTCGACGTCGGGATCGACCAGCCATTCGTCGCTGACGGCGCGCTTGACCCGGCGGATCACGTCGGCGCCGGCGGCCCCGCTGCGCAGCGCGACCGCCGTCGCCAGCACATCGACCACTGCCAGATGCGCCAGCCGCGTGACCATCGGGGCGTAGACGAAGGTGTTCTCCTGGGTATCGATGGCGATCACGATGTCGCTCGCCGCCGCCAGCGCCGTCGCGCTGCGCGTCACGCTGATGACCGTGGCACCCTGCCGGCGCGCCAGCTCGGCGATGCGCACGACGTCGCGCACCAGGCCGGTGTAGGAGAACACCAGCGCGACATCACCCTGGGCCAGCGTGACGGCCGACATGCGCTGGACGTGCGGATCGGCCTGGAACGCGGCAGCGACACCGAGGCGGATGAACTTGTGGTGGGCATCGAGCGCGGCGACGCTCGACAGGCCGGTGCCGACGAGGTCGATGCGGCGCGCTGCGGCGAGCGCATCCACGGCGCGCGTGACGGCTTCCATGTCGAGGCGCACGCGCACCGACTGCAGCGCCTCCATGGATGAGGCGAACACCTTGTCGGCGACCGCCGACAAGGGGTCCGCTGCGTTGATCGCGCGGTGTACGTAAGGCGCACCGACGGCGACGGCCTGGGCCAACGCAACCTTGAGACCGGGGAAGCCGTCATAGCCGACGCTGCGGCAGAAGCGGATCGCGACCGGCTGGCTTACCGCCGCAGCGGCAGCGAACTCCGCCAGGCTCATCTGCGCCACGCGCGCCGGCGCCGCGGCCGCGAAGGCGGCAGCCTTGCGCTCGGAACGCCGCAACTGCGGCCCGGCCTGCTGCAGGCGCGCCAGGACATCGGTTGCAGGCCAGCTGGGGGCAGCGTGTTCCATGATCCTCCCGGGTACGCCGTGGTCCTATGATATTTAGTAATGCTAAATAATGATACGCATTCTGGCATCAGAGTCACGGTATTTGGGTTGATCTGCCCCAATTCATATAGCAGAATTCAATATTGCGGACGAACATCCGCCAAGCGCGTCCCGGTCAACGGAGCGCCGGGAGGAAGTGCCATGACGCAGATCACACGCCGTCGCGTGCTGGCCGGAACGACCGCGGCCGCCCTGCTGGCCCCCCGTACCGGACGGGCCGAGACCAAGCCCGCCAAGCTCACCATCATCGCGCATCGGGTCCATCAGCTGACAGCGACCGAAGGGCCGGCTGGCGACGTGACCGCATCGTGGCGCGCCCGCACCGGCGTGGCGCTGGAGTGGGTGACGCTCGACCTCAATGCCATTCACGACCGGCTGTTTCGCGAAGCCAGCCTGTCGCGCTCCCAGGTCGATCTGGGCTTCATGCTCAACACCCGCGCCGTGCCCGAGGTGATGCGGCTGTTCGAGCCGCTCGATCCGCTGATGGCGCGGGCACCGATCGAGGATTTTGCCGATCTGCAGCAACGCTTCGTCGACACGTTCCGCGACGGCACCGCGCATGTCGGCATTCCCTATCGCCACGCCGTGAACGCACTGCACTACAACGAGGTGATCCTCCAGGAACGGGGCCTCGCGGCACCGCCGGCCCTGATCGAGGATCTGCTCGAAGCGGCGCGGCGGATCTCGCACACCCGCAGCGACGGCACGCGCGTGGCGGCCTTCGCCTTCGAGGCCGACAACTACCCGACGCTGGTCATGATGGCGCGCGCCTTCGGCGGCGACTTCATCACCGAGGACTACAAGATCCTCGCTGACCAACCGCCGATGGTGAAGGCACTGAGCCTGCTGCGCGACCTTTACGCCGAAGGCCACTTGCCAAAAACCATCATGGCGATGAGCCAGAACGACCTGATTGGCGCCATGCAGGCCGGCCAGGTCGCCATGACGACCTTCCCGTTTGGGCGCACCGTGCTGTTCAACGACCCCAAGGTCTCGAAATATCCCGGCCGCTTCAAGACCGCGTTCCTGTTCAGCAACAAGGAGCTACAGGCCCGTGGCGCGCTGATCAGCACCGCCGAGTTCTGGTCGATGGTGATCCCGCGCAACGCCCAACGCAAGGAACTGGCCTGGGACCTCGTCCGCGAGCTGTCGATGCGCGCCAGCACCATCGCCGAGGCGATCAACGGCAATGGGCCGGTGCGGGCGTCGGCCTACGACGATCCACGCCTGAAGGAGCGTGTGAGCTACGCCGACCAGGAAGCCGCCGCGCTGAAATGGAGTCGCGTGCCGATGCCGGCATTCGCCAAGTCGGCCCAGGCCAAGGATATCGCCGTCGAAGAAATGCAGGCCGCCATGCTGGGCATGCAGAAGCCGGAACAGGCGGCGCGCAACATGGCGCGCCGCATCAAGCCGTTGCTGCCCGCCTGAGGCCGGGCGCCGATGCGTCGGTTCGGACTCGCCCAGCTGCTGATGCTGGCGCCGGCGCACGCCTTGCTGCTGGCCGCACTCGCCCTGCCCGCTCTCTATGTGCTGTGGCTCAGCCTGACCGAGAGCAGCTACGGCAGCGCCAGCAGCTTCGTCGGCCTGGCGAACTACCTGGCGCTGTGGGACGACCGCTATTTCTGGCGCGCGCTCGGCAATACGCTGGTGGTGATCCACATCATCATCTACGCCGAACTCGTCCTCGCGATCCTGATGGCGGTGACCTTCGCCGGCCTGCGCCGGCGCCGCCTGCTGGTCTCGATCATCCTGATGCCCTATGCGATCAGCGAGGTCGTGGCGATCGTGATATGGAAGTTCCTCATGGATCCTGACGTCGGGGCCCTGGCGCGGCCGCTGATGGCGCTCGGCGTCGCAGAGCTGAACTGGACGACCGATCCGACATCAGGGCTGACGCTGGTCGCGATCGTCAGCATCTGGCTGCATCTGCCGTTCAGCTTTCTGCTGATCTACGCCGCCGTGCTGGCCGTGCCGCACGAATTGCGCGAGGCCGCCGCGGTCGACGGCGCCGGCGCGTGGGCGCGCTTTCGCCATGTCGTGCTGCCCACGATTTTGCCGACCGTGCTGGTGGCCCTGGTGTTCCGCTACATCATCGCCTTCCGGCTGTTCAGCGAGGTGTGGCTGCTGACCGGCGGCGGACCGGCGCGCAGCACCGAGGTGATGGCGCTCTATCTCTACAAGCAGGCCTTCACTTACGCCAATTTCGGTCAGGGCGCGGCAACCGGCTGGGTGATGGTGGTGGCGTCGCTGCTGTTCGCCGCCGGCTACGTGCGGCTGCTGCAGCAGCGGAGCTTCGCGCGTGTTTAGGCTCGCGCGCGCGGCTGGCGTTCTGGTCGTGGTGCTGTGGTCGGCCGCACCGATCGCGTTCGCCGTGCTGTCCTCATTCAAGGACAACCGCGAGATCTTCGTGTTCCCGCCGACGTTCGTCTTCGTGCCAACCCTGGAGCACTATGGCGATCTGTTCCGCCAGTGGCCGGACTTCGCCGGCACCCTGTTCAACAGCCTCGCGGTGGCGCTGGGTGCCACGCTGTTGGCCAGCAGCTGCAGCCTGCTGGCGGGCTACGTCTATGCCCGTCATCGTGGTCGCGGACTGGCGGCATCCGCACACTTCATGGTCGCCATCCGGCTGCTGCCGCCGATCGTCGTCACCCTGCCGTTGTTTCCGCTGGCCGACTGGCTGGGCCTGAACGACACCTACGCCATCCTGATCCTGCTCTATGCCGCCTTCTTCGTCTCGCTCGGCACCATGATCCTGAAGGCGACCATCGATGGCATACCAGGGGAGCTTGACGAGGCGGCCCTGATCGACGGCGCCGCGATCTGGCAGGTGGTGTGGCACGTCATCCTGCCGCTGGCTGCCGGCGGGCTCACCGCCGCGGCGGCGTTCGTGATGATCTACGCCTGGAACGACTACCTGTTCGCCTTCGTGTTCACGACCTCGCGGGCCAAGACCGCGCCCTTGATCCTGAGCGAGATGATGTCGTCGCTCACCGGTGTCAACTGGGGCGTGCTGTTCGCGGCGGTGACGATCCAGCTGATGCCGGTCCTCGCCTTCGTCTGGGTCGTGCAACGCTGGCTGGTCGCCGGCCTGACAGCCGGCGCCGTGAAAGGTTGACCCATCACCTGCCGCCGGTTGCGACCTCATTACCGTCGCCCGCGAGGATGAGGATGACGTCGATCGCCCCTTGGTATCCACGTTCGAAGGCCTCTGCCGGGAGACGATCGTCGCTTTCGCTATCGAGGCCAGCGCGTTCGAGCCCCTCCTGGATCATCTCGTTGGTCGGCGTCCGCAGTTCGGCCAGCACGACCCGCAGCAATGAGACGGGATCTGGGTAGTGTCCCTGCTGTCGCATTTCCTGGCGAGCGACATCGAGAAGACGCAACCACATCGTAGTCGCGGCCGGTGCCGCGTCACCGCTGAGAACTGGATCTTCCATGGCAATCTCCGTCGGCGCTTCGGTGGACCGGTTGCCGCCCGCGCGCAGAAGAGCTTGAAGCGCGGCATATCGCGTCATGCGGTCATCGTGCGCTGCCAGATGCAGCATGGCGCCGAACGCCTCGCTCTCGGTGCCACACCAGCTCGCAACACGCTCCGGCCCCTTCCAGATCGTGAAGTCGTAGACGGTGTTGAAGCCCCTGGGATTGGGTGCCTTCGACATGAACATGCCGTACCGGCGTGTCGGCAGGTTGAGCCACTCATTGCGCGTCAGCGTGTATCGCCACGCACGCGACATGGGCCTGTGGACCGTCATTGCGCGGACTCCCGACAAAGCAACAGCCTCGGTAACGCCCTGCGACGCGGATCGTTTCAGGAGCCCTCGGCGCTCACGGATTTGCCATTCGGGTATCTCTGTATGGCTTATTGCGGTCAGGGTGCACGGGACCCGATCGACTGATGTCAAAGGCGCTGGAGCGCCTCCAACGTGCGCTGCAGGCCGTCCTCGGCAATGTCGAGGGAGATCATCTCCTCACTGTTGTCGGCCCCCAGCTCCATGGTGATCGAGAGATTACCGGCGCGAGCCAGATCCCTGAGCGCTGACTTGGCGAGCCGGACGCGACTGAGCGCGAGCGATACCGATGCTGTGTCCGAGATCGCGCTCTGGTGGAGACGCGGATCGTCGTGTGATGTGTCGGTGTACCTGTCGCGTACGCGATCCGCGAGTTCAGCTGGTGTAAGGCCCGGTGGCATGCCTGTGAAACGGCGGATCGCTGAAGTCGTTGCGACGACGGCGCGGAGAAAGCAGATCGGCGGAACTTTCGGGCCGCCGGCGCCTTTAGGTCGAGGGTGTCCGACTGCGGCACCCAGCGAGAGGCGCAGGCCGTGTCGCAAAGTGCATCCAACCCGCAATGGCCCATCTGCGAGCAGTGCGGCGGCGTGCTGTGGCAGGTTCGCCGCGAGCCGCTTCCCACGGGCTTCGAGCGGCAGGCCTTCACCTGCGTCAGATGCGGCCATGTCACCGAACGCGTGGTGGCTGGCCAACCCGATGATGATACGCCCGCATGACGGGACACAGCCATGGGCCTTCGCCAGGGCCTGGGAGACCGCATGACTCGTCGAGATCCCACGAAGAGCGCACCAGCCTCTTCGATCAAGAAAGCCGATGACCGGCATCCTTACGGCGGCGTGAAACCGGAGCCTCCGACTCCGAAAGCACGCGACGTCGCGGGCCCGCAGCCCAAGCCCGCACTGCGCCGACGGCGTCCGCGGCGACAGGCGGAAGAACCCTATCCGGAGCCGAAGGAAAAGACCGCGACATCGGGCACCGATGAAAGGCGCGACAGCTAGCGCGTGTGCCGCCACTACCGTCGTCTCGCGCGTAGCGAAGGATCCTGCGGTGTTCTGCCAGTCCGTCATGTCGAGCGCAGCGAGACATCTCCTGGCAATAGAGTCTCCTGTCGCTGGAGATCCCTCGCTGCGCTCGGGATGACGGTTTGATCAGGCGACCGCAGCATCCTTCGCTGTGCCCAGGATGACCGTGGCGGCCGGTAATTCTGTCGCGTTGGCGCCGCCGGGTATGGCATCGTGTCGCGATGCTGAGAACCGTGACCGCCACACGTTATGTCATGCCGCTGCGCGAGGGCGGTTCGCTGCCCGCGATCATCGAGGCAGACGATGATGGCCTGTACGTCC
>Ga0187894_10006780_pt1 | contig 11070 bp, 10 predicted proteins | sample GBC1701081metaG_FD_136650 | JGI IMG/M metagenome (GOLD analysis project Ga0187894, IMG submission 136650) | White microbial mat communities from a lava cave in the Kipuka Kanohina Cave System on the Island of Hawaii, USA - GBC170108-1 metaG ...
CCCCAACTGCCGTTGGGGGGATTCGCGGAACTGTCCAGCCTTATCCTGGCGCACATGGCTCCCGGTACTGTACCGCCGCGTGTATCAATATTTGTGTTTTCGACTGTCTGAAGCGTCCGGCTTCATCGTCGAAACACGAGTAACGCATCGCTCACCGAACGCTCGCCCGTTTGATCCGACGGGCTGTTGACGATCTTGTTGTTGATCACCATCGTCGTCGAGCCGCCTCCGTCCAGATTGATCGCCTCGCGGCAGCCGAATTCGAGCATCAGATTCGCCAACTCTTCAACGGTCACTCCGACGCTCTTTTGCGGCTGGCGGCCGTCAACCGTGACCAGAATCAGGCGTCCGTCTTCGCGCCAGCCGATTGCAGTGCGCGGGTGGCGCAATCGCATCAGCGATTCGCTGTAATTCGCGGCTTCGGCTTGGGCCACGAATTTGCCTGAGGCCAGCAGTTGCGGGCCCGCGCCGATGATGAAATCAGGGTTGAAAGGGATCGCGGGAGTCGCGGCGACCTCGGTCTTGATTTCGATTCGCGTCCCGCGTTTCAAATTTGCCAGCGCCCATTCACGGGCCTTGCCGTTTGCTGAAATCACCAAACCATCTTGAGGGATCACCTGGCTGCCAGCGCCGTCAATCAACGCGGCGGCGCGGCCGCGCGCGACCGTGATTTCAACTCCGTCCGGCCCGGTCAAAGTCGTGCGATGGAATTCCGGCGTGAAGACGATCAGCTCGTTGTTTTCGCGCGGCCGGTTGAATCCGTTGATCTCGTAAGCGATCTTGCCGGCGGCTTTCAATTCGCCTTTGAAATCAACGCGGGCGATGGCGAGGCGAAGATTTTTGCCGTCATCGGCGACAGCCAACGCCGCGCGTTGTTTTACAGGCTCGCTCAAAAGCTTTCCGCCAATCACCAGCGTTCCGACAGGCTCGCCGCGCGCAATTCCGGTCGTGCGGAAATATCCGCCGTTGATTGCGGCAATCGCGTTGTGACGCGCCGCCATCGAGCTTGTGGTCTCGGCTCCGGCGATCTCATCCATGGCCTGCGCGAGTTTCAGCCTCGCGCGTTGCGGATCAACCACCAGAACCTGAATCGTCCAACGATCCTTACTTTTTTCCAGCACCCGTTCCGAAGAGAAATCCCCGCGCTTAATTTCGACATGTTCAACGCCCGGCGCGACTGTTTCGGTCTTGCGCGTTTCACGGGCGCCGCTGGTCCGCTCTTGCCCGGCAAAAACGAAGACCAGAATCAAAAGGAGATGAAGCAGTGGCGGCATAGGGGACTTTTGAATCTGAAATTTGGATTTGGGATTCGAGATCTGAAATTTGAAATTTGGGATTCGAGATTAGACGATCAGCCCTCTCCGCGCTCAATCCGCTTCGCCTCATCCCAATGCTCGTCCATCTCTTCCAGCGAAACTTCCGGCCACGCTCTCTTCTGTTCGGCAATTCTTTTTTCAACGTGGGCGAAACGACGGCGGAATTTACGATTCGTGGCTTTCAGCGCGCTCTCAGGCTCCGCGCCGTACCAGCGGGCCAGATTGGCGACAACGAAGAGGATGTCGCCGATCTCGCTAATGACGGCGTCGTTATTGACTTCTCCGCGGGCAAGCTCTTCGCGCAATTCACGGATCTCCTCTTCGAGCTTTAAGAAAACGTCTTCTCCTTTTTTCCAATCGAATCCGACGCGCGCGGCTTTGGTCGTCAGTTGAAAGGCTTCGAGCAGCGCTGGCAATCTCGACGACGTGCCGTCGAGCAGCGATTTTTCCTCCGCCTCCGTTTTTCCGGCGGCTTTTCGCTCAGCGGCCTTGATCGATTCCCAGTTCGCCAGCACGTCCGCTGTGCTTTCGACCTTCTCCTCGCCAAAGACGTGCGGATGCCGGCGCGTCATCTTTTCGTGAACGCGGGTGATTGACTGGCGCAGGTCGAAATGGCCGCTTTCGGCGGCAATCTGCCCATAAAACACGATTTGAAAAAGCAGATCGCCGAGTTCGTCGCGCAGATCGTCCCAGTCTCCCGCTTCGGCCGCCTCGAGCACTTCGTAAGCCTCTTCGATTAGCATCGGACCAAGCGTCGCATAAGTCTGCTCACGATCCCACAGGCAGCCGTCCGGCGCGCGTAATCGCGCCATCATGTCAATTAAGTCTTGGAATGTTCTTTTCGAGTTCATCGGTTGTTCGAGATTCTATTCCATATGTTCTCTTCACGATCACTGGCTGTTCTATCTCAATATGCCCCAGCCTCGCCGGCGTCTATTGTTAAAACCGCGTTTGAAGATTAAAGAGTACGCGCCGCCGCAACTGCGGGCTGGCCGCGCACTATAACAAACCGCTTGGAACCACAACAAGCAGCGCAATTTTTATTTGCTTAACGGGCGAATAAAACCCGGATGCCTCGATTGCTGAGTGACCGTGAGGCCAGCGTCAGCGATGCGGGAGGCGTTGAATCCTTCATAGTTGCGGGCATAATTGCGGGCATAATTATGGGACATTTCGGTCAATCGAGGCTGGGAAAATTTACACGGCGATCACATAGGTCCGTGAGAATTTTTCCCTGTGATATGGAAAACCATTTGCCGTGCCTGTGATCAGTTCGTCCGTGTAAGATGACTAACATCCTTTTGTTCGCGAAAGTTAGGGCCGAGTTTTTTTTAAATCGTCCATTGCGGTTTTGTAGCACAGTGATTGCTGGGAGAGCGCGAGAGCGCCAAACCGCAAAAACATCCTCAAAAATACTGATGAGAATTTGCTGGGCTTGGAGTACGCCCCTCGGTACTCAAAAGGGTGATAAAGAAGGAGACTTACAACATGCTGGCATCTGCTATTAATAGCGCATTGCAATCGGTTCCCTTTCCGATCTCAAAACCACGTTTGTTACTGGTGAGCGACAGTAATGATCGCCTGAATTCATTAAAGGCCGCGCTTAATCATAACGACTTCGACATTACAGCGGTCTGTTCACTGGAGGAACTGGTCGTCGCCTGTCACGATTGTCACGACGTGGTTGCGCTGGATGTCAGCCCCGCGCAAATCGCGCCTATGTTAAAACATATTCGGACCAGCGCCTGGCATACGACAGTTCCTGTGCTGGTCGAGGCGACGAGGCTGACAAATGATCTCACTCTCGCGGGATTGTTGCCGGAATACCGGGCAATGCCGTGCAGTTACGCGGAGATGCTATTGCTTATGCAACGCAACAATGAAGTGAACAGCGACGATTCGTCGCCGCGCCGCGTGCTCTAATGTCATTGAAATCCGCGCCCGCCCTTTGCGATTTCACAGGCGAGCCTCGGCGATGCTAGAATCCCTCCTCTTCAAATCAGCTGAAAAGTTTATCGCGGAGGCGAAACTGGTCTGGTGACTGGCGCGGACTTCAAATCCGTTGGACAAGCTGTAAAGCCCCTTTTTGCATCAGTTAGGTCACTTTCAAAGGACACTTAAAATTGTAATGTGTCCTTCGGAGTGTCCCACGATGAAGGGAAATGACGGATACATTTACGAGACGAAAAATGGGGGATGGGTTGCGCGAATCACATACACAGACCCGGCAGGCAGACGCAGGAATGTGAAGCGCACGGCGGAGAGTAAGAGCAGAGCCAAAGACCTATTAAAGGCGCTCAGCCTTGAAATACAGTCCGGCAAGTACGACCCGGACGCTTGCCGCAAAACCTTCGATCAACTTGCAAACTTCTATCAAAAAACCTACCTGATTGAACCGATCTATGTAGACGGCGCGAAAGTCGCCGGACTGAGGGATTGGAAAGGACAGCGCGGCTTGCTCACCATTCTGCGCGGATACTTCGGCAAGCGGCTCCTGCGTTCGATCAAATACAGCCACATCGAAGCCTTCAAGCGGGAAACGCTCGCTCAACCGACACGCTCAGGGGGGCAGAAGTCGCTTGCCCGCGTACATCGCATCCTCGCCTTGCTGCGGTCAATGATGATCGTTGCGGAGCGGGAAGACTGGATAGAAAAATCGCCTTTCACAAGAGGTAAACCGCTCATCAATCTGTCGGTTGAAAAAAAAGGGAAAGGGTACTGAGCCTTGAGCAAGAAAGGCGCTTGCTCACAGCTTGCGCCTCGCATCCCCGCAGGGCGCATCACCGAGCATTGCTGATATGCGCATTGGATTCCGGGATGAGACGGGGCGAACTGTTCAAGCTGGTCTGGTCTGATGTTGACCTCGATTCGAGGGAGATACACATACAGGCGATGAACGCCAAGACAATGAAGCCGCGAACCGTTCCCATATCTGAAAGGGTGTCTGCTGAACTTTGCAGGCTCTACAACAGCATTTCAGACCGTGAGGCAGGGGGTACCTTGGTATTCGGCATAAGCGAAAAATCAAATGTATGGGATGTATTCCAGCGCATATGCGAGGATGCCGGGCTTGAAGGTCTGAGGCTTCACGATCTGCGTCACACTTTCGCAACCCGGCAGGCTCAAGCAGGGATGCCTGTAACAGAGCTTGCGGGGCTGTTGGGGCATACGGTTTTGCAGACGACAATGAGATATTGCAACGCCACGACCGACACGGTTAAGCGGGCTGCCGACATCTTGAACAGCCTGAACGGCTCAAGCCTGAGCCGGAATGAGCAGGAAAACGAGCCGGGCGGATTCGTCAACTGAGTGAGCGGTTTCGATCATCACGCCATCACGCCATTCCCAAGGGAATGGCGTGATGGCGTGATCGCTGTTTGTGAGTATAATTGGCGGCGATAGCACAGGAGCGCCCACTTATGAACACAACTGAAAGCCCGTCTGGTCGCGGTGAAAACCGGTTCATTGAAAAGTGGCGCAGGGCGGGACAAGAGAAAAAGGCTGTGTGAACTCGCGCCAGCAGGCTCATTCTGAAGATTTAACAAAAACATAACATTTTCACCGAACCGTAATCCGCCGATCCGCTCAACCTCTGTTGCCAATTCACGTCAGACAAAAGAAGCCACGAAGCCGCGCCGCAAATCTCCGGCAAGCCGCAAAATCGAATTACATCAAGCCGTAACTTGCCTCAATCCTTATCCACCGCGCTGTCACCACACGGTTTGTTGAAGGCTTGCGCGTCAAGGGGTTGTTCTGCCAATGTCTCCGCGCCGAACTGCTGATCGCGTAATTGCCTAAAGACAGCTACGCGCCAGCCAAGCTCCCAAGCTCCCAAGTCGCTCTCCAATCATCACAAAACAAGTCTTGCATAGCAACGCCGTAGGACTGCCGCCGTTTCAGGCGAGCGTCTGATCTGACAGGCGGAGCTATGCCCCAAAACAGGAGAGAAAATAATGAATAATTCGATACAACAAGAAACAAACGAAACGCGCGATTGGAACAGCTTGTTTGAGAGATTCATCGAGGAAAAGCAACACCTTTTAGGCGTAACTCCCAGGACAATACAATCCTACCGGGACGCCTGGAAAGCGTTTGAGAAATACGGAAAGCCGGACGTATCGGAGCGGGGAGTCAAAGACTTTATGATCGCGATGAGCAAAAGCGAAATGAAGCCGGTTTCGGCTAATACCTTTGCAACTTCGATCAATTCGTTTTTGACCTGGCTATTTGAAAATGATCTTACCAACAAGCGGCTGAGAGTTCCAAAGAAAAAGGTTCCCAAGCGTACACTCGACACATACACGAAAGATGAAGTGGAAAAGATCGTGTCATTCGTTCCTACTCTGTTCAGCGAAAAAAGGCTGATGGCGCTGATGGCGCTACTTGTTGACAATGGCGCAAGAATTAACGAAGCCTTGACCCTGGAACGATCCAAGATTGATTTCGACAACGGGGAGGTCAAGCTTTGGGGGAAGGGACAGAAAGAGCGAACGGTTCCTATTTCGCCAGAGTGCGGAGAGATCATTCGCCGATGGCTGAAAGAACACAATCATAACATTGTCTTCTGCGCCATCAACGGAAAGAAAATTAGGTATGACAACCTTCGCGGCGATTTTGTTGACCTGCTTGAAAAGGTTGGCGTTGAAAAATCAGAGGGCAGCTTTCACGCTTTTCGCCGCTACTTCTCACGAGAATATGTCAGGAACGGTGGAAATCTGTTCCATCTCCAACAAATGCTTGGACACACAACACTTGAGATGTCTCGCCGATACACAAAGCTTGATATAGACGATCTGAAAAAGATGCATCAATCCGCAAGTCCGCTTGCCAATTTGTACAAGCTACGAAAAAACGGACGGCGACAGACGGGAAAATGCCCCTGAGCGCGATACAGAAAGCGGCTGATTTGTTGAACCGTATACGTCAGCCAATATTAAATCTTCGTTAAATTTGCCCCAGCTTGAAAAAGTTGGGGCAAATTGTCTCACTGCTAGTCGAATTAGTAGGTCATTTGTCGAAATTTCGACAAATTCGAGAAATATTTTTTTGAAGTTTTGACCGATATTGTCAATGCCGACAAGTGTTTATACGGGTTAACCCCCGCACGCAAACTGCCGTGTTATAATTGGGTTGCACTTAAGATATAGGTGCAATCTAAGCGCGCAACAAAATCCAACCGCGCGCAACAATCCGCGCACAAGACTAATAGAGCGAGCCACCTGATGGTTCGCGCCGTCGTGTGCGCGGGTATCGAGTATCAAAGATCACACCATCGCGCGGAGCCAAAAGGCAACGATGCGATGGTGTGGTCGAAAGAGGAGGAAAGATGAACGATACGAAAAAGCTCTACCTGAGCGAGTATGCCTGCGCGCGGTTCTGCAACATCACCTACCCGACGATCCGCCGCTATAGAGAGCGTGGGTTGATTGTTCCGGTTGAGAGCGTCAAGGCTCTTAAAGGAGGTACGTTGCGAATTTACGATGCCCACTTAGTGAAGGCGCTAGTTGACGCCGATCCGCTCAGGCGAGCGCGCAGGGCTGCTAAAGCGGTTCCGGTAAATTTACCGGAAGCGGCGGCAAGGCGCTGATTCAAACAATTTCTCTCTGCATACAATTCAATTTTCTGATTTGCCGGAGTGTTGCAACACTCCGGCATTTTTTTATCAGGAGATTGAATGCGGTGGAGAGAGGTAAATCACAAACAAAAAAGGCGCGTGAATGCGCGCCAGAAAGAAAATTTGAATTTATGCAAAATACACTACCGCAAAACGAAACTGCGATCAATGCTGGTTTTTTAACAGCCGTTCGGGCGGATCATCCCGATGCGCCGATTCACTATCGGTTCATTCCGCCAACGGGAATGCCTGAAAATGTGAACAACCGGCAAGGCTTCATCTCTTCAAATCCAGACCAGATCAAAGCCGAAGCCGGAAACAGAGGAATCTACGCCGTCATAAATGTTGGTGAAACAACCGCCGACAGCATCACCCATTTTTGCGCCTCGTTCATTGACTACGATGATTTAGACAAGCCCGGTCAAATGGCTAGGCTGAATGCCTGCCCTTTGCCGCCGTCTGCCGTTGTCGAAACGTTCAAGGGCTATCACGCCTATTGGTTTTTACGACCGGGAGCAACGCGCGAACAGTGGAAGGATTTGCAGATTCGGTTAATCGCTTATTTCGGAAGCGACCCCCGTATCAAAGATGAGCCGCGAGTGATGCGGCTGCCGGGCTTCGATCATCTGCGGGTTGAAAATGGGGAACTGATTCGCACGCCTGTAAATCTTACCGCTCTGTATCCTGATCGCAGATACGCGATTGAAGAGATGCTTGAGGCTTATCCGCCGACTATATCGGCAGCCAAAGCCCCATCGCTGACCGGCAAGTCTCCGCTGATGGCGCAGCCGTTGAAGGAAGGCGAAGGTAGAAATCAGGCGCTCTTTGATTTTTTACTCGCAAATTGGAAGCAGGGGTTTCACACTGAAATTACCATTAGCGCGCTGGCTTGTGCGCGGAACAGCGAGTATGCCGAACCAATGAGTGAGGAAGAGGTAGGGCGCATTGTCGAAAATGTTTTAGGCTACGAGCAAGAGCAGCGCGAAGAAGAGAAAAAGAGAATGATGGAAGAGGTTCAAAAACCAACCGAAGTTGATATTGAAAACTTCGGGATGACGGGGGAGCAGATGCTTAACAGCGCGGTTGTTTTGCCGGAATACCTAATCTATGGGACAGCGCGCGGACAAGTTTCCGCCTTCCTCAGTGATAATGGAGTGGGCAAAACGACCGTACAACGCAATTGCGCTTTATCGGCGTGTGCTGGCAGAGATTATCTTGACCTTGTTAAAGGCGGAAAGCCGCTCAGAGTCGCCTACCTTGATTTCGAGGATGATAAAGAACTGGCGAAAAGGGATATTCAAACAATGTGCGCGGACTTTGACCCCTACGAAGTGGAGCGGGTTCAAGAAAATCTTCTCTACATCTGCGATCTATGGATAAACGGCGATCAGCCGTTCAAGCTTACAACGCCGGAACACTGGACAATGCTGCTAAAGCGTCTGGACGAATTCAAGCCGGATATTATCTTCGTGGACACAATGGCGGAGGGGTTCGAGTATATAGATGAAAACTCAAATTCTGAAATGTCCCGCGTGGTTGTCAAGCCGCTGAAAGCTCTTGCAAATCGGTACTCAGCGGCGGTTTTTCTTGCTCACCATACCAGTAAGAACGAGAATGGCGTAGCCAAGCAAAACCGGATGCGCGGGGCGTCGTCTTTGGGCGGGGCTATGAGGTCTCAGTATTATCTTAGCCTTGTCGGAGAAGGCACGACACGCCAAGTACAGCTTGAACGTGAGCCTTCGGTCAGCCTGCGTGACTCGCGGTTTCCCTCTTCTCTATTCTTACCTCCCGAACAAAATATTATCGTAGGAGGCAAAGATGGAAACCACAATTCCCAACGAATTACTCGAACTCAAAGCCCGCCTCGATCAATGGCGAGCGACTCGCAAACATGTCCGTGAACCAATTCCAGTCGAACTTCGGAACGCTGCTCTTAAAATGTCGAGCAAATATCCCAGGAATCTTATCCGCCGCATTCTGAAACTCGATCCTTGGAGGCTGACCCGGAATCCAGCTACGATTCAATCCAATCGCAAGCCAGCGTCCAAACAGTCGCAAACCGCATTCTTCAAATTACCCGTTGAAGCTCTCTCTCCTCAGCCTGCGGCGCCCTTACCAATGAGCGGATGCCGAATACAAATTGAACGACCGGACGGAGCGCGCCTGACGGTCTCTCTTCCGCCATCCGAATTTTCTTCCATCCATCGGCTTTGCGCCGACTTCCTGCGAGGCGCCGAGCAATGATTCAACTCATTCCACAGCTTCGGATTTTGCTTGCCTGCAAGCCCATCGATTTCCGTAACGGTATTGACGGCCTCGCAGCCCTTTGTAAACGAGAGCTCTTGGAAGATCCATTCAATGGGGCGTTATTTGTATTTCGGAATCGTCGCGGCTCAGCTCTCAAGCTGCTCGTCTACGATGGCTTAGGATTTTGGATGGTCACTCGTCGTCTTTCGCGAGGACGAATTCGCTGGTGGCCCGCTGCCGCCGACACACCAATCCATCAGCTTAAAGCGCAAGAGCTCACGGTTTTGCTTTATGACGGTTTACCGGAGGAGGCGAGGTTTTCCGCCGATTGGCGTGGGCTTCCACGTCAATCACCTCAGGTCACTGCCGCCTGCTCGACCTCGCCCTTATAAGTCCACGGCAGAAATCGATGCGGGTTGCTGATCGCTTCCTTTTTATTCGCGATCAGCGTTACCAGGTACTCAAAGACGTTCACGCCGTTTAAGCGACACGTCATGATCAACGAGCCCAGGACTGCTCCCACCCAAGCCCCGGGCTCGGTTTTGTAAAACAAGGAATTCTTCCGGACGAGGATAAATTGCTTGAGCGCCCGCTCCATGGTGTTGTTATCGAGTGGGGCGCCGGCGACGCGCAACCATAGCGTAAGTTTCGCCCAATGCCTGAGCCAATATTTCAACGCGCCGCCCAAATTCGAATTCGGCTCGACCAGATGTTCATCGAACTGCTTCTCGATCCATTTTTTCAGCGCTTCCATCACCGGACCGCTGTGCTCCTGGTGATAGCGCAGGCGATCCTCCTTGCTCATTTCGAGCGTCGCCTCTTCATTCTTGTAGACCTCGCCGATGGCATTAAGCGCGAGTTCACATTCGGCCGGATATTGATCCGACAGTTCAAAGATCGTTCTTCTTCCATGCGCCAGACAGCCGCCTTCATTGACTTTCCCTTTATTCTCCTCGATCCAGTTGGCCGATAGCGCGTCCGCCATTTGCGTCGGCAAAGGCAGGCCTGGACTTCTCAGTTTCAATAAATCCGACATCCTTTCCCCTGCGTGATGCCGTCCATTAGAGAAGATCGCGATCTTTCGCTCTCCGACATTCACCAGAATCCCGCTCGTATTGGTCGCGCGGTTTTTTTCGTCCGTCCCTGCTTCCTGGTCCTGCTTCATACAGGACAGAATCCGGACCTTTGTGTCGTCGGTATGCATCACATCGCCGTCGGCGGCAATTTTCTTCAAGAGAAGAAACACGCTCTGTCCTGCATCCGCCGCCGATTCGCATCTCTCCCACATCGTCGAGGGCGAGAACGGCATGCCGCACATTGACTGGAGTGAGGACTGACGTTCCCAAGGAAACCCCATCCCATATCGTAGGATCGCGGTCGTTGCGTCGCAGCTCGGGTGATAACGTTCCTCCGGCGACACGCCTTCCGGCAACGGCGCTACAACCGGCAGGTCGCATCTTGAGCAGCGTAGCCTTTCACTTTCATATCGGGTCGCCTGGATCGGCGGAATTCCCGTGAACTGCGTGAAAATCTTGGGCTCGTCTGTATCGTAGAGGCGACCGCCGCAAAGCGGCGCAGGGCAGCAATCGCCGGCTTTCAATTCCGGATGCCGGCATTTAACGACCTTTCCTCCCGGATATGCTTCGGCCGGTCTTCGCCCATGTCCCTTTTTTACGCGCTTGGCTGGTTCCTCTGGCTTGTTGTCTGAACCTCGCTCGATCTTTTCGGCGTCTGGCTCGTCCTCCGCCATAGGCTCGCGCGTCTTGTCCTTGTCGCTTCGGCTGGTCGGCGTGACTTTGGAAAATTAGCGCACCTCAGCAGAAAAAAATCTTCCCAATCATAGGCGGGCTATGATAATGGTTGGCCGAAATAATTCTTGCCCCGGAGTGAGAA
>Ga0187894_10006781_pt1 | contig 11069 bp, 10 predicted proteins | sample GBC1701081metaG_FD_136650 | JGI IMG/M metagenome (GOLD analysis project Ga0187894, IMG submission 136650) | White microbial mat communities from a lava cave in the Kipuka Kanohina Cave System on the Island of Hawaii, USA - GBC170108-1 metaG ...
AGGTATAAAACGAAAGGCAAAGCAATCCATGCTCCAATCAGGTAGCTCAGTCCCATTGTTTTCGTTGCCTCGACTTGATGGCCGTGATTGGCGTCTCGAACTAGGCAAACCTGCGTTGTTGGTCTTCTTCGAGACCGATTGTCCGACCTGCCGTTTGGCGATTCCTTACCTCAACCGACTTGCGCAAGCTCTCGAAGGTAAAGCGGAGGTCATTGGAATATCTCAGGACGGCGAAGCCTCCACGCGTGAGTTGGTCGTTCAGGCGCCGATCAAATTCCCCGTCGTGTTGGATCGTGAACTGAGCGTGTCGCGCGAATACGATCCGCAGGCCGTGCCGACACTGTTTTTGATTGACGCCAGCGGAAAAATCGCGCGAACGTCGGTCGCTTTCGACAAAGCCGAGCTGAATGCGATTGCGGCTGAAATGTGCGGGGGCGCCGGCGTCGAGCCGTTTGAGCTTGCAGGCAGACACGACGGCGCGCCTGAAACGAAGCCCGGTTGCGTTTCGCGCCACCTGGAACCCGGAGCTGAAGGCGATCCGGCTTCGTCCGTGAATCTTTACGCCGAACGCGGTGGACGAGCGACGCGAATTGAACTCGACGATGATGTTGACCCTTACGAGTTTTGCTACCAGGCCGGGTTCGCTGATCCGTTGCCCGTGATCCCGCCGACGGCGGAGCGTGTGGATCGAATGATCGGCGGGACCCTATTTCTCGAAAGACTTCCGCCCGATCAAATAGTCGCGCGCGTGCCGCCGAATTACGGAATGGCCACGGTGGAAAAGATCGCGGCCAACGCGGTGATGGCCGGCTGCAAACCTGAAATGATGCGGGTATTGATCCCGCTGATCCGCGCGGCGTGTGACGAGCGGTTCAACATTCACGGCGTACAGGCGACGACGCATTTCGCCGCGCCGCTCATTGTTATCAACGGCCCCGTTCGCCATGAGCTTGGTTTCGCCTGCGCCAGCAACGTCTTCAGTAACGTCGCTCGGGCGAACTCGACGCTCGGACGCGCTTTCCAGTTGGTTCTGACGAACATCGGCGGAGCGCGGCCCGGCGAGTTGGACATGTCCACGCTGGGCAATCCGGGCAAATTTTCTTACTGCATCGCCGAGAACGAAGAAGAAAATCCGTGGACGCCGCTCCACACTGAGTTCGGTTTTGCCAGTGGCCAGAGCGCGGTGACGCTCTTCGCCGCCGAGCCGCCGCACGGCGTCAGCGAACACAATGCGCGCGAGGGACGTACGATTTTGAAAGCCATCGGCCGCGCGTTGGCGACGGTCTTCTCCTACCGTTTCTGTTTCGGATGGGAGGCGATGGTCATACTTTGCCCGGAGCACGTGAAGACGCTTGACCGCAGCGGCTTCACTAAAGATTCGATCCGTGAATTTCTGTTCGAGAACACAGGCATTCCGGTCAAAGAGTACGAGGATGATGGCGGCGAGGGAACGCAGTTCACGCAGCTTTACCAGCGCGTGACAATCAACGGCGAAGAGTGTTATCGCAAATTCGCGCGGCCCGATCAGATCAAAATCGTCGTGGCGGGCGGAACCGCGGGAAAATTTTCGGCGGTGATCGGCAGTTGGGCGACCGGGCCGCGCGGCAGCCAGATGGTGTCTTATCCGGTTGATTGAAGCATGAATGGGACTTATGGGACGTCCTATCAGTCCCATAAGTCCCATAAGTCCCATAAGTCCCATTCATAATGTACCCATGGATATTCCGTAGGAGCCGCAGATGAAAACAATTCTTGTCAATCCGCTCGATGAAACTCCGCGCGCCGTGGGTCGTCCGGCGCCGCGTCTCGATTCATTGGCGGGCAAAACGATCGGCCTGCTCGACATCAGCAAATGGGGCGGTAGTTTCTTTCTGGATCATTTGGAAATGGCGCTGAAAGACCGTTACGGCGTCGAACAGATCGTGCGCGTGATGAAGCCGACATTCACCAAGCCCGCGCCCGATGCGGTGATTGACCGACTCGTGGAAGCCGAATGCGCGGCGGTGATCGAGGCTCTGGCCGATTGAGGGTCGTGTACGACGTGCAGTTTGCACGACACAGTGAGACTCGAAAGCCTTGGCGTCGCGGCGGTCCCGGTAGCCACTCACGAATTCAGGACCGCGGCGCGCGCGCAAGCAGGCGCGTTGGGCCGTCCCGATTTCGACGCGGTTTACGTCGAGCACCCGATTCAAGATCAAACGCCGCAGGAGATCGCGGCGAAAGCTGACTCCGTCATTGGCGCCATCGTCGCCAGACTCATTTATTAATACCGTTAGGCAATACCGTTAGGATTCATATGAACTATCAAAACCTTACACTCCCACAAATCTTCGATGAAGCCGAAACGATCATTGGCGACGCGAGGACGCTCTTCGACCCGTTGGATGAGCGGCAACTCAATTGGAAGCCTGCCGCCGATTCGTGGAGCGTCGCGCAATGCCTCGAACATCTGATCTCGATCAATCGCGAGTACTTCCCGGTTTTCGACCGGATACTGAAAGGCGATTACAGGAAGACTCTACTGCATCGCCTGCCGTTTCTGTCCGTGATGTTCGGCAGGATGATGGTCAAGGCGCTTTCGCCGAACTCTCACCAGAAGTTCAAAGCGCCCAGCTCCGCGCGGCCTTCGTCAAGCTCGTTTGGTCCGCAGGTTGTCGGCCGCTTCATCACACATCAGCGCGAGACGCTGGCGAAGATGAAGTCGCTGCAGGAATATGACCTGGCGAAGATCGTCATAACGTCGCCTTTCGCGAGCGTGGTGGTTTACAGCCTGCTCGACACGTTTCGGCTCATCGTGGCTCACGAGCGACGACATTTCGCGCAGGCGCAGCGCGTGATGGAAGCGGACGGATTTCCGCAATAAACATCAACACAAAATATCAAGTCTGATCGTTTCCATTTCTCATTTTCCATTCGACAGTTATCATTTGTTATCGCCTGAGCCAATCTCTTCCAATGGCAAATGACAAATATCGAATGGCAAATGGAAACTGAAACTGCGGCGGGATTTTGTCCGCCTACTGATTAGGAGAATCGAGGGAGTATGCAAGAACCAACAGGAGCTGTCGCGACAGGGACAGCGGCTGAGCAAAACAAATCTTCCGGCTTCTGGGCGACATTGCGGGAAGCCGTGCGCGGGTCGGAGCAGGATTTCACCGAAGGCGGCATCGGCCGCGCGATCTTTCTGCTCTCTGTTCCGATGGTGCTCGAAATGCTGATGGAGTCGCTTTTCGGCATCGTCAACGTCTACTGGGTCGCGGGTTTGGGCAAGGAGCAAGCCGCGGCGGTAGGCATCACCGAATCTTTGCTGACCATCGTCTTCACCGTCGCGTTGGGGTTGAGCATGGGCACGACGGCGATGGTTGCGCGCCGAATCGGGGAGAAAGACCCCGAAGGCGCGGCCCGCGTCGCCGAACAGTCAATCCTGATGGGCGTCTTGATCTCGATTCCAATCGGGATCGTTGGCGTGCTCTTCAGCAAGCAGTTGTTTCAAGCGATGAACGCCGAGGCGGGCGTGAGCGCGGCCGGCGGCGGTTATATGGCCGTCATCTTCGGCGGGAACGTGGTGATCATGCTGTTGTTTCTGATCAACGCGATCTTCCGCGGCGCGGGCGACGCGGCGATCGCGATGCGGGCGTTGTGGTTCGGCAATCTGATCAACCTCGTTCTCGATCCCTGTCTGATCTTCGGCTGGGGGCCTTTTCCGGAACTAGGCGTAATGGGGTCGGCCATCGCCACGACCATCGGACGCGGTTGCGCCGTGATCTATCAATTCACGCGGCTCTCTGGCGGCCACAGCCGCGTCCCCGTCAGGTTCAACCGGATGCTGCCGGATTTCGGCCTGATGAAAAGTCTGTTGCGCATATCGCTCGGCGGGATGTTCCAATTTCTGGTGGCGACCGCGGCCTGGATGGGATTGATGAGCATCGTCGGACTGTTCGGGGCGGCGGCGCAGGCCGGTTACACCATAGCCGTCCGCATCATCCTGGTCACTCTTCTGCCGTCGTGGGGAATGAGCAACGCCGCCGCGACACTGGTCGGGCAAAACCTGGGGGCGCAAAAACCCGAACGCGCCGAAAAGTCGGTATGGTTGGCCGGGCACAGCAACGCGGTCTTTCTGGCCGGAGTCGCCGTCGTTTTCATCGTCCTCCCCGATCTCCTGATTCGAATCTTCACGCCCGATCAGACAGTCATCCCGCACGGGGTGGACGCGCTGCGCTACATCAGCTACGGCTACATCTTTTACGGCTACGGAATGGTTATGGCGGCGGCTTTCAACGGCGCGGGCGACACCTGGACGCCGACGGTCATAAACCTGGTCTGTTTCTGGCTGATCCAAATCCCGCTGGCCTACACGCTGGCGAAATGGACCGGTCTGGGGCCGAAAGGCGTCTTCCTGGCGATCACTATTGCGGAATCGGCGCTGGCCGTGATCGCGATGCTGGTCTTCAGGCGAGGAAAGTGGAAAGAACAGAAAGTATAATCGCCAAAAGGTAAGCGGGCAGACAAAAATTTTGCGGCGACTCAATTGCCATATGCGATATGAAATATTTCATATCGCATATGGCATATTTGTTTCCTTCTTCGCGTCCTTCACACGACTTGGAAAGTTACCGGTCCCACTGGCGAAGATATGCTCACGGAGCGAAGCCATTGAGTATTGGCCGTTGAAAATTGGTCATTGAAAAACAGGAGAGAAAGCGTTTTCGCCTGTGATGCCAATAGCCAATAGCCAATTGACAATCGCCAATGGGCTAACTTTCCAAGTCGTGTCCTTCAAGCCGCGCCTCACAAGACCATCAGTTTTTTTGTCGCTCTGCCTATCCTTTTTCGTATTACCTGTCTCTAGTCAGATGCAGGCGGAAAAAAGGCGCGACCGGGGGACGCAAGTGGCCATGACGAGACCGGAAAATCTACCCGACGAAATGCTGGTGATTGCGGCGATTCTGGGCGACCTGCGTTCGTTTGACACGCTGGTTTTGCGTTATCGCGCAGCTGCGTATCGGGTGGCGCAGTCAATTGCGGGCAGTGAGCTGGCCGAAGACGCCTTGCAGGAGTCGTTGCTGCTGGCTTTCAAAGCGCTGCCTTCGATTGAAGAACCCGCGAAGTTCGCCTCGTGGTTGTACGCCATCACTCGGCACGCGGCGCTGCGGATGAGCCGGCGTTCACGGCAGGAGCGCAGCCAGCGGGTTGATCTGGACGAAGCGTTGATTGAACACAGCGAGGCGTTCGCCCGTCAGCCGCCGCCACGCGATACGTTTGAGGAGGCATGGGTGCGCGCGGCTGTTGACACTCTGGACGAAGACCATCGGCTGATCCTGAAGCTGCGTTTTTACGACGAGATGCCATTGAAACGGATTGCGGACTTCCTCGACCTGCCGCTGACGACCGTGAAGTGGCGGTTGCACAGAGCGAAACAATTGCTGCGCGAAAAGCTCAAGCCGGAGAAGGAGGGATTGCCCGGGCGCGTGAAGTCAACAATCGGTAGATCACAAATTTGACGAAGGGGGGCGTTTTCCATTTGTCATTTGAGATTTGATATTTGTCATTGCTCCGGAAAATGCGCAATGTTCATTAGGAGGGATCGAAATGGAAAGAGAACAGGAACTCAAGAAACTTATCAACGTCCTGCACCGCACCGCGCGCTCGGCGATGCGAGTGCAGTGGATGAGCGTCGGAGAAAGCGAAACCCGCTTCGCCGTGTCGCAATACAACAGAATTCTCGCCAGGTTGGGTGAGCTTGATCCGAACATCAAGAACGTCTTCGAGCCGTTGGCCGAAGGTAGTTCGCTCATCACCGTCGCAATGGCTTGCCGCCAAGTCGTGTCTTATTACGAAGACGAGGTGAAAGTTGAAGAGGAATTCTGGCCCCGCGGATTCGCCGCCGGCTTCAAAGTCCCAGGCTGCGGCGCCGGCGTGGATTTCAACGCCGAAGAACTGGGCAATTGGATCCGCGATTGGATGCACGAATGGGGCCGCCGTGAACGCGAGCGCCGCGCTGAACGCAAATACAGTGGATGATTCTATAGTCGAAGTGGGAGTGAGGAGTGGGGAGTGGGGAATAGGGAATGGGGAATAGTACTTTTTCTCCACTCCCCACTCCCCACTTCGTCCCTTTGTGTTAAGTTCTATCTCCCATATCCCGGATGATAGCTGCGTTCGAGGTTGGCCTTGATCTCTTTCAATGCGAACCGCACGTCCTTGAATTTGCCTTGCGCGTAAAGCTCGGCCTGATCAGTGTGGTGCGGAGATTTTGGATCGGCGCTTTGGCCGAAGACTAATACTGATCGCGCGCGCGGTTGTTTGCCGAATTCGACCACGCTGACGAACGTGTTGCCCGACGTCCCGTAACGCCGCTTCTGGCCTTTTTCGGCGCGGGCGTTGTAGGTAAAAACCAGACCGGCCGCGCCCGGGCCGCCCACAACAGGCCAACTCTGACGCTCATCGCTGAACGGCTCATCGCCGCTGGTGTGGACGCGCTGCAAACGATTGATCTCGCCCCACGCGACGCGCCACGTTCCGAATGTCTTTTCCAGATCGTTGATCACTGCTTCGAGCGCGCGCAACCGAGGGAATTTTTCCTGAGCGAACGATCTACTAGCGAGGCGCTCTTGCATCAGCAGAAACAGTGTTGTCGGTACCGAATCAATTCCCGCCACGCGATCCCAATCGGCCAGCTCTTTTTCAGTCCATTCGACAGCAGCGCGATAGCCATTGCCGTAACGATACGCGAGCGGATTTTCCGGATCGTCGAATGTTTCCAGATAGGCGTCGGCGGTGTCTGCGTAATTGTTCGTGTGGCTCCAACCGAGATTCTGTGTGAAGCCGGAGCGAATGTACGGCGTGCCCAGAATCGCAAAGCCGTAAACATTCAACCCTTCATCGCTGCGCAGATGCGCTTCGTAACGCTGGCCGCCGCCGAAGAATCCGACGTGCGGGTTGATCAGCAGCATCGCTCTACCGCTCGCGCTCTTTGACGGCGCAATCGCCCACATATTCGATCCTTCGAGCGGCTCGGCTTTCATCTCGTCAAACCAGGACTGCAACGCCGTTAGATCGAGATCGAAGTCTCTATGATCTGTTTGTGGCGCGCCCGCTGGTTCGAGCGCGCCTATTCGGATTTCGCCGGGCCTCAGACCGATTCTGCCGAGGCCGCTGATGCGGCCCATTCGGTTCATAGCGAGGATGCTCCACGGCTCGAACCGCGTGATCAACCGCGGCTTGATCTGCGGATTGCGGGCGACGAAGTAGTTCAACCCGGCGGCGAAAGCGTCACACAGAGTTTTCGATTTGGCGGGCAGGCGCTCGTACTCGGCCTTCGAGAGTTTTTCGATTTCAAAGGCGCGGTAAGCGAGATCGTTGGCCAGCCACTTCTCGCCGTCAATCTCGGCGGCGCGACCGATGGAGCGGGTAAGATCGGTTTCGAGCTGCCAGAAATTGTCCTCGCATTGCGCGTACATCAAGCCGAAGACGACGCTCGCGTCGGTTTTGCCGAAGACATGCGGGACGCCGAATTTGTCTCGATAGATTGTCACCGAACGAGCGAGCTTCTCGGCCAACAGATCAGGCGCGCTCGGTCGAATGTCTTGTCCGCCGCCCCGGATGAGCAACAGCGATAGCGCTAATAAACAGGAAACGGAGAGGAGAGCGAAGCGAGGTAGCATGGGGAGACTCCTGATTGAGGAAAGCCGAGCGTCATTTTCGGATCAGAACGCGGAAGCCTTTCTGCTCGAAGTGGTGGTCGTTAGTAAGAATGTCGGTGATGCCCTCGTCGCGCATGGCGATCATCGAGACGCAATCGGTCAAACTGTATTTTTTGTCCGGGCGTTTTTCGTAAAGGTGAAGCCCCCGCAGAAATGTGAAGTGAGTTTGCGGAGCAACAGTGACGGTTACGTCGGCCATAAGTGTTCGCGCCGTCTCGACAGCGCGGCGGCGGAAAAATTCTCCTTGAGCGGAAAAAGCGTTTAGGAATTCCGTCATCACTTCATCCGTTGTAACAAGATGGACTTGGCCAAGAGACGCCTTGGCCTTCATTGAAGGTTTGTGCCAGGGATCGTTCGGATTAGTGATCGCGATCCAGTAGAGAATGTCAACAAAAACCTTATTCTTTTTTCGGCGCGCCATAAATGTAATGGTCCAGTTGATCAGACAAATCTGGCGGCAACTTCGCCCACTCCTCTTCAGGCACATCCGCCCATATGGCCGCAATCTTTTCTTCGATTGAACGAGTGTCTTTCGGCGCCGCCGATTCGTTCTCAATTACAGGGATGGCTGGCAAAACAATCAGGCGCACACGACGCCCAGCCAAATTCGGCGCGAGCGCCACGATCTCTTCCCAGGTTCCTTCGATTTCGAGCGGTTGAGAAATCATAACTCTTCCTCCTGGCTCCTATCGTATCAACTCAGGTTCATTCCATCCAGCTTGAGCAGCGCGCCCAACAACACGTTCGCGCCGTTCGTGATGTCTTCCGGGCGCGAAAATTCGCGCGGGCTATGGCTGACGCCGTCAACGCTGGGAACGAAGATCATCCCGACCGGGCCGAGATGCGCCATCTCCTGCGCGTCGTGGCCGGCGCCGCTCGGCATGAATTTGGTCGTGAGTCCGAGCTGTTTCGCCGCTTCATCAATCACGCGTCGAACGCGAACGTCGGTCGGCGCGGGAGGAGTCGAGTTGGTCTGCTTGAAATCGAACTTCGTTCCGGTCGCCTTCTCGATCCCTTGAACCTCCAACTGAATTTTCTCGAACAGCATTTTCGTCTTCGCCGCATCGAGGTCGCGCAGCCCCAGACTCGTTGTGACTTTGCCCGGAATGACATTATACGCGCCGGGAAAGGCTTGAATCTTGCCGACTGTGCCGACCTGCCGTCCCGGAACGCTCGTCACCACGCGGTTGACGGCTTCAACATATTTCGCCGCCGCGAGCAGCGCGTCGCGCCGCTGGTTCATCGGCGTAGTCCCCGCGTGATTGGCGAAGCCTTCGATCGTCACGTCCCACCAGTTGATGCCGACGATGCCTTCGACCACTCCGATGTCGATCTTCTCGGAGTGCAGAATGCCGCCTTGTTCGATGTGCAGCTCAAGGTAGGCCGCGATGTCGCCGGGTTTGCGAACCGCGGTCGCCAGCTTGTCCGTGTCGCCGCCGATGAACTTAATGCCCTCGCGGATTGTCTTGCGGCTGTTTGTGACGAGGTTCAACTCTTTCTCGGTCAGGCCGGCGGCGATGGCGTGGCTGCCGATCGTCCCGCCTTCTTCGTTTTGAAAAATGATCACTTCGAGCGGATGTCGCAACGCGACGTTGTTTTCGGCCAGCGTCTGCGCCACTTCGATTGCGCCCATCGAACCGACTTGGCCGTCGTAACTGCCGCCTTCGGGCACGGAGTCAATGTGCGAGCCGATGATAAGCGGCTTCAGGCTTGGATCGCCGCCAGCGCGCCGCCCGACGATGTTGCCTGCGGCGTCAATGCTTACGTCCAGCTTCGCCTCGCGCATTAACTTCATCGCGTATTCGCGGCCTTGCCGGTCGGCCTCGGAATAGGCCAGGCGATGCGTCCCGCCTTCGGGCGTTTTGCCGAACTGCGAAAGCTCGGTGAGGCGCTTGTTGACGCGCTGGCCGTTGACGCGAAGTTGTGATGTTGATTGCGGCGCAGGTAATGCAAAAGCGCCCGCCGCGCATAACAGATTCAGATTGAATTCTCGGCGATTCATCAGGTTCCCCTCCTAAGATCCCTAGGTACGCATCGCTTCCAGCGCGCCTGGCTTCATTAAGCAGCGGTCAGCGCCTCTTCGCGCGTGGCTTGCGCCGAAGGCGTTTCGCTAGTCCAGAGCGTTCCGGTGATCCAACGGGTTTATTTAGGATTCGATTTAGGCGCCCCGACCTCATCCCGCTGTATTTTGGAGAGCAAGTCGCGTGAGGCAGCGCCCATCAAACCCAAATCGCTTGACGCCTGAAAGAAGCGGAAGCCTTGCGCGATTCGCTTGTTGATCTCGACAGGGGTACCCGCCGGATAGCCCACCGGGATGTTATGCTTTTTGCCCGCCGCGAGGACTTTGTTCACGGCTTCTTCGACGATCGGGTCATTAGTCCTTCCGCCCACGCCCAGAGAGAATGAGAGATCGTTGACGCCGATGAAAAGCACGTCAACGCCCGGCACAGAGGCGATCTGCTCGATATTATCAATAGCAAGTTTCTGCTCGATGATGACCACCACCAGGACATTTTCATTGGCGAACTTCGCGTAATCGCTCCCGCTCATCCCCCAGCGCGACGAGGCCATCGCCGCGCCGTAACCGCGAAGGCCCTGGGGTGGGTACTTGCAGGCTTTCACAGCCTGTTCGGCCAATTCGCGCGTGCTGGTAAAAGGGAAGATCACGCCGAGGCTGCCGATGTCGAGCGCTCGTTTCGCCGTCCAGAGTTCATTGACCGGCACGCGTGTGAAAGGCATGGCCTTCAAGCCTCGTGTGGCCAAAATCATGGATCGCACGGTTTCAAGCGTCAGCGGGCTGTGCTCCATCTCAATCCACAGGAAATCGAAGCCCGCGCCGGCCAGCGTGGCCGCGACGTCCGGGTTGGCCGCCGTCACGGTTGCGCCGATCACGACCTTGCCCTCTTTCAAAGCTTTCTTCACCGGGTTCTCGGTGATCACCGGCGCAGTGGCCGATGTCGAGGTCTGATACTGCGCCATTGCTTGATCGGACAGCGCTAGACATAGCGCCAAACAGGTCGCGGCGAAAGCCGCCGCTTGTAAAATCCTCTTTTTCATCTCAATGTCTCCTTTTGTTGAAAGCTCGCTCAAGCCCGCCGGCCATGGAAGAATCCTCAATCGCCAAGCCGTTTCGTCTCGGCGCGTTCGATGATCAAAGCCAGCGGCATCTGACCCGTCTCGCTCGCCTTCGGGCAGTGCTTCAGCCCTTTGGGGATGACGACGCCTTCACCGGCTTTCAACACGAAATCGCCCCGCTCGGTTTGAAAGTTGATTTCGCCGCTGAGCACGATGAAGCTTTCGTCTTCGTTCTCGTGCGCATGCCATCGCTCGAATTCGCCTTGAAACTTGACCAGGCGGATGGCGAAA
>Ga0187894_10006782_pt1 | contig 11068 bp, 9 predicted proteins | sample GBC1701081metaG_FD_136650 | JGI IMG/M metagenome (GOLD analysis project Ga0187894, IMG submission 136650) | White microbial mat communities from a lava cave in the Kipuka Kanohina Cave System on the Island of Hawaii, USA - GBC170108-1 metaG ...
CTCAACGGCGTGGAGTTCAAGGACGGCGAGCGGGCCACGAATCACGACACCACGACGACGGACGAGAGGGTCGCCGCCTGATGATCCTTCACCCGCCCATCCACAACAATTGACAATTGCTCCACGCGGCCGAAATGCGGGTCGGTCTGGAAGGTGGCGACGAACCCGTAGAGAAAGAGCGCGAGGCCGCCGGCGAGCGCGAGCGCCCAGCCGCGGCCTTCGCGGATGGCCTGCCACACGAGCCAGGCACCACCGATCTCGAGCACCGCGGCGACGCCGAAGAGCGCCAGCGAGCGGGCGATGGTCGGCGCGTCCATCCGCGCAGCTAAGCAGCCGCCGAGGACGGCCTCGGCGGGAAGCGAGGGTGCCGTGGAGTGCGCCGAGCGCCGCTTCGTCGCTCGGGTCGTTCATTGAGATTGTGAGCGATAGCTCGCAATCCTCCCTGGACTCGCGACGAGCTGATTCTCGCTCTCGACCTCTATCTCCGGGATCGCCGGGTTCTTGAGGAGACCGATCCACCTGTCGTGGAGGTCAGCAGCCTCCTGAACGAGCTGCCCATCCACCCGCAGCGGGGAGTCGGGAATTTCCGCAGCCCGGATGCCGTCGTGATGAAGCTCGCCAACTTCCGAGCGCTCGACCCCCACTCTCCGAGTGCCGGCCTGGACGCCGGTAGCCGGCTGGATACCGAGGTCTGGGACGACTTCGCCGACGATCCGAGCGGTCTGCGGCGTCTGGCCGAGGGTATCCGCAGCGTGGGGGTGAGCGCGCGCGGTCCGGCCGAGGACGAGGAGGGCGTGCCGGAGGGGCGGTTGCTGTTCCGCCTGCACCGCACACGCGAGCGGGGATCCCCTGGCCTTGTGCGGCGGAAGAAGGGTGCGGTACTGCGTGCAGCCGAAACGCTCGCGTGCGAGGCCTGCGGGTTGGAGCCCATAGCGTGTACGGCGATCGAGGCGTTCGGATCCTCGAGTGCCATCACCTGTTACCGCTCTCCGATTACGGGGTCCGCACGACGCGACTTCGCGATCTCGCGCTCGTCTGCGCCAATTGCCACCGGGCGCTCCATGCATATCGCCCGTGGCTGACTCCCGAGGAGCTCGCGCGCACACTTACGCTCTTGACTTCGGCTGGGTGGTGTGCCGCGCGAGATGGCGCGTCGCGTGGTCGGGCTGGTGGCCGAGGTCCTCGGCGGACCGTCCGCCTTGGTCACCCGTAGTAGGGCAACTCGCCACCGGCCTGCTCGAGCACGGTCTCGTACAGCTCGCGCACCACGTCCGGATGCTCGGCGGCCACGTTGACGACCTCTTCCGAATCCTCGACGGTGTCGAACAGCTTGAAGTCGCGCCCGCGGTTGTCCGCCATGTACGCCCAGCGCCCGCTGCGCACGAAGTGCTGGTCCGAGTAGCCGCCGTAGGCAAACGTGCGCTCCGGGGGGGACTTGTCGTCGAAGAGCGGCGAGAGGTCGTGTCCGTCGAGGTCGCCCGGCGCTGCGACGCCCGCCATGGCGAGCAGCGTCGGCGCGATGTCGTGCGTCGAAGCGAGATAGGCCGAGCTCTCGCCCGCCTTTCGCCGCGACGGATCTACGATCACGAGCGGCACTTGGATCAGCTCGGGGTGGAGCGCCACTGAGATCTTCCCCATCCAGCCGCGCTCGCCGAGCTGGATGCCGTGGTCGCTCATCAGCAGGATCACGGTGTCGCGCTCGAGGTCGAGGTCGTGCAGCCGGTCGAGCAGCGCGCCCATCCAGCGGTCGGTCATCGTGACCTCGGCGGCGTAGAGCGCGCGCATCCGATCGAGCACGAGGTCGGCCTCGCCGGCGCCGAGCCACCTGTCCACGCGCCCGTAGCGCACGGTCGCCGGCTCAGGGCCCTCGTAGGAGGGATCGCCGAATAGATCGGTATAGCGGCGAGGCGGCGTCCAGGGCTCGTGCGGTTCGAAGGTGTCGACCACGAGCGCGAACGGCTGCCGGCGCGCCGCCACCTTCAGCGCGTCGACGCTCGACGTGAAAACCTGCGCCGCGAACGACTTGCGCTCATCCTCTGCGTAGTCCGCGTTCGCGATGTAGCGCCGGACGCGCTCGCTCATGCCGTACCTACGGACGACTGGATGCAGCCAGGGGTCGAGCTTCGAGGCGGGCACGGGCACGTCGCGGCCGCCGATCTGCCCGCCGTGGCGCGTGAACAGGTCGAAGCTCCGCCGTAGCTCGTCGTACGGGCCGGCGAAGCCGAGGAACGGGTTGTCGGTCACGTATCCCGTCCACCAGCCGGCCCGGCCGAGCACGCTCGTGAAGGCGGAGCGTACGTCGTCGAGGCCGGCCCAACCCGGCTTCGCGATGAGCCCGGGCTCGTCGTCCCAGTTCCGGAACGGGAACACGCGGCGGCCGGAGAGGATTGAGTTGCGGCCTGGGACCGTGGGCATCGCCTCTGGGAAGACCTTGTTGAAGGTGAGGCCATCGGCCCTCAACGCATCGAGATGGGGCGTGCGCGCGCGATCGCCGTACGCGTGGTCGGTGCGCAGGCTGTCGATCAGGATCACCAGCACGTTCGGGCCATCCCCGGAGGCCGACGCGCCACGGCATGCCCCAGCGTACGCGGCGGCCGAGGCCGCCGCGCCCGCGATCAGGAACTGGCGCCGCGTGCTCGCCACGGCGGGCATCATGCCAGCGAGCCGCGAGCGCGCAGCGGAGCGGTTTCGGGCAATGAGCGCTGCGCTGCTGTTCGGATTCGTCCCGATGGCAGCCGCCTCCCGCACGCGCACGGGCGTGACGTGGCGCCATGTCATCGGCGCCGCGGGCGCCTCCTGCATCAGGCCGAGATCGGCCCGCAGGTGGCCGCCCAGGCTGGTGTTCTGTCCGTTCGGCTGGCGCGGTCGTCTGCGGTCCCAACGCAGCGCACGGTGGCTCGCGGTGCCGAAAGACGCCGGAGTGCTTCGCGGCTGGCATACGCGCGAGTCGGCAGCTAGGTCGCGTCTGCGGCGGAGTAGCGTAGATCGACCTCGCGCAGGCGGGGGCGTTCGCACGGTCCGGTTGCCGTAGCAGCCGAGATGGTCGACGCGCAGCGAGCCGATCACGATCAAGACGACGTCCCGGGCCGATCCCGAGCTCGCCCCGAGGGCCCTCCAGGCCGTGCCGGCGCCGGCCGCGCCCAAAAACGTTCGACGTTCGAGCCGCTTCAAGACCGGCGGGAGAGTAGCCAAATCGTTATCGGACTCCGATATCGGCAGTGCGTTGGGTTAGCCTGCCGACGTGCGCGAGTTCCTGCGGGGTGCGGTCCAGTTGCACATCCTTCATCACGCGGCCGAGCAGGACTTGCACGGCGCCTGGATGAGCGAGGAGCTCGCCCGCCACGGCTACCGCATCAGCCCCGGCACCCTCTATCCGACTCTGCATCGAATGGAGGCGCGGGGCCTGCTGATCTCGCGCAGGGAGATCGTCGATGGCAGGATCCGCCGCGTCTACACGGCGACCGCCGCCGGCAAGGAGCAGCTGGCCCGGAGCCGCCGCGCGCTGCGCGAGCTCGCCGACGAAGTGCTCGAGTGAGAGCGGCGGCGGCCGCAGCTGTCTGCGCCTCGGGCCAGCTCAGATCCGGCGGCCAACGGGGCCGGGTGCCGCGCGCATCCTCACGCGATGTGCCAGCTGCAGCGCGGGCTCTCGCCGGCTTGCACGCGGCGGCACGATGCCGAGCTGGCTGAAGACGTCGGTCGCGTCGAAGTAGACGACTTCGGCCTCCATCAGCCCGTCCGCGACGATCGGGATCCCTGGCTGCGACGGGGGTGGAGAAGCGGCGCCCTGTCGCGGCCCAGCCCTGCCCGTCGCCGGCGTGAGTTCCTTCCATCCATCCTTCGTAGCAGACCGGCGAGTGGCCGTCGTCTTGGGCTCCCAGCAGCGCACATCGCCGCTGGCTCAAATTGGGACTGGCGGCGAAGTTGTCCTCGAGCAGGCGGCGGATCTGCGCCTTGCCGCGCAGCGCGATCGCCCGGCCGGGAATCTCGTAGCGGCAGCGCTCGGTGAAGGTGGCGAGCGCGCCGTCGACACCCTGCCGGTTCTCGGCTGCTACGTGCTCCGCGACGATTGCGGTTGCGTTTCCCACGAGACTCTCTCGGGTAGCGATATCTAACTCCGATATGGAATCCTAGCCGGGGAGGCTTCGATGGCCGAGCGCCCGCAGTACCCGAAAGCGATCCGCGTCACCACACGATCAGGTTGAAGGGAATGCTGACCGATGTGATCGAGCACGCCCGCGACGATGTCGGCAAGATCGATGATCCTCGCGGCGAGGCCTGTTCGAGACGACGGCCGAGGTCTTGTCCGGGCTTGTGACCGCGTACGATCGCTACGAGCGCCGCGCCGAGGAGGCTTGGCGGTAGCCGGCCGGAAGAGGCAACCGCCGAGGGCCGCGGCCACCCCGAGGCGACGGCTGGAGGCGCCCGGCGAGGTTCGCGAGTGAGCCGAGTCGCGGCCGGCGGGCGCGCGGCGCTGGCGCGGCGGCTGGATACCACCGACGCTGTGGTCATCGGGCTGGGCTCGATGATCGGGGCGGGCGTGTTCGCGGCTGTCGGCCCCGCCGCCGCGGCGGCGGGCTCGGGGCTGCTGGTCGGTCTCGCGCTGGCGGCGCTGGTCGCCTACTGCAACGCGATGTCCTCGGCCCGGCTGGCGGCGGTGTACCCGCAATCGGGTGGGACGTACGTGTACGGGCGCGAGCGGCTGGGGCGCTTCTGGGGCTTTGTCGCCGGCTGGGGGTTCGTGTTCGGCAAGCTGGCGAGCTGTGCGGCGATGGCGCTCACCTCTGGTGCCTACGCGGCGCCGGAAGCGGCGCGGCCGCTCGCGGCCGCGGCCGTGGTCGCCCTGGTCGCGGTGAACTACCGCGGCATCGAGCGCACCGCCGCGCTCACCCGCGCGATCGTCGCGGTCGTGCTGGCCGCGCTGGCTGCGGCGGTGGCGGCGGCGCTGCTCGGCGGCCAGGCGAGCCCGAGCCGCCTGGATGTGCTGGGTGACGCGAGCCTCGACGGCATCCTCGAGGCCGGCGGCCTCTTGTTCTTCGCGTTCGCGGGCTACGCGCGGATCGCGACGCTCGGCGAGGAGGTCGCCGAGCCCGAACGCACGATCCCGCGCGCGATCCCGATCGCCCTGGCGATCGCGCTCGGCGTCTACGTGCTGGTGGCGCTGAGCGCACTGCTCGCGGTCGGTCCCGAGCGGCTCGCCGCAGCGACCGCGCCGCTAACGGCCGCCGTAGAGGCGGGCTCACTCGGGTGGGCGGCGCCACTGGTGGGGATCGGGGCGGCGGTGGCGTCGCTGGGCGTGCTGCTGGCGCTGATCGCGGGGGTCAGCCGGACCGCCCTGGCGATGGCGCGCAACCGCGAGCTGCCGGGCTGGCTGGCCGCTATCCACCCGCGTTTCCATGTGCCCCATCGCGCCGAACTGGCCGTCGCCGCGGTGGTCGTGGCGATCGTGCTGGCCGCGGACGTGCGCTCGGCGATCGGGTTCAGCTCGTTCACGGTGCTCGCCTACTACGCGATCGCCAACGCCGCCGCCTGGACCCTGCCCGCGGGCCAGCGCCCGCGCCCGCGCTGGCTGCCGGCGCTGGGGCTGGCAGGCTGCCTGCTGCTCGCGTTCTCGCTTCCGGCCGGATCGGCGCTGGCGGGCGCCGGCGTGCTCGCCGCCGGTGCGCTGGTGTGGCTGGCGTTTCTGCGTCGGCGCCGGTAGCGGCCGGCGGTCCGGTGTATAGGGTCCGTCGCCGTCGAGGAGGTAAAGCTTTGGGACGGCTTACCAGGAGAGGGCTGATCAAGACGGGCGCCGCCGGCGCCGCCGCGGCGGGCGTGACCGGCTGCAGCGTCGGCCGCTCGAGCGCCGCGGACGGCGAGCGCCCGAACGTGCTGCTGATCGTGACCGACAGCATGCGCGCGGACTTCATCGGCGCCTACGACGGCGACGGCAGGGCCGAGACCCCGAACATCGACGCGCTGGCCGACGACGGGCTGCGCTTCGAGCTGGCGGTGCCGGAGGCGATGCCGACGGTGGCGGCGCGGCGGGCGATCCTCACCGGCGTGCGCGCATTCCCGTTTCGCGACTGGAAGGCGACCGAGCGGCTGCCGCCGTTTCCGGGCTGGAGCGCAATCCCCGAGCGGCGGCCGGTGTTCCCCGAGCTGCTCAGCGCCGCCGGCGTCACGACCGCCTACGTGACCGACAACCCATTCCTGATCGGCCCGCGCTTCAAGAGCTTTCGCCAGACGCTCGACGTCTCGAAGTCGATCTTCCTCCAGGGCGGCTACCGGCGCTACAACCGGCCGCTGCCCGAGGACGAGCTCGCCCCAAGCGAGCGCGTGCAGCCGTTCCTGCTGCCGGGGCTCGAGGGCACCGACGCCGAGCAGAGCCTGCGCGAGCACTTCGGCGTGCAGCCGGGGCGCCGCCGCGAGGAGGACTTCGCGGCGGCGCGGGTGATCGGCGCCGGCATGGACGCCCTCGATCGGCTAAAGGAGCGCCAGCCGTTCTTCCTCGGCGTGGACGCCTTCGACCCGCACGAGGCGTTCGACCCGCCGGTGATCTACAAGCAGCGCTTCGGCGAGCGCACGACCGACGTCGAACCGATCCTGCCGTTCGGGTCGCCGTTCTCACGCGTGCAGGAGATCGACGTCGACCGCGAGGTGATCTCTCGCATCCGTGATCTCTACGCCGGCGAGGTGAGCTTCGTCGACGCCTGGATCGGCCGCCTGATGAACAAGCTCGACGACCTCGGGCTGCTCGACAACACGCTCGTCATGTACCTCTCGGACCACGGTGTGGCGCTTGGCGAGCGCGGCATCCTCGGCAAGTACGCCGCGATGCTCAAGCGCGAGATCTACCGGGTGCCGTTCATCATCAGACACCCCGATGGCAAGCGCGCCGGCGAGACCAGCGACTTCTTTGCCTCCACCCACGACGTCGCGCCGACGCTGCTGTCCTTCCAGGGGCTGACAGTCCCCGGCCAGATGGACGGCGAGGACCTGACCTGCCTGTTCGATAATCGCGACCCGCTTGCACGGCCCTGCTGGACGACCTCCTACGCCACCATCGTCGGCGCCGGCGACGGCCGCTGGCTGCTCGCCTCCGACAACCAGGGCGAGCGCCCACGCCTGTTCGACACCAAGACCGACCCGCGCGAGGTCGACGACGTAGCGGCCGCGCACCCGGATGTCGAACGACGGCTCTGGGAGCGGATCCTCTACGACGCCGGCGGCACGATGCCGGTGTTCGGCGACACCGAGGTGATCGCGGGGTGAGCGACGACCCGGGACATCGGCGGCCGATATCGATCCGCGATAGCTAGACTGCGCCGCTTTCCGGCCGCACTTTCGACGACCGGCCCGGCGGCCGGCAGGAGGGAAACCGACTTGGCTTCACACCGTAGGGGGCGCGTGACGCGCCGCGACCTGTTGCGCTACGGCGGCGCGGGCGCCGCCGGGGCGGCTGCGCTGGGCGCCGGGGCCTACGGCCTGCTCGGCGACGCCGAGGGCAGCGACGACGGCGACCGCATGAACGCGCTGCTGATCGTGACCGACAGTACGCGCCGCGACTTCGTGAGCGCCTACGACGGCGCCGATCGGCTGGCGAGGACGCCGAACATCGACGCGCTCGCGCGCCAGTCGCTGGTCTTCGAGCACGCGGTGCCGGAGGCGATGCCGACCGTGCCGGTCCGACGAGCGCTGCTGACCGGCGTGCGCTCGTTCCCGTTCCGCGACTGGCAGGTCGAGCCGAAGCTGCCGCCGTTTCCGGGCTGGAACTCGATCCCGGAGGAGCGGCCGATCTTCCCCGAGTTCATGCAGCAGGCGGGCATCGAGACCGCCTACGTGACCGACAACCCGTTCCTGATCGGCCCGCGCTTCGCCGACTTTCGGCGCACGCTCGACACGTCGCGGCCGATCTACCTCCAGGGCGAGTACCGCAGCTGGAACACGCCCCTGAAGAAGGGGCAGGTCGCCTCCAAGGACCAGATCGCCAACTATCTGCTGCCGGCGCTCGAGGGCACCGAGGCCGAGCGCCGCCTGCGCGAGCACGAGGGGCTCAACGCCGGCCGCGCCGCGCGGGACCTGTCCGGGGCGCGCGTGGTCCGGACCGGGATGCGGCTGCTCGACTCGCTCAAGGACCGCCAGCCCTTCTTCCTCGGCGTCGACGCCTTCGACCCCCACGAGGCCTTCGACCCGCCGACCACCTACGTGCGGCGCTTCGGGCGCCACCAGGGCATCGAGCCGATCTACCCGTTCACGACCCCGTTCTCGACGGTCGAGGAGGTCGAAGCGACCGACGAACAGGTCGAGCGCGTGCGCGAGCTCTACGCCGGCGAGCTGACATACATCGACGCCTGGATCGGCCGCCTGCTGAACAAGCTCGACGACCTCGGGCTCGCCGACAGCACGGTCGTCTACTACCTCTCAGACCACGGCGTCGGACTCGGCGAGCACGGCATCCTCGGCAAGGCCAACGCCACCCTCGGCAGCGAGATCCACCGCGTCCCCTACATGATCCACCACCCCGACGGCAGGCGCGCCGGCAAGCGTAGCCGCTTCTTCGCCTCCACCCACGACGTCGCGCCGACGCTGCTGTCGTTCCAGGGCCTCACCGTCCCCGGCCGCATGGACGGCGAGGACCTGTCGATCATCTTCGACGGCGCCGAGCCGCCGGCGCGCGAGCGCTGGACCACCTGCTACGCGGACTACGTCGCCGCCGGCGACGGCCGCCACGTGCTGATCGCCGATAACCAGGGCGAGCAGAAGCGCCTCTACGACACCGAGGCCGACCCGCGCGAGGAGAACGACGTCGCCGCCGACAATCCGGACGCCGTCGACGACCTCTGGCAGAGCATCGTCTACGACGCCGGCGGCACGATGCCGATCTTCGGCAAGACCGGCGTCGTCACCAGCTGAGTTCATGCCCGCCCCGCCACTCGACGAAGCCGGCAAGTACGTGGCAGCCGCCTATTGAGAGATGTGACTGCTGCGCCTGCGGGCGCGGATGGTCGCGAAGTCGGCGTCTCGTGGACGTGGTGGGTCTAGGTGATTTCGATGTCGACGAGGCCGGCGTGGCTTAGCGCTCGCTCTAACTCGGCGTGGGTGAGCGCGCCGGCGATGCAGCCGGTCCATTGCCGCATGTCGGCGCGGGTGGCGGGGTCCATGTTTTCACCGGCGTTCGCCGCCCGGCTCGGCGTAGTTGCCACGTTGCTAGCCGTAGTAGGGCAGCGGGCCGCCGGCCGCCTCGAGGATGGTGCCGTAGAGCTCGCGGCTCACCTTCGGGTGGTCCTGGAGCACGTCGAAGTACTCGTGCGGGTCGAGTCGCAGGTCGAAGAGCCTGCGCTCCTGGCCGCGGTTGTCGCCGATCAGGACCCAGTCGTCGGTGCGTGCGAAGAAGCGGTTGTAGATGCCGCCGTAGTGGAAGTCGCGCCGCTCGGCGGGCTGCTCGCCGTCGAGCAGGGTGGACAGGTCGGTGCCCTCCATCCAGTCCGGCGCCGCGATGCCGGCCATGGAGAGAAGCGTCGGCCCGACGTCGTGGGTGGAGGCGAAATAGGAGCTCGTCGCCCCGGCTGCGCGTCCGTCCGGGTGGACGACGATGAACGGCACCTGCGAGAGCTCCGGATGCAGCTGGGAGGGCACCTTGCCGGTCAGGCCGCGGTCGCCGAGCAGGTAGCCGTGGTCGCTCATCAGGATCAGCACCGTGTTCTCGTCGAGCCCGAGCTCGTAGAAGCGGTCGAGGAAGTGGCCCAGCCAGCGATCGGTGAGGGTCAGCTCGGCGGCGTAGATCGCCCGCAGGCGCCGCAGCTGCCGCTCGGTCAAGTAGCCCGCGTTGCCGTAGCGGGTCACGCCGATCTCGGGCTCGTCCCACGGGCCGTCCCAGTACATGTCGATGTAGTCGCGCGGCGGGCTCCAGGGCTCGTGCGGGTCGAAGCAGTCCACGACCAGCGCGAAGGGCTGCCGAAGCCGCGCTTCCGCCAGCCGGTCGGCGGCGCTCTTGTACACGCGGGCGGTGCAGGTCTCCTCCTCGTCGACGCCGGCGCCGCTGTTGGCCAGGTACTTGCGCATGCCCGGCAGGTAGCGGTCGTCGCGCAGCACCGGCGGCAGCCAGTGGCGGACCGTGCTCATCGGCACGCTCTCGGGCGGCTTGTAGAAGCCGGACTGGCCGACCACCGAGACCCAATGATCGAAGCTCTTGCGAAACGGCTCGTACGGAACGGGGAAGCCGATGTGCGGGTTGTCGCTAACCTGGGCCGTCCAGTAGCCCTGGCGGCGCAGCTCCGAGGTGAAGGTCCTGTCCGGCTCGTCGATCGCGAGCCAGCCCGGGCTCGAGCCGAGCACCGGATCGGGCTTCCAGTCCCGGTAGGGGAAGATGCGCCGCCCGGTGAAGATCGACCGCCGCGCCGGGATCGTCACGTTGGCCTCCGGGAAGGCGCGGTTGAAGCGCAGCCCGCGCGCGGCGAGGCGGTCGATGTTCGGCGTCCGCACCTGCGGCGAGCCGTAGCAGCCGACGTGGTCGGGGCGCACGCTGTCGATGATCAGGAGCAGCACGTTCGGACGGCCGGCCGCACCGCTCTCCTCCATGCTGCAGCCCACGGCCGGCAGCAGCCCAGCGCCGACGGCCCCCGCCGCTCCGGCCCGGAACAGCCGCCTGCGGGTCAGGGTCCCTCTCTCGTTGCCGGCCGCCTCCATGGCGGCGCAGGCTAGTGGACGGCGCGCGTCCCGCTACAGTGCGCCCGCCGCCGAAGGCGGGCCCGCGATTACAAGCGCGGACCCCAGCGCATGCATTGTCACCACCGACAGCCCGCCCGGACGCAAGTGCACTGTCGCTATGGTCGGGCGTCGTTCCACGATGACCTCTGACTTGGCGAGCAGCCTTCCTCTCACGCGACGCGGCTTCCTGGGCGCGGTCGGGGGTACCGCGGCCGGCGCGGCGGCGCTAGGGTCGTCGGCCTGCTCGCTTTCGTCGTCGTCGGCCGCCTCCACGGAGCGGCCGAACGTGCTGCTCTTGATCGTCGATTCGGTGCGGCCCGACTTCGTGGCCGCCTACGGCGCCCCGCGGATCCAGACGCCCAACCTCGATGCGCTCTGCAAC
>Ga0187894_10006783_pt1 | contig 11068 bp, 11 predicted proteins | sample GBC1701081metaG_FD_136650 | JGI IMG/M metagenome (GOLD analysis project Ga0187894, IMG submission 136650) | White microbial mat communities from a lava cave in the Kipuka Kanohina Cave System on the Island of Hawaii, USA - GBC170108-1 metaG ...
GAGAGCGGCATCCACACGGCGTCGGACGCAGCACGCGCGCGCGCCTGTGGTGCGCACAACGTGCTGGTCGGCGAATCGCTCATTAAGGCCGCCGACTCCGCCGCGCTTCTCGCGTCGTTCAGGGGTTGAACCATGATTGTCATCCTGAGCGCAGCGAAGGATCCAGCACCATGCGCGTTGCGATCGCATTGATGGATTCTTCTCCCGCCGTGGCGGGATCAGCATGACAGGCATCCATGCCCCTCTCCCCCGCATCCACCCGCGAACTCCTCGCCAAGCTCGGGCACTCGCCCAAGCGGTTCCTCGGGCAGAATTTCCTCGTGGACGGCAACATCGTCCGCAAATCGCTCGAGCTGGCGGAGGTCCGCCCCGGCGACCGCGTCGTCGAGGTCGGACCCGGGCTCGGCACGCTGACCTCCGCCCTGCTCGCGGCCGGCGCGCGGGTCTGGGCGGTGGAGAAGGACGCCACCCTGGCCGCCCACCTGCGCGCCACGCTCGGCGCGGCGCATCCGGACCGGCTGCACCTGCTCGAAGGCGACGCGGTGGAGCAGCCCCTCGCCGGCATGGCCCAATTGTGCGCGGTCCCGCCGAGGCGGGATCACCCCGCAGGAAGCGATGTCTCGCGCGGTGAGAGCACCGCGCCCGCATCCATGTCGTTCAAGATCGTCGCCAACCTGCCCTACGCCATCTCCACGCCCTGGATGGATGCCGTGCTCTCCGGCCCGCTGCCGGCGCGCATGGTGCTGATGCTGCAGCTCGAGGCGGCGCAACGCTACCTCGCCTTGCCCGGCACCAAGCAGTTCGGCGCCATCTCCATCTTCGTGCAATCCGCCTGTGCCGCCGGCAAGGGGCACACCGTCAGCCCCGCCTGCTTCTACCCGCCGCCCGACGTGGATTCCTGCCTGCTCAACCTCGCGCGCCGGCCGGAGCCCTTCCTCTTCCCGCCCGCGGCCAAGGCGCTCATCCGCTCCATCTTCCAGCAGCGCCGCAAGCAGATCGGCTCGCTCCTCCGCCGCCGGCTGGCGCCGGAGCGGGCCGCAGCCTGGCTCGCGGTCCTGTCGGCCGCCGGCTTGGACGCGAAAGCCCGGCCGGAGCAGATTCCCGTGGAGCTCTGGCAGCGGCTGCCGGCCTGACGCCCCTGCGCTTGAAATCGCGCCGGTTGTGCGCCTTATTCCTCCCCCGAATGTTCCTGCGCCTGCTGTCCGTTCCCGTCCTGCTGGTCCTGCCCCGGATCGCCCTCGCCCAGGAAGCTTCGCTGGCCGGCCGCATCGAGGGTAACGTCTACCGCTCCGCCACCGGGCTTTTCTCCATCATCGTGCCGGTCCTCCCCGAACTGGGCGGCCGCATCGTGGACACGCCCAACGTGGTGACCTTCGACGACGACCACAGCGTCCACCTCGGCGTGGCCTGCTTCCCGCTCGACGTGACCCAGAAATGGGAGCTGGAGACCCGCGGCAAACGCGACTACCTCGCCTATTTTTTCACGCGGTTCGTCCAGCCCGAGTTCGAGCAGCGCTATCCGGGCACCACGGTCGAGGCCGCGCGCTTCCTCCCGGACCTGCAGGACGGAGCGCTGGCGGTGTTCGCGCTGCTGCCCGGGGGATCCTACTTCGACGGTCGCAACGAGCTCGATCCCGACCACCCGGCCCGCCCGCCCGCCGTCGCCAAGCGCGGCAACCTCCTCTTCGTCCGCCGCGGCCACGTCTTCGTCATCAACACCGAGCTGAGCGAACGCGTCACCCAGCCCGCCACGTTCGCCAAGACCCCCGAAGAGGAGAACCGGCTGCTGGAGCAGCGGCTCGCCGACATCCTCGCCCGGATGACCTTCCCCGCCCCGGACCGCCGCGGATGAGCGCGCATTACGAGGAGATCATCGACGGCGAGACGCTCCTGCGGGCGCCTCCCTCCGCCATGCACGAACTGCTCGTGCAGCGCCTGCACGCGCTCGCCGCCGCCGCCTTGCCGCTCAACTCCCGCCTCCGGCTCCTGCCCGCCCGGACCGAGATCGAGCTGACGGCGCGGCTCACCCTGTGCCCCGACCTTGTCATCGTCCGCCAGGGGCCCGGCGTCCCCGCCGGGCTCTACCTCGTCGCCGAGGTTCTGCAGCCCGGCGACCACCACCTCGACACCGTCATCAAGAAGCAGATCTACCACGACCTGCCGATGCCCCGCTGCTGGATGGTGGACCCGCGCTACTTGAATGTGGAAATCTATGGCATCGGCCCCTACGGCTTTACCCTCACCTCCATCCTCGCCCATGGCGACCAGCTCACCGACCCTCACCTGCCGGGCCTGACTTGCACCATGCACGAACTCTTCGCCGGCGCTTGAACATGAAATCCTTCCTCCTCCCGCTGCTGATGACCCTTCCCGCCCTGACCGCCCCAGCCTCGTTCCAGCTCTCCGGTCTGCCCGCGCCCGCCGCGGAGCAGCAGCCGCGCGACGTCTCCGTGCACGGCGACCGGCGCATCGACGAGTTCTTCTGGCTGCGCGAGCGCGACAACCCCGCCGTCGCCCGCTACCTCGCGCAGGAAAACGCCCACACCGAGGACGTGCTCGCCCCGGCCAAGGATCTCCGGGCTACGCTCTACAAGGAGATGGTCGCCCGCATCAAGGAGGATGACACCTCCGCCGAGACCCCCTTCCGTGGCTGGCTCTACTACACCCGCACCGAGCAGGACCGCCAATACCCCATCCACTGCCGCCGGCCCGACGCGCCCGGCTCCGCCGAGCAGATCCTGCTCGATCTGAACCAGCTGGCCGAGGGCAAGACCTACATCGCCGTCGGGCACTTCCGCGTCAGCGACGACGGCGCGCGCCTCGCCTACTCCATCGACTGGACCGGCTACCGCCAATACGAGGTCTTCGTCATGGACCTCGCCACCCAGGCGCAGGTGCCGCAGCAGATCGGCAAGGTCTCCGACCTCGAGTGGGGCGCCGGCCCCGACGTGCTTTACTACGTCACCGAGAACGATTCCAAACGCTCCGACCGGCTCCACCGCTGGACGCTCTCCACCGGGCGCCATGAATTGCTGCGCGAGGAGACGGACGAACTCTACAACATCGACGTCTCCAAGTCCCGCGACGGCCGCTGGCTCTTCAGCACGGCCGAGAGCAAGGTCACGACCGAGGTCCACGCCCTGCCCGCCACCGACCAGGCAGGCGCTTTCCAGTCCCTCGCCAGCCGCCGCGAAGACATCAAGTATTACGCCGATCACCGCGACGGCCGTTTCTACTTCGTCACCAACGACGGCGCGAAGAACTACCGCATCATGACCGCGCCCGTCGCCGCCCCGGCCGCCTGGACCGAGCTGGTGCCGCACCGCCCGGCCGTGAAGGTCGAGAGCGTGGACCTCTTCGCCACCCACCTGGTCGTCGAAGAGCGCGAGGCCGGCCTGCCGCACCTCGCCATCCACGACTTCGCCACCGGGCGGATGTCGCGCCTCGCCCTGCCCGACGCGGTCTATGAAATCTCCGCGGAAAGGAACTGGACCTACGATGCCGCCGAATACCGCTACTCCTACCAGTCGCTCGCCCGCCCCGTCTCGGTCTTCGCCAGCAACTTCGCCACCGGCGCGCGCCGGCTCATCAAGGAGACGGAGATCCTCGGCGGCTTCAACTCCGCCGACTATCGCGCCGAGCGCATCTGGGCCGTCGCCCGCGACGGCGTGCGCGTCCCGCTCTCCGTCGTCTATCGCCAGGACCTCGATCGCTCGACGCCGCGGCCGCTCTGGCTCTACGGTTACGGCTCCTACGGCGTCAGCCTGCCGCTCACCTTCAGCAGCACCCGCCTCAGCCTGCTCGACCGCGGCGTCATCTTTGTCATCGCCCACATCCGCGGCGGCGGCGAACTGGGCGAGGAGTGGCGCGAAGCCGGCCGCATGGAACGGAAGCTGACCACCTTCACCGACTTCGTGGACTGCGCGCAGTGGCTGGTGGACAACAAGTGGACGACCCCGGCGCAGATGGTCACTTCGGGCGGCAGCGCCGGCGGCCTGCTCATGGGCGCGGCGCTCAATCTCAGCCCCGACCTTTTCCAGGCCGCCCTCATCCAGGTGCCGTTCGTGGACGTCCTCAACACCATGCTCGACGCCTCCCTCCCCCTCACCACCGAAGAATACGTCGAGTGGGGCAACCCGAACCTCCCGGAGCAATACGCCTGGATGCGCGCCTACAGCCCCTACGACAACCTCCGCCCCGCCGCCTACCCGCACGTCCTCGTCAACGTCTCCCTCCACGACAGCCAGGTGCCCTACTGGGAGGGCGCCAAATACCTCGCCCGGCTCCGCACCGTCCAGACCGCGCCCGACCGCGCGCTGCTCATCCGCACCACCTTGGGCGCCGGCCACGGCGGCGCCGCCGGCCGCTACGATGCCCTCCACGACACCGCCCGGAACTACGCGTTCTTCTTGAGCGCCTTGGGCCTTGATAAGCCGGAGTGACGTTTCTGCCGTGCGCGCATACTTCCAAGACCTCTCCACACGCGAAACCCGCCATCGTCCCGCTTTGCGGGACGACGGCCGGCTGAGCGCGCTGGGACTCGCCAAGCCACCTTAAGCCTAAACCCCATATGGTCATTCTGAGCGCAGCGAAGAATCCAGCGGCATGACCGCACCGGACATCATTCTGGATCCTCCACATCGCCCGGGTTGACAGTCACTGTCCTCCGTCTTCCGCCCCCTTACTCCGGCTCCGCCCCATGACCCGCGCATTCCTCCATCTCCTCCCTTTGGCCGCCCTCGCCGCGCTTGCCGCCCGCGCCCAAACCTCCGACGCTCCCGCCATGTCCCCCTTCGGCCTGGTCATCCACGGCGGCGCCGGCACCATCAGCCGCGCCGAGCTGTCGCCCGAGCTCGAGGCGCAGTTCCGCGCCAAGCTCCACGAGGCCCTCGCCGCCGGCTACGCCGTGCTCGAGCGCGGCGGGCCGGCCCTCGACGCCGTCATCGCGGCCGTCAACCTCCTCGAGGACTCGCCCCTCTTCAACGCCGGCCGCGGCGCCGTGATGAACGCCGACGGCCAGTGCGAGCTCGACGCCTCCATCATGAACGGCCGCACCCTCGAGGCCGGCGCCATCGCCGGCGTCCAGCGCATCCGCAACCCCATCAACCTCGCCCGCGACGTCATGGAGAAATCCGCCCACGTCATGCTCGCCGGCAAGGGCGCGGAGAAATTCGCCGAGCAGCTCGGCTACGAGCTGGTGCCCAACGAGTATTTCCACACCGACCTGCGCCGCCTCCAGCTTGAAAAGGCCAGGGAGAAGGAAAAAAGCGGCCGCGCCGCCATCTTCGCCCACGGTCGCATGACCTTCGCCACCGTGGACGACAACTACCTGCTCCGGGAGATGAAGTTCGGCACCGTCGGCTGCGTGGCGCTCGACCAGCAGGGCAACCTCGCCGCCGGCACCTCCACCGGCGGCATGACCAACAAGAAATTCGGCCGCGTCGGCGACTCCCCCATCATCGGCGCCGGCACCTACGCCAAGAACAGCACCGCCGCCGTCTCCTGCACCGGCCACGGCGAGTTCTTCCTCCGCGCCAACGTCGCCCACGAGGTCTCCGCCCAGATGGAATACCGCGGCGCCTCCCTCGCCGAGGCGGCCGACGCCGCCATCCGCAAGGTCGGCGCGCTCGGCGGCACCGGCGGCCTCATCGCCATCGACGCCCGCGGCCACGTCGCCCTCCCCTTCAACACCACCGGCATGTATCGCGGCTGGCGCGCCTCCGGCCGGCCGGCCACGGTCGAGATCTTCGGCCCGGCGCGATAACCTCCCGCCGTGGACAAGCCCGCTCTCCTCCGGCGCATCCTCGCCAAGTTGAAGGCCGAGGTAGCCATGTTCGCCGAATCGGCCCAGGCCACCCACGCCGAGGCCACGCACGAGGAAAACAAGGCCGAGGACAAATACGACACCCGCGGCCTCGAGGCCTCCTACCTCGCCCTGGGCCAGGCGAAACAGGCCGAGGAGACCGCCCTCGCCGTGCAAGCCTTCGAGGCGCTGGAACTCCGCGACTTCCTGCCCGACGATGTCATCAGCCTCGGCGCGCTCGTCGCGGTCGAGACGCGCGGCCGGCCCGCCCGCTACTTCATCGGCCCGCGCGCCGGCGGCACCGAGGTCGAGCACGAGAATGCCATCGTGGTCGTCATCACCCCGCATTCCCCGCTCGGCCGCCAGCTCATGGGCCGCCGCCGGGGCGACGCCCTCGCGCTCGACCTCGGCGGGCGCAAGACCGAGGCCCGCATCGCCTCCGTCGCCTGACCCCCCGGCCTGACCCGGCTGTTTCACCGCCAGAAGGTTTCTGAGCGGAGCAAGATCCGGCCGCCCTCCGCCCGGAGCCCGCGGTGGCGGGATCGCGGTCAACGCCCGCGAAATCGGCCCGACCGGGCGCAGATTGCGCCCCTCGGAGTGAACTATGCGCCCTATCGCCGCGCCGGCCGCAGCTCCATGCCCTCGACCGCCCCGAGCAGCGCCTGGTAGCCGGTCTCCATCACGCCGTCGGCCAGCAGGGTGATGGCCACGTAAACGCGCGGCGCGAGCCGCACCACCCCGTAGGTCGCGATCTTGCACTGGCCCGGCGCGGGCGGCCGGCCGACGAGCTCGGGGTCGGTGAACGTCGCATGAAAGCCGAAACCCTCCTTGCGGTAGAACTTCTCCAGCGTGACCTTGCGCTCGACCGATTTCTCCGCGAACGGCAGGCACAGCGCATGCACCCGGTGCCGGAGTCTGCCGGGATCGGGCAAATCGTCGGCGGGCGTCACGCTCACGACCAGCCGGGCGCCAGCGTTGACCTTGCCGTTCGGGGTGATGGTGACGACGAACCGGTCGCCCTGGTCCTCGCCCGCGATCTTCCAGTCGCCGGCCGCGATGATCTCGAGCCGGCCGGCCTCGCGCAGATCGATGACCTCCGCGCGGAGCAACCCGGTCATGCCCAGCAGCAGCAGGAGACCCGCGATCCATCTCATGCCGGCAGCGTGCGATTTCGCCCGGCCGACGCAAGGTCAGGCTTGTGGCGGCCGCGCGGCGGTGGATGCTCCGGCTATGCGCCGGCCCACGCTTGCCCTGTTGCTGGTCCTCCCGCTGGCCGCCGCCGCCCCGCGCGACCGGCCCGCCCACTGGGCCGTGCCCGTCATCGAGACTTCGCTGGAAAATTGCTACCGCGTCAGCGACGAGCTCTACCGTTGCGAGCAACCCGGCGACAAGGACATCGCCGACCTGAAGGCGCTCGGCCTCCGCTCCATCCTCAACCTGCGGCGCTGGAACACCGACCCGAAGGCCCTGGAGCGCGCCGGCTTCCAGCTCCTGGTCCAGCGCATGGAGGCCGACGACCTGACGGTGGACGACCTCGTGGCCGCGCTGCGGCAATTCCGCGCCGCCCCCAAGCCCGTGATGGTGCATTGCTGGCATGGCAGCGACCGCACCGGCTCGGTCGTCGCCGCCTACCGCATCGTCTTCCAGGACTGGACGCCCGCCGCTGCGCTCGACGAGCTGCGTCATGGCGGTTTCGGCTACCACGAGAAATGGTTCCCGAACATCCTCCGGCTCTTCGAGACCCTCGACCCCGCCGCCCTCCGCCGCCGCGTCCTGGCGGACTGACCATTTGGTGCTGGGTAGGGAGAGGCATCCTGTTCCAGGTGCCCCTTTGGCTTCACAAGATGATTAGGGCCGCTGCAAGCTGAGCGCCATCCCGGGGGTGGCGCCACATTGCTTTTGACCCGTCTTCTGCTGCTTATTCTACTGGCTCCTCGCTCCTGACTCCTGGCTCCTTCCATGTCCCCCACCATCATCTACACGAAGACCGACGAGGCCCCCGCGCTCGCCACCTACTCGCTCCTGCCCATCGTGCAAGCCTTCACCAAGCACGCGGGCATCAACGTCGAGACGCGCGACATCTCCCTCGCCAGCCGCATCCTCGCCGCCTTTGCCGACACGCTTCCGGCCGCCCAGCGGCAGCCCGACCACCTCGCCGAGCTCGGCGCGCTGACCCTCACGCCCGAGGCCAACATCATCAAGCTGCCCAACATCTCCGCCTCCGTCCCGCAGCTCAAGGAGTGCATCGCCGAGCTCCAGGCCCACGGCTACTCCGTGCCTGATTACCCCGATTCACCCAAGACCGACGCCGAGAAGGACACCAAGGCGCGCTACGACAAGGTGAAGGGCTCCGCCGTCAATCCCGTCCTCCGCGAGGGCAATTCCGACCGCCGCGCGCCCAAGGCGGTCAAGGACTACGCCCGCGCCCACCCGCACTCCATGGGCAAGTGGTCGCCCGACTCCAAGACCGCCGTCGCCACCATGGCCAAGGACGACTTCCGCTCCAACGAGAAGAGCATCACCGTCCCCGCCGCCACGACCGCGCGGATCGAGTTTGTTCCGGCTGCTGCTGTAGCCGGCCGCGGTGAGGCCGGCCCGGGGTCAGCGTCCCCGGCTACAACCGAACCCAAGGTCCTCCTCCCGAAGCTCTCCCTCAAGCCCGGCGAAATCCTCGACGCCACCTGCATGAAGAAGGAAGCGCTCGAGCTGTTCCTCGACGCGTCCTTCGCGCAGGCGAAACTCAAGGGCGTCCTCGCCTCGCTCCACCTCAAGGCCACGATGATGAAGGTCTCCGACCCCATCATTTTCGGCCACGCCGTCCGCGTCTTCTTCAAGGATTTCCTCAACCAGCACGACGCCACCTTCACCAAGCTCGGCGTGGACCTGAACAACGGCCTCGGCGACCTCCTCGCCAAGGTGGAGACTCTCCCCGCCGCCGACCAGGAGCGCATCCTCGCCGACCTCCAGTCCGCCTACGCCGACGCCCCGCAGATCGCCATGGTCAATTCCGACCAGGGCATCACCAACCTCCACGTCCCGAGCGACGTCATCGTGGACGCCTCGATGCCAGCCATGATCCGCGCCGGCGGCAAGATGTATGACCGCGACGGCAAGCTGCAGGACACCCTCTGCGTCATCCCCGACAGCTCCTACGCCGGCATCTACCAGGCCGTGATCGATTTCTGCAAGGTCCACGGCGCGCTCGACCCGAAGACGATGGGCTCCGTCCCCAACGTCGGCCTCATGGCCCAGGCCGCCGAGGAATACGGCTCGCACAACAAGACCTTTGTTGCGCCGGGCAAAGGAGTGATTCGCATCGTCACCACCGATGCGAATGGGAGTCAGGATTCAGGATTCAGAATGAAGGCATCCGATTCTTCTGGCTCCAGTCTCCTGGCTCCTGGCTCCTCCATCCTGATGGAACATCAGGTGGAAGTGGGCGACATCTGGCGAGCCTGCCAGACCAAGGACGCCGCCATCCGCGACTGGGTGAAGCTCGCCGTCAACCGCGCTCGCCTAAGCAACACCCCCGCCGTCTTCTGGCTCGACCAGACCCGCGCCCACGACGCCCAGCTCATCGCCAAGGTCAACCTCTACCTGAAGGACCACGATACCGCCGGGCTCGACCTCCGCATCCTTCCGCCCGCCGAGGCCTGCAAGTTCAGCCTCGAGCGCATCGCCCAGGGCCAGGACACCATCAGCGTCACCGGCAACGTCCTTCGCGACTATCTCACCGACCTCTTCCCCATCCTTGAGGTTGGCACCTCGGCCAAGATGCTTTCCATCGTGCCGCTGATGAACGGCGGCGGCCTGTTCGAGACCGGCGCCGGCGGCTCCGCCCCGAAGCACGTCGAACAGTTCCTGCAGGAGAACTACCTGCGCTGGGACAGCCTGGGCGAGTTCTTCGCCCTCGCCGCCTCCTTCGAGCACCTGAGCATCGTGATGAAGCACGCCAAGGCCAAGGTGCTCGCCGACACGCTCGACGCCGCCAACGGCAAATTCCTCGAGCACGACAAGTCCCCCGGCCGCAAGCTCGGCACCATCGACAACCGCGGCTCGCACTTCTACCTCGCCCTGTATTGGGCGCAGGCGCTCGCCGCGCAGACGGCCGAGGCCGCCCTCGCCGCCACGTTCAAGCCCATTGCCGAGCAGTTGACCGCCAACGAGTCCAAGATCGTCGCCGAGCTACTTGCCGTGCAGAAGTCCGCCGTCGACGTCGGCGGGTATTACCAGCCGGACGACAAGCAGGCCTCCGCCGCGTTGCAGCCCTCGGCCACGCTGAACGGCATCCTGTCGAGTCTCTGAAGCCGATTGGACAAACCATCTGACCACGGAGCAGACGGGCTAACGGCCGATTCCCCACGGGTGCGCCACGGCCTAGCCGAGACTTGACTTGGTGCGCCATTGGCGCACCTTGCCGTGGTGGAATTTGTCCGCTTTCCCACCTTCGAGCGCTCCGCGGATAGCCTGCTGACCGAGGCGGAGATTTTGGAGATGGAATTGCAACTCGTCGTCCGACCGGACGCGGGTGACCTGATTCCCGGTGGCCGTGGTCTCCGCAAACTGCGGCGTCCGATTGCCGGACGCGGCAAGCGCGGTGGCGCGCGGATCATCTACTACCATGTCGTCTCCGACCACCTGATCCTCCTCATCTTCGCCTACCCCAAAAGTTCCCAAGCCGATCTCGACCGGAAGCAGCTCCGGATTCTCGCCGACCTCGTCAAATCCGAATTCCCATGAACGACGCCCAATTCCATAATCTTCTGCAAGGCATCCGCGAGGCCGGTTCCTATCTGCGCGGCAACAGGAAGGCGGCGGCGCGGGTGGATCGGATCGACCCCGAATCCGTCGCGGCCATCCGGGCCAGGCTGCGCCTGAGCCAGAAACAGTTCTCCTCCGCCTTCGGCATCAGCACGGCCACCCTGCGCAACTGGGAGCAAGGCCGCCGGCAACCGACCGGCGCCGCCCGCACCCTGCTCAAAGTCGCCGCCAAACACCCGAAGGCCGTCCTCGAGGCCGTTGGTTAATATCCTGTCTCCCTGAAGTCATTCTTATAACCTGACATTACGAAGGGCGGAACACAGAGTTGGTTCGCCATCTGAGGTGGACCCCGTCCGTTGGACAGCGGATCGGGTAAATTAAGTTAAGATTTGGGAGGGGGTGCAGGGGGAGGGGCGAAGCTCCTCCCCCGCTCTGGATGAGTTGTTGGCGGATGGGCGCGTGGGTTTCAAGCGCTGAGGGCGACGGGCAGGTCGCGGCGGTAGA
>Ga0187894_10006784_pt1 | contig 11068 bp, 5 predicted proteins | sample GBC1701081metaG_FD_136650 | JGI IMG/M metagenome (GOLD analysis project Ga0187894, IMG submission 136650) | White microbial mat communities from a lava cave in the Kipuka Kanohina Cave System on the Island of Hawaii, USA - GBC170108-1 metaG ...
TGTGCCAGCCCACTAAACTTGCCAAACGATGAGGTGCGAATCGAGATGGACACGCCTTCAACAGAAATGGGTAACTCGGCAAACCGGACTGCCACATTTCTGAGGACAGGGGAAGGCGTGTCTACATTTCTTCTACAAAATGGTAACGAAGTCTGCATATTGAAAGAGAATTGTTTTTCCTTCTTGCCCTCAGGTTGTTTTACTGAGGACCTAGCAAGAGTTACTTTGATCGTTAGGGATTTGAGAGGTGACAGCTTATTTCAAGCCTTTTAGCAAAAAGGCATTGTGTTTCCAATCGCCGCGAATGAAGGCAATATGCTTGTCATCAACTGAAAACTGCATATCCATCATATCGGCATCGCTGAATTCATGTAGCCGTTGCGGCGCGGGAGCAGATAACTTATGCGACCAGAGCGAATCTTTGGCGTTGACTTCATCTATCGAATAACTCAGAGTTTCCGAGTTTCGCCAGCGCAGATGATCTACAAAACCGGTATTTTCCGGCACTACTAGGGTCTGCAAAATCTTTCTAGTTGCCAAATCCAGGATGTTGATTTTCTGTCTGCCGTTCTCCCTATAAAAATAGGCGAGCCGCTTGCCATCGGGGGAAAATGTCTGATAGTAACCTAACATACCGCCAACTGGCGTTTCGCTGCTATCTTCAAGCGATACTTTCATCAACTCATTGGCAAAGCCCGATTGATAGTAGAGGAATTTCCCGTCGGGCGCTACAAAACGCGGATAGCCGCCGCTTGTGCGCGTCACTTGTATTTGATTGCTGCCATCTATATCCATGCGCCAGACGTGACTCTCGCCACTGCGATTGGAACGGAAGAAGATATAGCGATTATCGGGAGAAACCAACGGATGCGAATCCAGCCCCTCGTGGTTGGTCAACTGTCGCTGATTCGATCCGTCCGTCGCCATGATCCAAATATCTTCATTGCCTGCGGTGTCCGAGGCGTAAACGATTCTGCCATCAGAGGTGAATGCCAGCCCGTCCCGCGCCTGGGTCAGGCTTTTGCTGCCCGCCGGATTTTGCGCCTCGCCAAAAAAGAGATAAAAGTCGGCGGCTAGCGTAGTGACAACCAATTTGTCGCCCTCTTGATTGAGACTCAGATTGTCATAACTGACGGAATCTTTGGTCAATTGTTCAATAGCGCCGTTGGCAACATTCAACTTCCAGATTCGCACCGGCGCATTGATATTCTCACTGCCGGAAAAGAGCAGCCCTTGTTGATCGGGCAACCATTCGAGATTCGACACCTGAAAAAACTTTTTCGCCGTCAGGTCGCGCTGTTCCCCGGTTCTAACATCCACCGCCACCAAGCCGATATTTTGCGAGGCATTGCGCGAGTGTCCGTAGGCAGCGGCTAGCGTTTTGCCATCCGGTGAAAACGCCGACGCCCAAAAGACGTTCGGGCTTGCCGATACCTTTACTTCGCGCTCCTGTTGTCCGTCTACATCAATGAGCATCAATTTGTTGGAGTCAGCAACGCCGATTTCATAGCGGACAAATGAAATCTGCTTATCGTCAGGCGATACGCTGATCCAGCCCTGACAATTTTCCGTCAGTTTCGTCGGCACACCGCCGGTCAGCGGAACTCGATAAAGCGTGAGAGGTTTGGTTTGCTCTTTGTTCTGCCGGATAAAAAAGAGGGTATCGCTATCCTGCGAAAAAGCCAGTCCGAAATAGACCTCATTGGAGGGCGGCAGAATCGGCGTGTTATTGCCGGTTTCAAGGTGGCGCAGCCAAAGGCTCTGTTTCTCGTTGACTTGATTACTATAGGCGACAAACTTGCCATCCGGGGAGATTGCGGCGTGATGCACTTTGCCGGTATCGGAAAATTTCGTCGAAGCAAAGCTGTTTGCGAGAATCGGCAGCTTGGCTTCAGAAGGTTGTTTTTTCCAGAGCCAGAAGCTAAAACCGAGTGTGCTGCCTAGCGTCAGCAACAGCAGGGCGGCGAAAGCGTAGGTTGCCGCAGAACGCTGAGGTTTTTCTTCAGGCGTCGTGACGGCGGATGATAAGCCGTTATCCGTAGCTACGTCCTTAATTTCCGCAATAAAACGAAAGCCGCGACGCGGAACGGTTTCGATAAAGGTCGGACTTGCCGCTTTATCGCCTAAAGCTTTGCGAAGCATTTTGATATTGAATGACAGATTATTCTCTTCAACGAAACGGTCGTGCCAGACGCGCCGCATCAAGTCGTCTTTTTCAACCAGTGTCCCGGCGTTCTCAACCAGCACGAACAAGGTGTCAAACATTTTGCAGGTGATGGCAACAGTTTCGCCATTACGGGTTAAGACCTTGTTAATCGAATCCAGACGGAACTCGCCAAATTCATAAACCTGTTTCGCCTCAGCCATTTTGCCGTTATCCAATCAAATCTCGTCAAAATCTCAGAACTATCTCAAGACTTTTGCCGCCAAACCCGGTAAGTATCTGTACCTGACCAGATGATAGCACAAAACGGCGCTGAAACAAGATTCTCATTATCTGGTCAAAATCTTGGCGGTAAGCCGGTCTGCCCCCGCAGATTTCACGCAACTGATGCTACGAGCGGAGCCAGCCAAATAGTTTGGCGGTGGGGCAGTGAGTCGGGATGAAAAGGGTTTGGCGATGCCCGGTCAGGCGGTACACCTTGCCTCCACAGACTGACACGGCGCAACGCCAAACCTCCCGCCTCGCTGCCCCACGAGCCTATTTTGAAAGAAGCACACCGCTTTTTCGCAAGAATTATTGACTCAAGTTACGCGGCACAGAAGTAAGTGAGCATTTTCAGGAGCGGGTGTTAGAGTTCAACCTTCAGGTTGGTCGTCGCTTCACAAGCAGACCCTTATGAGTATGACGACGGCTATCAACGACAAAAGCAGCAGCGCAAGGTTCGGAAGAAACCACAGTTTTCACTTCATCAGGCGACGACCAACCTGAAGGTTGAACTCTAACACCCGTCGCCAAGCGGTTCTCTTACTTGGTGCGTAAGGTGAGTTATTGATAGATCGAGGAGAAAAGAGATGCAACATAAATGGTTATCTGTTTCGCTATGGCTAGTCATCCTGATTAGCCCAACATTGGCGCAAACGACGGAGTTCACCTATCAGGGTAAACTCGCAGTTGGCACGCTGCTCGCCAATGGCGCTTATGATTTCGAGTTTCGCCTGTTTGATGTGGCGCTCGGCACTACGGAGCTTGGCATCGTAACCCGCTTGGGGGTTCCGGTTACGGACGGCATCTTTACGGTGCAGTTGGATTTCGGCGCACAATTCACCGGCGCGGGGCGGCTTCTGGAAATCGCAGTAAAACCTTCGGGTAGCCCTGACTCCTTTACGGTCTTGTCACCGCGTCAACCGATAACCTCTGCGCCTTACGCGATTCGCAGTTTGAATGCCACATTGGCAGATACGGCGACCAATGCCTTACAGCTTGGCGCAGTCGCAGCGAATCAATATGTTCTGACAACCGATACACGGATGACCGATGAGCGTAACCCCTTGCCCAACAGCGCCAATTATATTCACAACTCGGCGGCGCAACAGGCGTCGAGCAACTTCCATATCTCAGGCAACGGCACGGTTGGCGGCACGCTGGCGGGTGTTGTCGTCAATGCCATAACTCACTATAGCCTCGGAAATTTCAGGGTATTGAGCAATGCCGGAGCCGACAATCTGTTTGCCGGGGTCGGCGCGGGACAGGCGAATACAAGCGGCAATTTCAATGCCTTTTTTGGTAAAAACGCCGGATTGAACAACACCGCAGGATTAAACAATGCCTTCTTCGGAGCCTCTGCGGGCGCGGCAAACACCACAGGTCATTCCAACGCGCACTTCGGAGCCTTTGCCGGCGCATCGAACATCATCGGCGAGCAAAACGCTTTCTTCGGCATCAGTTCAGGCTTGAACAATAGCAACGGCAGCAACAATGCCTTTTTCGGTTCCGACTCGGGACGGGCAAACACTTCCGGCTTTCAAAACGCTTTCTTCGGCTCTGGCGCAGGCATCGCCAACGCCATCGGCAACGGCAATTCATTCTTCGGCGCACTCGCCGGACAGACAAACAACGCCTCCTTCAATTCGTTTTTCGGTTGGCGCTCCGGCGCGAATAACACCACCGGCAGTCAAAATGCCTTCTTTGGCGAGAGCGCCGGAGCCGCAAACACCACAGGGGCAAACAACGCCTTCTTTGGGGCGAGCGCCGGCACAGCGAATCTTAATGCCAGCAACAATGCCTTTTTCGGAGCCGGAGCCGGAGCCGCGAACACCAGTGGTTCCTCCAACTCGTTTTTTGGTAAGAGCGCCGGTCAGTCAAATACCAACGGCGTTCATAATGCCTTCTTCGGAGCCAACGCCGGCAACGCCAACAACTCCGGTTCTGACAACTCGTTTTTCGGTTCATCGGCAGGCAGCGCCAATACCCTTGGCACGGGCAACTCGTTTTTTGGCAGAAACGCCGGTCTGGCAAACACCATCGGCAACAGCAATGCTATTTTCGGCGCCAATGCCGGTCAACAGAACACCGAGGGCGATTTCAATGCCTTCTTTGGCAGAGCCGCTGGTCAATCCAACACCACTGGCGACAACAACGCCTTTTTCGGTAACAATGCCGGTCAAGCCAACACGACAGCAGGCAACAACACCTTCTTCGGCTCAAATGCCGGAGCGACGAATACCACCGGAGTCAGTAACGCTTTCTTTGGCGGCAGAGCCGGTATTGCCAACACCACGGGCGGCAGTAACGCCTTCTTCGGAGCGAACACCGGCGACGCCAACAGCGCTGGTGGTGGCAATGCGTTTTTCGGCAGCAGCGCCGGAGGAGCCAGTTCCATAGGCAATAGCAATGCGTTTTTCGGGTCGAGCGCCGGCATCGCCAATACTACGGGCAGCAGCAACGCTTTCGTCGGCATACTGACCGGCAGCACAAACACTACAGGCAACAATAATACTCTGCTTGGCGCACTTGCTGATGTCGGCAGCGCCAATCTCTCGAACGCCACCGCTATTGGGTCGGGCGCAGTGGTTACGACCAGTAATACCATCGTACTTGGCAGAAGCGGCGGGCAGGACGATGTGCGTGTGCCGGGTAACTTGGTCGTCGTCACACTCGGCGCGGCGGGAGCGACAACCCTCTGCCGTAATGCGGCAAACGAGATTGCAACCTGTTCATCCAGTCTGCGCTATAAAACCCTAGTGCAGCCCTTCACAGGCGGCTTGGAGATAATTCGTCGGCTGCGTCCGATTGCTTTCAACTGGAAAGATGGCGGCATCCGCGATGTCGGTTTTGCGGCAGAAGAAGTCGAACAGCTAGAACCGCTGCTGACCACACATAATGAAAAAGGCGAAATCGAAGGGGTGAAGTACGGACAACTCACTGCCGTTTTAGTCAACGCTGTCAACCAACAGCAAACGCAAATTCGCCAATACCAACAACAAGCCGCACAACAGCAGGAGCAATTGCAAAGACAACAACAAGAACTTGCCGTTTTGAAGCAATGGTTTTGTCGCACGCATCCCAACGCGGCGCTATGTCAGTCCGCTAAATCTGTCAAAAGGTAAGGGGCAAATCAAGATAGACACGCCTTCAACGGGAATGGGCGATCTGCAAACCGGGCTGCCATATTTCAGAAGGAGAGGGGAAGGCGTGTCTGTATTTTCTATTACTCAGGTGTCGAATTGCTGATGGCTTTCAATCAGGGCAGATTGGTAATCAGGATGGCGTCGCTTTGCAGTCTGCCACGTGCGATGACCAGATTTTTGCCGTCGTGCGACCAAGCGAAATTGAAAACGCGGTCAGGAAAATCGAGCAGCTTTTGCGGCTTATCGCCATTGAGCGGTTGTCGCCACAAACTGGAAGTGTTGAAGACTCCGGCGGCGTAATAAAAAGCCGTGGCATCGGCTGACCATTGAATGATGGCACGACGCATCGGTAAATCGAATAGTTTTGGCTCGGCATTGCCGTCGGTTGGCAAGACGCCAATTCGCAAGGTCGGGGTTTCGCTGCGGGCTTCCGGCTGGGCAAAGACATGACGATACGCCAGCCATTTGCCATCCGGCGACCCGGACAAAAAACCTTCCGTCGTTGCGTTTGCCAACTGAGCCACCGGAACGTCTGAGCCGCCATCAATCGGAATTTTCCAGATTGCTGTTGGCGAAGCCCCGATTTTGACGAAGAAAACTTCTGTGCCATCCGCTGACAAGGCTACCGCTTGCCCGCGCCCTTTTTGTGCTTCGTCAAAAGTCAGTTGTTTTTGATTGCGCCCATCTCTATCCATGCGCCAGAGTTGTCTTATGCCGGTACGCGATGAGATAAAAACCAGATAGCGCCCGTCGGCGGAAATCACCGGATAGGTGTTGTCTTGTCCGGCGTTTATTGTCAACGGCACCCGATTGCTGCCGTCGGTATTCATTGAGTAGAGGTCTGTGGTATTATTCGCAAAAGCCGAGAAAATAATTTTGCCGTCCGGCGTCCACGCCAGTCCAACATAGCCGTCTAAGCTGCGTTCGCCGAAGGTTAGCTGTTTGGCTTGCTTCAAATCGCCGTCCGGCAACAACCACAACTGCGAGATGATTTTCTGTTGCCGCGTCACCAACATTCGCCCGTCAGCCGACAGACTGACCCAGAAATAGCCTTCAAGGTCATTGGTCAGGCGACGCACTGCTCCGTCAGGAAAGCCGAGCATCCACAGTTGCGAAGTAGATTCGTTGATTTCCCGTGCCGTAACGATTAACTGCTTACCATTTGGCATCCACGAAAGGCGCGAGATTGCCCGCCAGCGCGGCGTCTGCAAGGTGGTCTCTTTTCCTGTAGAAGCGTCAATGGTCACCAGATTGAGATGTACCTGTTTTTGCACATCGGCGGCAACCACAAGTTTTGTGCTGTCAGGCGACCAGACCGGAGCGCCACTGTAACTGAGCGGCGCGTCCCGCACACGCAATTCATGTTCGCCGCTGCCGTCGAGATTTGACAGCATCAGCACACTGGCGTTGCGTCCGGTGTCGCGGCGAATGAAAGCACATTGGCTGCCATCAGGCGAGATGCTGAAATCGCTCCAGACATTAGCGGCAACTTTTTTCGGGGCGCTGCCGAAAACCGAAGTTTGATAGATATTGCCGGGGTCGGCTTCTTCGCGGAAGTATAAGTATCTGCCGTCGGGTGAAATCACTAATGACCGATAGCCCTTGCGTGAGGGCGGCAAGGTCTGTATGGCGCTGCCGGTGGCAATCTGCTTAACCCAGACGCTGGCTTGCTCTTCTTCAAGCCGCACGTATGCCAGCAGTTCGCCGTTGGGCGAGAGCGTCGAGAAGAATACATCGCCGCTGTCGGTCAAGCGTTGAAACCGGAGTTGTTCAATCGGCGCAGTCTTGGGTTCATTGGTTGCGCCGCGTCGGAGAATGAATTGATACACGCCAAAGCTCAACGCCAACAAAAGTAAAATTCCTAAGCCTGCAACAAAAACATTCTGCCAGACCGAGTGCGGACGAATCTGCTCCGGCGTGGATGACATGAAAGTTTGCGTCATTGTGACGGGTTGGGCTTCGTTGGTTACAGGAGAAACGGCGGCAGAGGGGAGAGCGTCTGCGAACAGTTTTCCCTCTGCGGTTGTCGTGGCAGGGTCAGAAATAACTTCTGCCGTTGGTTTGGCGCTGTCGTTTGCGGCGTCGCCGGACAACCTGACCGGTACGGCGAAGCGATAGCCCCGACGCGGCACTGTCTCAATAAACTGTCTGCCTTGTTCGTCAACCCCGAGAGTGCGCCGCAAGGTATAGATGTTTTGCGACATATTGCTCTCTTCGACAAAAGTATCCGCCCAGACTGTCTGCATCAATTCCGACTTCGAGACTACGCCACCGGCTTTTTCCAACAGCGTCAAAAGCGTGTCAAAGACCTTCGGCGGCAAGACAATCAGTTCTTCGCCGCGCCATAGAACGCGCTCCGCCGCATCCAGACGAAAGCTGCCAAATTCATATAACTTATTGGAAAACCGCGACATACTTCACTTGAGAACTACTTGAAAACTAATTGAAGGTTTTCTTAAAGACTTTTCTGACCCACTTTGTTTAGCCTGTCCGCGATGGAACCAGTGCGCTGCATTTTAGCTGTTCTTTGCAGCGACAAGCAACAAGATGCGCTCCGTTTTTCGTGAGGAATGAATATGAAACAGCATCGGTTCATCATCGTTTTGTCTGGCTTGCTGTTGTTGATTTGCAGTTGCGGCAAAAATGAAAGCCGCGTTAAGTCAACCTCTGCGGCGCAGACAAACGACGCTCATATCGCGGCGTCGCGCAAAGAGATTATCGCGCCAAATGTTCTTGCGGTTCAACTCGCGGCGCACCATGAGTTGGAAACCAGAATGACGTTTGCGCCAACGGAGTTGATTCCAGCCAGCCTTTATTTGATGGCTGCTCCTTACTCTGAACCGCGCCGTGTTGCGGCTTTCCTGACGAACGAAAAAGTCGTCGTTGAAGAACAGAGTATTGAGGTCAGCGCCGACGACAAGCGCGAAGTGTTTGACTTCCGCTTCAGCAAAATGCCACGCCCTGTGGGGAACTATCGAATTGAATTCGTCGAGATTGCCCGCTCAAACGGCAAGCCCATGTTATTGGCGCGGCTTTTCCTGATTGTTGAATGAAGAACAACAGCTTCAACAGCAGCTTGACGCTTTGCGAAAACTCCTCTGTCAAAGCCAGCCGCAGGCAGAGGTTTGCAAATAGTTCGGCGTGAGCGGCGGCAAACGTCGCTCGTTCCGATTCGAGAAGTATCCGGCACATTGCTCATAGCAAGCGTTATGAGAACACCGGGAGTCACACAACAATGTGCCACCGCAGATGAAAGTGAGGCAGTTCATGAAAATCAGAAACGTAGTCCTTTTTTTCGTAGCAGGAGGCATTCATAGAAGTAAGGAGAATTCGTATGTCAGATAAATTGAAAATTACGTTCACGACAATCAATGTGAGAAATAATGGCGAATGGACCGGCAAGGGAGAACTCTACTGGGAGTTGCTGGTTGACGATCATCAGGTGTCCAGCCGCCCCGTCAGCAATCCCCTGAAGATTGCAGATGGAGAAACCATTTCGATCAATCAGAGTTATCCGGTGACCAAACAAGCTGGACAGAGCCTGACCATCGAGGGTTCGGTTTCTGAGAGAGACAATGTTGACAAGGATGATTTTGCCAGTTTCGCGGACGCCTATACCGGCGCGGAGAACTGGGGACTTGGCACCCACAACCGCACATTGCGCGACGGTCATCTCGATGTGACGGTCAATTACAAGGTCGAACGACAATAAGTTGTCGTTCAAACCGGAGTGGCGCTGACCCGGAATGTGTGAAGGACAATGCCCCTGAGTTCGCTAATTTTGCTCCTATTGCAAATAGACGGATTATGCGGCAGGTCTTTTATCTTTACGAGTTGGCGTCACGCCGCTCAATGCGAGCGTTCATCAGTAAATCAGATATTCTCGGATAAAAATATGGAAAGGGAGTCAATAATGCTGCGAGCCGTCTTACATCATCGCCACGTATCCTTGACGTTGTTTATCTTGCTGGTTGTCGGCACATACACGGCAACGGCACAGACAACCGGCTTCACCTATCAGGGGCGGTTGACCGATAACAATCTACCGGCAAACGCCAACTATGATTTCGAGTTCAAGCTGTTTGACGCACTAACAGGCGGCACACAACAAGGCGTAACTCTGCAACGATTCAATACGCCGGTGACCAATGGCATTTTTACCGTGCTACTGGATTTCGGCGCTAGCGTCTTTCCGGGTGCGAATCGTTATCTGGAGATCGCAGTTCGGCTGGCAGGCACGCCCGGCATCACCATCCTCGCGCCGCGTCAGCCCGTTACGTCAACGCCGTATACAATTCGCAGCGCCTCGGCAGCTACGGCTGACAATGCAACAAATGCACAGACCGCGCAAAATGCTTTGCAACTTGGCGGCGTGGCGGCAAATCAATATGTGCTGACGAATGACTTGCGTTTGACGGATGCGCGAAATCCCTTGCCGAATAGCCCGAATTACATTCAAAACAGCACAACGCCACAAGCTACCAGCAATTTCAACATCAGCGGCAACGGCACGGCGGGCGGCACACTCACGGGCAACATCATCAGCGCAACGACGCAGTACAACATTGGTCTTAGCCGCGTGTTGATTAGTCCCGGGGCATTCAATTTTTTTGCCGGTAATGGCGCTGGTCAACTCAACACTACCGGCACCAGCAACTCCTTCTTCGGAGTCAACGCCGGTATCTTCAACACTACAGGCAGCAGCAATGCCTTCTTCGGATTTGAGGCGGGGCGCAACAACACCACCGGCAATAGTAATTCCTATTTCGGCAAAGATGCGGGACGGAGCAGCACGACGGGCAATGATAATGCCTTCTTTGGTAATGATGCAGGGCAGAGCAATACGACCGGCGGCAGCAATGCCTTTTTCGGTAAAGGCGCAGGCGCGGACAATACAACCGCCACCGGCAATTCTTTCTTTGGCGCTCTTGCCGGAAACTCGAACACGACAGGCGCGAATAATGCTTTCTTTGGGTTTGAGGCAGGCAGACTCAGCGAAGACGCCTTCAACAACTCTTTCTTCGGCTATCAAGCAGGCGAGAGCAATGTCATCGGGCTGAACAATTCCTTCTTCGGTTTTAACGCCGGACAACTCAACACTGGCAGCCGTAATTGCTTTTTCGGCAGCGGAGCAGGGCAACTCTCAACGGGAGCATTCCACAACTCTTTCTTCGGGGGGCAAGCAGGCGGCGGGAATACGACGGGCGATGACAATGTTTTTTTCGGGCTTGATGCAGGCATAACAAATACGACTGGCAGCTTCAACACCGTGATTGGCTCTACTGCCGATGTCTCCGCGAGTAATCTTACGAACGCTACCGCCATTGGCGCGAAAGCTCTGGTGGCGGCGAGCAATGCGCTGGTGTTGGGACAAATCAACGGCATCAATGGCGCAACCGCCAACACCAATGTCGGCATCGGCACGACCACGCCTCTGGATAGACTTCATGTTGAGGGAATCATTCGCGTCGGTAGTTTAGGCGCGGCTGGCAGCACA
>Ga0187894_10006785_pt1 | contig 11067 bp, 7 predicted proteins | sample GBC1701081metaG_FD_136650 | JGI IMG/M metagenome (GOLD analysis project Ga0187894, IMG submission 136650) | White microbial mat communities from a lava cave in the Kipuka Kanohina Cave System on the Island of Hawaii, USA - GBC170108-1 metaG ...
GGGCTGCCTCCGGGCAATCCAGCCAGTCGGCTGACCTCCTCGTTAAGCTTTGGCAAGGTGGCATCCTTCACTTCGCGGTACAGCTTCTCCAGGCGGTGTAATTCGCCGTGAGTCGGTCTGCGGCTGAAGCAACGCTCAAATCCACTTTGAATCTTTTCATACGGAGAAACTCCGGTTTCACCGATCAACTGCCCGCCCAGGGCCTGGGCGCATTCCACAAAAATGCCGTGATTCAACAGCGTGAGCGACTGGAGCGGCGTATTCGACCGTTCACGCCGCATACAGGTTTCGCTGGGATTTGCCTGATCGAAGGTCATGGAAATCGGGTAAGATACCGTGCGTTGCGAGTAGATATAAAGACCGCGACGGTAGCGCTCCGGGCCGGTGCTATCGTCCCACTGGAATGCGCCGGCTGTGCCCAGCTTCTTGATATCTTCGGGCAGGAACGGGCGGAAACTGGGTCCACCGATCTCTCGATTCAATAACCCGCTCACGGCCAGAAAAGCATCGCGCACCGTTTCCGATTCGAGCCGCAACCGATTTTGCCGGGCCAGGAGAACATTCGTCGGATCGTGTTCGAGAAGATCGGGCCGTGCGTGCGATGATTGCCGGTACGTGGCCGACGTGACGATCGAGCGGATCATCGCTTTTCTACTCCAGCCGCCAGCCACAAATTCCGTCGCTAGCCAATCCAACAGCTCCGGATGCGATGGGGGCTCTCCGCGCGTGCCGAAATCTTCAGGTGTCCGCACCAGGCCATGTCCGAAGAGATGTTGCCAGCAATGATTCACGGCCACGCGGGCAGTCAGTGGATTGGCCGGTTCCGCAAGCCACCGTGCGAGGTCAAGCCGATCCGCCCGACTTGCGCTGCGTCGTGGATGAAAAGGCTGCAATACCGCCAGCACGCCCGGTTGTAATTCCTCTCCTTTGCGCAGGAAATCCCCGCGCACGTGCAGGTACGTTTTAGGCGCGTTGGTCATCTCGATGAATGTCTGCGCCTTGGCTTCGGTGTAAACCGGTTCCCTTTTTTTGTGTTCGGCGACTTGCCGGTTGATTTGATCCAAGAAAGCATTCGTCGCTTTCGTGTATTCCGCCTGAAGCGCGGTCAGCCGCGCCAATTCCTGCGCCCACGTCTTTTTCTCGCGTTCAAACTTTTCTACTTCGCGCGGTTGTGGAGCGGAAATGTCCATCTCGTCAGCACCATTGAAGAAAGCGTAAAGCTGATAGAATTCGCGCTGGCTGATGGGATCGTATTTGTGGTTGTGGCACTCGGCGCATCCAACAGTTAGTCCCAGCCACACCGTTCCCGTAGTGCTCACGCGGTCCACTTTGGCTTTGCAGCGAAACTCCTCGCGGTCGGTGCCGTCCTCATGGTTCATCAGCGTGTTGCGATGGAAACCAGTCGCTGTGAGCTGTTCGTCGCTGGCATCCGGCAGGAGGTCGCCGGCAATTTGCTCGACAGTGAATTGGTCGAATGGCTGGTCTTGATTGAATGAATCGATCACCCAGTTACGATACACGTAGGCATAAGGACGTGGCTTGTCGATCTGGTAGCCCTCGCTGTCGGCATAGCGGGCCAAGTCCAGCCAATGCCGTCCCCAACGCTCGCCAAAGTGCGAGGAAGCCAGCAGAGAATCCACGAGTCGCTCGTAAGCATCAGGGTGCTGATCTTGAACGAACGCCCGGATTCGATCCGGTTCCGGTGGCAGGCCGATTAGATCCAAATGGAGACGGCGAATTAGAGTGTAACGATCTGCTTCCGGGGAGGGATCAATCCCTTCCTTCTCCAACCGCGCCAGCACGAACATGTCGATGGGATTTCGCAGCCAGCGCCTGTTTTTCACCGGGGGTAGCGCGGCCTTTTGGGGTGCGGTGAAAGCCCAGTGGTTCGTGCTGCGCGATGTGTGTTCCGCAGACCTGCTCTGAAGCGCAGCTTCGGCAATTGGGCCGCCTATCGAGACCATCAGCCAGCCGACTAGCACACTGTAAAGATTCAGTCTGGGCAAAGGTTGGCTCACATCACTTCTCAAGTTCTCAACTCCTGACGAAGCTTTCCGCTCTGGAATTTAATTTTGTTGCCTCGTCAATGATTGTGACACACTGCAACCACGATGAGTTTGCTGACCGAGTTCCTGTCTGACACGAATCAAGAAGTCTTTCGACTGCGCTCGAAAGCGCCTGGCCCAGCGGGCAAGCTGCCGCTCACTGAGGAACTACTGCGGAATAGTCCCAGTGGCGACATCTTCGGCCTCACGCAAAATGCCGGCATGGGTTGGGAACCAAGCGAAGTCGGACGGAAGCCCTTTCTGATTCTCAGCACGCAAGGCGGTCTGCGCGCACCCGATGGCAAGCCCATCGCGCTGGGCTATCACACGGGGCATTGGGAAATCAGCCTGCTTGTTCAGGCGGCCGCAGATGAATTGCGCCGACTCGGCACGGTGCCCTTTGCCGCGTATTGCTCCGACCCTTGCGACGGGCGCACCCAAGGCACCACGGGCATGTTCGACAGCCTGCCGTACCGCAACGACGCGGCGATAGTCTTTCGCCGATTGATCCGTTCGCTGCCCCGGCGGGCCGGCGTCCTCGGCGTGGCGACATGTGACAAGGGGCTTCCGGCAATGATGATGGCGCTAGCTGGAATGAAGGATTTGCCCAGTGTGCTTGTGCCCGGCGGCGTGACGCTGCCACCGGAGACAGGTGAAGACGCGGGAGCAATCCAAACCATCGGCGCGCGTTTCTCCCACGGGTTGATCTCGCTGGAAGAAGCGGCGGAACTAGGTTGTCGCGCCTGCGCGTCCCCGGGCGGCGGTTGCCAATTTCTCGGCACGGCAGCGACGTCGCAGGTCGTCGGCGAAGCGCTTGGAATGTCATTGCCTCATACCGCGCTGGCTCCTTCAGGGCAGCCGGTCTGGACCGATGTTGCCGTCCGTTCAGCGCAAGCCCTGGCGCAGCTTGATCAACGCGGATTGAAACTTAGGGACTTCCTCACCGCATCCAGCATTCGCAACGCGATGGTCGTTCACGCGGCTTTCGGCGGCTCGACTAATTTGCTGTTGCACATCCCCGCCATTGCGCACGCCGCCGGTTTGCCACGGCCCAAGGTAGAAGATTGGATCGAAGCCAATCGGCAGGCGCCGCGCTTGGTCGATGTGCTGCCGAATGGTCCGAAGCATCATCCCACCGTGCGCGTCTTTCTCTCTGGCGGCGTGCCGGAAGTGATGCTCCACCTACGGCGGCTGGGTTCATTGGATACCAGCGTTCTTACCGCCACAGGCCAAACGTTGGAAGAGAATCTGAATGCTTGGGAAACATCGGGGCGTCGCCGCCGCTTTCGAGAGATTCTGCGAGAACAGGACGGAGTCGATCCCGACGATGTGATCATGACACCCGACCAAGCAAAGGCGCGCGGGCTGACCAGCACGATTACTTTTCCGCGCGGCAACCTGGCCCCTGAAGGCTCGGTTATCAAAAGCACAGCGATTGATCCTTCCGTCGTCGATGCGGATGGTGTCTATCGAAAGGAAGGGCCGGCACGAGTGTTCGTGAGAGAAAAGGACGCTATCTCTGCGATTAAGAAAGGCCGCATTCAATCGGGCGACGTGATGGTGCTGGCAGGATGTGGCCCAATGGGCACCGGCATGGAGGAGACGTATCAACTCACATCCGCGTTGAAGCATTTGCCTTTTGGCAAACACGTCGCACTCATTACCGACGCCCGGTTCTCCGGCGTTTCCACGGGCGCATGCGTCGGCCACGTTGGACCGGAGGCGCTGGCGGGTGGACCACTGGGCAAGCTGCGCGATGGGGATTGGATTCGGATCGTGATCGACCGGAACCGGCTGGAGGGAAGCATCGACTTCATCGGCGAAAGAAACCAGCGATTCACTTCCGAAGAGGGCATCGCAATTCTTTCTAGTCGCTCATCACACGAAGGCTTGGCGCCAGCGGCTGAACTACCAACGGACACACGCTTATGGGCCGCATTGCAGCAAGCGGGCGGCGGGACTTGGGGCGGGTGTGTTTATGACGTCGAAGCGGTGCTAGGCCGGTTGGGACGAGTCTAGAGATAAGCGCTGGCAAAATAGCGTCGCTTGAAGTTCCATTAAGCCGTAGGATCGCCCTCCCTCGTTCACTTATCTTCTTCGTTTGCAATAGCAGCAAAGAATGCGCGGAGTTTTTCGGGATCAAGGTTGTCGCGGGTGCGTACCCCGCTGCATAAGTCGAGACCAAACGGTTCAACGGCGGCGATGGCCTCGGTAACGTTGGCCGGAGTGAGACCGCCGGCGAGAAAGAGTGGAACGGGGACGGCGTCGCGAATTCGACGACTCAACGTCCAGTCGTGAGTGCGTCCCGTGCCACCGAGTTGCTTGACGGCAAGATTCGGATCGCCAGAGTCGAGCAGCAGAGCGTCCACCTGGGCTGCGGCCGCGATCGCGTAGTCCACTGAGGCCGGTCCAGTCACATGGACAACTTGGACCAGGGCGATTCCGGGCAATTTTTCGCGAAGACGCGGATAAACCGTGGCGGGCAAATGATCGCAAAGCTGAAGTGTGTTCGTGCGGCAGCGGCGTTGTTGCGCAATGATGGCCTCCGGTGAATGCTCACTCGTCAGCAAAAATGTGGCGATTGGCGGCGGCACGCTGTGGGCGACCAGGGCAATCGTTTCCTCAGAGATAACACCCGGACCGCTGGGCATCGTTGAGACCAGCCCGATTGCCGAAGCTCCGTGTGTAATTGCTAGCGCCGCCTCTGCGGGAGACTTGATGCAACAGATCTTGACTCTCGGTCGTGTGAGCACGCAATTAGTCGAAATAGAGTCAAAGATAAACCAGTGTTTGGACTACTGGGTAGTGGTGCTAACCGCGACTCCAGGCCAGCCGAAGCGACGTGGAGTAAGCGCCCGGGCTTCTTTGTCGCCCTCGGCGAACTCGTAGAACCGATCCAGTTCAAGATTCGCAACGACGTTGGTCTTTCCAGTGACGGGCCACCAAACTTCGACTCGCTCCACTTTATCGGCATTGCCCAGCCCGATTTCCTGCCGCAGCGGCGAAGAGCCAAAGCTGCCACCGGAGCCGACCACGCGGTGGATTTCACGAGGCTTTCCCTTGGTGGAGGCCACGACTTTGATGCGCGTTCCGATGGCGGCGTGGTTGGATTCCTTACCGACAAGCTTCAAACACAGCCAACGGTTGGCGTTCCCGGGATTGGCGAAGAGCGCGTCGAAATAATTGTCGCCGGTGAACGCGCCTCCGACATTGAGCAGCACGTCCTGCTGGCCGTCGTTGTTGAGATCGGCAAAGGCGACGCCGTGGCCCTTTTGTAAATGTCCGAAGCCACCAGCGGTGGTCACATCCTGAAATTGGCGCCCGGCGTTATTGCGGAACATTTCATTAGGCAGCAGGCTGCCGAAATAGGGAGCGCCGGTGCCGACGTAAAAGTCGAGGAAACCATCGTTGTCCAGATCGCCAAAATTAGCGCCCATGCCGAGCAAGGGGCGATCGACTCGAAGCTGGCTGGAAACGTCGTTGAACGATCCGTCGCGCCGATTGCGATAGAGCCGCGCGGTTTCCGCTTTGTTGGGAAGACCCAGTTTGGCCGCGGTGACCTCGGTGAGCGTTGAATGTCCGAGACCTCCAGCGGAAAAGGTGCTGAGGTCGGCGCCGTAGCCGCACGCAAAAATATCCAGCCAGCCGTCGTTGTCGAAATCCCAGAACCAAGCCGGAAAACTCAGCGAAGGTTTCATGACTTGCGCGGCATAGGGCGCTACTTGGAAACGAACTCCCGCTCCGCCACTTTTCGAGGCGCGTCCTTCGTTGCGCAGCAGCATATTGTCCTCGCCCAAACAGGAGACATACAGGTCAGGCCAACCGTCGTTGTCAAAGTCCCCGGCGGTTACGCCCCGGACGAAAGCCGTGATAGCGATTCCTGCTTCGGCGGCACACTCGCGAAATCTCCCCTGGCCATCGTTGAGAAACAGTTCACACGGATGCGGTTGTTGCGCGTCTATCGTCTCATTACCCACGAACAAATCGATCCAGCCATCATTATTTGCGTCGAACCAAACGGCGGAAAGCGCGGGGTGAAACGAAAGCAATCCGGCTTCCTCCGTCACGTCTGCGAACGTGCCATCGCCATTGTTCTTCAACAGCGAATCGGGTAACCGGCCCAGTTCGCCGAGCCAGGCGCCGCGTACAAAATAAAGATCGGGCCAGCCGTCATTGTTGTAATCCGTCTGCAGCACGTTCAAGCCGCCGGTTACGCCCAACAAGCCCGCTTGGGTCGTGCGTTCCTCAAATTGTCCATTGCCCGTGTTCTTGAAATAGTGGCATTGGCCAGTCGCGTTCCAAGTGCTTAACAGCACGTCCAACAGACCATCCCCGTCGAAGTCCTCCGCGACGACACCACCCGCCAGATCGTTCACGGCCAAGCCGACTTGCGCAGCGATCTCTGGAAATTTCGGCAAGGCATAGTCTGACTCGAAAACTTTTGGTGGAATGAGCAGATCGTGTGGAACGTGACCCGGGTATTTGCCCAGTGTCATGGCGGCGACGTTGAACAACCAGCGTGCGCCCAAATCATTGGTCCGCTGGCGCGCCAGTTGCGCAAAAACAGCTTCGGCGTTGGTGGAACCGCGCTTTTCCACATGCTGGCCGCCGCCGCGGATGGGTAACAAACAGGAATCCGGATTGTGATGCTGAAGGCAATTCTCCTGTTCACCCAAGCGCATCCAAGCCAAGCCCTCCAACAGACGAACTATTCTGCGAGTATTGGAACTCACCGAAGGGCGAGGCGGTTGCATCATTCGCGAAAGATTCGAGATGGCGACGAGACATTCCTCGGGCCGCCCGGCGTTCAAGAGTTCCTCGGCCAGTTTGTGCTGCAGCTTGATTCGTTCGGCGAGGGTTGCCGCCTGCGGAATCCTTTCCACGTATGATTTGAGGGCCGCTGAGTTTGCGTAAGGGTTTTTGTCTCCGAATTCTTTCGCCCATTGTTGCAGCCGTTCGTTCATGCGCCGAGTGCCAGGGGCTTGATAGTGAGAATCAACCTCGGCCGCAGCGATCAAGAAGGGAAACATCAGGCCAGCCATCGCGCTGCGACAAATCAAACGGCTTCGAGCCAAGCAAGAAAGGATTCTAAGACACATGGGCCAATAGGAACAAACGATACCGGAACGGTATGGCAGGCCCTTCCAGTGTCCAGAACGTTCTCATCGAAATTTCATCAATCCAGCGGCAGAGCTTCCGTTCAGTTACTGGTCATGACGACTCGGTTGGGCGTGGGGGTGGGAGCGCCGCCTTTGCGTTCGATGGAAATGGCAAAGGCGACCACCGCCGCAATTGGGACGCTGGATCGAAACTGATACTGAGTGTGCCCCTGCGCATCGGTACTAAAGACCCCGCCGCTCACCGGCGTAATGTAGCGCGGATCGAACAGCCAGAATTGATAATCCCCGTTGGCCAGAGGTGGCAGGTTCTGCACGTCCACCGAACCCTGTTGCGACACCAAGTCGAACGCGGCCGCGCCGGCTGATCCCGCCGGGCCGTTGGTGGTGGGAACCAGCGACAACAGGCGCACCTGGGAAAAGCGGTCCGATGACGGAACGGTGACTTGAGAAATTGCGTCTTGAAGCTCGTCGATTAAATCCTGTTGCTCCTCGAGCTGCCGCAGCAGGGGCACGCGCTGGAATTGCAAACGATTCGTGGCCTGCTTGAGCTGATCGTAGAGGCGTGTCGTGTCGCGTTGGTAATCCTGGGCACGTTGGGCCAATTGCGTCTGCAAATCAGCCGCGCGTTGCTGATAGTTGGTGACTTGTTGGATGATGGTTTGAACCTGCTGGCGCTGCTGCTGTTCGGATTCGTTGGTCGCCTCGCTCACCTGATCTATCTGTTGGCGCAACCCCGCCATCTGTCGTCGCAAGGAAGCGCCTGTGCCAATCAACACCACGCACAAAATGGCGAAGCAGGCCGCCAGCGCCCACGGCACCCAGTACAACCAATTGCCAAAGTCAGCCTCACGCAGCGGAATGGTGTTGCCGGTCGTATCACCGGCGTCGATCTCCTCCATGATCCGCTGTTTCAAATCGGGGGGTGGCGCCACTCGCGGAAATGCGGCGACCATGACGTCGGCGGCCGCACGCAGTTCGGTGACGAGCAATTGCAATTCAAGGTCTGCGGGCAACGCGCGCTCGAAGTCCCGTGCTTCGTCCGGCGGCAACGCGCCCACGACGTAAAGGCTGGCTTGCGCTTCTTTGCGCTCGTCGATCATAGACGGTCTTTCACGGTTTCTCGCAATTTCAGAAGGCCGCGGCGAATGCGCGCTTTGATCGTGCCCAGCGGCTGGCGCAGGCTGGCAGAGATTTCGTTCTGCGTCATGCCGCCGAGAAAAGCCATTTCGATCGCTTGCCGTTGTTCCAACGGGAGCGCATCGACTGCTTTGCGGATTTGGCCAGCGTGTTCCTGCCCGAGAATCTCAGCGCTGCCCCGATCGAAGAAGCGGGTGTCTGATTTCGACTCCGCCGCGGCTTCCTCGACGAAAGAGTAGCGCCTGCCCTCCGCACGCAATCGGTCGATTACTTTCTGGCGGGTCAGGGTCAACACCCAGTTGAATGGGCGGCTCACCGCCGAGTCATATGAGCCGGCTTTTCTCCAGATGTCGCCGAATACTTGCTGCATGACTTCGCCCGCATCTTCACGATGATTCAAGGCGCGCAAGACGGTCGAGTATAAGAGAGTGGCGTAACGGTCGTAGAATTGTGAAAAAGCCTGCCGATCCCGCTCGGCGATGCGCCTCAGCAGTTGCGTGTCGTCCACGGTCATGACGGGATCACGGACAATGTCGGCTCTGGAACGAGGGCACCGCCGGCTTCCTGTGGTGGCGGGCCGATCCAGAGAAACCAATCGCACCGCGTTATAGCCGCCTGCATTCCGCATGACAAGGTTCTGTAGTCAATACGCTTGGGCGCGGCAAAAGGATGCATAGTCGGGGCCGCTGAATAACAAAAAAAGAGCAGGCTGACCAGCATCAGCCTGCTCCGAAGCAGTTCTCGTTAGCGCTTTATTGCCGCAACCGGAAAAAGCGCGTCCCGCTGGGCGTTAGATTCACTGAACCCGCCCCAGTAATCGGATTGGGTGCGCCGCCAGCCGGTCCCCAACTGGCGCTCGGGCCGACCGCAGCCGAGCTTTCTAGCACGTATCCCGCTGCATTCCCACCCCACGATACCGTCACGCTACCATTCTCGTTGCGGACAATGGCCAGCGCGGGAGCCGGCGGAATGATGCGGACGAGTTGGAGCGCGTTCAACGCGGGCATGGCGTCGGTTACGCCGGGAGTGGCCGGAGGTTCGGGCACTAGATCGAGTACCAGCGTGTCGCTCAGATCGGGACTGATGTTTTCAAAGATGACGTAGTTGCCATGATCACGATTATTCGGATCCGTGCTGCTCATCCGGATGAAGCGCCGATCCGCCACGTATTGCAGGCCGTCCTGCCCGCGGATGCGATAGGTCGGGTAGGTGCCGCCCCCGGTTGAGATGGAGAAGGCTTGATCGTAGATCGTTTGAAAGGGGAAGCCGACGGTATAGACGATCAGTCCGTAATTGCCCTGCGGGACGCCGTTGAGTGTGACGCTCATTGGGGCGTTGTTGTTCTGAATGTAGCCAGCCAAGAGAGTGTCATCCGCCGTGCGCGTGCCGGCGCCGTTGTAGCGAACGGCGGCGGCCACACTCAACGTGACCGGAGATGGATTTCCGTCGGCATCCACCAACGGTGCGGCGGCGGGGGCCCCTCCTTCGATATTGTTCCAATTGTTTTGATAGACGACCCCGGCCACGTCGGTCGGTTCCAGAAAACCACCAAGCGCAGGATCGCCAACAAAGTTCACGCCGATGTAGGGCTGCTCGCTGGGTGGCTGGCCGGCGTTCACCGTGATGGTGGCTTCCTGACTGGCGACGTCCGCGCCGGCAGCGCTTCCCACGACCCGGTATTTGACGCCGCTAGCGGCCGTGCCGAGCGGAGCGGTGACATAAACGGGCCGCGTGGCCCCGGCGATGTTGACTCCATTGCTTTGCCACTGGTAGGCCACGGCTCCGCCGGGGGAGGTGGCGTCGGCTTCCAGACGAGCGCGAAAGCCCGCCGTAATCGTCGCGCTTTGCGGTTGTTGGTTGAAAGTGACACTGGCGGTATCAGGATTGACGTAAGTGCTGACCAGATCTCCGGTCAACGGCATCAACCCCTCGAGACCAGTCGGTTCACCCGCTGCCGCGACAACCGGCCGCGTCGCCACTCCCAGGCGCGAACTGCCGGTGCCTTGCTTGAGCAACACTTGTATCAAATACGGCTGTCCGGCGTTCAACGGATCGAAGGGGAGACTGCCCTTAACATCGGGACTGTAGTTGTTGTTGGGAAACTGCGTGGTCACGAGCATCTGCAATCCAGCCGCTGTGCCGTCAAGACTCAGTGAAACCTCGGCCTGGTCGTCCGCATAGGCGAAGAACTCGTAAACGCCCGTTTCCGGTGGAGTAAAGAAGCAACGGACGCGCAAACCGTAGTTCACACCTGACGGATTGTTTTCCATGACCAAGCCCCGGAAAACATCAGCAGAAGTGTGACCGTCAGGATACAGCGGAGAGTTGATGAGATCGCCCACCGTGCCACCGGTGACGCCGCCATAGATTCGGCGCGATACCCAGCCGGAAACCAGCCGCCAGGCGGTGAAACTGACCTGGGAGTTCGGCGCAATCGTGTTGCCATTGAGATCGCGCAATCCATTTACGGTGATGACATAGCCCGTGCCCGGCGTTTGCGGATCGGTTTCCAACGTGACGGTCTTAAGTCCTACGGGATCCAAAACACCGTTCACGACACCCAGACCATTGATGCTGAAATTGAGAAAATCGAAGGAACTGGCGTCGATGATTTCGCTGAGATTGATCGTCACTTGCGTGAACGATTCAGCCCCGGACGCCTTCAGCAGCATGGGCGGAATGGTATCAACCCCGGTATTGGGGCGCGCATTGAAACCAGCTTCGTCGAGAGTTTCGGTGCTCAGGACAATGCGGTCGAGGATGAA
>Ga0187894_10006786_pt1 | contig 11066 bp, 13 predicted proteins | sample GBC1701081metaG_FD_136650 | JGI IMG/M metagenome (GOLD analysis project Ga0187894, IMG submission 136650) | White microbial mat communities from a lava cave in the Kipuka Kanohina Cave System on the Island of Hawaii, USA - GBC170108-1 metaG ...
AATTTGGTCACCAAAATCACTGCGCTCACGCTTGGCAACTATCTCAACTTGTTGATGGGCGAGCCTGTGTTGCAGGTTTCTTCAATTGTCAATTAACGTGTTTTCAACTAGCACAAGTCGTGAAAGATATTTTGAAGCTTCGATAATGGCTCAGGCGGCAGTAACGAGAAATGGATTGTGGAGAGGAATTTATGGTATGAAGCTACTTTTCAAGCGACGGCGGCATCTTCTTTTCAATCCCTGTGTTTCGCAAAAGCCTCGGAGGCCGCGAACACAGGTCTTTTTCTTTCGCGATTCGGCCGGTGATCACCGCTGCGGCTGGTGATCAATCTTCTTCACCCCTTCACCCCTTCACCCTCCCCACCCTCAACTCTCAACCGGTTGACCAACAAATGCGCCTGCCTCGTCGGTTCAGGCTGGCGGTATTTCCCTGTTGACCGCAATACCAGGTCCACCGCCGAATCGAGATCAATCAGATGGCCGGGTGAAACGTAGACCGGGGAGACTTTGCTTTTCGTCCGCAGCGCGACGCCCACCTGTTCGCCCCGATCAACGAGAGGCGACTGGCTTCCCGCGTCAAGCCCAAGCTCACTGTACCTGCCCACCAGGATGCTCTTGGCGCAACCGATGGCCGGCAGATCGAGCAGCAAGCCGATGTGGCAGGCGATGCCGAAACGTCGTGGGTGCGCGATTCCCTGCCCGTCGAGCATCAGGACGTCCGGTTTCGTTTCGAGCTTCTCCCACGCTTCGAGCACCGAAGGCGTCTCGCGGAAGCTCAGCAGCCCCGGCACGTAAGGGAATTTCGCCACGCTCCGAACCCCTGCGGATTCGATGATCCGCAAATCAGGCAGGCTCAAAACGACGATGCCGGCGTAGACCGTCTCGGAAAATTTGTTGAACGAGATGTCCGCGCCGGCGATTGTATTGATAGGCCGCGCGAGTGGTTCCAGGCGAACCAGATTGCGCAGCCGCTGTTGAACTTCGATGGCTTCGCCGGGAGTCAGGTCCCAACTGTGCAATGAAGAGGAGGGCATATTGGCGGACGATCAAGCCGCAATCTCGACCAGCGTCAAAGAGAAATGCAGCGGCTCGCCGGCGAGGGGATGATTCGCGTCGAGTGTGACTGTCGTGTCGGTGAGGTCGGTGATGACCAATGGAATGTCGCCTTGCGGGGTCTGCATCTCTATCGCCATGCCGACCTCCGGCGCGACTCCGCCGAGATTGAACTGATTGCGATCAATAGTCTGCACCAATTCTTCAATCCGGTTCCCGTAAGCCTGTTCCGGCTCGATGACGACGTCCTTTGTCTCACCAATCCTCATTCCCACCATAGCCTGATCAAAACCGGGGATGACTTGTCCCGCGCCGACGGTGAACGCCAGCGGCTCCGCGCTTTCTGACGAATCGAAGACTTCTCCGGTGTCGAATTTACCAATGTAATGAACCTTCACCGTGTCGCCATTTTTAACCGTAGACATTTGATTCTCCTATGCCTGTTGAAAATGATTACGCGGGGAGCATCGCACAGCGATGGTCAAAAATCCAGCAGGCCGAATTTCCAGGGCGCGCGGCGCTTGAAAACGGCGCGCGATTGTCTTATCAACGTCGGTGATGAAAGCGCTACGCTTTGAAGACAACAAATTGCAGTTGGTTGAGGTCCGCATCCCGCGCCGCAACGGCGCCGCTCTGGTGCGGATGACGATGGCCGGAATCTGCAACACGGACATCGAGATCGCGCGCGGCTACGCCGCCTTTCGCGGCACGCTCGGACACGAGTTTGTCGGCGTCGTCGAGGAGTCTCCCGACAGATCGCAAATCGGCCGCCGCGTCGTAGGCGAGATCAACACTGGATGCGGTCAATGCGATCTTTGCCGCGATAACGATCCGCGCCACTGCTCTCGTCGAACCGTGCTCGGCATTCGCGGACGCGACGGAGCGTTCGCCGAATATTTAAGCCTGCCGCCACGGAATCTGTTGATCGTGCCCGATAACATCAACGACCGGCAGGCCGTCTTCACCGAACCGTTGGCCGCGGCCTGCGCGATCCTCGATCAGGTTGAGATCACCGCTTCACATCGCGTCGCCATCATCGGCGATGGCAAACTGGGACAATTGATTTCGCGCGTGATCGCGACCACGGGATGCGACTTGACTTTAATCGGCAAACACGACAACAAGCTGGAACTTGTGGCGCGCGCCGGGGTCAAAACAGTGAAACTCGGCTCGATGGAGATTGATCAGGCGTCGCGTTTCGATTTCGTGGTTGAAGCGAGCGGTTCGTCGGGCGGGCTGGGGCTCGCGCTGGATTTGATCCGGCCACGCGGCGCGATTATCCTCAAATCTACTTTTCACGGCGCGGTCGAGATCGACACTTCCAGAGTAGTCGTTAACGAGATCAATGTGATCGGGTCGCGCTGCGGGCGTTTTGAAAACGCGCTCCGGCTGCTCGAATCCGGCGAAGTAGATGTCGAGCCGCTGATTGCGCGTGAGTACAAATTGGCTGGCGGCGTCGAAGCGATGGCCGAAGCGCAGCGACCGGGAACTCTCAAAGTTCTGTTGACGAATTAACCTATGTATCCGGCAGGAAATCTTTTCATTCCAGCGACGCACGGGCGGCTGGAAGCGATTTATCGCCCGAAAAGCAATCAGGCTGAGCGGGTCGCGCTGGTCTTGCATCCGCACCCGCTGCACGGCGGCACGATGCATAACAAGGTCGTCTTTCGCGCGGCGAAGGCTTTGAACGAATGCGGCTTCGAGACTCTGCGGTTCAACTTCCGCGGCGTCGGGCAGAGCACGGGCGAGTTCGATGAGGGGCGCGGCGAATGCGGCGACACGCAGGTCGCGCTCAATTATCTTCTCGACAGCCAGCCGAACGCGCGCGAAGTCGTCGTCGCGGGGTTTTCATTCGGCTCGATTGTCGGATTGAGAGTGGGATGTTCGGATGAACGCGTGGACAGATTGATCGCCATCGGCGCGCCCGCGCGGATGGGCAGTCTGGATTTCCTCGGTCGTTGCGCGAAACCGAAACTCTTCGTCCACGGAACCGAAGACGATGTTGCGCCACTCGCGCCGCTTGAAGAGTTTCTGGCCACTCTGCCCACGGACAGCCGTCTCCGGATCGAGCGGATCGCGGGCGCGGGACATTTCTTCGACGATCAGGCCGGCGAATTGATGCAGGCTATTAGGAATTTTGTTAGCAGCGCCGCGACTGTGAGGGAGCGGTGATGATTGGGAGACAATCCGCTCCCTCACACTGTATCATCTGTTATGCGGTTAAAGCAGTTTCAACTAACGCGTATCTTCGGCATTCCGTTGATTATTGATTACAGTTGGCCGCCGGTCGCTGTGTTGCACATCTGGATGGTGTCGAAATTCTGGATGGTGGCCGAAGTCCAACCCGCGCTTCCGCTCTGGCAGAACCTGCTCGTCGGCAGCGTCATCACCGCGCTCTTCTTCGCCTCCGTCCTGATTCACGAACTGTCGCATGCTTTTACGGCGAGGATGGAAGGCCTCCGCATTCACGACATCCAACTCCACATCTTCGGCGGATGGGCGCGCCTTGTGGGAGAGCCGCCCACGCCAATGGCCGAATTGCGAATCGCCATCGCCGGCCCGGTAAGTTCGTTCCTGCTGGCGATCTTCTTTTGGATATGGCTGTTTGCGGTGCAAACCTTGAGCGCCGGGTCGCCGGAGGCGCGCGCCGCGGCTGCGACATTTCTCTACCTCGCCGCGGCCAATCTGTTTCTGGCGATGTTCAACCTGCTGCCAGGTTTGCCTCTCGACGGCGGAAGGGCTTTGCGCGCGATCCTCTGGCACAAACGTAAAGACATTCTCTCGGCCACGCGCACGACGATGAAACTCGGCGTCTGGCTGGCCTACCTGCTCATCACTTACGGAGTGTTGCTGGTCGCGTTCGCGGCCGCGCGCGGAAGATTGTGGCAGGATTTTGTAGTCGCGGTCTGGCTGTTGGTTCTGGGCATATTCCTGAAATCAGCGGCGGAAAGCGATTACCGCTACCGCGAACAACAATCCGCCAGCGAGCAAACCAGGCGGGCTGATCGCAAGCAGTGGGATGTCAGCGGCACGGTCGGCGCGGTGATGCAATCGCCCGCCGTAAGCGTGTCGCCGGAGATCCTGGTCGCGGAATTTATTGACCGAATCCTCACCACTCACCGCCACACCCATTTCCCCGTGGCGCGCGACGGACGATTGCACGGCATCCTCTCGCTCGAGAGCCTGCGCGAAAAGCCGCAGGAGAAATGGGAGAAACTGACCATCGGCGAGGTGATGGAGCCAATAGACGAATCGCTATTCATCACCGTCCGCGCCTCCATCGAGCATGCGCGGCGTAAATTGAAGATGAACAGCCTCGGATTCCTGGCCGTGATTGATCAGGACGGTCTTCTGATAGGGCATCTCAACGCGAAGGATATTGAGAAAGCCACGTGAGAAGCCGAAAAACGCGACGATCTCGAATCAATGTGAGGCAAATTTATCTAGGCGATGGTTGACGGTCTGAAATCGGTTGGCTAATATGATGCCGCCCTTGCACAAGGGCGAAGTTCTCGACCATTAGGATATGAACCGCTTGATGTGGGGCTATAGCTCAGTTGGAAGAGCGCTTGAATGGCATTCAAGAGGCCGTCGGTTCGAGCCCGACTAGCTCCACTTCCTCTCGCAAATTCTTCAGAAAAGTTTCAAACTCAAAATCCTTCGCCCATCGCACATGCTGTTGCTGGTTGTTCTTTGTCAAGCTAACTCGCAATCTTCCTTCTGCCAAGGGGCCAAGCGTCGGCACAATATATACCGTATCATTCTCCTAGCAGTAGACCGCGAATAGATCGATCTCCCCTTCAGCATATTTGTGACGCTTCGTTCCGTGATGCCCGTAAATGCGTTGAGCAGGGAACAAAACGCAACCTCCACGCAATCTTCCTGTTTTCACTTGAACTTTCAGCAACTTTTTGCCTGTGTCCACGATCAGATCGTAGGGAGCGCCATTACCGAACGGCGCGGAGACAACGAATCCTGCTTTGGAAAAGGCATTGAGCGCCTCCGACTCGCTAACATTTCCCTTGCTGTTTGTGTGATTCTTTTGCATTTCACTTCCTCCGGTGAGTTGATTTGGCTGTTGCGTCGCATTCTTATCACAACTTCGCGTCATTCACACAACTCGGTGGCGCAAACGACAACTGGCAAATTTCTCCGCCCTATTGCAGAATTACGGTTTGGTTACGCCAGTCTGATCACGATGACAAGGCGTCAAGCCCTTCTTCTCAAACTCAAACGAAACGGATCAGCTATGACAACTACAGGACCGAATATCGGCCAGTTGGCGCCGGAGATTGATCTCCCCGACGGCGCCGGCGAGAGGTGGACTCTGAGCGGCGCGCGCGGCAGGGTGGTCGCGCTTTTTTTCTACCCGGGCGATGAGACCCCGGTCTGCACCAAACAGTTATGCAGTGTTCGCGACAACTGGGCGCGTTATCAGCAAGCGGGCGCTGAAGTCGTCGGCGTCAACACCGACTCGATAGAGAAGCACCGAGGTTTCGCGGCGAATCACAACCTGCCGATGCGGCTGCTTTCGGACTCCGAAGGCAAGACCGTGCGCGATTACGACATGAAGAACCTGATCGGCACGCGGCGCGGCGTGGTTGTGATAGACAGGGAGGGCGTCATCCGGTTCCGCAAAGTCGTGCTGCCGATCTTTCGGCCGACCGACGATGAAATCCTCGACGCGATCAACGAGGCCGCGAAATAATCCCCAGAGATGTTTTTGATATGTTCCCCAATCTCTCTACAAACGATACGGCTTTATCTACAGCGCAATCGGCGCAACGCCTCCAACGCCTGGTCAACGAGCTGAGCGTCGAATTTATCTCCATTCTCGATCTCGACGAGCTGATCGAACGCGTGGCTCATCGCATCCGCGAGGTGATTGACTACAAGTTCTTCAACATCTTTCTGGTTGACGAAACGCGGGGCGGTTTGGTTTGGAAGAAGGCCATCGGCTACAACCCCGAAGAGGTAGCCGCGCACGAGGTCATCCCCTTCGACCGCAGCATCGCCTCCGCTGCCTGGCGCGAGGGCCGCACAATCAATGTCGGCGACGTGTCGCGCGATTCGCGTTACCTGCCGATCGCGCCGGAAGGAGGAAGCCAGCCGCGTTCGGAGATCGCCGTCCCGCTCTCGCTCACGCGCGAAAACAAGATCGTTGGCGTCTTGACGATAGAGAGTTCCGAACCGAACTATTTCACGCGCGATCACGAGCGGATCCTCAACGTGCTCGGCAATCACCTCGCGATCGCGCTCAAACATGCCCGCGTTTACGACGAATTGCGCCAGCGCACGCGCGAGATGCGGACGCTGATCGAAATCGGCCACGAGATCACCTCAATACTCGACCTCGACCGGCTGCTCAATCACATCGCGCCGATGCTCGACCGGATAATCAATTATGAATTCCTGCTCGTGGGTCTGATTGACGAGACGCGCGAAGAGTTCGTCTGGCATGTCGAGGACGGCTACGGCGCGCAGAAGCGGGAACGCGCCAGCCGCACAAAGGCTTCTCAAGGCGTGGTCGGACGCGCCGTCCGCGAACGCCGCACGCAGATCGTCGGCGACGTGTTGCGTGACCCGGACTATTACGTGACGGACAAATGGGAAGGGCAAGGGCAGCGCTCCGAGATCGCCGTCCCGCTCATATACGAAGATAAAGTCATCGGCGTGCTCGCGCTCGAAAGCAGCGGCACGAACGCCTTCGACGAATATCACGGGCGGTTGCTCGAAAACATCGCCAACAACCTGAGCATCGCCATCGCCAACGCGCGGCTCTACGCCGAACACGTCGAGCGTGAGCGGCAGTTGGAACGCGAAATCCTGATGGCTCGCGACGTACAGCGCGCGATGATCCCCGACGCGCCACCGCCGATGAGAGGCTTCGACGTCGCCGCGCGATTGGAACCGGCGCTGAATCTGAGCGGTGATTTTTATGATTACATCCCGCTGGCGCCGGAGCGCGTGGGGATCCTGATCGGCGACGTTGCGGGCAAAGGAGTGCGCGCGGCCATGGGCATGGCGGCCGCGCGAAGCATTCTGCGCAGCGTGGCCAGACGCGGGGGAGGTCCTTCGCGCGTGCTGCGCGACGCCAATTTGCGCCTGCACCGCGACCTGGGACGGGAACTGCTTCTCACCCTCGTCTACGCCGTGCTCGACACCAAGACGAAGACCCTGCATTACTGCAACGCGGGCCATAACCCGCCGCTGCTGGTCAAGGCTTCCGGCAAATGGCGGGCTTTGAAGACAGGCGGGCTGCTGCTCGGGGTTTTCGACAAACAACAATACAAGAGCGAGACCCTGCACATGGAAAAAGGCGACGCGCTCTTCTTCTACACCGACGGATTGACGGAAGCGCACACTGCGGCGCCCCATCGGGTGGAGTTCGGCGAGGCCCGCATCCTCGACTTCCTGCTCAAACATCGCCACCTGCGCGCGTCAGCGATCATCGAGGCGTTCCTCGATCACATAAACGAGTTCACCGCGGGCGCGCATCAACACGACGACCTGACTCTGGTCGTCATCAAAGCGCTCTAAACAACCATTCAGGCTCGCAATCAACCAGACTCGACGCAATCCGGTCGGCACTCCTCTTCCTTTCAGTTATTCGATTCGGTCATTTATAATCGGCAGGCCACAAATCGGTACCGCGAGCGGTAGCGAGCGTGGCTCCCGCAATGAGCCGCCCGCAATGAACTGATTGACGGAACCACGATCGCTCCCGCTCGCGACGCCGATTCAAATATCAACGATTAATTGTTTATGCAACTCGCTCGCGTCATCGGAAACGTGGTCTCCACGGTCAAAAACGCCACACTCGAAGGCCGCAAACTGATGGTCATTCAGGTTCTCGACGGCAATCTGCGCCAGGTGGGCAAACCGCTCGTCGCAATTGATTCCGTCGGGGCGGGCGCTGGCGAACTTGTCTTCTGGTGTCGTGGCAAGGAAGCCAGCTTCCCGTTCGAGGGAAGCGAGGTGCCAACCGATTGCACAATCGTCGGTATCGTCGATTCGGAATCGCACGTGAAATCAATTACGGCGGGAGGGCGCCAATGATTCTGGCTCGTGTCTTGGGCAACGTCGTCGCCACACAGAAGAATCCGCGCTACAGCGATGCGCGTATCATGCTCGTGCAGCCGATCAATCCTGACGGCACGCCGCGTGGCGCTTCAATGCTGGCGCTCGATTCTGTTGACGCGGGCGAAGGCGACATCGTGATAGTCGTTCAGGAAGGCTGGTCAGCCTCAACCGCTTCAACGGGCGAAGCGGGCGCGGCCATTGACAGTGCGATTGTCGGAGTGGTTGATTCCATTGAACAAGACAGTGGAGAGGATAAAGCGTGATAGCCAACGAAGACGCGATCAGAAACATCGTGAGGGAAATTGTGCGGCAGGCTCTGACCGAATTCAGTGTCGAGACTCCGTCTGAAGATTCCCATCCTCCGTCCGCCTACCGCGCCCCCTGGACTGGCGTCGAGTATGAGGCGCATCCCAGCCGCCAGCAATTCGATATTAAAGAAGCAGCCATCACCGCCGGCGACCTGCTTGAATTTGTCGAATCAAAACTCTGTTCAATCGAAAAGAACAAGGCCTGTGACCATTGCGGGATGTGCCGGAGCCTGGGTTTTTAAGCGCCACGATCGTAATTGAGATGGCAACGCTGGCAGAGATTGCGGGATGTGCCGGAGCCTGGGTTTTTAAGCGCCTCTCCGCCATAAATCAACACACACCAATCTTCAATGGCCATGATCAATTCAATCGCTCGTTCAAAAACCTCTTGTCATCTCCCTTTTATATGCAGTTTTCTATAAACTGCAATCATCTCTGAAAAAAGTTTCTATTTCACTAAAATTCATTTGACAGGCAAAACAACTGTGCCTAAGATTAAACTCGTCGAAAACAGTTAAGCCCGAACCTGATCAATGCAGCGTCCGGGCTTAATCGGGTCAGCTTTGAGCTGATTCCTTTGTTGCGCGTGAATCTTAGCTCATCGCCGGCCTTTAATACAAACCTTCAGACTGCTTCGCCAATTTCCCGACCGAAGCGGAAAGGAGAACTAAAGTGATGAGCTTACAGATAATTCAGGCCAAGCCAAATCCGGCGGGCAAAGACAGCAGCAAAGACCAGAATGGCTCCGGTTCAAGCCGGCCGGAACAGCTCTTCGGCGAATGGGTGGATGTGAAGAACATCGGCGACAACGTGGTTCATTTCCCGACGATGCAGGTCCGCCACGCGATTTTCGACGAGACTTGCCATACCACAGGAGAGATGGAGCTTTATTGGACCGGCGCCAACGCCGATTTCCTCAAACCGGGTCAGGTCTTGCGCATACACGCCGGCCATCGGGAGGACGCTCATTTGATGTCCGCCGAGGATCAGGCCGGGGCCGATTGGCACGGTTACGCCGAAAGCGACAACTTCATTTTGAACAACCACTGCGGCGACAAGATCGTCCTCGCCTGGCGGGATGTGGTTGACGAGGTCTGTCAGGATTGGGCCTGCTACGCGCCCTATCCACCCGAAAACCTGATTCTGAAACGATCCGGCAATCTGCTCGCGGGCGCGGGAGCCGGATTGAGTCTCGATCAGTAAACATGAGCGGGAGAAGCCGCGGCGAGGCGGCCTCTCCCGCCGACAAATGATTCAATGCTTTACCTTAAAGACATCGCCACAATTCGGTCCGGCTATCTTTTCCGCGAGAGAATCATACCTGACGCCTCGGGGCAGTATCAGGTCGTTCAGGTGGGCGACATCACACCGGACGCCGGGTTCTCGAACGTTTCGCTCGTGCGTGTCAGCTTGCCGGATGTGAAGCGGAGTCAGATTCTCGAACCAGGCGATGTTCTGTTCATTTCGCGCGGGCCGCGCAAACAGGCGGTCGCGATCACCCGGCCCGTTGAAAACGCGATAGCGACTTCGCAGTTCTTCGTTCTGCGACCCGCTGAAAATGTATTGCCTGAATATCTGGCGTGGTATGTCAATCAACGTCCGGCCCAGCGTTACATCGAAGAGCATTCAACCGGAACCAGCGCCAGTCTGATCAACCTGGAAGCGATGAAGAGATTGCCTGTCGAGACGCCGCCCGTAGAAACTCAGGCGCGCGTCACGAAAATCCATCAACTCAGCCTGCGCGAAAAAGAGTTGATGGAAGCGATTCAAAACAAACGCCGCGCGCTGATTGAAATGACTTTACTCAAAACTATCGGTTAACTGTAAGCAAGGAAGGGACAACCGATGAGCCAGCCAGCATTGATCCAAGGAGAAATCAACCGGGCGGAAATCAACGCCGTCGTATGGAAAGCCTGCGACACTTTCCGTGGCGTCGTAGACCCGTCCGAATACAAGAATTACATCCTGGTCTTTCTCTTCTTCAAGTACATCAGTGATGTTTGGAAGGATAGGGTTCAGCAATGCCACCTGGAGTACAAAGGCGATGAGGAGCGCACGCGACGCCGTTTGAGTCGCGAACGGTTCATCGTGCCCGAAGGAGGCGACTTCGATACGGTCTACATGAAACGCCATGCGCCAAATATCGGCGAGATCATTGACGTCTCGTTGACCTCGATTGAGGAGGCCAATAAAACCAAGCTCGAAGGCATCTTCCGCAACATCAGCTTCAATTCTGAAACTCACCTGGGCGAGACGAAAGACCGCAACCGCCGGTTGAAACACCTGATCGAAGACTTCGCCGACCCGCGCCTCGACTTGCGCCCGTCGCGCGTGGGCAATCGCGACGTGATCGGCGACACCTACCAATACCTGATCGAGCATTTCGCCTCAGACGCCGGCAAGAAGGGTGGCGAGTTCTACACCCCGCCGGAAGTCTCCGCGCTGTTGGCCAAGCTGCTCCAACCGAAGAAAGGCGCGCGCATCTGCGACCCGGCCTGTGGTTCGGGTTCGCTGCTGATCCGCGTGGCCAATGAAATCGGCGACAACGATTTCTCTCTGTTCGGGCAGGAGAGCAACGGCGGCACGTGGGCGCTCTGCCGGATGAACATGTTCCTGCACGGC
>Ga0187894_10006787_pt1 | contig 11065 bp, 9 predicted proteins | sample GBC1701081metaG_FD_136650 | JGI IMG/M metagenome (GOLD analysis project Ga0187894, IMG submission 136650) | White microbial mat communities from a lava cave in the Kipuka Kanohina Cave System on the Island of Hawaii, USA - GBC170108-1 metaG ...
GGGCCTGATCATCGGTCATTGATGGCTTCTGCGCTTCTTGCTTGATTACTTCCGGCGAATTTTGAGGAACAAAGTGACGCCGCCGGACGCGGACGCATAGTAGAGATGAAAGGCTTGAGCTTCAGCATGTCTCCTCCGCGAGTTGTCGAAGCAGTCATGAGCCGTAGGAACTGAGATACAGCAACTCCTCGTAATCAACGAGTCCAAGTCTAAGATTGCGAAGCCAACCGATGCTGCCGAGCAGATTCCGCGGCAGTTCATATTCTTTGGCGAAGTAGACAAAGCTTTGAAAAGAGAGATCGAAGCTTTGCAAAATGACCTCGTGGCCATAGGCTTCGATGGTTCCGGTCAAGGCGCTGAAAGTTTTGGGAAGCCCACCTTCGATATCTATTTCGAGAGCCTCACCGATCTCCCGGCGGAAGAGGCAATTTTCCGCGCCGGTGTCGACCTTTGCCTGCGCTTTTTCAAAGAGTCCTCCCCGGCTAAGACTGACGGGAATCGTAATGCCGTCCTTTGTTCGAGTGTAGTGGTAGAGCAATTGGAAGTTCAGTTGATGCATGGCGCGCTCTATTCGATGACCGATAAATCGTCAGGATGTTCAACCCGTGTGACCAAACTGCCGGAGATACCGGCGGCTTTGAGTGCAGTATAAACCTCTCTGGCGCTGGAACCAGCGGCGAGGAGATGGTTGCCATCAAGCGCGACCCAACGCCCCGCATATTCCTGGCTGTTTTCTTCAAGCCACGCTCGTTCCATCTCCCACTTCGCCGCAAACTCCTCCGGCGGAATGATCGGAGGCGCTTCAGGATCAAGCGGACGCAGGTTTTCTGTCTTCAAGTCTTCATCAAGTAGTAAGCGCAGCCGCTGCCGCATCTCGCTGGGCAATTGCCTGATGAGGCGCATGACTGGTTCAAGTGTCGGCTCGATCTGATTTGCTGAGATGTTCGGCATATTTCACTCCTTTCAAGACCGAACGAATTGTAACACGTCAGGAGATCAGAGTTCAGGCGCGACAGGCGCCATTTCATCCTGCTGATGTTCGGGCCGATGTTCCGGATGGATCAACTCGTGCGCGCGCCCGCTGGGGATGAGCAACGCGATGACCGCCGCGATGGCGACGGCGGCCAACCCCACGATGAACGCCGCGCGGAGCGATGTGGCCAGCGCTCGTTGCAGAAACGCGGCTGACGCGGGCGAGAGCGAGGCGCGCGTGGTCTGGCGCACCAGCGCGGCGATGTCGCTGTGACCGACGGCGAGGTTTGCCAACTCTCCGCCGCCGCGCGCGAGTTCGCGCGACAATCGCCATGACATGACCGCTCCCATCATACCTATGCCGAGCGACGCTCCGACGCTGCGCGCGAATTGCACGGTCGATGTCACCACGCCCAACCGAGCGCGCGGCACGGAATGTTGCGCGCCGATCATCAGACTGGCCAGCGTCAATCCTCCGCCCATCCCCAGCGGGATAACGGCGAAAGTCAAATAGAGCCGCGTCGTGTTCACGTCAACCCGCGCAAGCGGCAGAGAACCTGCGAGCATCAACAGCATTCCGGCTATCACGACGGGCCGGTAACCCAATCGCAGCATCAACCGCCCGCCAGTGATCGCGGCGACCATCCAGGCCAGAATGTAAGGCGTCAGGACTTCTCCGGCCTGCGTCGCCGTCGTGCCGATCACAGCCTGAATGAACAGCGGCAGGTAGATCATCGAGCCGAAGAGCATCATTCCGGCGAACAATCCGTGCGCCGTCGTGACGATCACTACGCGATGGTGAAAGAGATCGAGCGGGATGAGGGGTTCAAGGCTTTGGCGTTCGATGCGGATAAAGACGACGGTCAGCAACGCGCAGGCGATCAGGCTGATGACTGTGAGCGTCGCGCCGAAATCCTCGCCTTTTTCGACGGCCAGCAGCAACAGCGTCAACGCGACAGCAATCGTCGCCGTGCCCGCGTAATCGAGCTTGATCTCGGGATGGCGTTCGTGACGTTCGGTGTAAGTCGCCCAGACCATCGCGGCGGCGATCAATCCGAACGGCAGGTTGATGTAAAAGACCCATCGCCACGACAGGTATTCGGTCAGGTAGCCTCCCGCTTGCGGGCCGAACAGACTGGCCAGGCCCCACATCCCGCTGAACAGGGCGATCGTCTTCGTTCTTTTTTCAAGCGTGAGCAGGTCGGCGACGATGGTCATCCCGACGGGAAACAACGCTCCGGCGCCCAGCCCCTGCAGCGCGCGGAAAGCGATCAACTGAGCCATCGAATGCGCCGCGCCCGACAGCGCCGAGCCGATCAGGAACAATCCCATCCCGCCGAAGAAGGCCGGACGCCGCCCCGTCAGATCGGCCATCTTGCCCCAGATCGGGGTCATAATCGTCGAGGTCAACATGTATGCGACCGCCACCCAAGAGTAAAGTTCGATCCCGCCGAGCGAGGCGACGACCGTCGGCATCGCCGTCCCGACAATCGTGCTTTCAAGCGCGGCCATGAAGATGCCGAGCGCGACGCCAGCGAGCGTGATTTTTGTACGCCAATCCGTGGCTTGCGGGGTGATTTCGATGTTGGTTGATTGCATAAAAATAAAAACGGTCTTCAACACAAAGGGCCAAAGGGACAAAGGTTCAAAGGAAGAAGAAAGGAAAGGGAACGGCTTGTGACCTTTCTACTCCTTTGAACCTTTGTCCCTTTGACCCCTTGTGCTGAAAAACTACCCTTTGCTCAAAAACTTCCTGACGCTGTTCTGACAATCGGGCGTCTGCCGCGCGATGATGTTCAGATCCACTCCGGCGCGGATTGCCTGCTCGAAGCTCATCGAATCAATTTGGTAGAGCAGGTATTTCGTCAACATCAACGCCGAAGCGCTCAATTGAGAAACTTCAGCCGCATACCTTTCGCCCTCAACCTCAATATCAGCGTCGTCGCAGACGCGGTTGATGAACCCAATCGCCGCGGCCTCTTCCGCCGAGAACGTCTTGCCGGTGGCGAGGATTTCAAAAGCTCGTTTTTCTCCCAGGTTGCGCCGCGCGATTGACATCACGATGGCGGGCACGAAACCGATCCTGACTTCGGTGTAACAAAACTGCGCCGAGCGCGCGGCGATGACCATATCGCAGGCCGAAGCCAGCCCCGCGCCCCCGGCGAGCGCTCGTCCGTGGACCGCGGCGATGACGGGTTTTTTCAATCCGCGCATTGTCAGGAAAAGATCGGCCATCCGTGATGCGCCCTCCAGATTTTCGAGAACCGAAGCCTGCGCCGATTTTTCCAGTTGAGCCAAGTCGGCTCCGGCGCAGAAATCTTTGCCCGCGCCGCGCAGGATGATGACGCGGACTTGATCGTCGGCTCCGGCGGCGACCATCGCTTCCCGCAATTCGGTGATGAGTTGGTCGTTTAGCGCGTTGCGTTTGTCGGGGCGGTTGAGCGTGATGAACGCGACGTTGTTTCTGATTTCGAGGGTGATGGTGTTGTATCCAGCCATAAATTTTCATCCGGCTTTTTGTGGTTTCTCCGTCTTCGGCCTCTCTTCGTCATCCTGTTCGATGATATTGCACTTGTTTTTGAAGTTGAGCAGTTTCGCGGTGACCGTGCCCGAAGGCGTTTTGGCCACGAGCCGCAGAGGCGTGTGTTTGCTGTCGTCGCTCACCCACATCGTCATCTCGCCCTTGCGCGCAAACAAACGGCCCGGGCCGAAGAGTTTCGGTTCGAGCCGGACGGTTTTGACTTTCCCACAATCGGTTTTGAGACTCTCGCGTTTGCCGACCAGGATCTCAAACTGGTAATTCTCTTCGTCAGTGCTGACAGGGAAGCTGATCATCTGGCCCTCTTTCAACTTTTGCAGCCGCACGAAGTAGATGGCCGAAAGCAGGCTGAGCATTCCGTCCTGGCGCGGCAGCGGCTTGGCGCGCGGCGGCGCATCAGGTTTGTTCAAATCGGTGGTCAGGTATTTGACCTGCTGTTCGGCGCGGTCGAAGAGGGCGGATTGGATGGTGTGTTTTTTGCCCTCCTTCTCTTCTTTGAGGCTGACGCGCGCCGAAAAATCGCGCAGGTCAACCAGCGTCTCGAAGCGGTCGCGCACGTCAGCGCCGAAGAGCGCGATGAGCATGCCTTTCGACACCGCGGTGGCGCGCAGGCGCAGAATTTGTTCGTCGGGCGCGGGTGTGAACTCGATGTTCAAACCTTTGATCAGAGGCTCAGGTTTCTTCTCCGGCGCCGTTTGGTCAGCGGGCGTTTGCCGGGGCGCCACAGCGCCCAGGTTCTCGAATGTTATGACGCCGACCGAGGCGTAAATCGGGAATCGCGAGAACTTGATTTCGTATTCGAGCTTTTCGCCCGCCGGGATCGGAAAAGAGCTCTTGAAATCGCGGCGCAGCGGAGCGACGGGGTAGCTCGGGGCCGTCGCCGTCGCGCTGGCTGTCTGGTCTTTGCCAGCCTGATCGGCGCCGGCCCGATCGGCGCTAGATTGCTGCGCGCCGGCCTGACCGGCGCCGAGCAGAACGAGGAGAGCCATCGTTAGCAGTGAGGTGATGAAAATTCTTTTCATACGGACTCCGAATCAAAAGAAGAAAATCCTGGCCGCCTTCAGCGACAGAACAGCGATGACGATTGCGAGACCGATCAATGCGCGATATTCGCGGTGACGCAGGTATTGCCGCGGATCGAAGCTTCGCGCCCGCCCGTTTCTGTGGGGCGTCAGGCGCGGGATGAATAACGGGACATTGGCCGCCCAATTTTCATAGTCGGCGCCGAAGAGCGTCCTCATATACGCGGCTTCGGTCTGCATCACCGGCAGGTAGACCGCCAGGAAGAATGCGATCAACAACAAACCAAGGCCCCAACCGCCTCCGCAGACGGCGCAGCCCGCGGCCATCACAAAGCTGCCGAGATAAAGCGGATTGCGAGTGAAAGCGTACGGGCCGCTCACCGTCAACTCGGCGTTCTTCCGCAGATGGCCCGAGGCCCACGCGCGAATCAGCGCTCCAGCCAGCGCGATTGGAGCGCCGATGGCGAGTGACCGCCACGTCGGCTGTGAAATGACCACGAAGAGAATCGCCGTCATGAATCCGATCGACACCCGCAGACGTTGGATCAAATAGCGCAGGCTGTAATCTGTTACCTGTTCTTGCTTGTTCATTGTAAATCCAGCCAGTACCGCGAGCGGTAGCGAGCGCGGCTCCTACGATCAACTCGATGATGGAGGCGCGCTCGCTACCGCTCGCGGTACTGACTCGCCGCAATCCGCAATCCGCAATCTCTTTTCAACGCCCTGCCATACGCTCTCGACCGGAATGTTCATACACGAAGTGTGACTGCAACTGCGGCGGTAGCAGTCATCGCGGCAATCCAGATCGAAGCGTTCGACGACGACGTCCTCTTCCGCAAACGGCCCATTACGGCGCGATTCGGTTGGGCCGAAGATCGCCACAATCGGCGTTCGAGCCGCCGCGGCGATGTGCATCGGCCCCGTATCACCGCCAATGAACAGTTTCGCGTGGCGGGCCAGGGCGAAAAATTGTTTGAGAGTCGTATCGAGCATAATCGCCGCGTTCGCGCGCGAATGATCAACTACCGATTGCGCCAACTGTTCTTCGCCGGGGCCGTAAGTCACGACCGGCCGGATCGCGTAAGCTTCCCACAAGCGATCCGCGATTGCGCCGAAACCTTCCGCGCCCCAGAGTTTGGTCGGCCACCCGCCGCCGGGATTGAGGATCGCGAAGCGTCCGTCCAATCGTTCGAGTTGTTCCTCGGCGAACCGCTCGTCCTCTTCCGACGCCGCAATCGGGAACTCGTATTCGCCCGACACGTCGTAACCCAGATGCTCGACCAGCTTCAGGTTCTTTTTGATGACGTGATCGCTGTCATCAACCGTCACGCGTTCGGTCAACATAAACGCGCTGGCCGGTTCACGCAACGCTTCGCGGGCAAAACCGATGCGGCGCGGGACTCTCGCCAGTCGCGCGACCATCGCCGATTTCATCAGTCCCTGGAAATCGAGCGAAAGATCGAATCGCGCGCTACGCAGCCCGGCCATCGCCTTGCGGATTGCGGTCTGCGTCTCGACGTTCATGAGACTCTTCCGCCATCGGCGCAGATCAAGCTCGATCAGTTCGTCCAAACTCGCGCACCCCTGCAGCAGCTTTGCCGCTCCGCCCTGCTCGACCGCCCAGGTGATGTGAGCGTCAGGCGCCGAGCGCCGCAACACCGCCAGCGCGGGCAGCGTATGAACGACATCGCCGATGGCCCCGAGTTTGACGATCAATATCCGCATAAAGCAAAGAAGGCGACTCAATCCGCAATCCGCAATCCGCAATCCGCAATCCGCAGTATCCATTTCACAGCTTCCAACAAATCCTCCGCGACGTGATCAGGCTGGCGCGGCCAGTCTCGTCGCTGCGCCTCGTACTCTTCGCGTCCGTACCCAGTCATCACCATCACGCCGCGCGCGCGCGCCGCGTGGCCCATCTCGATGTCGCGGTACCGATCTCCGATGACGAAACATTTCGCCGGATCGAGGTCGAAATCCCTCGTCGCTTGTTCGATCAGTCCGGGTTTGGGTTTTCGGCAATCGCAATCGAGGCGATACGGCGGCGAGCCGTAATCGGGGTGATGCGCGCAGTAATAGATCGCATCAATCCGCGCGCCTTGCAATCGCAACGACTCCTCCATCCGTTCGTGAATTTTCAGCAGAGTGGCCTCGGTGAAATAATCGCGCGCGATGCCCGATTGATTGGTCAGCACGATGGCCATCCGGCCCGATTGGTTGATCAATCGCACGGCTTCAGCCGCGAAGCTGTAGAGCCGGAATTGTTCGGGCGCGATGATGTGCCCGTCTTCCTCATTCAATGTTCCGTCACGGTCGAGAAATATAGCGTGATTGGTCATATTCATAAGTGAAGGCCACAAGTGAGAGAAGAAGACCAGACAGAAAAATGTGAGACAGAAAAATAAAGAACTTCGGACCCCGATCTTTATTTTTCTGTCTCACATTTTTCTGTCTGGTCTTGCAAGCTTTATTCGCCCGACCAGTCGCAATGCCCGAAAGATCGATCAGCAAATCTACTGCTGCTTGGCCTGCGCCTCCGCGTCGTCAATCACGACTTCGACGCGGCGGTTCATTTGACGGCCCGCGGCGGTGTCGTTGGTCGCGATGGGCTTGGTCTTGCCGAAGCCTTGCACGGCCTTGATGCGTTCGGTTTTGACGCCCGCGCTCGTCAAGTAGTCGTTTACGGATTGAGCGCGGTTTTGCGAAAGTTTGTTATTCAATTCATCCGAGCCGACCGAATCGGTGTGGCCTTCGATTTCGAGCGTCAACTGGCCAGGATAGGCCAGCAGGATGCCGGCCAGCTTGCTCAGCTTCTCGCGCGCCAGGGGTTTGAGTGTGGCTTTGCCGGTGTCGAAGAGCACGTCGCCCAGATTAACGATGAACCCGCGCGTCTCGCGTTTCGTGTCCAGAATCTCGGAAAGTGACACATAAAGTTTTTGCAGCGCGGCGTCGCGTTCGCGCTTGGCCTCTTCGGCGGCCTGTTTGGCGCGCTCGGTTTCGGCGCGCGCGCGTTCGGTTTCAAGGCGCGCGGCCTCTTCGCGCTGGCGAGCGGCGGCCTGGGCGCGTTCGGCCTCACGGGTGGACTGTTCGCGGCGGGCGCGCTCTTCGGCCGCGGAGCGTTCGGCCTTCTCGGCGTCGGCCTTTGCCGCTTCAGCTCTGGCCTTGGCCAGTTCGGCCTCCGCGCGCGCGCGATCCGCTTCGAGCTTGATGCGCTCGGCTTCGGCCTTCGCCGCTTCGGCCTGGGCGCGGGCTTCTTCGAGCCTGCGGATCCGCTCCTGGCGCTCGTTTTCGATGCGGGCCTGATCCTCACGCTCAATCGCCAGATCGCGCGCGACCTGCGACAGCCGCATCACGTCTCGCGCCAGGCCGCTGAACTTAGTTTCATCTTTCAGGTTGCGTGGCCAGATCTGTTCGAGCGTCGCCAGCTTGCTTTCGGCCTGCTTCCATTCTTCGCGGGAAAATTCCTTCGCGCCGGCGCGGCGGGCGATGTCGAGCGAGCGTCGCGCGCCCAACACCAGTCGCGGCGTGCTGTAATCGGCCTTCAAGGCCGAATCTTCCTGCGTTTCGTAGAGATTGCCTTTGTCGGCTCGATATTCGGCCTGCGTGGTCTGGACTCCGGCGGTCGTGTTTTTCGGGAGCGTCGTTTCGGCGACCACTTTCTGCGAAGGCATTTTGACCGCGTTGTGAGGTTCGGCGGTGATGAGCACGCCGAAGGTTTGCGCCGAACTCTGTGTCTGAATTTCGGCGGCGTAACCGCTGGGCAGTTCAATCAGGTTCTCAGCCTGGCCTTCGGGCGTGATCGCCCAGACGACGAATGTCGTGTAAAACGGCCCGAATGTTTGCGGACTGTCCAGGTTCTGAACCTTCACCCTGATGCGAGCGTCGTTCTTCTTGTATTCGACGTCGACTTTGCCCAGCACGCGCGGGGCCAGCGAAGTTCCGGTCAGATTGACCGCCGTCTTCTTGTTCTCGACGTAGCGGACGGCCAGTGTCGTGCGTTTGACGTAAGGCAGGTCTTTTTCATCAGTCGATTGCGCGAAGGCGCCGGCCGCGAACGCCAGCGGCAGCATCGCGCAGGCGATCATCAATCCCAATCTTTTCATTTCTCTTCCTCCGTTCGTCATCTGTGAATTTCGGATCAGTACCGCGAGCGGTAGCGAGCGTAGCTTTTGCAGTGGAGCCACGCTCGCTACCGCTCGCGGTACTGATCCGTCCGCACAGGTCGAAATTCTCTGGGGCGTTATGCGAGATTTGCGAAATTCAGGGTAGAGCATCGGTTGTTTTTCGCGAAATTGAGCGAATCCTACAGGGGGAAACGCGCAAAGTATGTCACAGAAATTAGGGTACCGGAAGAGGGCGCAATGGCGGTCAGTTGGGCTTTTAGTAAGAAGACTTTTCAACACAAAGGGACAAAGGATCAAAGGGTCAAAGGATTGAAGAGGAGGAGATAGCTCTTCCCCTCCGGTCCTTTGACCCTTTGATCCTTTGTCCCTTTGTGTTGAGAAAGGCCCAATCCACCATACGCCTGGTTTTTACCGGTTTGTCAGCCCCAGCCGGATTCCGTTAAAATCGCAGTTTCGCGCCTATTGAAAATTCCGGCTTGAGATCGCCATGTGCCCCTGAGCGATCTCGCAACGCGGTCTTTTGGAGTAGTTGATGTCTGATTTCGACAATATCGTTGTGCGCGGCGCGCGCGTCAACAACCTCAAAAACATTTCATTCACAATCCCTGTAAATTCGCTCACCGTGGTGACGGGCGTGAGCGGCTCCGGCAAATCGTCGCTGGCCTTCGACACGGTCTACGCCGAAGGCCAGCGTCGTTACGTCGAATCGCTCTCGGCCTACGCGCGACAATTTCTGGAGCGGATGGACAAGCCCGACGTTGACGAGGTCATCGGCATCTGTCCGGCGATAGCCATCAACCAGAAGAATTCGACGCGCAATCCGCGTTCGACCGTGGCCACGCAGACCGAAATTTACGATTACCTGCGGCTGCTTTACGCGCGGGTCGGCGTGACCGTCTGCCGGCGTTGCGGCTCAGTGGTCAAACGCGATACGCCGGAATCCATAGCCGACGCGCTGCTCGGCGCCGATGCGGCGGCGCAATTGCCCGAAGGAACGCGTTTTTACGTGCTCTTCCCGGCTTCGGCGGGCGCGGTTGTCGGCGGGAACGGCGATCCTGTCGAAGCGGCCGCGATGAACAGTACCGGGAGCGGTAGCGACCGGGCGCCAAAGAAACGCGCGAAGAAAGCCTCCGCCAGTTCGATCAACGTCAAAGCCCATCTGATGAGTTTGATGGGGCGCGGGTTCACGCGGCTTTACGACGCCGTCAGGAACGAGATTATCGAACTGCAAACGCCCGACAGTTTCGAGGGAAAAGATTTCGACAACATCTACGTGTTGGTTGACCGCCTCTCGGTTCGACCCGATTCGCGAAGCCGTTTGGTTGATTCGCTCGAAATCTGTTTCCGCGAAGGCCACGGGCAGGCCACAATTCAAATCCTCGGCGACACTTCTCAACTGCTTTCGTTTTCGGAAAAGTTCGAATGCAAGAATTGCGGACTGGGGTACGTGCAGCCGGAACCGCGCTTGTTCAGCTTCAACAACCCGTTCGGCGCGTGCCCCACGTGCCAGGGGTTCGGCAACACCATCGGGCTGGATATGAACCTGGTTATCCCGAACCGCGAGCTGTCGTTGGAAGATGGCGCCATCGAGCCTTTCACCAAGCCGCAATTTGAATGGTGGCGAACCGAGCTTAAAAAATTCGCCCGCCGCGAAGGCATCCCGATGAACAAGCCTTTCGCCGACTTGGCCGTCGAGCAACAGCGCGCCGTGATCGAAGGGCGGAACGGGTTCGAGGGCGTCAAAGGGTTGTTCGATTGGCTGGAGACGAAAAAGTACAAGCTGCACGTGCGGGTGATGTTGTCGAAATATCGCGGCTACACCAAATGCCCCGATTGCAAAGGTGGGCGTTTGCGCGCCGAGGCTCGCGACGTATTTATAGGCGGAAGGCCTCTGCCTGAAGTTTGCGGCCTTTCAATCAAAGACGCCGCCGCGTTCTTCGACAGTCTGACGCTCGCCGAAGAGCAGGCCGCGATCGCCGAGCGATTGCTCGCCGAGATTCGCTCCCGTCTGAAATTCCTGCTCGATGTCGGGCTGGATTACCTGACTCTCGACCGCCTGGCTTCGACGCTCTCGGGTGGCGAGGCGCAGCGGATTCAGTTGGCGACGCATCTCGGGTCGTCGCTCGTCGGCGCCTTGTATGTGCTGGACGAGCCGAGCATCGGCCTGCACCCGCGTGACAGCGCGCGTTTGATCGGATTGTTGAAGAACCTGCGCGACATCGGCAACACCGTGCTGGTCGTCGAACACGAAGCTGAGATGATGCGCGCCTCCGATCACGTCATTGACATTGGCCCCGGCGCGGGTGAACTCGGCGGCGAGGTCGTTTACGAAGGCGGTTTTGAAGGCCTGATGAAAGACGGGGCGTCGCTGACCGGGAAATACCTGCGCGGCGAAGCCCAGATCAAGA
>Ga0187894_10006788_pt1 | contig 11065 bp, 9 predicted proteins | sample GBC1701081metaG_FD_136650 | JGI IMG/M metagenome (GOLD analysis project Ga0187894, IMG submission 136650) | White microbial mat communities from a lava cave in the Kipuka Kanohina Cave System on the Island of Hawaii, USA - GBC170108-1 metaG ...
CGCGCGCTTGCGGTTGAGCCCGAGATCATCATCGCGGACGAACCGGTCTCCGCCCTGGACGTCTCGATCCAGGCTCAGATCATTAACCTTTTCATCCGGCTGCGCGAAGAACTTCGTCTCGCTTATTTGTTCATTGCCCACGATCTCAATGTGGTACGCCATGTCAGCCACCGCGTCGCCGTCATGTATCTAGGCCAGATCGTGGAGCTTGCACCGTCGCAAGAATTATTCCGTAATCCGGGTCATCCCTACACAAACGCGCTGCTATCGGCGATCCCGAAGCCCGATCCCGATCAACGCAGCCGGGCCATCAGCCTGGAAGGCGAACTCCCCGACCCGCACTCACCGCCACCTGGCTGCAGTTTTCATACGCGCTGTCCGATTGCCATAGCTCGATGCACTATCGAGCCTCCCCCGCTTCTGGAGCATGTTCCAGCCCGCTGGGTCCGATGTCACCGCGCATTCGAGATCGGTACGTTGCCTGCCGTTCCCGCTCCTGTATCGCTAAAATAGCCCACACCGAATAACGAAGTACTTGAGGTACGGTAGATTGTCTGATAATATGACGACTTAGTTCACAAGGGAGGGATAATCCACAAGGGAGGGATAATAATGAGTGCATTAGTAAAATTGAGATCGTTGGGCAGAGCCTCGCTTCTCAGCATGGCTATATCCGGCATGGCCGTATTTGTTGCTGTCAACAGTTCATACGCCCAGCAGGTGTTGAATATTTATTCGGCGTTGGATGAAGACCAGTTGGCCGAGCTGATGACAGCCTTTGAGGTAAAAAACCCGGACATCAAGACCAGTAAGATTGTCGACTCAAATGGCCCGATCATCGCTCGGCTTCTTGCGGAGAAGGATAATCCTCAAGCCGACATTCTTTTCGGCGCCGCTGTGAGCGGTTTGTTGGCGCTCGATAAGGAGGGGATACTGGAGCCCTACAAGCCAGCCGAACTGGAAAAAATCAAAAAAGGCTTCAAGGATTCACGCGGCGATGCGCCCGCCTGGGTAGGACTGGACGCTTGGGCATCAGCAGTCTGTTTCAACAAGACCGAAGGCGAAAAGCTCAAGGTAACAGAGCCCAAATCCTGGGCTGACCTGCTGAAGCCGGAATACGAGGGGAAGATCATCATGCCCAATCCCAACTCATCCGGGACGGGATTTCTCCAAGTGGCCGGCTGGCTAACTCTTCACGGAGAAGAAGGCGGTTGGCAGTACATGGACCAGCTGCACAAGAATATTTCCCAATACGTGCATTCGGGCAGCAAGCCATGCCGCATGGCGGCAGCTGGGGAAACAGTGGTCGGGATTTCGTATGCGTTTCCCGGAGTGAAGGCCATCAACGAAGGAGCCCCCCTGTCCGTCATCCTGCCATCGGAAGGACTTGGCTCAGAGATCGAGGCAGTCGCGCTGATTAAGGGAAGCAAAAATCAGGAGGCTGCAAGGAAACTTGCTGATTTTGCCGCCAGCGAGGAAGCAGCAGTCATTTCAAATAAGTATTATGTCGTGGTAGCTCGCGAAGGCGTATCCAGTCCGATCCCCAACTACCCCGAAGGAGAGGAGAAGAAGATGATGAACATGGATTTCGCTTGGCTTGCGGCCAATCGGGGTCGAATTCTCGATGAATGGCAAAAGCGGTATGGAGTGAAGAGCGCAGCAGAATAAACTCTCGAAATTGGAATCAGAACACCTCACGTGGGCCATAAAACTGCCCTCGCGTGAGGCTGTGCGTGAGTATTCGCGGCGAGAAAAGCGGTGAGCACCGAAAGTTATCTTCGAATTGAGGGCATCAATAAAAGCTTTGGCGCTTTTCAGGCTCTTAGAAACGTCTCACTTCAAATCGATAAAGGCGAGTTTGTTTGTTTTCTGGGCCCTTCCGGCTGCGGAAAGACAACATTGCTGCGGTTGATTGCGGGTTTGGACGTCCAAACCTCGGGACAAATCTTTCAAGATGGCAGAAACATCTCCCTTTTGCCTGCTTCGAAGCGAGACTTTGGGATCGTCTTTCAATCCTACGCCCTATTCCCAAACTTATCCGTTGAAGAAAATGTCGGATACGGATTGAGATATCAGGGGCAGCCAAAACGCGACGTCGAGAAGCGGGTTAAAGATCTGCTTGAGTTGGTTGGTATCGGGGAGCAGCGGTTTAAATTTCCCGCACAGCTATCGGGGGGACAGCAACAGCGAGTCGCTCTTGCCCGAGCCTTGGCTATGTCTCCAGGACTTTTACTGCTCGACGAACCCTTATCGGCTTTGGACGCGAGGGTCCGGGTCCATTTACGTAACGAAATTCGCGACCTTCAGCGCCGTCTGGGCGTAACCACGGTTTTGGTAACCCACGACCAGGAGGAAGCTCTTACCATGGCAGATAGGGTCGTAGTGATGAACCAGGGCACGGTGGAGCAGTTCGCAAGGCCTATGGAGGTCTACCGCCATCCCTCATCGCTGTTCGTTGCCCAGTTCGTGGGCGAAACCAACGTGATGTCCGGCGTGGTCGAGTCGATCGGCAAGGTCCGTGTCGGAGGTCGGTTACTTTCCTTCGACGCGAACCCTGCTTTACCGCCACCGGGGGCACTGGTTGTGGCTTTATTCAGGCCTGAGGATCTGGCGCTTCGGCAAGCGCGTTCCGACGCCGAAAATATCTTTGAGGCCCGTATCGAAAGTATTGAATTTCTCGGGCCTTTCTTCCGCGCCCGCCTGTGTTTGGGCCACTCACCGGAGGAACGATTGACAGCAGACTTCTCCGCCAATTCCGTTCAAGATCTCAATCTGGAACCTGACCGGGTGATCGTTGTCGCCTTGCCGCCGGGTCGGCTTCGCATCTATCCGATCAACATCGAGAAGGAATTGCCGGCGTGAGCGCCCTTGATCAGATCGCGCTGCTTGCCGGGTTCCGCCAGAAAGTGAGCAACGATGTCCTGGTGGCGCGGGGCGGTCTTGCACTGCTTGCGGCATTCCTGACGATCGCAATAGCACTTCCTCTTTACAGTGTATTTTCCAGAAGCGTACGCGACAACGAAGGCGTCTTCGTTGGCATGCGGAATTTCGGCCGCTTTCTCTCAGAGCCTGGACTTGCCGTTTCTGTATGGAATAGCCTGCTCGTCGCAATCATTTCGACATTCCTTACGGTCTCCCTGGCATTCTTCTACGCATATGCACTAAACCGGAGCCTGATGCCGGGTAAGTGGATATTCCGCGGCATTGCGATGACTCCCCTGTTGGCGCCATCCCTGCTTCCCGCGATTGCTCTCATTTACCTCTTCGGAAAGCAGGGAGTGATAAACGGGGTGTTGCTCGGCCACAGTATCTATGGGCCCTTAGGGATCGTTGTTGGCGAAGTGCTGTTTTCTTTTCCTCACGCACTGCTCATTATAACGATCGCCCTTTCAACCACGGATCAGCGCCTGTATGACGCGGCGACTTCGTTGCGCGCTGGACCGCTGCGCATTTTCCTCACCGTAACCTTGCCCGCCTGCCGCTATGGCTTGCTGAGCGCCTTCTTCGCCGTCTTCACACTGGTTTTCACCGATTTCGGCGTGCCGAGCGTCATTGGAGGTTCTTATCCGGTCCTGGCAACCGAGCTCTACAAGCAAGTGATAGGGCGGTTCGACTTTCCGATGGGGGCGGTCGCCGGCATTTTTTTGCTCGTTCCCGCAATCATTGCATTCATCGCCGACCGGATTGTGCAAAGACGCGAGACGGCTATGATTTCGACCAGCGCCGTTCCATTGCAGCTTAAGCCGAATGGCGTGAGAGATGTGGTCTGCTTCCTCTTCTGCGCCACCGTGGCGCTGACGCTGCTTGGCATTCTGGCGACCGCGGCTTTCGGCTCCTTTATCAAGTTCTGGCCTTACGATCTTTCTTTGTCTTTGCGGAATTACGATTTTCGCGGCGTCGACAGCACCGGCTGGTACGTTTACATCAACAGCCTGAAGCTGGCCGGGTGGACGGCTTTTCTTGGAACGCCGATCATCTTCCTCGGGGCTTACTTCATCGAGAAAGGGCGTGGATTTGGATGGTTCAGGGCATTCGCCCAGTTGCTCTGCATGGTGCCTCTTGCGGTCCCGGGAATGGTGCTGGGCCTTTCCTATATCTTCTTCTTCAACAATCCGGCCAACCCTCTCAACTTTGTTTATGGCACGATGAGCATTCTCGTCCTTAGCACGATCGCTCACTTCTATACTGTGCCGCACCTCGCCGCGATTACGGCCCTGAAGCAGTTGGACCGTGAATTCGAGTCTGTGGGCGAATCGCTAAAGGTTCCGTTTTGGGTAACTTTGCGGCGCGTAACTATCCCAGCCTGTTTGCCGGCGATTCTGGATATCTGGACATACCTGTTTGTCAACTCCATGACCACTGTGTCGGCGGTGATCTTCCTGTATGTGGCATCAACGAAACTATCGTCGGTCACCATTGTAAATTGGGCAGATTGGGGCAAACTTCCGGCCGCGTCCGCGATGGGCATGATGATTTTTGCCACATCGTCCGGAGTATGGTTTTTGCAAGTGGTGATCAGCCGAAGACTACTGCGCCGTACACAAGCCTGGCGTGAGCGCTAATGATCAACTCAGATGAATGGAAGCGGGCATGACCATCTCCAGATCAAGACGGGTTAACCCGGATCTTATTGCCTTCGCGCACCGGTTGGCCGATGCCAGCGGCCCTGTTGTCATGCGGTATTTTCGCAAAAATCTTCCAGTGGAAGTCAAATCGGACTCTACTCCAGTCACGCTCGCCGATAGAGAGGCTGAGTCCGTCATTCGGCAATTGATTTACGATCACCATCCCGATCATGGAGTGGTTGGGGAGGAACATGCTGCGGTCCAGCCGGACGCTGAGTTTGTCTGGGTTATCGATCCGATCGACGGCACGAAATCGTTTATCACAGGCCGGCCGCTGTTTGGCACGCTCATCGCTTTGATGTGGGAGGGCGAACCGGTTCTCGGCATCGTCGATCATCCCGCGCTGGGAGATCGGTGGATCGGCGCTATAGGTCACCCAACCACCATGAATGGAAACACCGTCCGAGTGCGATCTTGTTCGGATCTCGGTGAGGCAACCTTGCTCGCGAGCTCACCGCATTATTACCTGGGCGAATCGTTAGAACGTTTCGAAAGAGTTCGGCAGCGGTGCCAGTATGTGGTCTACGGTTCCGAATGTCTCGAATATGGATTGCTGGCAAGTGGCTTCGTCGACATTGTCACCGAGGCTCAATTGGAACCATTCGACTATCTGGCCGCCGTTCCCGTGATTGAGGGAGCGGGCGGCGTCATTACCGATTGGCAGGGAAGACGGCTGGGCCTTACGTCCGGGGATAAAATTCTGGCTGTGGGCGATGCCGGAGTGCATGAAAAAATATTGTCGATCCTCAGCACTTAAATTCGGGCATGTGCATCATACATTGGCTCAATCATCACAACCTCAAGCCACCATCCACGATCCAGACTTGACCGGTGACATAGAGAGCGCTCACGGCGAGGAACACGCCGACCTCCGCATAGTCCTCAGGCTGGCCGACGCGCTGAAGCGGGACGTGAACTCGCGCATCCGCCTCCAAGTCCCCGAATGAGCATTCCCAACTGGAGTTAACATAGCCGGGACCTATGCCATTGACGCGAACGTCTGGCGCCAGCCCACGCGCCAATTCCCGCGTTAAGCCAGCGAGACCCGCCTTGGCGGTCGCGTATGCGGTGCTGCTGGCACCGCCGCTGAAGGCGGAAACGGATACGGTATTGACAACACTGCCCTTCGACGATTGCAAGGCGGCCACCGCTGCTTTCGTGACCCAGAAGGCGCTCATGAGATTTACCGAAAGGATGCGATGCCAGAACTCATCGGTAAGTGCCTCCAAATCGGAAGGCGGGATGGGCTTTCGAGTTGCGGGGGTGCCCGCGTTATTGAACAGATAATCGAGGCCGCCGAGTTCTTCCGTGGCCCGCGCGACAACCAACTGAGCGCTCGCGGCGCTGCCAATATCGCCGGGCGCCGCGATCACCGTCAGCTCCTCGTCGCGCAACCGGTGAACTTGCGTCTCTAGCTTTTCGTTGGACGGCAGGTCATTAATCGCGACAGCTGCACCGGATCGGGCCAGGCGCTCGACGGTCGCCAGCCCGATCCCTGATGCGGCTCCCGTGACAAGTGCACGCTTGCCGATCAAATTATAGCTGTTCAACATGCTTCGTATCCGTTTCAGTGTTCGATTACTTAGGACTCCACAATTCTTCCCGTATCAACTCGCCCATCGTGTCCTCGATGCCGCCGCGCAAATGCTCCACAGCTTCATCGATTTGAGCACGCGTAATGATAAGCGGAGGCGATAGCACCAGTTGGTGACCAAGCGGCCGCACCATCAGGCCTCTCCTCATCGTGTTGCGGGCGATGCGCCAGGCGATCTCCCATTCCTCCGGGGGCACCCGTTTGGTCCGTCTATCCTGAACACACTCGACACAGACCATCATGTGGCTGCCGCGCACGTCACCGACCAGCGGCAAATCGAGCAGCGACTTCAACCGCTCGACGAAATACGGTCCGATGGCGCGCACATGGCCGCAGATATCCTCGCGCTCGATGATCTCCAGGTTTTTCAGACCAGCCGCACAGGCGACCGGGTGGCCGGAATAGGTATAACCATTGGCGAAGAGCTTGCCCTTGGCATTGGCCCCGGTCACGCGCTGATAAAGCCGGTCGGACACAATGAAAGCGCCAAGCGGCACATAGCCCGAGGTGAGGCCTTTGGCCGTCGTGATGATATCCGGCACCAGGCCAAACATAGGTTCTGACGCAAAGATGTGGCCAAGCCGGCCGAAGCCTGTCACCACCTCGTCTGAGATGTAAAGAACTCCGTGTTTGCGGCAGACCTCGAGAGTGCGCCGCTGGTAGCCCTGTGGCGGCACGATGACGCCACCGGAGGCCAGAAGCGGTTCGGCTATGAAACACGCGACCCGATCCGGCCCAAGTTCCAAGATCTTGTTTTCAAGATCAGCCACCTTCAGATCGCAGAATTCCTGCTCCGTCATCCCCTCCGGCATCCGGTAGGTGTTGGGAGCGGGAAGGAGATGGACCGTATCGGTGACGAAATCGAGATTACCGCGATCGCCCGGCTTGCCGGAAACCGAAGCCGTCAGGTAGGTGCTGCCATGAAAGGCATATTCACGAGAGATGATGTGCTTCTTCTCTGGGTGCCCCGTGAAGTTGAAGAAGAACTGCACAAAGCGCAAAGCCGAATCGACGGCGGTTGAGCCTCCTGTCGTGAAGAACACGTGCTTCAGATCGCCCGGGGTATGGCGGGTCAGACGGTGAGCGAGTTCGATTGAGGGCGGATTCGAGATCACCGTGAATGGCGAGAAGTAGCAAAGGCGCGCAGCCTGATCGGCAATAGCCTCGGCCATGTCCTGTCGGCCATAACCAATGTTGACACACCACATCCCGCCGATGCCATCGAGCATACGATGACCATCGGAGTCGTAGATATAGGCGCCCTTTGCTTCAGCAACCACCAACGTCTGCCGCGTCGCGGCGATCCCGAGGTCTTCCCAGGGATGAATGATATGCTCTCGATCCTTTTTCCTGAGATCGGTGGTATCGTACCGCAGTTTGTTCAGCATGGGTTTCTCAAACAGCCAGCGCTCGTTCGGCCGCCCTCTCTTTATCGGAAAGATTCACTCGCCTGCCTTTGTTGATGACCTCCGGGCTATAGGCCTTGCGGGCAAAAACCTCGCGCACCATTGGCGCAAAGAATTCCAGCGGTTTGGTTTCATAATCCGGGTCGAAGCTGTTTTGATCCCACTTCTCGCAGAATTCCGCGCAGTCGTCGAAATAGACATGGCTGCGATAGGCGTCGCGCTTGTCCGGATTGGCTCCGACATGCTTACCATAATATTTCAATTGAAAGTCGCCGTGCGTTTGTACGACCCAGGCGCATTGCTCGCGCACAAAGGGACGGATGATGGCGGCTGCATATTCGTCGTGATTATAGGGCGCGTAAATATCGCCAATGTCATGCAGAAGCGTCGACACGACCCAGTCGATATCAGTTCCATCATTCCATGCCCGGGTGGTCGCTTGCAGTGAGTGGCCGAGACGCGTGATCTTGTATCCGGACATGGACTTGTCCAATTCAACCATCGCCTTCAGCAGGCGATCCGCCGTGCCCGCCGCGAACTCCGCCTCGTGGGTGGTGAGGAAGGCATAATCCTCGTGGTCGCCATCTTTCATCTGGATAAATTTCACCGTTTCCATGAGCCTTGGGTCCTTTCTCCTAGACAATTTTAAATCAGAGGACAGGCATGCCTAATCCAATAGAGTTGTATTATAACATGATGATGTTGTTTGGGAAGAAAATATATCTGACCGCTCGAGGATGGTTCGTATTGCCTGGTGGTGCAGCCCGGAACAGCGGCGATCGCAACCACGCTCATGGCCTTCGCCTCGTCGGCTTCACATCTCCTGGTGGCCGATACCGCATACCGGACGACGCGGAACTTCTGCGAAGAGATCCTGCGGCCGCTTGGCATCGACATCACTTACTACGATCCAATGATCGGCGCTAAAATCGCTGATCTCATCACGCCTTCTACATCGCTCGTCTATCTTGAGAGTCCGGGTTCGATGACGTTCGAGGTGCAGGACATACCTGCGATCGCCGAAGTCGCGCGGGGCCGCGGAGTGCCGACCGCGATCGATGCGAGCTGGGCTTCGCCGATGTTTTTGCGGCCGCTGGCGCTCGGCATCGACATCTCAATCCAGTCCGGAACGAAATATCTCTGCGGCCACTCGGACGTGATTTTCGGAACCGCGGCGGTGCGCGACGAGACCATCTTCCGCCGGCTCAAGGGCGTGGCGGGCCGCCTTGGACACCGACTCGGCGGCGAGGATTGCTACCTGGCATTGCGCGGCTTACGCACACTTCCTGTTCGAATGCAGCGTCACCAGGAAACCGGGCTGCTGCTAGCCAAGTGGCTCGCCGCGCGACCGGAGGTGAAGCAGGTCTTGCACCCTGCTTTCCCTAATCATCCCGGTCACACGTCGTGGCGGCGGGATTTCACCGGCGCGTCGGGCCTTTTCGGTGTCCTGCTTCACCATGCGCCAAGGTCAGACATCGCCGCTTTTCTGGAGGGCATGAAACTTTTCAAAATGGGATCCAGTTGGGGCGGATACGAAAGCCTCATCGTACCTGTTGATGCGGCATCGATACGCACGGACAATCCGTGGCGGAACGAGGGCGTGCTTCTCCGCCTCCACGCGGGACTTGAGACTGTGGATGATCTGATTGCTGATCTCGACGAGGGATTCAGAAGGCTGAGGTTGCACGCCACGCCAGAGCCTGTAAGCGCCGGCCCCGCACCAGTCCGCACTTCTGTTCGAAGAACCGACATCGTCGCTGGATCCTAGATGGAGAAGGAAGCCCTCGACACCAATCCAACGCGCACGGGAGCAAGACGTTAGCTATGCTCACCATGAAGTGAACATCGCGAGGCTCGTCGGTCTGATTTCGGCGGGCCTACTTCACTTCCACGCTCCGCAGGCCGCCTATTTTCACTCACTCTCACGCAATGCTCTGTCCCTTACTGCACACGCGGCGCACACGAGACTCCTTAACCTATTGTTTTACTTGAATTGTCTTGCCCATCCATCATAGGGGCGACTGCAAATATTTCTCTCGCAATACGAGTGGTTTACCGCCCCACATCAATGGACTGAAACGAAAATCGTGCACTGATTTGCATGTATCTTGCACAGTTTCACCGTCGCTTCATCGCCCTACTGCACACATGGCGCACACGTTTCCAGTGGGAACATGCGCGACCAGACTCAGCCCAGTTTAGTTTGGTTGTTGGTAAGGTGAACACGCTAGTATTTTGTTCGCACATACGTCCCATACGTGCCGTAGCATTCATAGCCCGTCCGGTTGTTCTTGTGCTTGTTTAAAGTCGTGTCGTAGCTCTTCTTATTGAAGCTCTTTCCACAGACAGAACACTTGAAAACGTAGGTTGGTCCGCTTGCGCTTCCGAAACCCGCGGTTCGTGTCGACTTGCGAGAGGGAGAGCGTCGGATTGCTGGCGTGCGGCCTATGCTAAAGCCTCCGCTTGAATATGATCCCGATCTGCTTTTCTCCGGAATGCTTTGGGGACCGGATGGCGTGAGTTCGATGGGATAACGCGGAGAGAACGCAGTTTGCGTCGGCTTAACGCCAAGAATACTGTCGACAAGGTAACTCCGTGCCTGCCCGTTGTCCGCGCGCACCGCCATGAGCAGCACATCGCCGGCCTGGGAGCGGCGGAGTGAGTACGCCTCAATCGCCCGCGTTGAGCGATTGCCCTGCTTGTCGCGGTAGTCAATTTCCACAAGCAGTCGGTTCGCTGCGGCGAAGCGGATCATTTCGATGTAGCTCTGACCTTGGCTACCGGTTGGCAGGTCGATGATGCGTTCCCGAATAATAGTGTCGCCGGCCCCAATAGGCATTGCCGCGAGGGGCTTCGCGACTGCGCCTTCGAGCCAGGCGAAAATCTCTGGCAGCGCATCCCAGAAAGTCGCGACCGGCAGAAGTGCGGGGAGTTGATGATCCAACATGTGGATCCAGCCTGCCTCAAGGTCGGCTCGGTGCAACTTAAGATCGGTTATGCGAGGGATTTTGATGCCCTTGAACTCGCATTTGGCCCGTAAGACCTCCATGAAGTTCTTCGGATCGGGGCGTGCATCAACGTTTCTATAGAGGTGCACGACGTCATAGAGGTCGCGTGGCCGTGTCCTTTCGGCAAGCGCTCGGAACTTTTCTGCGAATGCCTCAATATAGTCATAGGCCAGGACTTCGATGCCATCCTCCGGCGCATCGGAGTATGGATGGAAAATCTGCACTCGTCTGGGCGGCATAACGATGTGCTCGTCTGCCGTCAGGTCCAGCTTGATGCGAGGGAGAGCGTGGGTCGATGAGACCGGCCCCTTGTAGCTAGTGTCGGCCCGTAAACTCACAACCTATTGAAATATATCAATGAATCTCGGCTTTTATTGAGCCAAGCCCGGCGATTTCGGGTATGTTTTGGGATCATTCCACTGAACCCAGAAC
>Ga0187894_10006789_pt1 | contig 11062 bp, 7 predicted proteins | sample GBC1701081metaG_FD_136650 | JGI IMG/M metagenome (GOLD analysis project Ga0187894, IMG submission 136650) | White microbial mat communities from a lava cave in the Kipuka Kanohina Cave System on the Island of Hawaii, USA - GBC170108-1 metaG ...
CCTGAACAGGGCTTGGGCGAAGCCGGCGACGAACGGTCTGACTTGTATTCGCTCGGTGTGATCTTGTACCAACTGGTCACCAGCCAACTGCCCTATGATGCCGAGACGCCGTTGGCGATTATCCTCAAGCACTTAAACTCGCCGATTCCATCGGCACGCAAACTGAACTCTGGACTGGCCGAAGCCGTTGACAGCTTCATCAATAAAGCAATCGCCAAAGAGCCACAAGACCGCTATCAAACCGCCAACGAAATGATCGAAGACTTGGGGCGATTAGAGCGTGGTGAAAACATTACACCCGCGCGGTCGAACGGGAACGTACCTTTGCGAAGCGGCCCGATTGAGACGATGGAACTCCCGCGCGTCGAAGCACCCGCGCCCGCAACAGCATCTGCCGCCATCGGCAAGCCGCCGCGCCGAGGTTTTCCCTGGTGGGGATGGGCCGGCATCCTTGCGGGTATGATTGCCGGTGTGTTTCTGATCAGCCAGGCGGCGGGGCTTTTCACAACGGCAGCGGTTGAGGGCAGCACCCCCACAGCGCCCGAAGCGACCAGTATCGTGATTGCAGACGTTGATACCGAAACGCCTGTCCCACCATCAGAAACACCAACCGCGACCCGCACGCCAACCCCGACGGAAACGCCAACCGATACCCTCACGCCTTCGCCGACACCAACGGCGACCCGGACACCTAGCCCGACCGCAACGTTTACACCGAGTTTCACACCTTCGCCGACGCCCGCAACGCCGATCGCGCAACCGCGTCGGGGCATCCTGATGCGTATTGGGCCTGGTAACCAGTACCCATTACAACTTGCGCTCAGTATTGGTGATGAGTTGGCAATTAAAGGCATCAGCCAGAATCAATTGTGGTTTTATGTAATCCAGCCGAACGGGCTGCGCGGCTGGGTAGACGCCTTACAGGTCAATATTTATGGCGACCTGGGCGATCTACCCATCGTCCCGCCGCCGACCAATACACCGACCGTGACTCCGACGATCACCCGGACGCCCACGCCGACGAATACGTCTACACCATCCCGGACGCCGACCGTGACGCCGACCCCTACAGCGTCGTTTACGCCCACCATCACCCCTACGTCAACCGTGAATTCGACGGCTACTCTCTCCCTATTGACGCAAACGGCAGTCGCAGCGACACAGACGACGGCGGCCTGCACGTTCGACTTTGAAATCATGTCCCAAGAACCTGCGGATGGGCAACTAGTTCCCGTTAATTCCGACTACGAGCGTATCATCACATTATTTAACAGCGGGACATGCGCCTGGAGACCAAACACGAATTTGAAGTTCGTTGAAGGTGAAGACTTTAATGTTAATGGGGGGATTATTTTTATCGAACAAGAGGTTGGTGTTGGGGAAAGCTACGAACTTCGCTTCGTTGGCCGGACGCCGTCTCGTGGCGGCTTCAAAAGCGGAAGTTGGCAGCTGCGCACGCCCGGTGGCATCGCGATTGGCGACCCGATCATTATTACCCTGCAAGTTTATGGATAGGGACAAATTGTGAAACGCGCTGACGCTTGGGCAATCGTAACGGAATACACACATAGCGAGTCGCTGCAGCGACATATGCTGGCTGTCGAGGCGGCGATGAGGGCCTATGCGCCTCGCTTTGGTGGCGACCCTGAAGAATGGGGTGTCACCGGCTTGCTACACGATTTTGATTACGAGCGTTATCCCGATGTCGCGGTTGAAGGGCATCCGGTTGTCGGCTCGAAAATCTTGCGCGAACGAGGCGTGCCGGAGAACGTCATCCAGGCAATCCTGGCACATGCCGAAGAAATTACCGGCGTGAAGCCGGAAACACCGATGGCAAAGACACTGGTAGCGGTGGATGAACTCACTGGCTTTTTGATCGCAGTAGCCCTTGTGCGCCCATCGAAAAGTATCCTGGAAGTCGAACTAATAAGTGTGCGTAAGAAATGGAAAGATAAGTTATTTGCTGCGCCTGTGAACCGCCAGGAAATTGAACACGCAGCGGCGGAATTGGGCGTCGAACTTGACGCGCACATCCAGACAGTCCTGGACGCAATGAAAGCTGAAGCGAAGGCACTTGGGTTGGCCTAAAGAAAAGCGTAACCTCGACATCTGCGCTTTCGGGAGATAGCGGTAGGAAAAGGCAGTTATATTTCGGACTGCCTTATTTGCTACAAGTGAATGTAGATCGGTCTAAGCCTGGACGTGGACGGGCGTGCCGACCTCCACAAAATTATTGAAGAACCACTCCGACTCTGTTGTGGGCATATTGACGCAGCCGTGACTCATCGGCTGACCAAAATTATTGTGCCAGTACGTGCCATGCAGCGCGTAGCCCTGGTAGAAATACATCACGTAAGGAACATCGGGAAGATAGTAGCCTGGGCCGCTCATCGTTTGTGCACCGTATTTGACATAGACATTATAGTCACCGAGGACGGTTGGCGTTCCAGGTAAGCCCGTCGATACAGTCACAGCACGTAATAACACCCCGTTATCATAGGCGAAAAGTCGCTGGTCGCTCAGGTCAACCACGACCTGTTTACCCACAAACAGCGTGGGCGGTGGGGCATTATAAACAGGTTGGGCGGGCGCTTCCACGATGCCAAGGTCGGCTACAAGATTTGAGTCAGGGATATTCAACACCTGCCCGGCAAAAATTTGATTCGGATCGGTGAGGCCGTTTTCCTGAGCAATATTCGTCCAGTTGACGTTGAAACGTCGGGCAATCTGCGCCAGATGTTCGCCTGGTTGAACGGTATAGCTGGTCGGTGCAAGTTCAATAGGCATAGCTTCAACAGGGGCAGACTCAATCGGCGCGGCCACGTTGACCTCAGCGGCAGGTGCGGTAGTGAAATCGTCAGCCGGTGTATTCGCCCAAACCGTAAGCTGCTGCCCGCGATAGATCAAATCAGGGTTGGTGATGTTATTAATTTGCATGACCTGTTCGACCGTCATCCCATATAGGTTGGCGATGCTTTGCAGATTTTCGCCGTAAGTTACGCTATGGTTGGCTGGTGTGCCGCCAACCAGAGGATTTTCGACCACAGCACCCGACGTATCGAAGTTGGGTACGGTGAGCTGCTGCCCGGCAAAAATACGCGCCGGGTCGGTGATGCCGTTGGCGTCGGCCAGTGCCTGGGTGGTGATGCCAAAGCGTTGGGCGATACGATACAGGTTATCACCCCGCTGGACGACGTAGGAGTTGTCCTGGGCAAATACCGGCGCAGACACCAATAAGCTGAATATTCCGATGAAAATGACTATTTTCCCCAAGACAATGAGATGTTTGCGCAGCATCACCGAGGTCTCCTCATGTGCAATTTTGTTATCTAAAATTACACTGGATTTTACTGTGCGTCAAACACCGAAATCCGATCGGTGCTGCTGTAACCGATTCGCTGGTACTTCCAGGGCAATTGCATCTTCGTGTCGCAGGAGATCACGATAGGCTTCATCGCTCAGATTTAGCTGAAATCTAGCCAAAACACAACCCAAATACAACTTTCTCCTGTTCCGTCCTGCTTATCAGGAGATTGGGAAATCTGACGAGATCGATATGCAATTTTCCTGCTGCTACTTCTGCTGCAATTGCTGGACTTTGTGTTTATCTGTACAATGGGCATTTCAACGCCTTATGCGGGATGACTCTTGTGGGCGTAACATTCAACCCAAATTAGGCCTTAGTTGGAGTACGAGATTTAGACGATGCTGGTGCGTGCGTATCGGTTGACGGACAAAATGGGCGTCGCGGCGCTGAAAAGCGGCGTTGTCGTGTTGGACTATGCACTTGCTGGGATCAGTGTCGTTACGAACGTAGCGCGGGCTGGCCTGGGCGGTTTGTTCGGTGTGCTGCTGGCGATCGGGCGCGTGATCTATCATGTCTTGCGCCGCATCGGATGGGTGCTGTGGCGTGTGCTGCGCGGCCTCTTAGGACTATTTGGCAGTATCGGTCTGCTGTTTCTGGGAACTGCTCGCCGCTCGTCCGGGCAAGCCGCGCAAGCTGCCGGGGCTGGCATGGCGCGCCGCGCCGCCCGTGCCGAAATGGAGAGCGGTCTGGCCGAAGACCCCCTCCGTGTGCAAAATCGGGTCTTGAGCGGTGTGACCGTGATGTTGCTGGCCGTGTTGATCGGCGTCGTGCTGTGGGCGTCCAACCCGTCGCGCACTGCCGCCCCGCTGCTGCCCGAAGTCAACAGCGCCAATTTCAGCTTCATTCCTTCTACAGAACAGGCGGCAGCCACCTCCGCGTCTGCCCTGTTGAATACGCCCGTACCGACCGCCACCACCCTACCTTCGGTATTAGAGGCGCGCGGCAGCATCGCCTATACCGTGCGTGAGCGTGGGCAAGATGACATCTGGGCCGTTGGAATCGGGACACGAGCACCGCTCCGACTGACAAACAATCCCGCTGATGATCGTGACCCGTCTTGGTCGCCTGATGGCACAAAAATCGCCTACGCATCACGACAAGACGGAAATTGGGAATTATATATCTACGACCTGATAACCAGCGAGCCGCCGACCCGCATGACGTATGATTTGTCGTTCCAGGGTTCTCCAGGATGGAGTCCTGATGGCAAATGGCTCGTGTATGAAAGCTACCAGGGCAACAACCTGGACATCTATGTGGTCCCGGTAGACGGTTCGCAGCCAGCGCAGCGTATTACCGACAATGAAGCGCCCGATTTTTCACCGGCCTGGTCGCCCGAAGGTCGCCGGATTGCCTTCGTTTCCTGGCGCGATGGCAATCAAGACATCTATATATTCTCGCTCGATAATCCAGCCGATTCTGAGTCGGTAAACCTCACGAATACGACCGAACGCCAGGAAGATTTTCCGGCCTGGAGTCCCGACGGCAGCCTGCTGTCGTTCAGTGCATTGGATCAGGGTAAGGAAAAAGTCTTTGTCAAACCATCGGATGATCCCCAGGTTGCCGCACAAGTGCTAGAACAAGGACGAGAGCCAACTTGGTCGCCAAATGGTAGGAGCTTGCTGTTCGCTGTCGATTCGATTGAAGGAACGCAGTTGGTGGCTGCTCCATTCGCGGACAGCGGCGTTTCAACGCTGGTGGTTGGGGTGCAACAGGCCGCCTCGAACCCTGTTTGGACAGGATCGCCCCTGCCAACGGCACTGACCAACTCTGGTGGCCTAGGGTTGGGAGTAGGGCAGTCGTTGTTCGTGGAGCAGGAAACCATGTACCCCGATGGCCTGTACCGCCTCAGTACATTGGATGGTTCTACTGCTCCGATCGCCAACCTGAATGATCGCGTCAACGACTCGTTTAATGCGCTGCGTCGGCGTACCGCTGAGGAGACTGGTTGGGACTTCCTGGGAAAATTAGAAGACGCCTTCTGGAAGATTGACCGTCCTATCCAACCAGGCGAAGAACGCCGCAACTGGCTGATGACAGGTCGCGCCTTCGCTATTGATCGCAACCTGAATCTGGGGTTTCCGGCGCGGATTGAAATGGTGCGCGAAGACCTGGGTGTGGACACGTATTGGCGATTGTATGTGCGCGTGTCCGACGAGACCCAGAATGGGCAGTTAGGGGAACCGCTGCGGCGGATGCCCTGGGATATGTTGAGCCGTGATTCGGGTGATGTGAGCGCCTACGACCAGGGCGGCAAACTTAAAACGGCTGTTCCCAGCGGTTACTATATCGACTTCATTACCCTCGCACAGGATTATGGTTGGGAAGAAATGGCTGCCGGGGCGGATTGGCGCGCCAATTTCAATGCGGTCAATTACTGGCTGTTCCGCAAAGCTGACGGTCTGACGTGGTACGAAGCGATGCTCGAACTTTACACCAATGACCAACTTGGCGGTTTTGCACCTACGCCCACTCCCCTACCACCAGCAACCCAACAACCGTAACGGGACGTTTTATGCGTAGAACCAGCAGCGGCATTCCGACTATGTTCCTAATCGCAATCGTTCTGGGTGGCTTCGGCATTGTAGTCTGGTTGAATGCCCGGCCAACACCCACCCTAAGGACGATCATCCCAACTGAAATGATCCCGACGGATGATCCTAATGCGTGGCAGGAAATTTTGCGAGAGGGATTCGGCAGCAATAGTACCCCGCTGCCGACCATCGCCCTGCCGACCGCGCCTTTTGTCGCGCCGACCTTGCCCATCACTGGCGACACGAATTTAGTGCCGCTCAATCCTGAACAGGTGAATAGCGATTTACGTCCGACGCTAAATGCGATTGTTACCCCGACCCGCATCCCCGCCACATTGCAAGCGCTGGCGACGGATGTGCCAGTTACCGAACAGTTCGTCACCCGACCTCCGGCGCAGTGGCAGCCGCCGCCACTGCTGCCGCCCATCTCGCGTGATCCGTTGGGTCGTGACCACTATTGGTTCGCGCGACCCGTAGACTCCAATGCGACCAATTTCGCGCTATTTTCCTATTCGTTCGGTTCGGATGGGCCACAAAAAGATAGTCCCTGGCGAGTGCATCACGGGATTGATATGCCTAACCCGATTGGACAGACGGTACGCGCCGCAGGCGCAGGGACAGTAATCTGGGCGGCGGATGGGCTGCGTACCGAAGGCGAAATTTTTCAAAGTTCACCGAGCTATGGCAATGTGGTTGTCATCCAGCATGATTTCGGCTATCGCGGACAAGCACTTTACACGCTCTATGCCCATCTGTCGGCAGTGCTGGTGACGGCGGGACAATCCGTCAACATGGGTGACGCGATTGGGCTAGTCGGAAATACCGGGCGCGTGAGCGGGCCGCACATCCACTTTGAAGTGCGCATGGGTAAGAACAATTATGGCTCAACCTACAACCCTTTACTATGGATGGTGTCGTATGTTGGGTCGGGCGTGGTGGCCGGACGGGTGACGAGCGAGCGCGGCGATTTGCTGCAAGACCAGACGGTAACAGTGATTGACCGGCGCAATGGTTTAGTGGTGCAGTCCACTACGTCGTATATCTTTCTGGACAACGGCTCAGATGTGCTGGTAGACCCGTTATGGCAGGAAAACTTCGTTCTGGGTGATATTCCGGTGGGGCGCTATGAAGTGGTCACCAATATTGACGGACAGCGGGTGTCCAAAATTGTGGATGTATCCGAAGGGATGACCAGTTTTGCAGAGCTAACGCCGCTGACGCCTGCGACCGCACAGCCAACCGACGAGGTGACACCCAGTTCGTAGCGGTGGGTAAGCGTTGGCTTTCGGTCGTAGCGTATCCCAAAAGAATAAGTTACAGTTGCGCGGCTTGATTGATGGTATCTACACAGGAGGGACGGAATATGTCCTCTCGATTGCTGAAGCATAAAGTACGCTTCTTGAGTGTTTTCTTCGTCATGATATTGATAGTCTCCGGGTCGTTCGCCCAGGAAGACACCAGTCGCGTCCTCGCGTCTGGTGTGACGGTGAGTGGTTCCCTTGATGCCGATAATGTGGCGCAAGTTTATACCTTTGACGGTTTATCCGGGCAGGCAGTCAATTTGTCAGCCGTGACCAGCGGCAATGCCACGCTTTCACTGTTGCTAACGGATTCGACGGGTGTTGCACTTGCCCAGGAGGTCGGTGATGCAGAAGGAACTTCATTGTCCGAGGTGCTTTTGCCCAGAGACGATACTTATTATGTCACTGTCTTGCCAGCGCGTGGTTTAGCCGCTGCTGGTAATCAGTTTCAACTGACCTTAGAAACGTCGTCAGAGACACCTTCTACCTTCACTGAACCGGGTGAACTGTTGACGGCGACCGGCGTTCAAGTCGCGCTGGAATGGAGTTCGACGGCCAACCTCGACCTCGAAGTGCGTGATCCGGTGGGTGGCAGCCTTCGTTTTGCCACGCCGAGCGTCGAGAGCGGCGGTACATTTGGCGTCAACGTGAACAGTGTATGTAACACGCTGACGGCAGAATCCCCGACGGAAGCGGCATCATGGATTGCGGGTGTCGTGCCAACAGGCAGTTATGAAATCCTGGTCTATTATCAACCGCTCGAAGACTGCCCGACCAATGATCCCGTAGATTTTAGCGTCAACGTCACGGTTGATGGCACGGCTGTACCCGCTATTCAAGGTGCGTTACAACCCAATCAGGTCTATCTCGCTAGCGTCGTCGTGAATACGGATGGAACCGTCAGTGGTGGTCTGAGCGGAATCAGGGTCGATCCCCCGACCATCATCAACCTCGATCTCGATAACCCTGCGCCCATCACGCGCGATACACCGATCACGAGTTTCATCACCAGCCAGCGACCGCATCAGGTCTATGCGTTCAACGGCCAGGCGAATGAGGTGGTTTCGGTTCTTATGGAGGCCAATTCGGGAAACCTGGATACACTACTCATGATCGTTGATCCTAATGGTAACGTCGTCAGTATCAACGATGATACAGCGCAGGGGGTGACGAATTCTTCCATCGCCAACCTATCGCTCATCCTGGCAGGCGAATACAAAGTCGTGGCAACCCGCTATGGGCAAGCCATCGGCGGTACACAAGGTGGCTATACGCTGACCCTCACCGGCGCGGTGAGCGCAGGCGGCGACCAGACGGCAACGCTGCCGGTGCTACCGGATTTGCCGATAGGATCGGTGCAGGTGAGCTTACAATGGAGTACGGCTGCCGATTTGCGACTGTTGATCCGTGACCCGCAGGGCGACACCGTGTACATAGATAGACCGCAAATTCCTGGTGGTGCGCAGTTGGCTGCTTCAAACAATGTTAATTGCACCAACACCAGCGCCAGCCCGGTATCCTACATTTTTTGGCCGGTGGGGCGGCTGCCGAATGCCGGGCCGTACGAAGTTGAAGTCCAATATCGCAATTCCTGTAACGACAACCGCCCCGTAACGTTTGCGCTCAATGTCATCGCCAATGGTCAGTCGATATTGTCGCGCACGCAGCAAGTATTCGAGGGTGAACGCTACATTACCAGCTACACCATTGACACCAACGGCCAGCTCACGGTGGGCGAGGGCGGTATCTTCGGCACGCTTTCGCGCTCCGATGCAGCAGCTTTCGATTATTCGGCGCAGATCGAGACAGCCCAGGTACTCACCAGCGATCAATCAGTCAACGGTAGTATCCGCTTGAACAAGAAATTTGATCTATATGTATTCGACGGGGAAGCAGGGCAGGTCGCCACCATCGGGATGCAAGGCAGAAACGGCACGCTTGATACAGTGTTGTTTCTGCTGGATTCGGCTGGTACACAGATTGGGCAGAATGAAGACGCCAGCGCCGATACGACCGATTCTCTCATCAGCGACTTTACCTTGCCAGAAGACGGGCGTTACATTATTATAGCCACGCATTTTGGCGGTTTGTATGGTGTCACTGCTGGGGACTACACCTTAAGCCTGCGGTTGAATTAGGGTAAAAATGCGGTACAATACGGGGGCATTCCAAATGGTTTGCCCCTGAACCAGATAAGACTCGATTGGCAGCCTTAGTACACTTGAATGGAAAAGACGATGAAGTTCCGCTATCTACTGCCGGGTGTCCTCGCCCTGGTATTGGTTATTGCTGCGTGCACACCACCCCCGAATCTGCGAAATGAGAAATTCCTACACGACGATAGCCTGATTGAGATTGACGAGTCGTGCGTTTCGCCGTGCTGGAACGGCATCATACCAGGGGAAACGGAATGGAATGATGCGCTGACCATCATCGAGGACACGCCCAATTTCGACCAGCCGCAGACCCAGAACGCGCAGGAAGGCCCGGCGATCGGCGCGCTGTGGAAAGAGACGAATGGCGACGACTGCTGCCAGATGGTGACAACCGAGGGGGAAACCGTTGATTGGATTTTGCTCCAGCTTGCGCCTAACCACACGCTGGAAGAATTGATTGAGGTGCGCGGCGAGCCGACTTATGCGGTAGGCACGCCGGGTAACGATGAACAGGCGGTTATGAATCTATTCTACCCTGACCAGGGCTTGGTTGTATTTGTATTTGTTGCGGGTGCCGCCAACGGCGAATTGAGCGACTCGAGCGAGGTTGTAGGCGTTTATTATCTCGCGCCAGGTGGTATGGACACGATATTGGAGCAGAGCAGCCTATATGCCTGGCAGGGGTACGACACCTTTGCGGCCTACGCGCCCGATGCTGAGAATGCGGATTTCGCTATCACGCCCATACCGACCGCAGAAGCGACTTCCGATGCGACAACTGCGCCATAGCGTCAAGCACCAAGCGAATTATTTGTGGTATGAATCGACTAGTGTGATGGGCCGTAATCGTTAAGACTCAGGAACGGTATCGAAGGAGCAAGGCAGGTTATGAGCGAAGAATCAAACATCAGCACGCCCAAATCGTTGGGTGAATTGCTGCCGAAGATGGAATTGCGCGGCACCGTAAAGCGCCTTGAGCTTTTCGGAGCTTTTGTGGATATTGGCGTCGGTCAGGATGCCTTGCTCCATATCTCGCAGCTTGGTAAAGCCAATGTTCGCAATGTTGAGGACGTGGTAAAAGCAGGAGATGAAATCACCGTTTATGTGCTGAAGGTTGATGCTGCCGCCGGTCGGGTGGCACTGTCTCTCGTCAAGCCAGCCGCTGTTACCTGGGATGACCTGCGTGAAGGCATTGTGGTCTCCGGCAAGATCGTGCGCGTCGAGAGTTTTGGTGCGTTCGTGGATATTGGTGCGGAACGTCCGGGTATGATTCATGTGTCGGAATTTTCCGACAATTATGTGAGTTCAGCGTCTGATGTGGCAAAGGTTGGCGATGTGGTACAGGCGCGGATCATTAAAGTTGACCGTAAAGGTCGTAAAATTGACCTGAGCCTGAAGGCCGCCGAAGAGCCGATACAGATGCCACAGGAAGATGAAGCAGACACCACCATCCCGACGGCGATGGAGTTGGCTTTGCGCGAGGCGATGGATAGCAAAGAGTCATCGCGTGACCGCCGTGAGAAGCGGGAGCGGGACAAACGTGACAAGCAACGCCGGGAGCAGGACGAGATCATCGCCCGCACGCTGCGTAATCACTCTAATAACTAGTGTTTCACCATAAATGTAGGTAATGAAAAAGGGTATACTCAAGTGATTGTGGGAGGAGTATATCATGCGCAACCAGGATAAACCGGTGAAGTTGAG
>Ga0187894_10006790_pt1 | contig 11061 bp, 7 predicted proteins | sample GBC1701081metaG_FD_136650 | JGI IMG/M metagenome (GOLD analysis project Ga0187894, IMG submission 136650) | White microbial mat communities from a lava cave in the Kipuka Kanohina Cave System on the Island of Hawaii, USA - GBC170108-1 metaG ...
CCCCTTCTTCGTCAGCACCTTCGTGATCGCCGCCGTCAACGTCGTCTTCCCGTGGTCCACGTGTCCGATCGTTCCCACGTTCAGGTGCGGCTTGTTCCGAATGAATTTTTCCTTGGCCATCGCTACTTTTCTCCGACTGTGTTGACTCTTGAAGTAGGTTCCGCCGAGCCCACGACCCGGATTGAACGGGTGACCTCGTCCTTACCAAGGACGTGCTCTGCCAACTGAGCTACGTGGGCGTCCTCGAGCTGTGTCGTGGTGCTTGCGGTCTGAGCGGGAGACGGGTCTCGAACCCGCGACGTCCAGCTTGGAAGGCTGGAGCTCTACCAACTGAGCTACTCCCGCAGATCCGATTCTCTCGTCTGTCTCTTTTCTCCTTTGCTTCTCCTCATCCTCTTTTCAGTTTTTCGCCATCCATTTACCCGTCGTCTCTGGTGGAGGGGGAAGGATTCGAACCTTCGAAGCCAGTGGCGACAGATTTACAGTCTGTTCCCTTTGACCGCTCGGGAACCCCTCCTTGTTATCTTTTGCTTGTTCTCCGTTGTTAGTCGGCCGGTGGCGCTCGTAGCTGGCGATGGGACTCGAACCCGCAACCTGCTGATTACAAATCAGCTGCTCTACCAGTTGAGCTACGCCAGCATCTGCTCGTCGAAATGTCCTGTCGTGGGTCTTTTGGTTTCGGCGAATCCAGCCCCGTGGACCGGCAGACGTATCCCCCGGTGCGCACAAGAGCGCGAACGTATAGTTCGAGAAACTTGCGCTGTCAAGCGCATTTCGGAGCCTTGGCCGACTTCTTGAATGAGGCCGGCCTGAGTCGGCTTGAATAGGTCGGCCAGGCCAAGCGAGCCTGCCCTAGTCCGCGCTCCGGCGAACCGCGTCAAAGAATCTGACGTTGAACCGGTTCTTCGCCCGCGGGCTTTCGGCCGTCGTCTTTCGGGGCTACCGGGCGCGACGGCGGCGCGGGCGGCGGGATCGGAGGGGGAATCGCGGCGGGCGCCTCGGGCACCGAGCCGGGCGCGGCGAAGTCAACCTTATGGGCGGGATCGAGCAGCTCTTGCAGCTTCGCGTACGCCAGGCGCGACTTCTCGCGCCACTCGTTGTGGACGCCAAGCCGATCCATCATGAGCAGGTTCCTCTCGTGGACGCGAACGGACTTCTCGAGAAGGATCCGGATCTTCTTGCGAAGCTCCTCGTAGTAGACGCCGCGCGCTTCGCGCTGAGCTTCGCTACGCAGCGCGGGGGGCACGGGGGCGTGAACGAAGGCGTCATACAGCTCTTCGTAGAGCGACGCGATCTGGTACCCGGAGGCGCTGGCCCACTGCGGATTGCCCAGCTTGATGGCGTCGATGTACTGGCGCTGGGCGAAGAGCAGGAGCTTCGCCTTGTCGTCCATATCCTTCTCCATCTGCTGCTCGGGCAGCCGCAGCGCGATGGCGCGGAAGCGCTCGTGCGGGATCTGTCCCAGGTGGTATTGACAAAGGCCCAGGTAGAAGTCGGTTTCGAGCCGCTCTTCCTTCTCTATCTGCCGGAAGTAGCCCAGCGCCGACTTGAACGTGCGCTCGGATGTGTCGAGGTCCTTGACGCGGAACTGCGCGAAGCCACGGCGGGCCAGCGCTTCGATCCGGTCGTCGGCGCCCAGATCCGTGCGTTCGAGGATGCGGGCGAAGGTCTCGGCGGAGACCGGCCAGTTCTCCAGCTCGGCGTAGCTGGCGCCGACCTGAAAGAGCGCGTCTTTCGCCTCGCCGGAGTCGGGAAAGCGCGTGGCCAGCGCTGAAAAGCGATCGATGGCGGCGGACCAATCCTTCTTACCCTGCTGCGCCAGACCCCCGTTGTAGAGGGCGGGGCGCGTGAAGCGCGAGTCCGGGAAGCTCTCGAGCAGGCGGTCGTACGCCTTGATGGCGTCGTCGAAGCGGCCCTCGGACAGCGCGGCGCCGCCCTGCTCGAAGAGATCGGTGGCGTCAAACGATTCGAGCTGAACGCCACCGCCGGGCCCCTTCACCGCCTCGATCTTGATGGGCTCCATCTCGTAGCGCGCCACGGGAACGGCGGGGTCGAGGGGGGGCGGCGCTATCCCCCGGGTGGTGGCGCAACCGCTCACGACGGCAACGGCGAGCGCGGTGGCGGCGGTGAACGGCAGCGGGAGCGTGAGCGTGACAGTCTTGCGGCGCATAGGAGCCTCCAGTCTCTCGCCCACAAGGACAATGTAGACCCGGCGCGGTTCCCTTCATACTCTCTGGCTGGTGCCGCGCGAGATCATATCCGCCGCCGCCATCGCACGTCGGGTGGCCGAGCTGGGCCGCGAAATTGACCGCCAGTTGCCAGGAGGCGAGCTGGCGGTGGTCGGGATCCTGCGAGGGGCGTTCGTGTTCATGTCGGACCTGGTCCGCGCCATCCCGCGGGAGGTGGTGATGTGCGACTTCCTGGGCGTGCGCAGCTACGGCGACGCCACGGTGTCGTCCGGTGTGGTGGAAATCACCAGCGACCTGGCGCTGCCCATCGAGGGACGGCATGTGTTGCTGGTCGAGGACATCGTCGATACCGGCCTGACCCTGCGCTACCTCGTCGACCTGCTGGCGGCGCGCGGCCCGGCCAGCCTGCACGTGTGCGCGCTGCTCGACAAAGCGAGCGGACGCAAGACCGCCGTCTCGGTGGATTTTGTGGGATTCGCCGCGCCGGACCGGTTCGTCGTCGGCTACGGCCTGGACGCCGCCCAGCGTTACCGGAACCTTCCTTATATAGCGGAGCTCGACGAGCGCGCGCCGGCGGTTCCTACTTTTTGACGACCACCTTGGCGACGCGCTGCTTGACGTCGTTGTAGCGCTTGAGGAACTCGAAGTGCTGCTGCCGGAACGCCTGCAGATAGCGGCGCTCCTTGGTTTTCTTGCGGAACGCTTCGCGCACCTCGCCGAGCGACGTGACCAGCTGCTCGGGGTCGGAAAGGCTCGGGATGAGATCGCTCATGCGGCTCTGCTCGACCATTTTGACCTCCCCCACGCCGCCGGGACGAGCGGGCGGCGTGTAAAGAAGCGCGATGGCCTCCGGCGATCCCTGCTTGACCGTCTTGATGACCATGGAACCCGGCAGATCCGGGAGCGAGTCCTTGACGATGGCTACGTGGATGCGTCCGGTGGCCTGGGTGGCGATGTCCAGCGCCTCGCCGCCCGTGAGCGCGGCGCGCAACCGCCAACCCTTTTCGACGGTGAGCGCCTTTTCGAGATGCGCGTAGAGATCGGGATCGTCATCCACCACCAGGACGTTGACGAACTCGAGCTGCACGCCGTCCTGTGAACCGTCCGTCCGCCCCAGGATCCGATCTTCCAGGTCCACGAGCTGCTTCGACAGGTCCATCATGCGTCGCAGGAATTCCTCGTGAATGTCGGACACGTCTTCGAGCAAATGCTCCCGATCCTTGGCTATCTTGATCTCGATGGCGGCCGCCACCACGCGCTCGCGCAGGTAGGGGACGGCTTCCGGTTCCTTGGAAACGATGTCAGCCGCCCCGGCGCGGAACGCCTGTAGCGCGGCGTCGAAGGCCTTGCGCGGGGTCATCACCACGATGGTGGTCAGGGGGGACTTCTCGCGGGTGAAGCGCACCAGCTCGATGCCGTCACCCGGGTTCTGCGTGTCGATGTCACACAGGGCGACGGCGAAGAACTTGTTTATCAGCTGATCGCGCGCGCGCGCCGGATCCGGCGTGGCGGTGACCACCAGACCGGCGTCGCCGAGGAGGCGCTGCAAGCCCTTGAGGACCTTGTCGTCTCCGTCGACGACCAGCACCTCCTGGCCCTCGGCGGTCTTAGGAGTGCTGAGACTCACGCGCGCGGACAGAGTATACCCGCCAGCAATCGACGGGGCGGGCGGCTTTGTGAGCGGCGGCGGGCATGGCATAGTGACAGGACCCTTGGCAGGCGCCACCGGCATCCACGGGAACACAGGCACCGGCACCAGCATGAGCTCGGTGCTGGATCGGGTGCTGCAAGCTGCCCGGCAGCTCGGCGCTTCGGACGTCCACCTGAAGGCCGGCCTGCCGCCCATCTTCCGCATCAAGGGTGATCTGCGCACGGTGCGCGACGTTCCGCCCCTGACGCGAGAGGTGATCGCGAACTTCGCCCTCGGGATCATGAACGAGCGGCAGCGCGACACGTTCGAAAAGACCTGGGACGTGGACATGGCGTACGCCACCCAGGACGGCGTCCGCTACCGCGTCAACGTGCTGCAGCAGCGCGGATCGGTGGGCATGGTGATGCGGCTCATCCCTCCCGACGTGCCGTCGTTCGAGCGTTTGTGCCTGCCCCAGACGGTGCTGAAGCTGGCGGAAGAGGAGCGAGGCCTGGTGCTGGTCACGGGCATCACGGGGTCGGGAAAATCGACCACCCTGGCGGCGATGATCGACTACATCAACGCGCGGCGGGCGTGTCACATCGTCACCATCGAGGACCCGGTGGAGTACGCGTTCAAGGACCGACGCAGCGTCATCAACCAGCGGGAGGTGGGCTTCGACACGCTGTCGTTCGCCAAGGCGCTGCGCGCGGCGCTGCGGCAGGATCCCGACGTCATCCTGGTGGGCGAGATGCGCGACTTCGAGACCGTCGACATCGGCTTGACGGCGGCCGAGACCGGGCACCTGGTACTCTCGACGCTGCACACGGTCGACGCGGTGGAGACGGTGAACCGCATCATCTCGGTCTATCCGCCGCACCAGCAGGCCCAGGCGCGGCTGCAGCTCGCCGGGATCTTGAAGGGCGTCATCTCCCAGCGACTGGTGCCGCGCGCCGACGGCCGGGGCATGGTCCCGGCGGTGGAGATCCTCATTTCGACGGCGCGCGTGCGTGAGCTCATCGAGGACGCCAAGCGGACGCGCGAGCTGCATGACGCTATCGCCACCGGGCGCAACCCTTACGGGATGGTGAGCTTCGACCAGTCTCTCACCGAGCTGGTGCACCAGCGGCTCATCACCTACGAAGAGGCGGTCTCCCACGCCACCAACCCGGATGACTTCGCTCTGTTCTTCCGCGGCGTCAGCAAGGGCGGTGCGGGCGGCGGCGACGACATGTCCGGGCGGTATCAGCCACCGACCGGAGACGCCCAGAAGGGCGGCGAGCCCGCCGACGTCTTCCAGGTCGACCGCTTCAAGGAATAGATCGTCGGGAGCGCGGCGCCTACGGCCGCCGGCGCGCGCTTTTGCGCTAGAGTGTTCGGCCCATGTCCGCGCGGGCCTCAGACGACGTCAGACGGGTTTTCCTCGACTATTTCCGGTCACGCGACCACGAGGTAGTGGCGAGCGCGTCTCTGGTGCCGGGCAACGACCCGAGCCTGCTCTTCACCAACGCCGGGATGGTGCAGTTCAAGGACGTCTTCACCGGGCAGGCGGCGCGGGCGCGGCCGCGGGCGGCCAGCGCGCAGAAGTGCGTCCGCGCCGGGGGCAAGCACAACGATCTGGAGAACGTGGGCCGGACCGCGCGACATCACACGTTCTTCGAGATGCTGGGCAACTTCTCGTTCGGCGACTACTTCAAGGAAGACGCCATCGCCTTCGGGTACCAGCTCCTGGTCAAAGAGTACGCTCTCGACCCGCACCGGCTGATCTACACCGTGCACCACACCGACGGCGACGCGCGGGCGATCTGGAAGAAGGTGGCGGGTGTCGGAGACGATCGCGTCGTCGGGTTGGGCGACAAGGACAACTTCTGGGTCATGGGCGATACGGGCCCGTGCGGGCCGTGCAGCGAAGTCCACTACCGCCAGGGCGGAGACGAGATCCCGTGCGCGGAGGTGGCGGCGGGCCGGACGTGCCTGGGTCCGGCGTGCGACTGCGATCGCTGGATCGAAATCTGGAACCTGGTGTTCATGCAGTTCGAACAGCTCGCCGGCGGCGCGCGGCGGACGTTACCGCGGCCGTCGGTGGATACCGGGATGGGCCTCGAGCGTTTGTGCGCGGTGCTCGGCGGCTTCCGGTCGAGCTACGAGACCGACCTGCTGCGCCCGCTGGTGGACCGCGCCGCGGCGCTGTCGGGCCAGACGTTCTCGCCGGGCGACTACGGCAGCGAGGCCCCGTCCGTCTCGCTGCGGGCCATCGCGGATCACGCGCGTACGACGGCGTTCCTGATCGCCGACGGCGTGCTGCCCGAGAAGACCGGCCGCCCGTACGTGCTGCGCCGGATCATGCGGCGGGCGATCTATCACGGCTGGCTGCTGCGCATCGAAGCGCCGTTCCTGGCGACGTTGGCCGGGGACGTCATCGACAAGATGGGCGGCGCCTACCCGGAGCTGCGCGAGCGGCGGGGGCTCATCCTGGAAGTGACCGAACAAGAAGAGCGACGCTTTCGCGACACACTGGACCGCGGCGTCCGCATCCTGGATGAAAGCTTCGAAGAGCTGCGCGCCGCGGGCACCCTCCAGGTCCCCGGAGACACGGCGTTCAAGCTCTACGACACCTACGGCTTTCCCATGGACCTGACGCGTGTGATCGCGGGGCGGGCCGGCTTTCCCGTCGACGAGCCGGGGTTCGAGGCGGCCATGGAGGAGCAGCGGAACCGGAGCGAGTTCCGGGGCTCGGGAGAGGTTGCGGTGGAGTCGGTGTTCCGGCGCGTCGCCGCGCGGGCGGGCGCCACGTCGTTCGTTGGCTACGAAAACACCGCCGCGTCGTCTGAGATCGTGGCGCTCATCGCCGCCGGTCAAGAGGTGGGCGCCGTGGGACCCGGCGCGAAGGACGTCGGCGTCGTCACACGCGCCACCCCGTTCTACGGCGAGCAAGGCGGCCAGATCGGGGACAGCGGCGCGCTCGCCGGCCCGCGCGGCCAGATGCGCGTTCGGGACTGCCAGCGTCCGGTATCGACGCTGTACGTACACCTGGGCACGGTGGAGTCGGGAGAGCTGCGGGTGGGCGACCCGGTCGAGCTGGTCGTGGACGCGGAGCGCCGCGATGCCATCCGCCGCAATCATTCGGCGACGCACCTAGCTCACTGGGCCTTGCGCTACGTCCTGGGCGAGCACGTGGCGCAGAAGGGATCGCTGGTGGCGCCCGACCGCCTACGTTTCGACTTTTCGCACTTCGCGCCGCTGACCGTCGACGAACGGCGACGCGTCGAAGACCTGGTCAACGAGCGCATCCGCCGCAACGTAGCGGCGGAGATCGCGGTGCTGCCTCTCGACGAAGCGAAGCGCGCGGGGGCGATGGCGTTCTTCGGTGAGAAGTACGGCGCGGAGGTGCGCGTCCTGCGCATGGGCGAGTCGCAAGAGCTGTGCGGTGGGACCCACGTTGCGCGGACGGGCGACATCGCGTTCTTCAAGATCACCGACGAGTCGGGCATCGCCCAGGGTGTGCGGCGACTGGAGGCCGTCACCGGGGCGGGCGCGCTCGAGTTTGTGCGGCGGCTGGAGGGTGAGCTGGCGGCGGCAGGCAGCGGGCTGCGCGCCGGACTGTTCGAAGTGGCGGCCAAGATCGGCAAGCTGCAGGAGACCCTGCGCGATCGCGAGCGGGAGATCGACGCGCTCAAGCGCCGTCTGTCTTCGGAGCGTGACGGCGGCGGAGGTAACAACAGCGCCGAGGAGACGATGGACGCGCGCGGCCGGAAGATCCGCGTGTTTGCCGCCTACACCCCGGTGGCCGATCCGCGCATCCTGCGCGAGGCCGCGGACCGGCAGCGCAGCCGCGAGCTGACCGTCTCGTTCATCGCGGGCAAAGAGAACGAAAAGTTCGCCGCGGCCACGTCCGTCAGCGCGGACCTGGTGGACCTCTTCCACGCGGGAAAAATCTTCGGCGAGCTGGCGAAGGATCTGGGCGGACGCGGCGGCGGACGCGCGGACCTGGCCCAGGGCGGCGGGCAGGCGGACAAGCTGCCGTCCGACCCGCGCGAGATGGTCTCTCGGGTCAAGCGCATCCTTGAAAGATCCTGATGTGAGCCTGACGGTGGAAGCGCTCGACGCGGGGTCAACCCTGGCCGCGGTCCTGCGGCGCCGCCTGCCCGGACGCAGTTGGAACGACGTCCGCGCCCTGGTGGCGCGCGGAAAAATCACCGTCGCAGGCAGCCCGATCTACGATCCCGCCATGCGCTTGACCGGCGGCGAGCGCATCGACATCCGCCTGGCCGCGCCGGCGCCGGTTCCCGACGCACCGACCGGGTTTCGCGTCGCCTTCGAGGACACGCACATGATCGTCATCGAGAAGCCAGCGGGCGTCAGCAGCGTTCCCTACGAGCGCAAGGAGACCGGAACCGCCATGGACCTGGTGCGGGACGCCTGGCGCCGCGCCGGCCGGCGCGCCACGGCGACGCCGCTCTACGTCGTCCACCGCATCGACAAGGACACGTCCGGGCTGCTCTGCTTCGCCAAGACGCGGCTGGGCGAGCGCGGCCTGCACCGCATCTTCCAGCGGCACGAGGCGTCGCGAGAATACGTCGCGGTGGCCCAGGGCGACGTCCCGACCCGTCGGATCGAATCGGCGATCGCGGCAGACCGCGGCGACGGCATTCGCGGAACGCTGCGGCGGGGGGGCGGCGGACAGCGGGCGGTCACCTGGGTCGAAGCCGTCGAACGCATTCCCGGCGTGCCGGCGGGCGGCGTCATCGCCACCGTGTGCCGCGTGAGGCTGGAGACCGGACGCACTCACCAGATCCGCATTCACCTGTCCGAAGCCGGGCATCCGGTGCTGGGCGAAACCGTCTACGTGCGCGACCTGATCCGCGCCGGCGGAACACCCGTCCCGTCGTCGCGGCTGATGTTGCACGCGGCGACGCTGGAGCTGGACCACCCCGTCAGCGGCGCCCGCGTCGCGCTGCGCGCCGCCCCACCACCCGACTTCGCGGATGTCCTCGCGCGCTTGAGGCACCCGTGACTCGGGACCCGTCCGCTCTCGCCGTGCCGCCCTCGCCTCCACCCACCCTGCGTTCCGCGCTCGGCGCGCTGATGGACGCCATGCGCGCCCCGCGCGAAGACCCGGCGACCCTACCCGACGACGGGCATCAGCCGCATTTCCTGGATGCCGTCGCGCCTATCCTGGACATGCTGTACCGAGCCTACTTCCGCGTCGATCTGCACGGAATCGACCACGTGCCCGCGTCCGGCCCGGCCCTCCTGGTGGCGAACCACTCGGGCGGCATCCCCTACGACGGCGCCATGCTGATCCATGGCATCCGGCGCGAGCACCCGGCGCGCCGGACGCTGCGCACGCTGGTGGCGAATTTCGCGTTCCAGGTGCCATGGATGACCCACGTCGTGGCGCGCATCGGCGGCGTCCGCGCGTCCACCGATAATGCCATGCGCCTGCTCAACCGCGGCGAGCTCCTAGGCGTCTTCCCCGAGGGCCTCAAAGGCGTGGGCAAACATTTCCGCGACCGCTACCGGCTGTCGCACTTCGGCCGCGGCGGCTTCGTCCGTCTGGCGAGGCGCGCGCGCGTGCCCGTGATCCCGGTGGCCATCGTGGGCGCCGAGGAGATCCATCCGCTGCTCGGAAAGCTGACCACGTTGGCCCAACCGCTGGGCATCCCTTACATCCCGATTACGCCGACGTTTCCCTGGCTGGGACCGCTCGGGCTGCTGCCCGTCCCTACCAAGTGGACCATCCACATCGGCGAGCCCCTGATGCTCCCCGCCGAAGGGGACGAGAGCCAGGGCTCCACCATGGAGATGGCAGCCCGCATCCGGGGGCGCATCGACGACATGATCGCCGAACGGCTTTCCCGCCGGCACTCCATTCTCTTCGGATGACGACCCGCAGCGCGGCGCCTGCGCGTTGTCTGGGGCGGGCGCTCCATCCTTGACGCAATCCTGGAAATCATGGACCCTAAAGTAGACGTGGCGTATCTTCTTGGCGCGATCCGTGCCCCCGATTACCTGTTCGGCCTCACACCATGATTGAAGTCGGCCAAACCATAGGCAATTACAAGATCACGGCCAAGCTCGGGGAAGGCGGCATGGGTGTGGTCTACCTGGCCGAGCACCCGGTCATCGGCAAGAAGGTGGCCATGAAGGCCATCCACCCGGAGCTGTCGCGCAATGCCGAGGTGGTGTCGCGCTTCATGACCGAGGCCAAGTCAGTCAATCAGATCGGCAACGAGCACATAGTCGACATCAGCGACTTCGGGAACACGGCCGACGGCGAGTTCTACTTCATCATGGAGTTCCTTCAGGGCGAGTCCATGGCCGACCGCCTGAAGCGCGAGCGCATCCTTCCTCCGACGCGCGCGCTCGCCATCGCGGCGCAGGTGGCCGATGCTCTCGGCGCGTCCCACGAGCACGGCATCGTTCACCGCGATCTCAAGCCGGAGAACATCTACCTCATCGGCCGGGGGGCGACGAAGGACTTCGTCAAAGTGCTGGACTTCGGGCTGGCGAAGCTGACCCAGGGCGACGAAAAGGTCTCCCACAAGACCCGCACCGGGTCGGTGATGGGGACGCCCTACTACATGGCCCCCGAACAGTGCGAAGGCAAACCCAACATCGATCACCGGGCGGACATCTATTCGCTGGGCGTGATCCTGTTCGAGATGCTGACCGGCAAGGTGCCGTTCGGCGGCGAAGGCTACGGCGAGATCATCGTCAAGCACATCACGATGCAGCCGCCGTCGCCCCGCAGCATCAACCCCGCGCTGCCCGTATCCATGGAGGCGATCATCTATCGGTCGCTGGCCAAACAGCGCGACCAACGGTTCCAGAGCATGGCGGACTTCCGCGAGGCGCTGCTGGATCCGGAGGGTTATTCCTCGGGCGCGCCGGCGGTCGCGTTGTCGGACGGCGGGATGGACGGCGGCCAGGGGGCCATGCCGGTCTCGCGCGCCGACGTGGGCTCCGGGCAAGTGGGCTTCGGGTCGGGGCTCCAAGGCTCCGGCGCGGCAGCCTCCGCACCCATGCCCTCCACGTTTCGGTCGGGCATCGGGGAGATCGTGGACGACGTGCCGCCGCCCCGGTCCAAGAAGGGCGTCTATGCATTGATCGGCGCGGCGGCGGTGGCGGGTGTCGCGGGAGCCTTCGCCGTCTTCGGGGGCGGCAGTGAAAAGAAGCTCGATAAGCCGCCCGTGGCCGCCGCTGTCGCGTCCGCGCCGGCCTCACCATCGACGCCGGCCG
>Ga0187894_10006791_pt1 | contig 11056 bp, 12 predicted proteins | sample GBC1701081metaG_FD_136650 | JGI IMG/M metagenome (GOLD analysis project Ga0187894, IMG submission 136650) | White microbial mat communities from a lava cave in the Kipuka Kanohina Cave System on the Island of Hawaii, USA - GBC170108-1 metaG ...
GGTTCATAAAATGAGAATAAATCGCGTTCCCCATGGTTGTCGCTACGCTCCAACCATGGGCTGAAAGTAGCGAACGCCTTCGGCGTATTCTTCGACGCGTTTTCACGAACGAACTATGGCCCAACCCAAACCGATTGCGGGTGCGCGAGCGTTGCTCTTCGACCGCCTGGTCGACGTCCCCGACTGGGATGAAGAAGAGCGGCCCCTACGCATCCTGAATAGCGAGCAATTGAAAGCCTCGGTGCGCCGGGAGTTGGAGCGGTTGCTTAACACGCGCTGCTCCATCCCGTTGCACCAGCTCGGCGAGGAGGAAAGATCTGTCGTCAACTACGGCATACCCGATTTCTCGTCGCTATCACCACATAACGCCGACGATCACGCACTGATAGCTTCGGTCGTTGGCCAGACGATAACGGCATTTGAACCACGTCTGCGTCAGGTCCGCGTCGAAGTCGGACCCGTGTTCAGTGCGGAGTCGGCGTTGTGGTTGAACATCAGTGCGGAACTGGTAATCGGCATGTTCGCCGAACCGGTTTCGTTTCCCCTGACACTCAACAGCAAGAACGGAACGGCAGAGCTGCATGATAGCCAATAGCCACGAAGAACTTCTGAAGTATTACAAGTCGGAGCTGACTTACCTGCGTCGCATGGGAGGTGTGTTTGCCGAGCGCTATCCCAAAGTCGCGAAGCGTCTGGAACTGGGACGCGACGAGTGCGCCGATCCGCATGTCGAGCGGCTCATCGAGGCGTTTGCGTTGCTGACCGGCCGGTTGCAACACGAGATCGATAGCGAGTTTCCCGACATCACCAGCGCCTTATTGAACATTCTCTATCCGCAACTCACGAGCCCGATACCCTCGATGGCTATCGCTCAGTTCAATGTCGCTCAGGACCAGGGAAAGATGACGACCGGCTTTACAATCAACCGTCATACACCTCTCTTCGCTGATGCGGCCAACGGAGTGTTCTGCCGCTTCAGGACCAGCTATCCGGTCACGTTGTGGCCACTGAAAGTAGCCGGCGCGGAACTCGAAAGCACGCGTCGCTGGAGCTTTATCGAGGCCAACAGCAAAGCCGTGGCGTCGCTGCGTTTGAAACTGGAATGTCTGCCGGGCGGAAAACTCAACGAGCTGCCCATCGATCGCCTGCGCTTTTATTTGAACAGCGATGCGACGTCCGTCGCGACGCTTTACGAACTACTGTTCTGCAACGTGCACGACGTGGCCATTCAAATCCCAGGCGCTGCTTCACCGGTTTTCCTGGGCGCCGATTCAATCAAATCCGTTGGACTCGAAGAGTACGACGACCTGCTGCCGCATCCGCCTAACGTTCATCCGGGATACATGCTGTTGCTGGAATACTTCGCGTTTCCCAAACAGTATTTGTTTTTCGATCTCTGTTTCGATCAAGCAAATCCCGATCGTCGCAGCACGACGAACACCTTGCTTGATTTCCTTTCGAGCAGCGAAGCGACTGGAATCGACGTGTTACTACTGCTCAACCGGCGGCCGAAAGAGAACCTGATCGTCGACGAGAACACGTTCTGTCTCGGCTGCACGCCGATCATCAACCTGTTTCCCAAGACAACTGAGCCGATTCGTCTCGATCATCGCAGTCTCGAGTATCCGCTCGTGCCCGATAAGCGCCGCGAACGAACAACTGAGATCCACTCGATCCTCTCAGTCTCAGCTTCGTCAAACGACGCCGACACGACGCAACGTCTCGAGCCATTCTATTCTTACAATCATCGTCTCGAGACCTCGAATCACAAGGCGTTCTGGCACGCGCGCCGAGTGCCCGCGCAGCGCAAAGATCTCCCGGGCAACGAGATCATGTTGTCGTTTCTCGATCTCGATCTCAAACCGAGTTTTCCACCGCTGCAAACGGTCTATGCGCACACGCTGTGCACGAACCGGGATCTTGCCAACGAACTCCCGGTCAATGCCGTGTTTCAGATGGAACAGCACGCGCCGCTGGATCGTGAGCGGCCGATCGTGTGTCTGGGAAAACCGACCCGGCCGGTGCCACCGCCGATGCGAGGCGCGACCGCATGGCGGTTGATATCGCATCTATCACTCAATCACTTATCGCTGTCCGAAGAGAAAGACAGCCTGTCCGCGTTGAAGGAGATTCTGCGGCTCTACTGTCTCTCCGAGTCGCATCATCAATTGATTGAAGGCCTCAAAGAGATGACCTGTCGCAAAGTGATGCGCCATGTCGGCAATGATCCGTGGCGCGGCTTTTGTCGCGGCAACGAGGTGACGCTGGTCCTTGACGAAGACTTTTACGAAGGCAGCGGCGGCTTTCTTTTCGGCGCGGTGCTCAATCGATTTCTGGCTTCGTATGCCGCGGTCAATTCATTCACCCAGCTAATCGTGAAGAGCAAGCAACGCGAAGGGATTTGGAAGAAATGGGAGCCGATGGCGGGCGAGATAGTCCTGCTGTGAACAACTACGGTTGGGGAAAACATAAAGCGGTCGAAGACTGGCTCTTCGCCGAAGGACACCGGTTTGACTTTTTTCAGGCTGTTCGCTTGCTCGAGATCATTCACACCCTGAATGGCGAACGTCTTGTGTCGCCGGGACAGAGTGCGGACCCCGCGAAAGAGATCGTCCACTTCCGGTCCGTAGTCAAACTCGATTTTCCCGCCAGCGACGTCGCTCAGGTCAAACGCAAGAAAGACATCCCCAAACGCGAACAGCCGAAAGCGCCGACCGAGATGACGGTTAACTTCCTCGGTCTCGCCGGCTGTCTCGGCGCCCTCGATATTCCGAGCACCGAGTTGGTCCTCCAGCGAACGTCGCATAACGACAAAGCGCTCCGAGACTTCCTCGACATCTTCAATCATCGGCTGGTCTCACTGCTCTATCGCATTCGCAAGCATCATCGCGTCGGTCTTGGTTCCGCCACGCCGGGCGACGATCAAATCGCCCGTTATCTCTATTCGCTCATCGGAATGGGAACGCCGCGATTGCAAGGACGAATGCACATCCGTGATCGCGCGCTGCTTTATTACGCCGGCATACTGGCCCAGGAACCACGGTCCATGGGCGGACTGCAACGTATCCTCACCGACTACTTTCAAGTCGATGTGAAAACGACTCAATTTGTCGGCCAGTGGTGCGAGCTCGAAGAGGACCAGTGGACCACGATTGGCGAGTCAGGCAGGAACCAGCGACTCGGACAGGACACATGCATTGTGGGAACGCGCGTGTGGGACCAGCACGCCCGTTTCGAGATCGAACTTGGCCCACTCGGTCTGGAAGACTTCGAAAGTTTTCTGCCGACCGAGTGGCGCTTCGGCGTGCTTTGCGATCTGGTGCGTTTCTACGTCAAGGATGAGATTGAGTTCAACGTGCGGTTGGTTCTGAAGGCCGACGAGATTCCGGCCGTGGAGCTGAGCACCGAACCGGCGCTTTCGTGGATGTCGTGGCTCGGTCCAATGCGCAACATCACGGCGAGTGCGAACGGCAACGGGCATGGCCCTGCCGTGGCGAACGAGGACCCGTACATCGTGATCACTCCTGAGTCGCTTCGGTCCAACGCCGGATCGATCAAGAGTCGAATTCTTTATCGGCTGCCGCGCGCGAAACAGACGGCGCTGCTCGGACGGATGAAGCGCATAGTTCCGAAGAACACGGTGTTGATGTTGCAAGGCAATGCTGCGACCGAGATGTACGTCATCAGGCGGGGCAAAGTGCAATTGTCGCGTTGTGAAGAGCACGGGAAGGAAACCGTTCTTGGCGTGTTGACGAAGGGCGACTGTTTCGGCGAGCGCGCGTTGTTGAGAAGCAAGCCGTACAGTGAAACCGCGCTGGCCTTGACTGAGTGTGAGGTGTCGATTCTCAGGCAGGAACACATTACGTTTGCCATGATGCACGATCCGCTTTTCCGGCGAACGATCGAGGCTTATCTCAGTTGTGAAGAGGAGCCTCATTCAGAGTTCAGCCTTTAGGCTGCGGTTCGGCGAGCAAGCTAAGTTTCTTCTCTGTGTCTCCGTGCCTCTGTGGTTCAAAAATGGTTAGCAAAGACAACCACAGAGGCCCAGAGAGACAGAGGTTGAATTCTAAACTGACAGAAAGAAGACGATGAGCGCTACTTACGTTCAGGACAATCTAAAACTAAAGATCTCGACGCCGTTGGGACCGAACAAGCTTCTGTTGCGTTCATTCCGTGGCGAGGAGCGCATCTCGGATCTGTTTCGGTTCACCCTCGAGATGGTCTCTGAGGATAACGCCATCGACTTCCAGTCGATTGTCGGCAAACCTGTCACGATCACGCTCAACCTCAGCAACGACACCGAGCACCACCTCAACGGCATCGTCGCGCGTTTCATGCAGGAGGAAACAAACCTTCGCCTCACGCGTTACTTTGCCGACATTCATCCCTGGCTTTGGCTGCTGACGAAAACAAGCGATTGCCGGATCTTTCAAAACAAGAGTGTGCCCGAGATCCTCGAGAGTGTCTTTTCCGATCTCGGGTTGACTGATTTCCGGAACGATCTGAAAGCCACGTATGAGAAACGTGAATATTGCGTTCAGTACAACGAAACTACTTTCAATTTCGTGTCGCGCCTGATGGAAGAAGAGGGAATCTTCTACTATTTCGAACACCAATCAGACAAACATACTCTCGTGCTCGGCGACGACTCCCATGCCAATCCGACCTGTGCCGGATTGGAATCGACGCCGGTTCACTATCGTCAATCGCTGGTGGACCACGCGCAGGATCTCACGATCACTCGTTGTCTTGTCGAGGAGCAAGTGGTGAGCGGCGCTTATGCGCACGATGATTTCAACTTCGAATCTCCGAACACGGATCTCAAGGTCGAGTCGAAAAGCGATACTCCCAAGTTCCGGGTCTATGAATACCCCGGCGGCTTTCTTAAAAAAGACGCCGGCGAGAAGCGGGCCGACCAGCGTCTCGACGCTCTGGAACAACCACAAAAGATCATTCGCGGCGATGGCTTCGTGCGTGCTTTTGTCACCGGCCATAAGTTCGAGTTGAAGGACCACTACCGTGCGGATGTAAACAAGACTTATGTGTTGCAGTCAGTGTCGCACGCGGCAACGCAGGAGACTTATACCAATTCGTTCACTGCGTTTCCTGCGGACCTTCCGTTTCGTCCGCCACGCGTGACGCCGAAACCCACGATCTCCGGAACGCAGACCGCGATTGTCGTCGGCAAGGCCGGAGAAGAAATCTGGACCGACAAGTATGGCCGCGTCAAAGTCCAGTTCCACTGGGACCAGCTAGGCACTAACGACGAGAACAGTTCGTGTTGGATTCGCGTGGACTATGGATGGGCCGGGAAGCAGTGGGGTGGAATCTTTCTGCCGCGCATCGGGCAGGAAGTGATCGTCAGCTATCTTGAAGGCGATCCCGACCGGCCGCTGATCACTGGCGCGGTTTACAACAGCGAGCAGACCGTCCCTTACACACTGCCCGACGAACAGACCAAGAGCACGGTCAAAACCAATTCTTCAAAAGGGGGCGGCGGCTTTAACGAGATTCGTTTCGAGGACAAGAAAGACTCGGAAGAGATCTACTTCCATGCGCAGAAGGACCAGAACATCGTGGTGGAGAACGATCGCACCAAGAAGGTCCTGCACAACGAGACCAACACTATCAAGCAGGATCGATCCACCACTATTGAGGAAGGCAACGACACTTACGTCGTGGCGAAAGGAAACCGCACGTTCAAAGTCGACACCGGTAACGAAACTTACGAGGTCAAAGGCACGCGCGGTCTGACCGTCACGGGTAATGAGACGCACAGTAACAAGGCGAATTTCAGCCAGGACGTAAGCGGCAATTACACATTAAAGGTCACGGGCAATCTGACGATCGAGGCCACGGGCACGATCACGATCAAATCGTCAGCCACGACTGTCGAGAGCACCGGCATCACGACCGTCAAGGGTTCGCTCGTGAAGATCAATTAGGAGGTTACGAGTGGCATTTCAAGTTTGCATGGGCGCCGCATTACAGTGCAGCTTCGGCGCGGCGCCGAGTTCGCTCGCAGTGTTGCCGGTGAATCGCACGCAAACCGCCACGCCCGACGCGAACATCATGGACAACAAGCCGCTCGTGAACATCATGCCGTTCGGCATGTGCTCATCGCTGGCGAATCCAACTGTCGCAGCCGCCACCTCGGCGGCGTTGGGTGTGTTGACGCCGATGCCGTGCGTTCCCGTGATCCCTGCGCCGTGGGCGCCGGGGTCGCCGACGGTTTTGATCGCGAACATGCCGGCGCTCAATAACACCAGCAAACTGATGTGTGCGTACGGGGGAGTGATTCAGATCGTCAATCCCGGACAGAACACAGTGATGATTCCTTAACGCGGGTGAAAGAACATGAATTACGAATTTGCTTTAGATAAAAAAGCGGCCATTTCACTTATCGCATGTTTGGTCGTGATCGCGACTTTACTGTTTGTGGCCGGTTGGGTCGTGGGCCGGCAATGGCCCATGAGCGAGTCGGCTGCAAAGTCGTCGGCGGCCACTGAAGAGCAACGCGCAGAGCTTCCGAAAGAACCCGTGCTGAATGAAGTAGCCGCGGAGACTAACGCGCCAAAGAAGGTCAAGCCAAAAGTAGAGCCACCAGCAGAAGCCGAGGGGATTTCGCCTCAAGCTGGACCAACGGCAGCAGCGGCACCTGCGGCAGCAGCGGCGGCAGCGGCGCCAGGCAAGGATGATGGAATCATAATCATTTCTGAGGCTGAACCGGAGGTAGACCAGGCGCAAGCCGCGGCCGAACCTGAATACGTGACAGTGCAGGTCGGTGTCTTTCTCGATGAGAAAGATGCCAGCCGCTTGCTCAAGGAAATAGAAAGCAAAGGCTATTCACCGACCTTCTTTAGTGGCCGCGACACCGAGGCGCGCCAGTGGTATGCGGTGCGAATTGGTAGGTACTCCGACAAGCAGCAGGCCGAAAATGCCGCAGCGAATTTTACGAAGCAGGAAAAGATCAAGGCGGTGGTGCGACCAGCAGAATCGCTTTGAGCCGCAAGGAAGCACAAAAGGCACAAGTGTGTTCGCAAATCCTTTGCGCCCTTTGTGGCACGCATACTCTTGAGGCAAAGTCGGGAGGATTAGAGTCGTGAAAGAAACAAAGCAACCACATCAATCGCCAATTACGCCGCGGGTGGTCCACGTCCAGGCTGCTCCAAGAGTCTTACAAGCGAAGATGCGCAACACGACTGTGACAATGCAGAGCCGTTCGGTAGGTTGTTCGTCTTTCGGCGTGGTCCAGGCGAACGTCGTTGGCGGTAACCATGCTTTACAAGCACGGCTCAACTTGTGGAACACACGATTGATGCGCGGAGCGAGTTTAAGTGTCAGTTCAGCGCAGACTCCGCCAGCTCCCGGCGCGAACGGATCGCGAGCAATACAACGCAAGACAGGTCCAGGCGTTGAAGCGTTCAAAGTTCCAATGCGTCAGAAGAGCGGCGGACTGCCGCTGCCGGACGACGTGCGCTCGAAAATGGAAACTGCCTTCAGCGCTGACTTTTCCGATGTGCGCGTGCATATCGGACGTGAAGCTTCATCGCTTGGTGCTATCGCATATACCTGGGGCACTAACATTCACTTTGCTCCCGGCCAGTACAACCCGTACACGTTGCAAGGACAGAAACTTCTGGGCCATGAGTTGTGGCACGTGCTGCAACAGAAATCGGGACGCGTGAAGAATCCTTTCGGTGGCGGCGTCGCCGTGGTCCAGGATCACGCGTTGGAAGCCGAAGCCGATCGGATGGGGGTCAAAGCCGCGTTGACGCAGATTCCTCGCAAACGTCAGGAGTAATACCGAATTAGGGGGAGATAATTCATGAAACCTCCACAAATCAATCAGCACGCTCGGTCGATGGTTCGCACCCCGCAAACCGGCCAAACCAACCGCATGACGGGTGTGGCTCGCCCCAATGTCGTGATGCCGCAAAAAAGGGCCCCAAACTACACCGTTCAGGCGCCAGTCCCTTTGGGTGGAAGAAGCCATCAGATTAGGGCCACGATCCAGGGAACGCCGCAAGTGGCCGGCTCGGTTGAGATCGGTGCGGCCAGGGGAGGCACGGCCTATATCTCGAATCTCAGAGTGGACCAGCAACATCGTCGTCGCGGAGTGGCCGCTCAACTGATCGACGCGGCGATCAACACTGCGCGCCGGCAAGGCTTCAAAGCCGCGAGTCTTGAAGCACGACCTTCCGACAACGGCATTTCACCTCAGGCCCTGGTCGCGATGTATCGCCGTCAGGGATTCAAGAGCGTAGGGAAATCGGGGCGAGGAAATCCGTTGATGGAACGCAAACTCTAATAAGTTTGACGCAGGCTACGGAGATTGAAAATGAGCGATGTCAAATCGCAAGGAGTCCTAAGGTCACTGGATGAGATGTCCGAATCGAGTGATGACGACATGGGGAACACTTTGTGACCAGAAACGAGACTATCTTGAAGGAGACATCAAAAATTAAACCAGCACATTTGTCCTCTGTCGTCACTGCGCAGAATCGAGGCCTTGCGTCTCGTCCTCAAGGTCAGCAAGGCCCGAGTGTTAGCAAACAAGCGACTACGAAAGTCCTGCAACGAAAACACGGATCAGCGCCGTCCTCCTCAGGTCACCCGGTGGCGCCGCCTGTCTATCGCCCGATCTCGACACGCAAAGTCTTACAGTCAAAGACCAGTCACGCTCGGCCTCAATCACCCATACGGACGCCGGTCCAGAGAGGCGCCACGCTAACACAAAAAGGGAAGGACCAGTCGACCGTTCAGCCGTTCGCGTCGCGGGTGGTCCAGGCGGTGAAATACTACCCAAACCTTCATCCGGGCGCCGTCGAAGCAGTCGATCCCGGCAATGTTTTTCGGCTCAACAGTTTTGCGAATCAGTATCGGTTACACAGAGTTAACAGCCACAGCGTGAACGTTCCGAATCAGCAATACAACTTCGTGCGCACGCGCGAAGGCGAGATGTTGTTACATGCGCGTTACCGGCATCCTTCGATTGCCGAAGGGAAGCAGGTGCTCTACGCCGGTGAGATTTTTTTTAATAACGGCAAACTCGAGTGGTGGTCCAATGGCTCGGGTCACTATCAACCTTTTGTAGAAGACGCCCAGCAGGCGAATCTGCCAATGGATCATTTTTTCTCATATCAACAGGTCATCAAGGGCGAGCACAAGCGGAAGAAAGGATGAGTGGTGCCTAATCTGAACGCCGAAGGCGTTTACTAGCCCGCTGCAAATGAAGACTCATCCGGTTGCTCCAACGGTCTATCGACCGCAGACTTTGCCGAAGGTCTTACAAACAAAGAAGGTCGGAGAGCAGGCGTCAAAAGACAAGTTAAATGCAAAGCCCGGTGCGAACAATACTATTCAGCGAGCAGCCGCCGCGCCATTTGTTGCCGGAGCCGGAGCCCTCGCGGGTATCTTGCTGCTCGGCTTCCTGTGCAGTCGTCGAAGCAATCAGAAGAAAACTAAATCGCGCAGGAAGACGGTCATTGAGGAACAAAAGGACGAGGCATTCACCGCGGAAAACACTGCCGAACTCGTCACGAGGGCCACGGATTTAAAGAAGGAGGCATAAACCAAAGACCACAAAACCAGGATTGATAATTTCCTGTCCAAGCTCAATAAGGGCGACTTCACCTCTTATACCAAGGCCAACGAGAGCCTGGAGGTAATTGAGAACACAGTCCGCAATTTCAATGCGCGTCCGGTCATAGGTCATGGCCCGGTCTATGAACCGATGAGATATAAAAAGGTCGAGGTGCAAGAGAGCAAAGACGACGACGCAGAAGAGGAGTCAAAGGACGAACCGTCAGGGCCATCTGCAGCGGAACGTCAGGCCGCGCGCCGCCAAGGGATCGAAAATTCTCAAAGGCTGCACGGGCACGGACGCGCAGCGCATGGTCGGCAAACCGATGTGCCGGCTCATCGAAGGGCGGCACAGCACAGAAGGGACGAGCGTCGCGCGGCTGACCGCGCGGAAGGTTCTCTCTTAGGAAGATCGTAGAAAGAGAGAGCGAACGGATCATAAGTGAGCAAAAAAGTGAGCGCATCAACACTCGCAACCCACAACAAACCCTTTCCCCTGGAGACGAACTGTCGCCTGTCTCAATCTGTTCTCTGGCAACTCCAGCGAAATTATTTTGAGCGCCAGGGCATTGAAGCATGGAACTCGGGTGCTGTCCCGCACCACATCACCAGCAGCCCGTTTATCACTGACGCTTATGCCAGGATCGTCTTTGGTTTTCTGCGCGACTGCGCCGCTGTCTCACGACAAGACAATTCATCCGTAGCCAAACCCGCTGACAGTCGCCCGCTTTACATCGTCGAACTCGGTTCCGGCTCCGGCCGCTTTGCATATCTATTCTTAAGAAAGTTGCTTGACCTTTATCGCAGTTCCGTTCTGAAAAACTTTCAGATCAAGTACGTGATGACTGATCTCGCAGAGCGGAACCTGGAATACTGGCGCACGCACTCGTGGCTACAGTCGTTAGTTGAAGAAGGTTTACTTGATTTCGCGCGCTTCGATGTTGAGCACGACCAGAAACTGAAGCTGATTCATTCGGAAGCCCTTGCATTCCTGCAACGTTCTGTTGACCTCCATGGCATAGCACCGGGCACCGCTTATAACGCTGCAGTTTGTTACTACGGTTTGGGCCAAATGGACCAAGCACTGGATTACGTTGAGCAGGCGCTCAACCTTGATCACCAGTTTGCGGAGGCTGCGACCCTCCGCACGGAATTGGAATCTGCACTTCTAAGTACGACAAGTGAACTCTAATAAGAAATCAACTTCAGCATCCGCGCAGGTGATCCAGCGGGCCATTGCGCCGCCGGTTTATCGTCCGCAACCGGTACCGAAAGTCTTACAGACAAAGAGTTCAGCGTTTCCAGGACCGCAAGCAAGTAAATCGCCGCGCGGGCCGGTCGCCCCTCCGGTCTATCACGCCGCAACAAAGAAGATCGTACAGCCGAAGACAATCTCGCCGCAGCGCAAATCACCCACGGCCCCGCCAGTGTATCGTCCGGAGCAAAAGAGAATTGCGCAGCCTGCGATAAC
>Ga0187894_10006792_pt1 | contig 11056 bp, 12 predicted proteins | sample GBC1701081metaG_FD_136650 | JGI IMG/M metagenome (GOLD analysis project Ga0187894, IMG submission 136650) | White microbial mat communities from a lava cave in the Kipuka Kanohina Cave System on the Island of Hawaii, USA - GBC170108-1 metaG ...
CGAGCCCCCGAGATCACATCTACCGGCCAGATGTCGCGGGGGTCCGGGGGCGCGAGCCCCCGAGATCACATCTACCGGCCAGATGTCGCGGGGGTCCGGGGGCGCGAGCCCCCGAGATCACATCTACCGGCCAGATGTCGCGGGGGTCCGGGGGCGCGAGCCCCCGGCTCACCTCACTGCAGAACCTGCCGCGATGCCAGGTGCGTTCCGACCTTGCGCTTTACGCGCTGAAGGGCATTGTCGACCGTCTTCGTGTCGCAGGTAAGCCGCAGCGCGATGTTCTCGTAGCTGTGCCCGTCCAGATAGAGGGAGAGCACCGAGCTCTCGAGCTCCGATAGCACGCTCGATAGGCACGCGACCAGGCTGTGCAGCTCCTCGGAGGAGATCACCTGATTGACGGGGTCGTGCGTGGTGGGCCCGGGCAGGAGCTCGTCGAGCGTCGGATCGCCGTCTCCACCGCTGGCGGCGGGCGTCTGCGAGAAGGACACGTACTCGTTCAGCGGCGTGTGCTTGTTGCGCGTGGAGGTCTTGACCGCGGTGATGATCTGGCGCGTGATGCAGAGCTCGGCGAAGTTGCGGAAGCTCGACTCGCGGTCGGAGCGATAGTCGCGCACCGCCTTGTAGAGGCCCACCAACCCCTCCTGGATCAGATCGTCTCCGTCGCCTCCGATCAGGAAGTACGAGGAGGCCTTGAGACGTACGAATCCGTAGTAGCGCTTGACGATGCGGTCGTAGGCGTCCGTGCGCCCCTGCTTGGCCAGCGCGATCAGGTAGTGGTCATCAAGCTCGACCTCACCCTGAGCTTTCCCGTTGACACGCCGGATCGGCGCTCCGGGCCGGCGCGCCGGCACGGGAAGCGGCTGGGAGGTTGCGGAAGGTGCCATCCAATGCTCCTCTCGGGCCGGGACTGGGCCCTTGAAGCTCGGTGGCGCGCTACCTCCCCTGGCGCCAGGTTCTCTGAAGCAAGGCTCTAAAGCTCGACTTCAGCCTGATCTATGGGCGCGAGTATGGGCGAGTTATGGAGCCCTGTCAAGGGCGGCGCGGAGCTGCAAGATTCCGTACACCAGCGCCGCCGCCGCGGTCGAGACGTTCAGCGAACCGACCCGTCCGACGCTCGGCAGGAAGACGAGCTCGTCGCACGCGGCCGCGACCCTCGGTCGCAGCCCGCTTCCCTCCGAGCCCAGCACGAGCACCACGCGGCCGCGGTAGTCGGGCCGGTCATAGGGCACCTGGGCGTCCGACGCGGCGCCGTACACCCACGCGTCAAGCTGCTTGGCGGCGATGAGCCAGTCGGCGAGGTTGTTCACGCGCGCCACCGAAAGGTGCTCCACCGCGCCGGCGGACGCCCTGCAGACGGCGGGCGTGACCTCCGCCGAGCGGCGCTTGGGCAGCACCACGCCGGCGCAGCCCGCCGCCTCGGCCACGCGACAGACGGCCCCCAGGTTGTGGGGGTCCTGCACCTCGTCGAGGCAGACGACGAGCGCGTGCTCGGGCGCCAGCAAGGTGTCCGCCTCGACGTAGGGGTAGGCCTGCGCTTCGGCGCAGACGCCCTGATGCTCGGACGAGCCGCAGCGCTCCTCGATCTCCCACGCCTCGGCCGGTCGCACCTCGACCTCGCCCAGCCACACCTCGCGCGCCGCTCGCTCGGTGGCGTACACGCGGTGGACCCGGCGCCGGCCGCGCAGCGCCTCGCGCACCGGGTTGCGTCCATAGACGATCATCGGCGCCGCGGCTCGCTCATCGCGTTGGGCCGATACACGATCACGGTGCCCGCCGCCGCTCGCGCGTCGCGTTGGGCCGGTACACGACCACGGCGCCCACGCGACTCGCGCGCCACGGCACGCCCGTCACCATCACCGCCGTCGCACCAGTCGCGCCCCCTCGGCGGTGTCGCGCACCTCCCAGCCCCGCTCCGCGAGTTCGTCGCGGAGGCGATCCGCGCGTGCGAAGTCCCGCGCCGCGCGCGCCTTCTCGCGCTCGTCGGCCATGAGCCGGAGCTCGTCCGGCACGTCCTCCTCGCGCTCGAGCATGCTCTCGAGCCCGAGCGCGTACAGCATCTCGCCGAGGCGCCCCGGGCCGAGGCGCTCGCCCGCGTCCAGGCGGCGGTTGCCCTCCGTCACCCAGTCGAACAGCACGGCGCGGGCGGCCGGGGTGTTGAAGTCGTCGGCCAGGGCGTCGAAGAACCGCTCCGAGGCCTCGTCGAGCGCCGCCGGAGCCGGCGCTCGGGGATCGAGGCGGCGGCACAGCTCCCGCACGCGCGCCACGGCCCGGCGCGCGTCGTCCAGCGCCTCCTCGGTGAAGGCCATCGGCTTGCGGTAGTGCGCACCCACCAACCACATCACGAGCGCCTCGCGACCGAACTCGTCCAGCGCACCGTGCAGCAGGCGGATGTTCCCGACGGACTTGGCCATCTTCTCGGCGCCCATCTCCACCATGCCGTTGTGCATCCACACGCGCGCCAACGGCCGGCCGCGCGCCGCCTCGGTCTGCGCGATCTCGTTCTCGTGGTGGGGAAAGACGAGGTCGGAGCCCCCGCCGTGCACCTCGAAGTCCACTCCCAGGATCGCCTCGGCCATCGCCGAGCACTCGATGTGCCAGCCCGGGCGCCCGTCCCCCCAAGGCGACTGCCACCAGGTGTCCTCGCCCTTCTTGCGCGCCTTCCACAGGGCGAAGTCCTGTCCTGATCGCTTGAGTTCGGTCGCGTCGTCACCCTCGCCCTGTTGCATCTCCTCGAGCGGGCGGTTCGAGAGCTTGCCGTAGCCGTCGAAGCTCGCCACCTGGAAATAGACGTCACCGCCGGCCTCGTAGGCGTGGCCGGACTCGATCAGCGCGCCGATCAGCTCCACGATCGCGCCGACCGTCTCGCTCGCCAGAGGCTCGAAGTCGGGCCGGCCGAGGCCGAGCCGATCGGTGTCCTCGACGTACGCGGCCGTCATCTCGCCGGCGAGCCGCTCGCTCGAGATCCCGCGCCGGCGTGCGGCGTCGTAGATCTTGTCGTTGACGTCGGTGACGTTGACGACCAGGGTCACGTCGTAGCCCTCGCGCTCGAGGAAGCGCGCCAGCAACGCGAAGATGACGTAGGGGCGTGCATTGCCGACGTGCACGCGGGCGTAGACGGTGGGGCCGCAGGCGTACACCCCGACCCTCGGGGAATGGCGCGGCTCGAGCGTCCGCAGCTCGCCGCTCAGGGTGTCGTGAATGCGAACCTCGCGCATCGGCGCGACAGGCTACGCGGAGCGCGCGACGGCGGCCGGACGGATGAACGGGGTGCGGACGGCGCGCCCTAAGGGATCTGCCCGGGCGGCCGACCGAAATCTCATGCGATCCATACGTAGACGCAGCGCCATCGTGCTCGCGGGCCTCGCGCTAATCGCCGCCGCCCCCGCGGCGAACGTCCAGGCCGGCGAGCGCCAAGCCGTCGCCGCTCACTCGTGCAGCGCGGGCTATACGCACGCCACCCTCTCGTGGGGTCACAAGTGCCTGCGCGCCGGCCAGTTCTGCAAGCGGGGGGTGAGCGCCAATCGCGAGTATCACCGCTATGACTTTCACTGCAAGCGCAGTGGCCGCCTCACCTACCACTAAGCTAAAAGCAGACGGATAGCGCTCAGCCCAGCGTCGCCACCGCCAGGGCGGCGATTCCCTCGCCGCGACCCACGAAGCCCATTCCCTCGCCGGTGGTGAGCTTGACGTTCACGGCGGTCGGGTCGAGGCCGAGGGCCTCGGCGAGGCGGGTCCGCATCTGGTCGCGCCAGGCGCTCAACCTCGGCGCCTCGCACACCACGGTGGCGTCCACGTGGACAGGCGGGTCGGGCAGCAGCTCGCGCACCGCGCCCAGCAGCTCGATCGAGTCGGCGTCGCGCCAGCGTTCGTCGGTGTCCGGGAAGTGCTGGCCGATGTCGCCGAGCCCGGCGGCGCCGAGCAGCGCGTCGATGACCGCGTGGGTCAGCACATCGGCGTCAGAGTGGCCGGCGAGGCCGCGCTCGGCCCCCGCGATCTCCACCCCGCCCAGCACCAGCCTGCGGCCCCGCTCGAGCCGGTGCGAGTCCCAGCCGATGCCGACGCGGCTCATCCGAGCGGCTCCAGCCGCCGCTCGCGCCGCGTGAAGACGGCGATCTCCTCCACGCCCAGGCCGCGCAACCACTCCACCGCGCGCTCGTACTCGAAGCCGAGCTGCTCGGGTCGGTGGGCGTCGCTCGACAGCGCCACCGGGCGCCCGGCCTCCAGGCACATCTCGAGGAACCCGGCCGACGGGTAGATCTCGGCCACCGGCTTGCGCAGCCCGGCGGTGGAGACCTCGATGGCCACGTCGGACTCGGAGATGCCGTCCATGGCGCGCTCGTAGAAGCGGCGCGGGTCCCCCTCGGGCCGCGGCACGTCATCCCCCCAGACCTTGACGAGGTCGGGGTGGGCGAGAATGTCGAACAGTCCGGTGCGCGCCGCCTCGCCGAGCGTCTCGAAGTAGCGCGTCCACACCTTGTCGGGGTCGCCGTGGCGCCAGACGTCCAACGCCTCCCAGCCCGGTTCGCCGCGCAGGTCCACGCAATCCTCGCGCAGGAAATGGATGGAGCCCACCACGTAGTCCCAGTCGCGGCCGTCGAGGAAGTTGGCCACGCGGTCCTCTCGGCCGGGTAGGAAGTCCGCCTCGATCCCGAGCCGCAGGTCGGTCTCGTCGCGCACGAAGGACGCGTACTCGTCCACGTCGTCGTGCGCCCAATGCCGGTACCAGGGGTGCGTCCAGACCTCGAGCGACTGCACGAAGCGGTTGATGTGCTCGGACACCCCCAGCTCCTCGATCCCCCGCTCCGTCGCCGCCTCCCGATAGCGCTCGGCGTTCGAAGCGGTGAAGTAGCGCTCCGCCGTGCTGTCGTCCGCGTCGGGGCGGAGGTGGACGTGATAGTCGGTCAGCATCGCTCGCGCAACAGCGCCTCGGCCAGGCGCAAATCGGTCGCGGTGGTCACCTTGATGTTCTCGCGCGGCGCCTCCACCACGCGGACGATCCCGCCCGCCGCGACGACCAGGGAGGCGTCGTCGGTCGCGCTGGCCAGCGCCGCCTCGTCGGCGTCGAGCGCCCGCCGCAGCGCCCCGGACACGAAGACCTGCGGAGTCTGGGCCGCCCAGAGCGCGGCGCGGTCGGGCGTCGCGCGGATGACTCCGTCCGGATCGGATCGGTGGACGGTGTCGGTCACGGGCGCGGCGGCGATGGCGCCGTCGGCGCCGGCGAGCGCATCCAGGCATCGCTCCACGAGCTCGGGGGTGAGGAGCGGACGCGCGGCGTCGTGCACGACCGCCACCGACGCCCCGGGCGCCGCGGCCAGCGCGTTGCGCACCGACGCGGAGCGCGAGGGGCCGCCCGCCACCCAGCCCGGCCGCAGATGCGGGGGCGGCCCGGCCACCACCACCCGGTCGCACACCGCCTCCAGCGCGTCGATGCTCCAGTCGACCAGCGGCCGACCGGCGCAGACGACGAGCGCCTTGGGCCGGTCGGCCCCAAGGCGCTCGCCGCCGCCGCCGGCGGGCACGATCCCGACGACCGTCACGGCGAGTGTGGGCCCCCTTCGTCTCGCATATGGCATCGAAAGGGGCCCACCACTGGGTTAGGCGGCCGGCACCGCTGGTTAGGCGGCCGGCTGCGCCGGGTCCGGTAGCCCCAAAGCGGCCGAACGCGGCTAGGCGGTCGCCGGCGCCCCGTTGCGGCCCGTGTGCGCCTCGACGATCAGCTCCTCGAGGTGCGTCTCCGCCTCCTCCTCCTCCATCTCGAGCACGTACATCAGCTCGGACGCGAGGATCTTCTTGGCACGGGTGTACATCTGCTTCTCGCCGGTGGAGAGACCCTTCTCCTGCTCCCGGATCGCCAGGTTGCGAACCACCTCGGAGAGCTCGAAGACGTCGCCGGTCTTGATCTTCTCCCGGTTGTGCTTGAAGCGCCGGTTCCAGTTCTTGGGCATTTGGCTGACGTCGTCGCGGAGGATCGCCAGCACCTTCTTGACGTCGTCCTCCCCGATCACGCGCCGGAGACCCGCCTTGTCGGCGTTGCAGCACGGGACCATCACCGTCATGTCGTTGTGAAGGATCTTGATGGTGAGGTACTCCCGGCTCTCGCCCAGCACCTCCTTCATCTCCTTCTTGAGGACCTTGCCCGCCCCGTGATGGGGATAGACGACCTGATCGCCGATCTCGTAGACGGCCGGCTCGCGGTCGATTTCGAGGTCCTCGATGTCGAGCTCCTGCTCCATCAATTCGTCGCTAATGGTTCCCTCCTACACGTCGCGGCGCACCCGGCGCCGTTGTCTGAATCAGGTTTGCAGATACCGGTCCACGAGGTTGATCTCCTGCAGGCGGCGAAGGCCCTCGCGGATGTCCTTCGCGCGCATGTCACCGACACCCTCCACGGACTCCAGCTCCGCGTCGGTGGCGGCGAGGATCTCGTCCAGCCCGTTGAACTCGCTCACGATCGACTGCACCACCATCCTGGGCAGGCGTGGGATGCGCCCCAGGATGCGGTGGCCGCGCGGCAAGGCCGGGTGGTCGAGGGTGTTCAGCTTGCGGTCGTAGCCGAGCAGCTCGGCCAGCCGGCCGAAGTCGAGCAGGTCCTGGTGGGGCAGCCGGGCGAGCGAGTCGACCACCATCGCGAACGCCTCCTCCGAGGGCTCGGCGATGTAGTCGCGCACCAGCGCCGACTTGTCGACCGCCACGCCGACCATCGTCTCCTCCAACTGCATCTCGATCAGGCGCCCCTCCGCGCCCAGCTCGACGATGTAGCGCTCGATCTCGACCGCCATGCGGGTGACGAGCTCGGCGCGCTGGAGCACCGTGAGCACGTCGTGAAGGGTGACGCCGCCCTCGAACTCGAGGGCGGTGAGCCGGGTGGAGACCTGGTCCAGCCGGCTGCGGTACTTGTCCAGCGTGGCCAGTGCCTGGTTGGCCTTGGCCAGCACCACGGGGATGTCCTCGAGGATGTACTTCGCGCCGTCGAGGTAGAGCGAGACCACGCTACGGCTGGCCGAGATCGCGATGACCAGCGCGTCCGTCTGCTTGGAAACGCGCTCCGCGGTGCGGTGTCTGGTGCCGGTCTCCAGGGACAGGATCGTCGGGTCAGGCATCAACTGCACGTTTGCCCACAGGACCTTGGTCCCGTTCGAGGCGAGCAGGAGCGCACCGTCCATCTTGGCCAACTGGTAGATCAGAGCGGGCGTGTAGTCCACGTCGAGCTTCACGCCGCCGGACAGCAGGAAGCTCAGCTCCTCGGACTCACCGATGCAGATCAGAGCGCCGGTGCCGCCCTGGACGATGTTGTCTAGTCCCTCGCGCACCGCCGTGCCCGGGGCGACCATCTCCAGAGCCCGAACGAGCCTTGGTTCCTGCCGGGCTTCGAACTCCGCTACATCGTCCCCGGCATACGGCATGACCAATGATTCTACGGGAAATGGTTGAGAGCGCGGGTTTTCGCGCCTGGAGGCGGTTCAGCCGGCGCCCGGACCCGGCACCCAGCTCGTCCCGGCCAGGGGCACGCGGGCCATCGCGGCCGCCTCCACCGTCAGGGCCACCAGGTCCTCGGGCTCCAGGTTCAGGAGGTGCGATTTGCCGCACCCGCGCGCCAGCGTCTGCGCCTCCAGGGTGAGCGTGCGTAGGTAGTTGGCCAGCCTGCGGCCGCCGAGCACGGGATCGAAGCGCGCCGCCAGCTCCTCGTCCTGGGTCGAGATGCCGGCCGGGTCGCGGCCCTCGTGCCAGTCGTCGTAGAACCCGGCCGCGCTGCCCAGCTCGGCGTACCCCTCGTCGTGCTCGGGCGAGTTGTCCCCGAGCGCGATCAGCGCGGCCACGCCGATCGAGACCGCGTCGGCCCCCAGCGCGAGCGCCTTGGCCACGTCGGCGCCCGAGCGGATGCCGCCCGACACGACGAGCTGGACCTTGCGGTGCATGCCGAGCTCGGTCAGCGCGTCGACCGCCGGCGGGATGGCGGCCAATGTCGGGATGCCCACGTGCTCGATGAACACCTCCTGGGTCGCGGCGGTCCCGCCCTGCATGCCGTCCAGCACCACCACGTCCGCGCCCGCCTTGATGGCCAGCGCGACGTCGTAGTACGGGCGCGTGGCGCCCACCTTCACGAAGACCGGCTTCTCCCAGTCGGTGATCTCGCGCAGCTCGTGGATCTTGATCTCCAGGTCGTCGGGCCCGGTCCAGTCCGGGTGCCGGCAGGCGCTGCGCTGATCGATGCCCCGGGGGAGGTCCCGCATCTCGGCCACTCGGTCCGAGATCTTCTGGCCCAGCAGCATCCCACCGCCGCCCGGCTTCGCTCCCTGCCCGACGACGACCTCGATCGCGTCGGCCCGGCGCAGGTCGTCCGGATTCATCCCGTAGCGGGAGGGCAGTAGCTGGTAGACCAGCAGCCGCGAGCGCTCGCGCTCCTCGGAGGTCATGCCTCCGTCGCCGGTCGTGGTGCTCGTGCCCACCGCGCTCGCGCCCCGGCCGAGCGCCTCCTTGGCCGGCGCCGAGAGCGCGCCGAAGCTCATCCCAGCGATCGTGATCGGGATCTCCAGGTGCAGCGGTCGCGAGGCGTGGCGCGCGCCCAGCACGACGTCGGTGTCGCAGCGCTCGCGGTACCCCTCGAGCGGGTAGCGCGAGATGCTGGCGCCGAGGAAGAGCAGGTCGTCGAAGTGCGGCACGGCCCGCTTGGCGCCGAAGCCGCGGATGTCGTAGATGCCCTCGCGGGCCGCGCGCTGGATCTCGTGGATCGTGCGGCGGCTAAAGAGGGCGGACTCGCGCAGCCCCGCCTCCGCCGTGCGGTAGGGGTCGGTCTGGCCCCGGCCAGACCGACCGCTCATTAGTAGCTCCCCGCGTTGTCGACGTCGAAGTTGTACAGCCGCCGGGCCGAGCCGAAGCGGCGGAACTCCGAGGGGTCGCAGTCGCTCGCGCCCGCCCGCTCGAGCAGGGCGCCGAGCTCGGCCAAGTGCTCCTCGCCCAGCTCCTTCTCGACGCAGTCGGCGCCGAGGCCGCGCGCCTCGCCGCGGACGTACAGGCGCGCCTCGTAGATCGAGTCGCCGAGCGCCTCGCCGGCGTCGCCGCAGACCACCAGCCGACCCCTCTGGGCCATGAACGCGCTCATGTGCCCGACCGATCCGCGCACCACGATGTCCACGCCCTTCATCGAGATGCCGCAGCGGGCCGACGTGTCGCCATCGACCACCACGAGGCCGCCCCGGCCGCTCGCCGCGACGGACTGGCTCGCGTTGCCCTCCACGATCACCGCGCCGGACATGATGTTCTCGGCCAGACCCACGCCGCAGTTGCCATGGACGCGCACGGTGGCCCGCTTGTTCATGCCGGCGCAGTAGTAGCCCACGTGACCGTCGATCTCGACCTCGAGCGGGGCGTCGACGCCCACCGCCACGGCATGGGCGCCGCGCGGATTGAGGACGCGCCAGCGACCGGGCTCGGCGGCGACGTGCAGCGCGGCGTTGAGCTCGCGCAGGGGCGTGACCGCCAGGTCGACCGTCGTGGCGGCCGCGCTCTCAAGCGTGGACATCAGACCCGCTCGCGCTCCCAGCTATAGACCCGGCCGGGCTCGGGCTCCCACATCCGCGCTCCATCGGCGCCGGGCAGCGTGGCGATCGCGCGGTACTCGGAGGCCATCGCCACCCAGTCGTCGGTCTCGGCCATCACCGCCGGCTTGCAGGCGATCGGGTCGCGCAGGACCGCGAAACCGTCCACCGTGCCCACCGCGAAGGTGTAGAAACCGTCCAGGTCCTCGAGGCAGCCCTCGAGCGCCTGCTCGAGGGTCGCGCCCTCGCGCAGCCGGTGGGTGAGGTAGCCGGCGGCCACCTCGGTGTCGTTCTCGGTCTGGAACTCGATCCCAGCGTCGCGCAGGCGCTCGCGCAGCCGGTTGTGGTTCGACAGCGAGCCGTTGTGGACCAGGCACAGGTCGAGCCCGGTGGAGAACGGATGCGAGCCGTTGGTGGTCACCCTGCTCTCGGTGGCCATGCGCGTGTGGCCGAGCGCGTGGCTGCCGGCGAGCTCGGCCAGCCCGAAGCGCTCGACGAACTCGGCCGGGTGGCCGGCCTCTTTGTAGAGCTCGATGGCCTGGCCGGCGCTCATCACGCGCAGCTCCGGATAGCGCTCGCGCAGCCAGCCGACCACCGTGGGCGCCTCGGTGTCCACCACGATCACCGCATGGCTGGCGCGCACCTCGGGCTCGCCGGCGCCGAAGGCCTCGTCGAGCGCAGCTCGCACCCCGCCCCAGTCGTGGTCCGGCTCCGGGGAGTGGAGCGAGACCTTGGAGGAGCCCGCCGGGGCGGGATCGCGGTAGATCGCCACGCCGGCGCTGTCCGGGCCGCGGTCGCCGAGCTGAAGCAGCATCGCGCCGAGATGGCGGCCGAGCGCATCGCCGATGGTGGACGACTTGCTGAAGACGCCTGCTATTCCACACACGACATCGAGTCTAGGCCCCGCCGCGACCCTCCCCCATGGCTCGGCGGGGCACAATTGCGCGCACCCCTATGTGCGATCTGCACACTGTGTCCTTACCACACCGATCCATGCTGAAGGTGTTCACGACATACATTGGCCCCGGGCGGGCTCAGCCAGTACGTTGCCGGGCATGACCGAGCCATTCACCGCGCCGAGCTCCCGCGAGGACGTCGAGCGCTACCTCCGAGAGAACGACGTGGAGTTCCTGTTCGCGCAGTTCGTCGACATGCACGGTAAGCCGAACGCCAAGCTCGTGCCGGCGCGCCACCTCGACACGCTCCTGAGCGACGGTGCCGGGTTCGCCGGGTTCGCCGCGGGGGCGATCGGCCAGCAGCCGAACGACCCCGACATCGCGGCGATGCCGGACGTCCGCTCACTCACGCCGCTGCCCTGGAGGCCCGGGGTGGCCCGGCTCGCCTGCGACGTCCACGTGGAGGGCGAGGAGTGGCCCTACTGCCCGCGCACGATCCTGCGCCGCCAGCTCGAGCGCGCCCGCTCGCTGGGCTTCGAGTTCATGGTCGGCATCGAGCTCGAGTACTTCCTCGTGCGCCGCCGCGAGGACGGCTCGATCGAGCTCGCAGACCCGCTCGACACG
>Ga0187894_10006793_pt1 | contig 11054 bp, 5 predicted proteins | sample GBC1701081metaG_FD_136650 | JGI IMG/M metagenome (GOLD analysis project Ga0187894, IMG submission 136650) | White microbial mat communities from a lava cave in the Kipuka Kanohina Cave System on the Island of Hawaii, USA - GBC170108-1 metaG ...
GCAGATCGAACGGCAGTTTCCCAATCGGCCGATCACCGTCGGCGTGGCCCGATTCGGACTGGCATACCTGGCGGAATCGCGGCAGGAATTCGACCGCGCCCGCGACATTTATCAGAAGATCCAGAACGACCCGCAGATGGCCAACACCGGACTGCCCTCACAGGCCGAGTATCGCCTGAAACATCTCGACGACTGGAAGACACCGATCGTCTTCGCGCCGCCGTTGCCGCCGCCTCCGGCCGCGTCCGCGCCGGTCCTGGATGTCTCCGGCGCGGCCAGGACGTCACAGGGTGTCCCCATCCTGATTACCCCCGGATCGCCGGCGCAGATGCCCCCGGCCGCCGCCCCCTCCGCGGCGTCGCAGCCGGCCCCCTGACGGATCGGCGCACGCCGCGCCGCGAGACCGCCATGCTTGCCAACACCATCAAGACGCGCGGACTGCACCTGGGCGTCCGATTTGCGCCCAGCGCCGTGCTCGACAAGCAGACGCGGCAGCAGTTCCAGCAACGTATGTCGCAGGGTTTCGACTGGACGCGGCACGAGTATGGTGATGGCGTCTGGCGACTGGCCAGCCCGCAGTCCGAAGGAGATCCGCGCAGCCACCTTAAACTGACGCTCCAGCCTGACACGATCAATTTCGAGGATTTCTTCCCCGTCGCCCCCTTCGACGTCTTCCTCGACAATACGCGCCTCGCGCTGGAAACCGCCGCCGACATCCTCGGCTGGAAGATCATGCTCGGCTCCGGCGCGGTCGTGCGGCTGACCGCCGAGGTGGACGGCAATGACGCCCGCCTCTTCCTCGGCCACCGCGCGCTGGGGTTGGAACGACGGCTTGCCCCGCTCGGCCGCCCCGTTCACGCGGTCGGTCTGAAGCTGCTCCTGCCCCCCATTCCACAGCAGAACGAACTGCCCTGGCAGGCCGAAGTGAAAATCGAGTCACTGGTGGAGGATGTGCGCCAACTTTTCATCGAGGTCGATGCCAAGTGGGGCACGCCGGTCCCGTGGAGCGCCGACGAAGTGATCCGCCGGGTCCGCCTCGCCAACGACTACACTCGCAACGAAGTGCTGAAGTTCCTCTCGCAGTACGAGGGTGATCTCCCCTCGAATTAGCCTTCGCCGAGACACGCCGCCGTGTTCAGAACCCGCATCCTCCATCGCACCGCCGCGACCCTGCCCGTCGCGCTGCTGATCTCCGCCGGCGGCTGCCTGCGCGCGCCGGGGATCGCGCCGATCGCGATCGCGCCGCCGATGCTCGACCCCGCGGCACTGTCGGCCGGGCAGACGCCGGAATTCACCGTTGAGACGATCCCGGTGCCGGACGAACTGCGGCGTCCCTACAACCACACCTCCTGCATCGTCGCGCTGCCGGATGGCGCGCTGCTCGTGGCGTGGGGCGCGGGGACTCGCGAACTGGCGATCGACACGGCCATATTGCTCGCCCGCCGTGCGCCGGAGGGAACCTGGGATACTACGCAGGTCGTCGCCGATTTCCCCGGTTTTCCCGATGCCAACTGCACGCTCTTCCGCGATCCCGGCGGCGACTTGCACCTCTACTGGGCCGCCGTCCCCGGCGAGAATTTCTGCCAGGCCATTCTGCTCGCGCGCGACAGCGGCGACGACGGCGAAACCTGGAGCGACCCGCGCCCGCAGATGCCCGCCTTCTGCACGCTGTTGAAGAATAAGCCGATCGTGCTGCGCTCCGGCCGATGGGTGCTCCCGGCCTATACGCAGGCTGTCTACGCCTCGCAGTTCTGGACCAGCGACGACGCCGGTGCGACCTGGCAGGCGGGCGACTGGCTCCTCGGCATGCCGAGCAATCTGCAACCGGCGGTGGTGGAGCGCTCCGATGGAACGCTGCTCGCGCTGATGCGCCGCGGCGGTGCGCCGGTGGATGCACACGGCGTCAATGCCTTTACCTGGCAGGGCGATTCCTCCGACGGCGGCGTCACCTGGTCGCTCTCCGAGCGGGATGAACTGCTCAATCCTGACAGCGGCCTGGACCTGCTGCGGCTGGAGAGCGGCCTGCTGGTGCTGGCCTGCAACGATAGCGCCACGCTGCGGACACCGCTGGTCGTGCGCGCGTCGCTGGATGAAGGAGTCACCTGGCTCCCGCCGCGCGTCGTCGCGGAGATCGACGCCTCCGACGGCCGATCGCAGCTCTCCTATCCGTCGCTGGCGGAGTCAGCCGACGGCCGCGTCCACCTGACCTGGAGCGACAATCTCAAGTCGATCGCGCACGCCGAGTTCAACCTGGCGTGGATGCTGTCGCCTTAGAATTCAGCCGATCAATGGTCTCCCTGTTTCTCCGGGCCGCGCGTCAGCAAGCGGTCCACGCGAGCCTTGGAGCGGACTGGGGCATCGAGCGTGAGAGGGTATCGAACGGATGCGCACTCTCGCAACGGACGTGAACCGCTCCCTCACGGTCGCGGCTCGGAAATACCCGGCTTCCCACGCGATTCGTCATTCCCGCGAAAGCGGGAATCCAGACTCCTTCAATTCTCTAGCCAATATCTCCCCGGGCCGCGCGCCCACGGATAGGCTCAGCCGCCGCTAAGATGCGGCCCTTGCCATGTCACGATCCTCGCTCTATCTGATCGACGGCCACGCACAGATCTACCGCGCCTACTACGCCCCATTCCGCAACCTCACCTCCTCCAACGGTGAGCCGACCCGCGCGACCTTTGTCTTCTGCCAGATGCTGCTCAACCTCCTTCGGGACCGCCGTCCGGACTACCTCGCGATGGTGCTGGATGTCTCGGATGGCACGGTTTTTCGTGTCGAAGTCGACGCCGAATACAAGGCGCACCGAGAGCCGCCTCCCGAGGATCTCGAGCCGCAGATGGAGCGCATCATTCAGATCGTCACAGCGCTCGGCATTCCCATTCTGCGAATGCCCGGCTTCGAGGCGGACGACATTCTCGCCACGCTCGCCCATCGCCACGGCGAAAAGGACGCCGATCTCTATCTCGTCAGCAAGGACAAGGACCTCGAACAGCTCCTTCGCGACGGCGTCTATCTTTACGACCCCGGCAAGGATGAGATCGTCGACGCCGCCCGCATGACCGCCGCCAAGGGCTATCCCCCCGCCAAGGCGGTCGAGGCGCAGATGCTCATGGGGGACAGCGTCGACAACATCCGCGGCGCGGTGGGAGTCGGACCGAAAAAGGCGGCGGAGCTTCTCGGCAAATATGGAGACATCGCCGGCATCATCGCCCACGCCGACGAGCTGACTCCGAAGCTGCGCGAGAACATCCTCGAATTTGCCGGCCGCGCGGAAAAAGTGCGCACGCTGGTCACGCTGCGCGGCGACGTTCCGATCGAGTTTGCGCTGGCCGACGCCGCCGTGCCGCGGCTGCGCTACGCGGCCGCCGAGCCGATCTTCCGCGAACTCTCCTTCCACCGCCTGACCGATCAGCTTCTCGAACTCGCCGGCATCGCGCCCGCTTCCGCTCCGGCCGGCAGCGCTCCGAGCAATTCCGCAGGCAGGGTAACCACCGAGACAATTCCCCTGTCATCCGAAGGGGCCGGCAACTCAATTCCCCCCCTGTCCTCAGGGGGGGACGGGAGGGGTTCCGGCGCCGGGGAGGAGACCGCGTCTCAGGAGCGCGCCCACCGGCAGGCTGACGGCATGGCCGCCGCGCCGCGGGAGGCCGCCGTCCCCGCGCTGCCCGGCGCGACCCGCGAAACCATCTCCACCGAGGCGCGCGTCGCGCGCGGCGACTACCGCCTGATCGACGACGAAGCGGCGCTGCGCCAACTGGCCGCGGAACTCGCCCGCGTCGATGAATTCGCCTTCGACACCGAGACCACCGGACTCAGCCCGATCGACTGCGATCTTGTGGGGCTCTCCTTCTCCTGGGAGGCGGGCCGCGCCTGTTACGTCGCGGTGCGCGGGATGGGGCGCACGATTCCCTGGGAGTGCGCCCGTCCGATCCTCGCGCCGATCTTCAAGAACGAACGGATCGGCAAAAGCGGCCAGAACCTCAAGTATGACGTCGGCGTGCTGATGGCAAGCGATGTGACGGTGCGCGGCATCCGCTTCGACACGCTGGTCGCCAGTTTCGTGCTCGACTCGATGCGCCGTTCGCACGGCATCGACGCGCTGGCGATGGATTATTTCGGCATACAGAAAATCGCCACCTCCGAATTGATCGGCAAGGGGAAAGACCAGCTCCGCTTCGACGCGCTGGATACCGCACGCGTCTCCGCCTACGCCTGCGAGGATGCCGACGTCGCCTGGCGCCTGCGGCAGCTCTTCGAGCCGCAGTTGCGCGAGCGCGGCCTGTGGGACCTCTTCGCGAAACTGGAGCTGCCCCTGGTCGAAGTGCTGGCCGGCATGGAGCACAACGGCGTCGCGCTCGACACCGACCTGCTGGCGCGGCTGAGCAACGAAATGGCCGCCCGCCTGCGCGAACTGACGCGAAGCATCTGCGACGCGGCGGGCCGCCCCTTCAACATCGACTCCACCAAACAGCTTGGCGAAGTGCTCTTCGACGAACTCAAGCTGCCGGTCATCCGCCGCACCAAGACCGGCCGCAGCACCGATGCCGAAGTGCTGGTCGAGCTGATCGAGCGTACCAGCCACCCCGTGCCGCGGCTGGTGCTCGAGTATCGCGAGCTTTCCAAGCTCAAGGGGACCTACGTCGATCCGCTCCCCGACATGCTCAGCCCGCGCACCGGCCGCATCCATTGCAGCTTTCACCAGACCGGGGCGATCACCGGCCGCATCTCCTCGAGCGATCCGAATCTGCAGAACATTCCCATCCGCACCGACGCGGGATCGAAGATCCGCCGCGCCTTCATTCCCCGCGCGGTGCTACGGCAGCCGCACGGCGGGTTCGCCCTGCTGTCCGACCACCCGGCCGCGGCCGCCACGCCGCCGAGTGAGGAGTGGCTGCTCGTCTCGGCCGACTATTCGCAGATCGAGCTGCGCGTGCTGGCCCATTTCAGCGAGGATGAGCATCTCATCGCCGCGTTCCGCGACGATCGCGATATTCACCAGTTCGTCGCCTCGCAGGTCTTCAACGTCCCGCTGGAAGCGGTCAGCAAGGATCAGCGCGGCCGCGCCAAGACGGTCAACTTCGGCATCATCTACGGCCAGACCGCCTTCGGACTCTCGCGCCAGACCGACATGTCCGTCGCGGAGGCGCGGACCTTTATCGACGCCTACTTCGCGCGCTACCCGCGCATTCAGGGATTCATGGACGAGTGCATCGAGCATGCCCGCCGCGAGGGGTACGTCGCCACGATGCTCGGCCGCCGCCGCGCCATCGCCGACATTCACTCCCGCAACCTGCAGGCCAGGTCGGCCGCCGAGCGACTGGCGGTCAACACCGTCGTGCAGGGAACCGCCGCCGACATCATCAAGCGCGCCATGGCCCGCATCCATCAGCGTTTGCGCGACGAGCGGCGTCCCACGCGCATGCTGATCCAGGTCCATGACGAACTGGTCTTCGAGTCACCGCCCTCCGCCCTCGCCGCCGACGCGGCAATGATCCGCGAGGAGATGTCTGGCGCGATCCCGCTTCGCGTGCCGCTCAGGGTCGACGTCGCCGCCGGCCCCAACTGGCTCGACGCCGCCGACATTTCCTCCCCCTCTGCCGGCGGTAGCGGACTGCGATCGTGACACCCATTCATCGTATGAGCTGATGATCACTCCCGCTCCCGACGGGAGACCGAGGGCGCCCGATCAGGAAGCCCGAAGGGGGTGAGGGCTGCTTCTCTTGTTCTGGATTCCCGCTTCCGCGGGAATGACGAACCTATCGGGAATGACGAACCGCTCAATGGACGGGCCACTCAATTTTTTTCCCCTCCTTTCCAAGGAGGGGCCAGGGGAGGTTGAGCCATCTCCTCTCTGAGACTGAGCGCCCTTTCCCCCTCTCCCCGTGGGAGACTGAGGGCGACCGAAAAGGGAGCCCGAAGGGGGCGTGGTGCGGGGAGCCCGATCTCCCCGTCTCCCCCAATTCCCCGCCAGCCTCTAAAATCCGCCCCCATGTCCAATGCTGCCGCCGACATCCGACGCCAGTTCATCGACTACTTCGTGCAGAAGCGCGGCCACCTCTTCGTGCCCAGTTCGCCGGTCGTGCCGCACGACGACCCCACGCTGATGTTCGCCAACGCGGGGATGAACCAGTTCAAGCCGATCTTCCTCGGCACCGCCGACCGAAACAGCGAGTTCGGCCGGATGACCCGCGCCGCCAACACGCAGAAGTGCATCCGCGCCGGCGGTAAGCACAACGACCTGGACGACGTCGGCCACGACACCTACCACCACACCTTCTTCGAGATGCTGGGCAACTGGTCCTTCGGAGATTACTTCAAGAAGGAGGCGATCCTCTGGGCGTGGGAGCTTCTCACGCAGGTCTGGGGCATCGACAAAACCCGCCTTCACGCCACCTATTTTCAGGGTGATCCCGCCGAAGGGCTGGAGCCCGACCGCGAGGCCGCCGAGCTGTGGCGGAGCGTGACCGACATCAACCCGGCCCACATTCATCCCGGCAACAAGAAGGACAATTTCTGGGAGATGGGGGACACCGGCCCCTGCGGACCCTGCAGCGAAATCCACATCGACCTGACGCCCGATCGGAGCGGCGGCGCGCTGGTGAACAAGGGCGACGCGCGGGTGATGGAGATCTGGAATCTCGTCTTCATCCAGTTCAACCGGGGCGCGGACGGCAAACTCGCGCCGCTGCCTGCCAGGCACGTCGACACCGGCATGGGGTTCGAGCGAATCTGCGCGGTGATCGAGGGGATGCGAACCGGCCGCATCGGCCGGGTGAGCAATTACGACACGGACGTTTTCAAGCCGATCTTCGCCGCGATCCAGCGCGTCACCGGCGCGCCGGAATACACCGGGCTGCTTGAGACGGATATCAGTGCAACTGTGATTTCAGACAGCGGCTCGGTTTTTCCGAGCCGCGACCGTGAGGGAGCGGACCATGTCCCTCCCTCCGACCCGCTGGACTATCTATACACGTTCCATATAACGCCAAGCGGAGCCGGGGCCTCATCGGTGCGGCAGCAGATCATGAAGGATGTCGCCTACCGCGTCGTGGGCGATCACATTCGCACGCTCACCTTCGCCATCACCGACGGGGCGACGCCGAGCAACGAGGGGCGCGGATACGTCCTGCGGCGCATCCTGCGCCGCGCCGTGCGCTACGGCCGGCAGTATCTCGGCACGTCGAAGCCCTTCCTCTGTGAACTCGTTCCCGCCGTCGCCGAGGCGATGGGTGCCGCCTTCCCCGAACTGCACAAGGCCCACGGCGGCAGGAACGTGCAGCACGTCGCCGCGATCATCCGCGACGAGGAGACCTCCTTCGGACGCACGCTGGACCGCGGCATCGCCCTCTTCAACGAGGCCGCCGCCCGCGCTCGCGCCGCCTCCGCAGGCTGCATCGCCGGCGACGATGCCTTCCGCCTGCATGACACCTACGGCTTCCCGATCGACCTGACGGAGCTGATGGCCCGCGAGCAGGGACTCACCGTCGACATGGCGGAGTATGAGCGGCTGATGGAAGAGGCAAAAGACAAAGCTCGGGGAGGCAAGGCCGCCGCGATCAGTCAAGTCACCGGAATTCCAGAGGAATTCCTGGACGGCGAGACGGAAGATCGTTCCAAGTATGACATGCTTTCACTGCATTCCAAGTATCTGTATACCCTCAGCCTTTCGGCGGATGAAGCTCACGGGCGAATGGCTTTTGTGTGTGAAAGAACCTGTTTCTACGCAGAACAGGGAGGTCAGGTCGGCGACATCGGCTGGGTGGAATTTCCGCAGGGTCGCTTTCCCATTATTTCCACGATCCGGATCGGAAAACAGGTTGCGCACGAATTTAGCGCGAGTGAATCGGCGAAGTCGCTTCAAGAAAATCTCATCTATGGCCAAGAAGTTGTTTTGAAGGTCGACGAGACATCACGGTTACGAACGACCCGCAATCATACGTCCACCCACCTCCTCAACTGGGCGCTGCGCGAAGTTCTCAGCGACGGGCCGGAGGATGACCACGTTCAGCAGAAAGGCTCACTCGTCGATCCCGACAAGACGCGCTTCGACTTCTCACACCCTGCCGCGCTGAGCGAAGCCGAGATCGAGCGCGTCGAAAAGCTCGTCAACGAGAAGATCGCCGCCGACCTGCCTGTCGACACAAACGGCAACGTCGAAGTGGACCAGAAGGCCGCGCTGAAGATCAACGGCCTGCGGGCCGTCTTCGGCGAGAAATATCCCGACCGGGTGCGCGTCGTCTCCATCGGGGCGAAGGTGGCGGACCTGCTGGCCGACCCGGCCAATCCGAAATGGCGGCAGTTCTCGGTGGAGTTCTGCGGCGGCACGCACCTGAAGCGCACCGGCGAGGCGAAGCGCTTTCGCCTCGTGGAGGAATCGGCCGTCGCCAAGGGGATTCGCCGCCTCGTCGGCGTCACGGCCGATCGCGCCGACGCCGCTGATCTGGCCGCTGCGAACTTCGAACGCGAACTGCAAGCCCTGCGATCCCGGCTTGATGCCGACGGCGCGGCGGCGCTGACCGATTTCGCCGCGCGGTTCGACGCGGCCGAGTTGCCGGTGCTGAAACGCCCGGCACTGCGCCGCGCGCTGGACGAACTCCAGGAAAACGTGAAGCAGCAGCAGAAGGCGCAGAGCAAGAGCGATGCCGCGTCGCTCATCTCGCGCGGCGACGAACTGCTCGCGGCCGCCCCGCGCGCCGGCGGCGCGGCACTGCTGGCCGCCGCGCTCGGCAGCGCCTCGGTCGATCAGTTGCGCGCCGTCGCCGACAGCATCCGCGCCAAGGCCGGCTCCGCCGCGCTGCTGCTGGCCGCCGAGCACGAGGGAAAAGCGGTACTGCTCGCCGCCACCACGCCCGACGTGGCCCAGCGCGGCGTCAAGGCCGGCGATCTCATCAAAGAGATCGCTCCCGTCGTCGGCGGCAAAGGGGGCGGCCGTCCCGACATGGCCCAGGGAGGCGGGCCCGATGCCGCACGCATCCCCGACGCCGTCGCCGCCGCGTCCGCCTGGCTCGCCGCGCGGATCAAATAGAAGAACATGGCCATGCCGCCCAAAGCGCGGCCCTCTACCCAAAACATGGTTATGCCAACCAACGTCATTCCCGCGCAGGCGGGAATCCAGAATGAAAACAAGCAGCCCTCACCCCGACCCTCTCCTCAGGGGAAAGGGAAAAACAATACATGTCCTCGCACGGGGCAGAGGGAGAAACAATCAAGTCTTCTCCCAGGAGGTGAGGGAGTGAAACATAGCCGTCCGTCGCAACGGCCGATTCCGCCACATCGATACTTTTCCAATTGCATCCCCACCTGAAGCAGGGTTGAATGGCAGGCACCGCACGGCGACGTGCGCGCACGATTCACGTTTCAGAGCACTCTCTTGCCTCCATATGGAGTGACTTCAATGAACGCTCGTCACCTCGCTCCGCACGCCCGTTCGCGCCGCCACGCCGCCACGCTCGCCGCCGCGCCGCTCTGCCTGATGGTCGCGGCCTGCGCGGGGACCAACCGTGGCTCGGCCGTGCCGGACAACCTCGCCGATCAGGCCGTCGTCTTCGGAATGCCGGAGATCCGAAGCTGGGGCACGCCGCTCAGCCGGCCTTTTGTCGATGAAATCACCAAGGTGGCGATGCGCGAGGTCGATCGCGCGCGCCGGACGGACGGCTCGCTGTCGCCCGTCAATTTCCTTGCCATCTCCGGCGGCGGATGCGACGGCGCCTTCGGCGCCGGCCTGATGAATGGCTGGTCCGATGCCGGCACAAGGCCGGAGTTTAAGCTGGTCACGGGCATCAGCACCGGCGCGCTCTCCGCCCCCTTCGCCTTCCTCGGCCAGAAATATGACAAGCAGCTCCGCGAGGTCTATACCACGGTCACCACGCAGGAGATCATGCGGCCGCGGGGCGTGCTGGCCCTGCTCCTCTCCGACTCCATGGCCGACACCGAACCGCTGCGCGGGCTGGTCAAGAAGCTGGTCACCGTCGAAATGATGAAGGACATCGCCACCGAGTATGAGCGCGGCCGCATCCTGCTGATCGGCACGACCAACCTCGACTCGCTGCGCGGCGTTATCTGGAACGTCGGCGCTTTGGCGGCCAGCGGCCATCCCGGCGCGCTGGACCTGATCCACAAGATCATGGTCGGTTCGGCGGCGATTCCGGCCGCCTTCCCGCCCGTCATGGTGGATGTCTCCATCAATGGCAAGGCCTACCAGGAGATGCACGTGGACGGCGGCACCCGCGCCCAGGTCTTTCTCTATCCACCCTCCTACACGGGGATCCAGACCAGCGGCATCCACCGCGAGCGGCACGCCTACATCATTCGCAATTCGCGGGTCGATCCGCAATGGGCCGAGACGCGGCCGCGCGTCATGCCGATCGCGTCGCGGGCGATCGCCTCGCTGATCCAGACGCAGGGGGTCGGTGATCTCTACAAACTCTACGTCACCGCGCAGCGCGACGGGGTGGACTACAACCTCGCCGCCATTCCCCAAGATTTCAAAATGGAATACAAAGAAGAGTTCGATCCGGTCTACATGAAAGCGCTCTACGACGTGGGCTACAAGATGGCCCGAAACGGTTATCCCTGGGCGAAGCAGCCGCCGGGCTACACCGACTGAGCGCGGACGCCGGGTTACTTTTCCAGATAGGCGCGCAGCGCGACGTCGAAGACCTGCTTCCAGCCTTCGTGTGTCTGGTCGCACTTCGACGTGCCGATGCGACCTGAGAGTGTGTCCGTCAGCGTGAATCGCGTGCCGCGGCCCTCCGGACTCAACTCGATGCGCACCATCGACTGAACCGGTCCGCCCCATGCGGGGGTCAGGTCGCCGAGCAGTTCCAGCTTCGATGGGGCGTCGATCAGCGTCACCCTGAACCAGAGCGCTCCCGCGTCACCGCCCCAGTCCTCGTACATGCGTCCGCCCGGCCGCAACTCCAGGATCATCTCCCTGGCCCGCGGGTCGGCGAAGAAGTCGCGCGGCCACCACTTCGACATTCCACTCGTCAGCGCCTTCCAGACGCGATCGCGCGGCGCGGTGAACGTCAGCTCGATCCGCACGTCCGTGA
>Ga0187894_10006794_pt1 | contig 11054 bp, 6 predicted proteins | sample GBC1701081metaG_FD_136650 | JGI IMG/M metagenome (GOLD analysis project Ga0187894, IMG submission 136650) | White microbial mat communities from a lava cave in the Kipuka Kanohina Cave System on the Island of Hawaii, USA - GBC170108-1 metaG ...
CCAGCAGCCATCCATCGGTCCGTTAAGTCCGGTGACGGCAGGCTCCGGCGGCAGATATTCCGCGACATTATAAAACGGCTTATTGCCAGCCGTGCGCCGCGCTTCTTCGGCTAGATACCGCATTATACTAATTCCATTTGATTAGTGCGTAGAGTTCAGAGTTACGCCTTCAGGCGTGATCAATGTGGTACTCTAAACCATACGCACGAATCGCTTGGAATTGGTATTACGTCGAAGTTACCAATGTGTTTTGCTCCGTCGTAGCGAATGCCGTCAAGGTGATACTCCTGCACCCAGAAGCGGACGGTGCTGCCGATGAATTGCCACGCAGGGCTAACATCATGCTTTTCGTCGTAATGCTCATAATTGAATTCGGGTCCCCAATTGAGATTGGGGTCTTTGGGGTCATGATGATACCAATAATCATGGTCTATGTGCGCCAGTGGCGCGGATGAATCAGAGTGATTATAAACGCCATCAATAAAGACGCGAATGCCGCGAGCATGGCATTCATCAACCAACTGCTTCAACTCAGCGGTTGTGCCATAACTCGATTCGGTGGCGAAGAAATAGCGCGGATTGTAGCCCCAGCCTTGATCGCCGGGAAACTCTTTGACCGGCATCAGTTCGATGGCATTGATGCCTAGTTCCGTCAGATAATCGAGTTTGGCAATCACATCGCTATATTTGCCGCGCACGAACGGGTCAGCTTCGCCGCCGGAAAAATCGCCAACGTGCATTTCATAGCTAACCAGTTGATTGTCCGGCGGCAGGGGCTTATCGTCATGCTGCCAAACGTACTCATCTACGATTGGTTTACCATCTTTGATGCGAAGAATGCCATTCTGGTTGAAGTTATCAATATCGGTGGCATACGGGTCAGTAATCGTCACCCATTCACCGGGCGGAAAAAACCAACTGTTTGATTGCACACGAAAGCGATATTGATATTCGCCATCGGCAAGCGGCACATTGAGGCGAAAGTAACCGTCTTTGCCTTTCTTCATCGGCAACTCTTTCCAATCGGAGAAGGAGCCGATTAATGAGGCGGCTTTATTGTTGGGCGCAAATAAGAGAAACTCGACCTTGCGCTTTTTCGGCGCTTTGCGTGAGATTTGTCGAGTCGGGCGTTTTGTTGTTTCTTTCTTCATCTGTTCCATCCTCTATGTGTAATCCGTAATTACTGCGAGACAGAGCTATGGCAAACGTAATGCCGTGAGCTAATTTCTTTCTTTTCAATAAGGCATATAGAGTAGAAGGCTGAAATTCAAGCATTGTGTTTGAATTTCATACGGATAAGAAGAAATTTGAGAACCAAAAATAATTGTCTTAGTATTCACTACTCAGAATTGACAAAAGCAAAGTAGAAAGATTAAAAGGACGCATGAAAGAAGGGTTTTATGCCTCCCGTTAATACCCTGTTAAAAGAACGCTATCTGCTTGCCGAAGAGATCGGCAGAGGCGGCATGGGCGCGGTCTATCGCGCTACGGATAAAACCTTCGACAGCACCGTTGCCATCAAAGAAACCTTCTACCGGGATGACCACCTTCGCAAAGCCTTTGAACGCGAAGCGCGGCTTTTGAACCGTTTGCGTCATGCGGCGTTGCCAGTGGTGTTTGATTACTTCTTTGAAGGCGACGGGCAGTTTCTGGTCATGCAGTTCATTCCCGGCAATGACTTGGGAGGAATGCTCGACAAACGCAAGAATAAGGTTGAGCCAATCGGCAAACCGAAGCCTTTTACCCTTGACGAAGTGTTGCCGTGGGTTGAGCAACTGCTGGACGCGCTCGATTACCTGCACACGCAAACGCCGCCGGTGATTCACCGCGACATCAAACCGCAAAATCTGAAACTGACACAACGCGGCGAAATTATCCTGCTCGATTTCGGGCTGGCGAAAGGCGCAGCGACGCAGATGCACGCCACCTCGTCGGGCAGCATCTTCGGCTACACACCGAATTATGCGCCACTCGAACAGATTCACGGCGCAGGCACGGATGCCCGCAGCGACCTCTATTCACTGGCGGCAACGGTCTATCATCTCTTGACGGGAGAAACTCCGCTTGGCGCATTGACTCGCGCCACAGCAACCGTAAGCGGCAGACCAGACCCGTTGGTTGCCGTGCAAAAGGTCAATCCTCAGATACCGGAAAATCTGGCGGCGATCCTGATGCGGGCGCTGTCGCAAAACCCCAATGAACGCCCGCAAAATGCGGCGGAGATGTTGCGGGTGTGGCGCATCGCCAAGCAGTATGCACATAGCCGAACTGCCGACGTTACAGGCGAGACAAAGCCGGAGCAATCGGCAGAAGTCATGCGCCCGACGCTTGCTTACCACTCGGAAAAAACGAGTGATACGCAAGCGCCCATTGCGGCGACTCAACAACAAGGAGCCGAAGAGATAACCCGCAAGCGTCCGCCGAAAACCAAGAGTGAAAAAACGCCGGAGCCGACCGATGCCAAGCCAGTTGCCGAAACGAAGCCGAAAGCAGCAAAGGCAGAAAAGAAGGTGGATTTATCGCCGCGCCGTCAGGAGATTCTTACGTTGCTCGCCCAAGAACGCAGCGATGCCGAGATTGCCCGACAGCTTGGCGTCGAAACCAAAGCCTTGAGCGACTATGTAACGAAATTGCGCCATGATATTGGCGTCATTACGCGCAAAGATTTGGTTATCTGGGCAATGACGCAAGTAAAAACTGCCAGAGAACCGCAGGCGCAAAAGACCGAACCGCCGAAGAAATCCACGAAATCACCCGCCGACAATACACAAAAAAAGACCGACAAAGCGACGGCTGCAAAGATTATAGATGTGATTGAGCAATCTAAGGGTAAAGCCGATGAAGCGAAGCGCCCGATGGATTTTCTACAGGCGCAGCAACGGCAGCGATTACTGGAATTTCTCGTGCAGGGCTTGAGCGATGAGGAGATTGCGCGAAAACTGCATATTCAACCGTTCGTAGTGAAACACCACCTCAGCGATTTACAACTGGAAGCCGGAGTGATTACGCGCAAAGACCTTATTTTATGGGCAATGCAACGCGGCATCAAAGCGCCTGTAGAAGTGCGTCCGGTTACGCCCGCGCAAAGCAAATTCTCATCCGGGCAAGCGGCTGCCGGGTCTGTATCGGCGACGGCGGCGGCTAAAACGAGCGACGAACAACCGGAAAAGAAAGAGACAATTTTCGGTAATTTTCTACAGGCAATCGGCTTCGGCTTTTTCGCTTTTGTGATGTGGGGTGGGGTTTATTATTTTGGCGAAAATTATAAAAGCGGAGGGAATGCGATTGGCAACAACGCCGGCGCGGTAATCGCTTTCATTCTCGGCAGCATTTTCGCGCTTGCCGCCCTTGGGTCTATTGTGACCATGTTTCAGTTAATAATGAAGAAGAAATAGCCTTCTACCGGGAGCGCGGGCATCCCTGCCGGCATGACACTTTGCGGGCAACGATGCCCGCGCTCCCAGTGAGTTATTTGCTGAGGCTGGTTTCTACTGGCGGTTCGATGGCGACATTTTCGGCACGGACGGTTTCTAATCCTCTATAAGCGCGGTAATGTTGCGTAAAGACCAAAATCAAACCGACTACCGGGATCGAAAAGAAGATGCCCAGAAGTCCGGCGACTTCTGCGCCGGCGAGAATTGCCACAATGACAAGTAACGGCGGCATCTTAATGCCTTCGCCAATGATGCGCGGATAGAGAACATAATCCTGTACCAGCCGCAGAACAATCAAAAAGATGGCGACAACGACCGCCATTTTGAAGGAAGAGACGGCGGTTAGACAAATGATAATGACGGCGGCGATAAGCGGTCCGGCGAGTGGCACAAATTCAGCGATACCGGAAACCACACCGAGAACCACCGGATAAGGAGCGCGGATAATAGCTAATCCCAGCGATACCAGAATTCCGATGAGAATACATGAGGTAATCTGCGCCCGGATGTAAGCGGCAATGGTTTTACTCATATCAACGAGCATCCAGCGCACCCGCTTTTTCAGCTTTTCATTGGGCATCATCTCGACGAACTTCTCGCCAAAGGCATTGGCGTCGCGCAGCAAAAAGAAACCGAGAACCGGAACCAGAATCAGCCACGGGACATATTGCAGATAGCCGAAGATGGCAAAAATCTGATGTTGCAACCAAGGCAGCAATTCTTCGCCGAGTCGCGCCGTTTCGGTGATGATATAGGTTTGCACACGCTCAGAAAGATTCAGATTATGCACCCAGCTATTGGCGTTGCGGAGCGTATTGCTGACATTTTCGGAAGCTGTCGTCATGTAGTTCGGCAATTTCGCCGTCAAATCTGTCACCTGTGACCAGAGTTGCGGCAGCACCAGATTCAGCACCAAGGTCAGCAACCCGCCAAGTACCAGATAGACCGCCGCAATCGCCGCGCTACGTGGCAATTTCACTTCGCGCCCGCGAAAATAGAAGGGTTGCTGAAAGAGACTGACCACCGGGGCAATCAGAAACGCAAAGAAGATGGACATGATGAGCAAAAGCAGCAGTGTGCGAACGCGATAGAGCAGCCACAGAGCGGCAACCACGCATAAGGCAATCACCATTACACGGACAAAAACCAGCGTGTAGATGCGTACCATCTGCATCTGATCGGGTCGTTTGAGTTTCATCTTGCCCTCCTTGCGCTATGGAAAGTTGGAATGAACTTCGCATACGCATCAGGCAACCGAACCACTTGGCGACGGGTGTTAGAGTTCAAGCTTTAGCTTGGTCGTAGCTGCAAAGTTAGACGCCTAACAAGTACGACGAAAACCAGTAACCTTAAAATAAGCAGCGCGAGGTTTAGCGGAAATCACAACTTTCGTCTGCTCACTCTACTACCAACCTGAAGGTTGAACTCTAACGCCCGCTCCTGATGGTTGTTAATTGCCTCTTTATCATGAGTTATGCACAACTACAAAAATAGAAAAACGGTCTAAGCTGACGAGCCTAGACCGTTGAATTACATTGCCGGAGTTTGCTCGCAGCTATTCGTCTTTGCCGTTACGATTGGCGCGGGCGGCGGCGCGTTCGCCGCGTATGCGTTCTGACATCTCTTTGGCTTTCGGGATTTCGGCTATGCCGCGTTGCAGCTGCACATCATTATCATAAAGCACCTGCGTAGCGACTTCCTGCCCGTATGCCGCTTGCACCGCTTCATAACGAATCTGCCGACGCACCCACTCCATATCTTTTGCCAGCCGCGCTTCATCCACTTTGCTGTCTTTGTACTGCGCTTTGTAGGTCGCCAGATACTTCTTAAATTCCGCCACCAATTTATCATTGACGGCATATTCGCCGGCTTGCAGACGATGAGAATGATTGGGTTGGCGGTCAATCTTAAATTCCGGGAATCCGGCAATCTGCCCGTTGACCAGCGAGCGGGCAAACTGGAAGGTTGGCTCCCACCACAAACGACGCAGTTCAAACTCTTTGGTTGACACCTTCACTTCCACGTCCGGGTCTATGCCGCCGCCGCCGTAAACCGTGCGCCCGCTGTCGGTCTTGCGCTCGTCGGTGCGCTTGGTCAAATCGCGGTCAGAATTGAAGAGGTAATCATAGAACGAACGATTGGCATATTCGCGTTGAATCAAGCGTCCGCTCGGCGTGTAATAATGCCCGGTCGTCAGCGTCAACCCCGCGCCGCCTTGTAGCGGAAAGATGTTCTGCACCAGACCTTTGCCGAAGCTGTTTTCGCCCACCAATCGCGCCCGGTCATGATCTTGCAAGGCTCCAGCGACAATTTCCGAAGCTGAAGCTGATCCCCGGTCTATCAGAATGACAAGCGGGTAATCATCCGGGTTGGCATTCTTCGCCAGCAGTTCTTTCGGCTGAAAAACGTCGGGGCGACCGCGCAAGGTGACAATCTTCTGCCCCAGGTAGAGGAATTGATTGGTGACTTTGCCTGCCTGATCCACCAAGCCGCCGCGATTGCCGCGCAAATCGAGAATCAGGGAAGTCATGCCCTGTTGTTTAAGGTCAGCCAGCGCGTTCGACATCTCGCTAAAGGTCGTCGTATTGAAGCCGCGCAGCATATTGATATAGCCGATGCCGCCGGGAATCAGCGAATAATTGCTGATGGAAGGCAGCGGCACAGAACCGCGCACCAGCTTAAATTCAAGCGGTTGCGCTGCCCCAGCGCGGGAGAGCTTAACGGTAACGGGTGTGCCTTCGGGTCCGATGAGTTTGTTCGACACCTGTTGCTGCGTCCAGTTCTCCGTGGATTCGCCATTGATTTCGATAATCTGATCGCCATAACGGATACCTGCTTTATAGGCGGGTGTGCCATTGAACGGCGACATGATGTAAACCTTGCCGTTGCGCTGTCCGATGAATGCGCCAATGCCGGAATAGCGGCTGCGCTGGTCATTTTGGAAATCTTCCCACTCTTTCTTGTCGAAATAACCGGAATGCGGGTCGAGGGTGTGCAACATTCCCAAAATCGAAGCCTTGTAGAGTTTATCGTAACTCTCCTGGGTCAGGTTGCCGGCGTAGTTCTCAGCAACCAGATTGAGAGCGTCAATAAAATCGGAACGAATCCTGGCTTTCGCTTTGGATTCGTCTTCATTGTCGGCAAAGCGTTGCGGCGAGTGTGCGCCGGCAAAAACAAACGGGATAAAAAGGGCGACTAAGAGCGCCAAAAACCGTTGAACTATCTTCATGCGTCTCTCTTCGGTAAACAACATCAGAAGCAAAGCCCGGATGTATGCTGCCTTTCTAAAAAGTCTGGGTCCACTTCAATTCTAAAGTAATCACTTTCAGATGACAACTGCTGTTTCTTTTCCGGCAAAGAAAAGTTGACTTCTGAAAAGCGGCTCTTGTGACAACGGGCGTTTGCTTGTAGAGTGTGGAAGGCGAGGTTCAAGTCAAAAACACTATCAAATCATCCATATTCCTAGAAGGACGATGTTCGAGAGAGAGAAAAAGCTAGTCATGTGTCAGGCGTGTCGGGCGCTGGTTGATCCGGGGGAAAAGACTTGCCCGATGTGCGGCGAACCGTCCGTGCCGGAGCAACGCCTGAGTAATGTTGCGGGCGGGCAGTTCATTTCCCTGTTGATATTGTCGGTCAATGTCATTTTGTTTGTATTGATGGGCATTGCTGCGGTCCGAAATGGCGGCGGTGCGGAGGCATTTTTTTCCAGCCCCGCCAGCGCCTTACTCTACGACTTCGGCGGCTTTAATGTTGTGCTGTTCAAATCCGGCGAGTGGTGGCGGCTCGTAACTTGTAATTTTCTGCATATCGGTTTCATGCATCTGCTGTTTAACAGTTTTGCCTTGATCCAAATTGGTCCGATTGTTGAAGAATTTTACGGCTCGCAGAAATTCATCTTCATCTATCTGGCGACGGGCATTGTCAGCAGCATCGCCTCGTATCAATTTGGCATCAGTGGCGCGGGAGCCTCAGGGGCGATCTTCGGGCTGATTGGCTTAATGGCGGTTTATGGCTACCGGCAGGGCGGCGAATGGGGCAGAAATCTGATGCGGCAGATGCTTATCTGGGCGGCTATGGGCATTGTTTTCGGCTTTATCATTCGCGCTAATAATGTAGCGCACATCGGCGGCTTTATTGGCGGCGCAGTTCTCGGTTTTGTGCTGAAAGGCGACGCACCACAGACGGTTCGCACCGCAACCCGATGGAACATTGTGGCGCTGGCAAGCATTGTTATTATCGCGGTCAGTTTCGTCTTTGTGGCAAAAAGCTATGGCAGCCTACAGGAGCAGAGCAGAAAAGCGGAAATTGAAAGGAATAAGCAAACCCTGGGAGCGGAGAACATCATCGCCTTATCAAGATTGATTCAGGAATCAGGAGATACTTTACTGGGGCTTACTTATGGTATTTCTGATGATGAATTAACCCGCCGCACCGCCAAATTAAAAGAGATGGCAACAAAAATTTCAAATATCCCGCGTATTGACGAAGAAAGCGCCGACATACGCGGTCAATTTGTCGCTCTCTTAAACCAAGCTATTGAAACGGTGGAAAAATGGCGAAAAAATCCCACTACCAAACGTAGCAAGCTGCTGCCAAACGCGGCACAATCTATTCTATCAGATACGGAAATAGCCGCAGGAACCAAGTTATTTGAACGCTATGGAAGTTGGGAAAAAAGCGTCATCAATGATTACGGTCTGGAATATACCAAGCCGATTACTTCCAAATGAGGTCATTATGAGTACAGCAGGCGTTACGACAAATCTCAATCAGCGCGACAGATCGCTTCTCGAAGCCATCCCGGAAGCGGTAATCCTTTCCTCTCTGCAAGGGGCGATTCTGGCGGTCAATACAACGGCGGAACGCCTCTTTCAATACCCCCGCGAAGAACTTATCGGCAAGGCGATTGATCTGTTAATCACCGAGCAATCGCTCAACTGGTATAACGAACAACGCACCACCGTCCTGCATGGAATAGGAGACACGGCGGAGGCGGAAATCGAATGCCGCCGCAAAGATGAAAGCCATTTTCTGGCAGAGGTCGGCTACGGCATGATTAAGGATGGCGAAACCCGCATGATCGTCAATATCTTCCGCGACATCGTACAGCAACAGCAGGAGCAGTTGAAAGAAGCCATGGAGGTGAGCGCCGCCCGTCTGGCAAGCGCCAATGCGTCGCTGCTCAGAATCGCTCGCAGTCAGAATCTCCACGAAGGCAATCTCGAAGACCTCTTCTTTGAAATGACCGAACGAGTGAGCCGCAATTTGAATATCGCCCGCGTCGGCATCTGGCTCTACACCGACCGCTACACCAAACTCATCTGTCAGGCGCTCTTCGATTTGAACACCAATAAATACACCAAAGAAGAAGTATTGTCGTCCATCAACTATCCCAATTACTTCAAGGCGCTTGCCGAAGGCAGATTTATTGCTGCCCCAGACGCTCGCAACGACCCGCGCACCAATGAATACAACGAGGATTATCTGCTTCCCAACGACATCTATTCGATGCTCGATGCGCCGATTCGCATTGGCGGCAAGATGATCGGCGTGGTCTGTCTGGAAAACACCGGCAGTCAGCGCCAGTGGACGCCGGAGGAACAGAGTTTTGCCGGCTCGCTCTCCGATATGGTTTCGATCGCTCTGGAAGCCAGCGAACGGGTTAAAGCGCGGCAAGAGTTGGAGCGGCTCAATCAGGAACTCGAACAACGCATTGAGGAACGCACCGAACAGTTGAATGCCACCAATCGCTTGCTGGAACTGGAACTGGAAGAGCGCAAACGCACCGCCGAAGCCTTGCGCCAAAGTCAGGAAGGCATGAAGCAGATTACCGATACACTGCCGGTTATGGTCTTTCAATATATAGTGGATGAGAAGAACCAACAGCGATTTACCTTTTTAAGCAATGGCGCGGAAGAGGTGCTGGGGATTCCAACCGAGATGGCGCAGAAGGATTTTAGTTCGGTGCTGCGCCAGATGCACAAAGACGATGTTGGCAAGGTAAGCAAATCCATTGAGGATGCGGTGCTAGCGCGGGAGAAATGGGAGGCGGAATTCCGCATCGTCCATCTTGACGGGGAAATTCGCTGGGTGAAAGCCTCTTCTGTGCCAATAACGCAAAATGATGAGAAGCCGGTCTGGAACGGTATTGCCATGGATGTTACGCAACAGAAAGAGATGGAAGAGCTATTGCGGGCTGGCAAGTAAAAAGTAAAAAGTAAAAAGGCAAAAGTAAGGAGCCGCTTCCATTTTCACTTTTACCTTTTGCCTTCTTACTTTTTACTTGGCGAAGCCATCTGGTTCTGACCTTGATGCACAGAAAATCATGAGCAAAGCATTACGGCTACTGATTATCGCCAACCGTCCCGATGATGTTGCTCTGCTGCGGCGCGAACTCAAGCGCGGCGGCTATGAACCATCTTATCTTCTCGTCAATACGGCAATTGATTTATTGGCGGCGCTCAGTCAACAGCCGTGGGACATTATCATCGCCGATTACGCTCTCACGGAGTTTACGGCGTTGGAGGCGTTGGAATGTCTGCGGCAGACCGGACTTGATGTGCCGTTCATCGTCATCTCCGAAACTGCCGGTGAAGCAGCGGTTATTGAAGCGATGCGAGCCGGCGCTCACGACTACATCATGAAAGATAAGTTGACCGGCATGGTGGTTACGGTCGAACGGGAACTGCGCGATGCCCTAGCGCGACGGCAATATCGCCTTGCTGAAGAAGCCTTGCTTGAAAGCGAAGAGAGGTATCGTGATCTCTTTGAAAATGCCAATGACGCCATCTACATCCACGACCTTGAAGGCAATTTTCTCTCCATCAATAAAAAAGGCGAACACTTGAGCGGCTACAGCCGCGAACAACTGGCGACTATGAACATCGCGCAGTTGCTGACCGCCGATACGCTGCAAATCGCCAGCGACTATCTGGCGAAAAAACTCTCAGACGGCGCGGCAGATACGGTTTATCAAATCGAATTTCTCACCAGCAATGGTAACCTCATTCCTCTTGAAATCAATTCGCGGCTGATTTATCAGAGCGGCAAACCTGTCGCCGTGCAGGGTATTGCCCGCGACATCAGCGAACGGCGCAACCTCGAAGAGCAATTGCGCCAATCGCAAAAGATGGAAGCGATTGGCAGACTGGCGGGCGGACTGGCGCACGATTTTAATAATCTGCTCACTGCCATCATCGGCTATACGCAACTGGCGCAACTCAGACTCGGCGAGCATCCGGCACAGAAAGATATTGGCGAAATTGAGAAAGCCGCGCATCGCGCCGCCACGCTCACCCAACAACTGCTCGCCTTCAGTCGCAAACAGGTCTTGCAGCCGAAATTGATTAACCTCAATGATGTGACTACCGACATCAGCAAAATGCTGGGGCGGTTGATTGGCGAAGATGTGGAACTGACAATGCGGCTGGCGGATGACCTCGGCTGGATTCGCGCCGACCCGAATCAGATGGAGCAAATTCTTCTGAATCTCGCCGTCAATGCCCGCGATGCCATGCCGGATGGTGGTAAGTTGATGCTGGAAACGGCAAATTATCAGTTCAAAGAATCGGAGATTAGCCATCATCTGGAGATGTCGCCCGGTTCTTACGTCATGCTGGC